>FJVW01000480.1_pt1 | contig 8309 bp, 8 predicted proteins | sample 1011851 | NCBI WGS metagenome assembly FJVW01 (sample SAMEA3912450, study PRJEB9761) | metagenome | biome: forest; material: soil | place: USA | collected 2011-06-22 | depth 0.1 m | reverse complement strand
CCGATGATCGCCAAGATCGTCGTTCACGGCGCCGATCGCACCCAGGCCCTCAGCAAGATGCGCGACGCCCTGATCCACACGCGCCTCAAGGGGCTGGCGACAAATCTCGGCTTCCTGCGCCGCGTCGTCTCGGACCCCGACTTCGCCGCTGCCGACATCGACACCGGCTTTATCGGCCGTCACCTGGAAAGCCTGACACAACCCTGGCCGGATCAGGAGCCACCGGCGCACGCCGTGGCCAAGGATCCGTCGTCACCCTGGAACGACGTCTCGGGCTTTTGGATCAACCTGCCGCCGCGCGCCCACCTGCATCTCGATACCGACTCCGACCATGAAGTTGCCGCGGCCTCGGGTGATATCGTCGCCCCCATGCCGGGCAAGCTGATCGAAGTCTTCGTCAAGCCCGGCGATGTCGTCGAAAAGGGCCAGAAACTGCTGATCCTCGGCGCCATGAAGATCGAACACACCATCAAGGCGCCGCGCGCCGGTACCATTGCCGCTGTCCACCACGCCGCTGACGAACAGGTCGCCGACAAGGCGCTTCTGGTCGAGATAAAGGATTAGTCAGATGATTCATTTTCCCCACCTGTCGTTCGGCCACGGCGACGATATCGACATGCTGCGCGACGCCGTTGCCAAATATGCCGCCGCCGAAATCGCGCCCCTGGCCGAGGAAACCGACCGCAGCGATCAATTCCCTATGCATCTGTGGAAGGGCTTAGGCGAGCTCGGTGTGCTGGGCATGACCGCACCTGAGGAATACGGCGGAGCGGCCATGGGCTATCTGGCCCACACCATCGCCATGGAAGAAATCTCACGCGCCTCGGCCTCGATCGGCCTGTCCTACGGCGCCCACTCCAACCTCTGCGTCAACCAGATCACGCGCAACGGGAATGCCGAGCAGCGCGCCAAATATCTGCCCAAGCTGATCTCGGGCGAGCACGTCGGGGCGCTTGCCATGTCGGAAACCGGCGCCGGTTCGGACGTCGTGTCGATGCGCCTGCGCGCCGACCGCAAGAACGACCGCTATGTGCTCAACGGTTCGAAGATGTGGATCACCAATGGCCCCGACGCCGACGTCCTGGTCGTCTACGCCAAGACCGACATGGACGCCGGATCGAAGGGCATCACCGCCTTCCTGATCGAAAAATCGATGACCGGCTTCTCGGTGGCGCAGAAGCTCGACAAGCTGGGTATGCGCGGTTCTCACACCGGCGAATTGGTGTTTGAGGACTGCGAAGTGCCGTATGAAAACGTCCTCGGCATCGAAGGCCGCGGTGCGCAGGTCCTGATGTCGGGGCTTGATTATGAGCGCGTCGTGCTGTCGGGCGGGCCGCTCGGCATCATGCGCGCCTGTCTCGACGTCGTGATTCCTTATGTCCACACGCGCGAGCAGTTCGGCGTGCCGATCGGTACCTTCCAGCTGATGCAGGGCAAGGTCGCCGACATGTATTCGACGTGGGCGGCCTGCCGGGCTTATGTCTATGCCGTCGCCGCCGCTTGCGATCGCGGCGAGACCACCCGCAAGGACGCTGCCGGCTGCATCCTCTACGCCGCTGAAAAGGCGACGTGGATGGCCGGTGAAACGATCCAGGCGCTCGGCGGCAATGGCTATACCAACGAATATCCGGCCGGCCGTTTGTGGCGCGATGCCAAGCTCTATGAGATCGGCGCCGGCACGTCGGAAATCCGCCGCATGCTGATCGGCCGCGAGCTGTTCGAGGAAACCAAGTGAGGCCGTCGAAGGTCACACTCTACGAGGTCGGGCCGCGTGACGGCTTGCAGGCGGAAGCGCAGATCGTGCCAGCCGTCGACAAGATCGCGCTGATCGATCGGTTGTCGGCAACCGGCCTCAAGCACATCGAGGCTACAAGTTTCGTATCGCCGAAATGGGTGCCGCAGATGGCCGATGCGGCTGAGGTCATGGCCGGGATCAGCCGGACGGGAGGCGTCGCCTATCCGGTGCTGACGCCTAACCTGAAGGGCTATGAGTCGGCCCGCGATGCACACGCAAAGACGGTCGCAATTTTCGGCGCCGCCTCGGAGAGCTTCAGCCAGAAGAACATCAACTGCTCGATCGCCGAGTCGCTCGATCGTTTTCAGTTCGTCATGGATTCGGCCGTTCGTGATGGCATGGATGTGCGTGGCTATGTGTCGTGCGTCGTGGCCTGCCCGTATGAGGGGCCGATAGCGCCGCAGGCCGTGGCCGATGTGGCGCGGCGCATGCTCGATATGGGCTGTTATGAGATCAGCCTTGGTGACACGATCGGAGTCGGCACGCCGGCGGATATCGCACGACTGCTGGATGTCGTTTTGAAAGCCGTGCCGGTCGAGAAGATTGCCCTGCATTGCCACGATACCTATGGCCAGGCCCTGGCTAATATCCTGACCAGCCTCGATTACGGCGTCGGTGTTTTTGATGCCTCGGTGGGCGGGTTGGGCGGCTGTCCATATGCGCCGGGAGCTTCGGGCAACGTGGCGACCGAGGATGTCTTGTACATGCTGAACGGTCTGGGGATCGAGACAGGTGTCGATCTTGGCAAGATCGTCGCGGCTGCGTGGTATATCTCTGATGTTCTGGGCCGAGCACCGCGGTCGAAGGTGGCGAACGCTTTGGGACGACCGGGGTCTGGGGCCTGAGGCCCCACGCCTCGTCAGTCTTCAGCGTATTTGCCCCAGCAGCCTCAGGCCGACGACGGACAGGTTGGCGGCAACCGCCGCTGCGAATGTGCCCCAGGCCATATCGATCAGGCTCAGCGTCAGGGGCCAGTCACGGATCACCGACAGGCCGGTCAGGTCATAGGTCGCGAAGGCTGCCAGACCGAACAGTCCGGCTCGCACTGTCAGGTCACGGTGGTTGACCCTGCCCTCGGTCGATGCTGCCGGCAGTATGATCAGGTAGCTCAGGGCAAAGCCGTAGACGACATAGAATCCGGCAGCTGCCCAGAGGTTCGGCGTGGGGCTCAGAAGGTTTCCCATATTGGGGCGATACAGCGTTCCGAGCGTTGTGCCGAGCCATATGAGGTCGAGGCCGAGCAGGATGGCAAGGACGAGAGCGAAGACGATTACCAATTTCATATGCACGTCTCCGTTGGGGGTATGGTATTTGATGGAACCAATGCGAACTCGCTACATCGATGGTTTTGCCCCTCCCACCATTTGCAAGCAAATGGTCCCCCCTCCCCGCTTCGCAGGGCGGCGAAGATTCCGCAACCAACCTGAGACTAAATGCGCGCGAAGGGCTGCAGCAGCTTGCCGAGGAACGTCTTTGGAATGATTGTCGCGTCCTGCCACACCAGGCATAGACAGTCCTCATCGGCCGCAATGGCCGGTGAATGGCTGTCGTTTTCATCGCACGACGCCATGTCGCCGATGTTGTATTCGCCGAACTTGTCGCTGAACCGGCCTTTTAAAACCAGGGTAATTTCCGAGCCGCGGTGCGTGTGTTCCGGCATGACCATGCCAGCCTTGACGAACATCAGATAGGTCTTTTCGGCCTTGGAACCATCGATCTGAATCGGCGCCATCCACACACCGGGCGCGGCCCAATAGCGGTCCTTGATGACGGCGGATTTGAGAGACTCCGGCAATTCAAATCCTTCCAGGAAGCCAGGATGCTTGACGGCGGCGGATTCAACCCCCTCCTCCGGCCGCTCGATACGCGCCAGGGCCAGGTCGAGCGCATTGTCCGCCATCGCGACCCCTTCGATATCGTTGAACATCACCCCACCGACTGCGTCGAACAGGCGGATATCTTCGCGGCATGCCGGACACATGTCGAGATGCGCTACAACGACCAGCGACTGGCCCGGCGTCAGGGCGCCGCGATAATAATCCCAAAGGACATCCTCAGCCGGATGCGGGTGGGTACTCATACCTGATCTCCTGAAACGGTCTTTGCCAGCCCCGCCTTCAGCCGGGTCATGGCGAGGCGCAGGCGGGATTTCACGGTGCCGAGCGGTATCGACAACGCCCTGGCGATATCGCCATGCGACAGGTCCTCATAAAAGGACAGGCGCAAAATGGTTTTCTGCTCGGCCGGCAAGGTGTCGAGCAGGACGGTCACAACCTTGGCCTCCTCGGCGTCGATCAGCTCGCGATCGGCAGATTTTCCGCCCTCGCCCTGCCACAGGTCTTCCGGCAGTTCGCGCACGCGTTTGGCCTTACGCGCAGCATCGATGCGCAGGTTGCGGGCAATCGAATAGATCCACGTTACCGCGCTGGCCTTGGCCCGATCAAACATATGCGCCTTGCGCCAGACATTGAGCAATGCCTCCTGGGCCAGATCCTCGGCTTCCTGCGCCGGCAGGCCCTGGCCCATGACGAAGGCCTTCACGCGCGGCGCAAAGCGCGTAAACAGGGCGGCGTAGGCCGAGCGGTCGCGCGTTTCGGCAATCCGCACGATCAACGCTTCCGGAGTCTCATCGGCACGGACTGCCGCAGCACTGGCCGCGATATGGGAAGGCGCGTCCTCGTCCATCATGCGTCCACAAGACCTGATTATCTGGCTACGGTCAAAGGTCATTTTCTCGCTTCGAAAGCTCTTCGGCCAGACGGTTACAGCAACGGCCTGTTCGACGTGTTCATCGAGCTTACGCGTTTTGCCGCGCCGTGGATCACTTATGGCAAAGGATTTTCCGCCCAAATTTCTGGCCAAATTTGGCCAAATTTCTGGCCAAATTTCCGATAAGGGACGAGGCTCGTCCCAGGTGATCCAGGCGGCAGAGACGAGCGTACAGTTTTCGATATATGCGATGCCGGGAGACGACGACCCATGTACGACCTTCTCAATACGCACGCCGGGGCGCAATCCGGGTTTGCCGCCGGCACCCGCCGCAGGATCGCCGTTGTGGGCTCGGGCATTGCCGGTCTGTCGGCCGCCTGGCACCTAGACAAATCGTGCGATGTCACAATATTCGAGAGCGAGTCCGAGATCGGCGGCCACAGCCACAGCGTCAATGTCGGCAGCGACGCCGAGCCGTTGTGGCTCGACATGGGCTTCATCGTCTTCAATGAGCCCTGCTACCCAAACCTGGTGGCATTGTTCGAGCACCTGGGTGTGGCGCACCAGTTGAGCGACATGTCGTTCGGCGTGTCGATCGACAAGGGCTCGCTGGAATATTGCAGCCTGGGCTTCAATGGCCTGTTCGCCCAGCGCCGCAACCTGTTCAGCCCGCGCTTCCTGTCGCTGCTGCTTGACGTTGTGCGTTTCTATCGCGAGGCGCCCAAGGACATTGCGGCACGCACGCGATCCGACTATCGCCTCGGCGACTACCTTAAGGACCGCAACTACGGCCGCGCCTTTATCGACGATCACCTCCTGCCCCAGGCCGCTGCCATCTGGTCGACGTCGGCCCAACAGATCATGGATTATCCTTTCCGCGCCTTCATCGCTTTCTTCGAGAACCACGGCCTGCTGCAGATCATGGACCGTATCCTGTGGCGCAGCGTTGTCGGCGGCGCGCAAGCCTATGTGAAGGAACTGATCAAGCCTTTTGCCCATCGCATCCGCACCGGCGCGGCCGTCCTCCACGTCAAACGCACGCCCGTTGGTGTTGTGCTGACCGATCGGACCGGTGCGACGCACGATTTTGACGAGGTTGTCTTCGCCACACACGCCGATGTCACCTTGAAGATTCTCGGCGATGCCGCGACCGGCGAAGAGAAGCGTGTGCTGGGCGCGTTCGAGTACACACCGAACGAAGTCGTCCTGCATACCGACACCTCGTTCATGCCAAAGCGTAAAGCGGCCTGGTCGAGTTGGAACTACATGGGCGAACGCACGGCGTCGGATGATCAGCAGCTGTGCGTCACCTACTGGATGAATCTGCTGCAGGTCCTGAAGACCGACGCCAACTACTTCGTTACCCTCAACCCGACGCACGCCGTCGATCCGGCCAAGACGATCAAACGCATTGTCTTCGAGCATCCCTTGTTCAACGCCGACGCCATCGCTGCCCAGGAACGGTTGGCCGGCATGCAAGGCGCTAACCGCAGCTGGTTCTGCGGTGCTTACTTTGGTTCCGGTTTCCACGAAGACGGCCTGCAATCCGGCCTGGCGGTCGCCGAAGGTATCACCGGCACACCGCGTCCATGGGATTTTGACTGGAGCAAGAGCCGTATCAAGTACAATCCGTGGGCGGTTCAGGTATTGCTTGAGGCGGCGGAATGAAAAGTGAGATCCGTTCGGCGATCTACACCGGTGAAGTCGTGCACCAGCGCTTCGCCCCGAAACCGCATCGCCTGTCGTACCACATCTTCCAGACCCTGTTCGATCTCGACAGGCTGGACGACGACATGAAGCGCACGCGGCTGTTATCGCGCAATCGCTTCAATCTGTTCGGTTTTTACGATCGCGATCACGGTCCCGACCAGGATGATCGTCATGCGCCTTTGCGCGACCGCGTGGCGGCCATGTTGCGCAGCAAGGGCCTTTATGAAGTCGGCGATCGCCTGTTCCTGCTGGCCATGCCGCGTATCTTAGGCTTCGTATTCAACCCGATCAGCCTTTATTTCGTGCAAGATCGTAATGCTGCGCTCAAGGCCGTGATATATGAGGTCAATAACACATTTGGCGACCGTCATTCCTACGTGCTGCCGGTTCGCAGCGACGCGCGTCACATCCGACAGCGCAGCGAAAAGCGCCTGCACGTCTCGCCGTTCATGGATACGCGCGATATGGAATACGTCTTCGACCTGATCGCTCCAGAAGCCACCTTTGCGCTCAAAATCCGCCTGCGCCAGAGCCTCAACGCGGGGGGCCAGGACCTGCTGTTTGCCGGTTTTACCGGCGTGCGTGAGCCCTTGAGCGATGCCGTCCTGTGGCGCCTTTTCTGGGCGATGCCGCTGATGACGCTGAAGGTAGTTGCCGGCATTCACTGGGAAGCTTTGCAAATCTGGTGGAAAGGCATCAAACTGCGTGCGAAACCGCCGACGCAAAAGTCGAGTGTGAGCTTATAATTTATGCGAGTGCCCCTGGTGTCGAAGCGCCGTTTTTTGCAAGGTCTGGGTCTTGGCGGGATTGGGGCCGCTCTGGCAGCGTGCAATACCCTCAGCATTTTCAACGCGGTGACCCCGAAGGATCGCAATGTCCGCCGCATTGCGCGCGATGTAGCCTATGCCGATCGCCCGCGCCGATCGTACGACGTTTATGCCCCGACCAATGCGCAGGCGCCTTTGCCGTTGCTGGTGTACTTTTATGGCGGCGGCTGGGACAGCGGCAGCAAGGACGACTATGTGTGGATGGCGCATGCGCTGGCGTCGATGGGTTACGTCGTCGCCGTGCCAGACTACCGGGTGGTGCCGCAAGTGCACTATCCCGACTTCCTTAAGGACTGCGCCGCGGCTGTAAAGCATGTGGTCGCCCATGCCGCCGACTATGGTGCCGACGCCGGACGCCTGGCCCTGATGGGGCAATCCGCAGGCGCCTACAACGCCGTCATGCTGGCCCTCGATCCACAGTATCTTGGGGACACTAAGGTGGCGGCCGTCGTCGGCGTTTCCGGCCCTTACGACTTCTATCCGTTCGACGTGGCGGCCTCAAAAAATGCCTTCGGGCAATGGCCGAGGCCGGAGGAAACCCAGCCGATCAACCGCGCCCGCAAGCTTGATACACATTTCCTGCTGCTGCAAAGCCGGGCCGATACCGTGGTGGGCACGCATAACGCTGTCAATCTCGACAAGAAACTGCGAGCCGCGGGTACGGAGGTGACATTGAAGCTGTATGACCGCCTCAGTCATCAGGACACGGCGGCCGTTTTTTCCGTTCCCTTCCGCGGCAAGGGCAGCCTTCGCGCCGACGTACAGGCGTTCCTCAAGGCAAATCTTTAAGCGATCAGTTTGTGATGGCGCAACAGAGCTTCCTGCGACGGCAGAGGGGCCACGCTTGCTGCGATGGTTTCGCGGATCTTGTTATAAATATCGCTCAGGCCGGCGATGTCCTGGCCGTTGACCAGGGGGCTGTAGGACTGTGGTCGAACGCCTTGCCCGGTCATGATGGCCAGCCACGACGTCGGACTGAACATTTCTTCGCTGCGGCTCGTGATCATGGCGCGGTCGCGGAACAGGTCGATACGTTCCTTCAGGCTGTCGGGGATCGGCATGGTGCGCACATAATTCCACAAACTGGAATCGTCGCGTTCGGTCAGGTGGTAGTGCATGATGATAACGTCGCGGACGTGCTCATATTCGTCGATCATGCGCCGGTTGAAGGCGTCGCGATTAACGGGGGAAAAACGCCTGTCGGGCATGTGGCTCAGCAACTTGTTCACGGCAGACTGGATGAGCGAGATGCTGGTCGATTCGAGCGG
>FJVW01000630.1_pt1 | contig 8342 bp, 6 predicted proteins | sample 1011851 | NCBI WGS metagenome assembly FJVW01 (sample SAMEA3912450, study PRJEB9761) | metagenome | biome: forest; material: soil | place: USA | collected 2011-06-22 | depth 0.1 m | reverse complement strand
GGCAGAAGGACGAGCATCTGCGCGGCATGGCGGCCGTCTTTACCGGCATCGTCCTGAAGGGCCATCGCCTGCACAGCTTCCACGTCGGTGACACGCGCCTGTATCGCCTGCGCGACGGCGCGGTGAGTTTGCTGACGCGCGATCACAAGCCCGACGGCGCCGAAGACAGCAATATGATCACGCGCGCCATCGGCCTCGAAGAAGCCGTGCGCATCGACTACCGCATCGACGACGTCCAGGCGCACGACCGGCTGCTGCTGACGAGCGACGGCGTGCACGGGCCTTTGAGCCTCAATCAGATCGAAGAGCTGTTGTTGCAGCGGGCCTCGCCCGAGGAGACGGCGCGCAAACTGGTGTCCGAGGCGCTGGGCCACAAGGGCGATGACAACGCTACGGCCCTTGTCATCGACGTGCTGGAGTTGGCGCCGGCGACGTTGGAGGACCTCGATGCCGCTTTTGCCCGGCTGCCGCTGCTCGACACGCCCGATACCGGCATGACGGTCGACGGCTTTCACCTCGAGCAACGACTGGCCGACGGCGATTACAGCCGGGTTTTCCGCGCCCGCGATGTACAGGAGACGCGCACCGTCCTGCTGAAGTTCCCCAAACCCGAGACCATCGGCAGTGAGACGGCCGCGCGCTCCGTTTTTGCGCGAGAAGCGTGGGTCGCCAGCCGCGTGCAGCACGCCCTGGTCGGCGCGGTTCTGGCCTTGCCGCCCGGACGGCAGACGCGGCTCTATATTGCGCAGCCCTTCTACGAAGGCGAAACTCTGGAAACGCGGCTGTCTAGGGCGGAAAAAATCACCGTCGAGGAGGGACTCGATATCGCCACCAAGCTGGCCAAGGCTGTGGCCGCCCTACATCGCGCAGGCATTATCCATCGCGATATCAAGCCGGAAAATGTCATGCTGCTCGGAGACGGCGGACTGAAACTGATCGACCTCGGGGTGGCGCGCCTGACCTATCTCGACAAGGCCGGGGAGATGGATCACACGCCCGGTACCCCAAACTACAAGGCGCCCGAACTATACGACGGCGAACCGGGCGACGAACGTTCGGACATCTTCGCACTGGGCGTTTCGCTCTACCGGATGTTCTCGGGCGACGCCTTTCCCTACAACGAGGCGCCGGCCTTTTCAAAGCCAGTGCTTGGGCGTCCGCAGCCTTTGTGGGCCAAGCGCCGCGACCTGCCGGCGTGGCTCGAGAACGTCATCCTGACCGCCATCGCCCCTGATGCCGGCGAGCGCTTTCAGGACGGTTTCGAAATGGCCTATGCGCTCGAAAACGGCATGCTAAGTACGGCGCCGGCCTCGACGCGGCGTGGCGGCTGGTGGCAGTCGCACCCTGAAAAGCTGTGGCAGGCGATTTCGCTCCTGTTGCTGATTGCGCTGATGGTCGTGGTGGGCGCAAAATTCGGCGGCTGAACCGCTTATCGAAAATTGACGCTGACCTCGGCGATGTCCGCCGTTTCTTTACACAAAAATGCTTATGCTCCTGAGCATTACGCCGCAGGAGGGCTGAGCTATGGATTCACTGGACAAGATTGTGCCGCAGGCACCGCAGCCGGACGTCGAGCCGGACCCGTCGATCAATCCCGAAGCAATTGTCGAGGCGCCCGGCGAATACGGCAGCGCATCTATGGCGCTCACGGACGACGAACCGGCCAAGGACGTCGGTGGCGAAGTCGGCCGCAAGGCGCCGCGCTGGAATGGCTGGCAGATCGCCGGTTTTGTTGCCGGCGGTGTTGCTGTCGCTGCGGGTATTGCGGCGGTGGTCTATGCGCGCTCTCGTCAGGCTCAGCCGGAAACGCGCCTGAAAAAGCTCGGCCGCCAGATCGGTCTGGACCGGTCGGACCTCAGTCGGCCACGCGCGGACTATTCCGATATGATCCGGTCTGGCATTGAGCGGTCGCGCGATCAATTCGACAAGGCGCCGTTGATCAAATCGGCACGCGAAAAGATTTCGGCTTTCTTTCGCTAGCTCGCGGAAAAGACGACGCTGAAACTGTTGTTTTTCATTGAGGTCAACGCCGTTTTCAATGCCTGGGCGTCGAAGCCTGGCAACGCCGTGATCCGCGCCAGAAAGTCGTCCATGCCGCCGGCATGAGCCGGCAAGGTGAGTTCGCCGTTGGCGTGGACGATGTGGTAGAAGCGGTCATCGACGAACGGCCCCGTGTCCGTGGTGATCATCGTGATGCGGTGGATATCCGCCCAGCGGATAATAACTGTTTTCATGTTCCTCTTGTCGGCGGCCGTGAAATCGTCGTCATCGACCATGACATTGAGGTTGCCCGGCAGGGGCCGGGTCGTCTCCGGCCTGGGCAAGTAACGGTTCGCCAGTGCACCGCCAAGCGCGACGAGCACGACCAGGGCAATGGCTGCAGTTGTAAACGCGTTGAACATCGGCCTAGCGCTCCAGCTTGGCTGCCAGGATGATCGAGGTCGTCGTCCGCTCGACGCCGTCAAGCATGCCGACCCTGTCCAGCAGATCGTTCATGGCCACGCTGTCGGCGGCTTCGACCATGGCGATGATGTCGTATTGCCCGCTGATCGAATAGATCGATGAGACTTCGGCGATCTTGCTCAAGGCGGCCTCGGCCTCCTGGCCCTGGCGCGGCAGCGTCTTGATCATCACGTGCGCGCGCATCTGCGTTTTTGAAAACGCCGTCCCCAGCCGTACGGTGTAGCCCTCGATGACGGCGTCCGCTTCCAGTCGTTCGATACGCGAATAGACCTGGGCGCGCGGAATCTCGAGTAGCGTCGCCAGTTGCGAAACGGGAAGGCGCGAATTTTCGCGCAAATGCGCCAAAAGCTGGCGGTCGACGGCGTCGAGATCGGGGGAGGTGCTTTTGCGCGTCGTCATGGGAATAAATTTTGTCCTGGCGGCTCCTGGATGGTGTCGAGGCGACGTCAAACGGAGCTCAAAAAGGGAAATGTGTGGGGAAAGGGTTACATGCTCTACCACATGGATCAAGGGGTTTACACAAAGCTGGCTTATTGCGTTGCCGCATGTTTTTATAAAACTGACGCTTTGTCAGGCTAGTCTGTCGGCGGATGGAGAGGCCATTGACTCTGGGGGCAGTTATTCGTAAATGCAAGTCATTCGCAAAAATGATTGGCGGATCGCGGATGGCTGCATGAGTGTCTCCTCCCAAAGCCTGGACGCGCGCGTCGTTATCCCTCCCATTGCCACCTTGCCGCGCGGCGATCCAAGCGCGCAGAAGCGGGTGCTCGAAGGCCGGGCCTTCGCCACAGGGTGGCGCGTTGTCATCCACGCCGATGCCGATGTTGCCGAACGCCTCGGCAACGATCTGCCCAGACGCATTCAGTCCTGGCTCGACCTGATCGATCGCCAGATGAGCCCTTATCGTGACGATTCAGACCTGACGCGTTTTAATACGGCCGAGGCCTGGAGCTTCGTGCCCCTGCCGCACGTGCTGTTGCAGGTCGTGCGCCATGCGCTGGACATCGCGACCTTGAGCGACGGTGCGTTCGATCCGACCCTGCTGCCGGCCGTCGAGTTGTGGGGCTTCGGCGCCAAGATTGTCCCGGAGGCCTTGCCGCTCGAATCCGAGATCCATCGCCTGCGTGACCGGGCATATAGCTGGCGCGACCTGAACTGGCAGGCCGACGGCATGATCCGCCCCGAAGGCGTCTGTCTAGACCTGTGCGCTATTGCCAAGGGCTATGCTGTCGACGGCCTGACGCAAATGCTGCGCGTTGAGCCCGGCGTCTCAGCGGCGCTGGTCGAAATCGGCGGCGAATTGAGAGGGTTCGGCGTGCAGCCCGACGGGTTGCCGTGGTGGATCGAAGTCGAAGCGGCCGAGAGCGGTCCGGCGAGTCTGCGTACTGTCGTCGCCCTGTGCGACCACGCCGTGGCGACGTCCGGAGATTTGCGCCGCGCTTTCTACCACGACGGCTTGCTGTTATCGCATACGATCGACGCGCGCACCGCCTGCCCGGTGAGGCCGGAAATCGCCAGCGCCACCGTGGTGGACGACCATGCCTGGCGCGCCGACGCGCTGGCAACGGCCCTGATCGTCATGGGCGAAGTGCAGGCCATGGCCTTTGCCGCCCGCAATCATATTGCCTGCCTGTTGCGCGTGCGCGACGGCGGGAGTTTACGCGAATGGGTCAGTCCCGTTCTCGAGGCGTGGATCTGATGTTGCCGGCAGCCCTGACCGCACATGGCATCCTGCCTTGGTTGCTTCCGGGGTTGCTTCCGGGGTTGCTACTGGCGCTGCTTCTGGCGGCTGCGGGCATTGTGCTGGCCCCGTGGCTGGGATTGCGTCGCCGGCCGCGCGAGATATCCGGTGCGCCTAAAACCGTTCCCGCCTCCTCCCGTACCCAGGGACAACCCGCAGGCGTCCTGTGGCGCATGGCTGCCCGGCAGGCGCTCAACGTTGAGAGCCGCGCCAGGGCGCTCTATCAAATCGACCTCACGCCGGTTGGCGCCATGCCCGACTGGCGTGCGGGCGACGTCGTCGAAATCCCTGTGTCGGAAGGCGTGCGCCAATATTCGGTTGCCTCGGTACCGGCAGAAGGCGTGGTGCGGTTGCTGGTGCGCCAGGGGGGGGATGGCGCTGCGACGCTCACCGATACCTTGCGGCCGGGTGACGGTGTGGCCTTGCGTTTCAAGTCGCGCGAAAGCTTTCATGCGCCGCCGGGCGACAGCCCGCTATTGCTCATTGGCGCCGGTTCGGGGCTGGCGGGTTTGCGGGCGCATATCGTGACGGCGCGTGCGTCGGGACGGCGCTGCTGGCTGATCTACGGCGAGCGCAATCCGGTGACAGATGGCGAGGCCTGCGACGAGCTTTATGGCTGGCAGGACGACGGGACCCTGGCGCAGCTCGACCTGGCTTTTTCTGCTGTTCCCGATGGCAAGGGCCGCTATGTGCAGGATATTCTGGTGGGTCGGACACAGGACCTGAAGGACTGGCTGTCGCCGGACGGCGCCGTCCTGGTCTGCGGCGGCCAGGGTATGGGCGAAGCGATCGATGGCGCCTTGCGCGCCCATATGGGCGAAGACTGGGTTGAAGACGCGCTGCTCAGCGGGCGTTATCGCCGCGATCTGTACTGAACCTGCGTAAGGAAAGGCGGGCTGAGACGGCCGGGCACACGCCTCAGCCCGCTGCTGCAGGGGCGTGGTGAGCTACCCCTGCCAGCCTCCACCGAGCGCGCGGATCAGGCCCACCGTGGACTGATACTGCGCCGCCCGGACGCGGAGGGCTTGCCGGCGGATCGCCAGGTGCGACCGTTGTGCGTCGAGCACTTCCAATTGTGACGACGACCCGTTCCTGTAGCGCGATTGCGACTGCGCCAGGGCGCGCGTCGAAGCGGCAACGGCCTGGTCCTCCGCCGTCTGCTGTTGCTGCAGGTAGCTGAGGTCGGACAACTGGTCTTCGACGTCCTGGAAGGCGATCAGGACCTGCTGCTGGTAGCCGGCAAAGGCTGCGTCGAGGCCGCCGTTGGCGTAGTCGATACCGGCGTTGCGCCGCCCACCGTCGAACACGGCCTGCGACAGGATGCCGGCCAGCGACCAGCCCTCCATGCCCTTGTCGAACAGGGTGTTGAGATCGCCTGACGCATAGCCTCCGGACGCAGTGAGAGTCAGCGTCGGGAACCACGCCGCCTTGGCGACGTGGACTCTTTTTTGCGCCGCATTGAGCGAGGCTTCGGCGGCAATGACATCCGGGCGGCGTTGCAGGACTTGCGAGGGGACGCCGGCGGGAATGACCGGCACGGCGCCGGCCCAGGGCTGCGAAGACCAAGACGACTCGGCGATTGCNAAGGTCGTTGCCGGCTCTCCTGCGAGCACAGACAAGGCATTGGCCAGGTTGGCGCGCTGCTGGTCGAGCGCGTAGGCCTGCGATTGCGTGCTGGCCACTTCGGTTTCCAGCCGCGCCACGTCGAGCTGCGCCACATCGCCTTCCTCAAAGCGATGCTGAGTCACAATAAGACTGGCGCGATAGGCCTCCAGGGTATCAGCGACGATAGCGCGGTCCTCATCGAGCGCCCGCAACGCAAAATAGGTTTGCGCTACGCGGGACTGGATCAGAAGCTGCGTATCTTTTGCCAATGCCGCAGAAGCATCGGCGTCGAGCTTTGCCGCCTTGGACGCCTGCGAGAGTCGTCCGAAGACATCGACCTCGTAGCTCAGATCGAGATCGAGGGAATGGCTGTTGGTGGCCTTGGGATAAGGCTGCTGCGCCGTCGTGCGCGTGGCTGCATAGGTCGCGCCCGCCTGGGGCCACAGGTCGGCGCGCGCCGATTTCAGCAAGGCCCGCGCCTGGGTCAGACGAGCCGCGGCAATACGGATATCGCCGTTGTTTATTGTGGCCCGCGATTCCAGGTCGTTGAGAACCGGGTCGGAAAAGACCAGCCACCAAGCTGTGGTCTGGGTTGGCGCCGGGGCTCCCACCAGGCTGGAGCCTTTGAAGGCGGCGGGTGTGGGAATGGCCGAAGCCGTTTCCAGTGGGGCGCTGGCGCAGCCGCTAAGCAGGACGGCTGCGAGCGTCAGGGGAATAAGGAACCTGGTCATTAGTGGACCTCCTCGGTTTGGGGTTGTGCGGCCACGGCCGGCACGTGTTGCGGGGTATCGTCGCCGAGTGTTGACTTGTGCGCCTTCAGCGGCCGGTTGCCGGACAGGCCGCGCAGCAGGACGTAGAAGAACGGCGTCAGGAACAGGCCGAGCAATGTGGCGCCGATCATGCCGGCGAACACCGCCACGCCCATGGCCCGGCGCATTTCCGCTCCGGCGCCTTGCGACAGGACGAGCGGCAGGACGCCCATGACGAAGGCGATCGACGTCATCAGGATCGGGCGCAGTCTCAGGCGAGACGCTTCGATGGCGGCCTTGACGGGCGGCAAGCCTGCCATTTCGAGTTCGCGGGCGAATTCGACGATCAGGATGGCGTTCTTGGCCGATAGACCGATCAGGACGAACAGACCGATCTGGGTGAAGATGTTGTTGTCGCCGTGGCTGAGGAACACGCCGATCATTGCCGACAACAGGCCCATGGGGACGATCAGGATGATCGAGATCGGCAGGACCACGCTTTCATACTGTGCCGCCAGGACGAGGAAGACGAGCAGGATGACAAGGGGGAAAATCAATGTTGACGAATCGCCCGCCAGGATCTGCTGATAGGTCAGGTCGGTCCACTCGAAGTCCATGCCCTGCGGCAGGGTTTGAGCGGCGATCTTTTTCATCGCGTCCTCGGCCTGGCCAGATGAAAACCCGGGTGCCGGGCCGCCGGAAATGTCGGCCGTCAGGTAGCCGTTATAGCGGCTGGCGGTGACAGGCCCGTAGGACGGATTGACGTTGAGCACGGCCGACAGCGGGATCATTTCGCCGGTATTGGAGCGGACCTTCAGGTTGCCGATATCCTCCGGGCGGGCGCGGTAGGGGGCGTCGGCCTGGACACGGACGCTGTAGGTGCGTCCGAAGCGATTGAAGTCATTGACGTATTGCGAGCCGAGATAGATCTGCATCGTCGAAAAGACGTCGCTGACCGAGACGCCCAGCTGGCGGGCGCGGGTACGGTCGATATCGGCATAGAGTTGCGGCGTATTGATCTGGTAGCTGGTGAAGACGCCGGCCAGTTCCTTGGTTTGATAGGCCTTGCCGACCATGGCCTTCACGGCTTTGTCGAGTTCGGCGTAGCCGAGGCCGGCGCGGTCCTCGACCTGCAGCTTGAAGCCGCCGGTGGTGCCGAGGCCCAACAGGGGCGGAGGCGGGAAGACGATGACATTGGCTTCCTTGATGCCGGCGAACTGGGCGTTGAGAGCACCGGCAATGGCGCCTGCGCTCAGTTGTGCGCCGTGGCGGTCGTGGAAGGGCTTCAGCGGCAGGAAGACGACGGCCGAGGATGACGAGATGGTGAAGCCGTTGATCGACATGCCGGGGAACTGCACGGCGTGAGCGACGCCGGGCTGTTTCAGGGCGATGTCACCGACCTTCTTGGCGACGGCTTCGGTGCGGTCGAGCGTCGCACCATCGGGCAGTTGCACCATGCCGACGAGATAGGCCTTGTCCTGCTGCGGGATAAAGCCGCCGGGGACGACCTTGAACATCAGGAAGGCGAAGGCGGCGAGGCCGGCGTAGAGGCCGAGCATCAGGACCTTGCGGGTGACCGCGCCGCCCAGCGTCTTGCCATAGGCGTCCGAGCCGCGGCGGAAGAGGCCATTAAAGCCCTTGAACACGCCGCCGAAGAGGGCATCCATGGCCTTGGTCAGGCCGTCCTTGGGTGTCTTGTGGTCTTTGAGCAGCAGCGCGGCCAAGGCGGGAGACAGGGTCAGCGAATTAACCGCCGAGATCACCGTCGAGATGGCGATGGTCAG
>FJVW01000607.1_pt1 | contig 8357 bp, 7 predicted proteins | sample 1011851 | NCBI WGS metagenome assembly FJVW01 (sample SAMEA3912450, study PRJEB9761) | metagenome | biome: forest; material: soil | place: USA | collected 2011-06-22 | depth 0.1 m | reverse complement strand
CGCCGCGCTCGACACCGGCGGTTTTATTGTCACCTATGAAGACCAGGGCCATTCGGCCGGGACCTCTGTCGATATCTATGCCCAGGCGTTCGACGCCTCGGGCGCATCGGCCGGAAGTGAAATCACCGTCTATACCGGCACGGGCTATCAATGGTCTCCCGATATCGCCGCCACGCAATACGGCGGCTACATCGTCGCCTTCACCAGCGAAAGCGGCGGTTTCGGCTCGGAAGATGTCTGGGCCATCGCCTACGGCGCGGGGGGCAGCGCCTATCAAGGTGCCATAAGGCTCAACACCAAGACGACAGGCGGGCAGGACGATCCAACCGTTGCAAGCCTCGCCGGCGGTGGGGCCGTGGTCGCCTGGTCGGATTTCCACAATATGCGGGCGCAGATTGTAGGCTCCAACGGACTGCCGGTTGGCTCGGAAATCCTTATAGGGAGCGGAACTGGAAGTCTTGAAGGCCTGACGGTAACCGGCCTGAACAATGGCGATTTTGTTGCTCTGTGGGCTGGCTATGTCGATCTGTCCGGGCAGTCCGACATCTATGGGCGCATTTTTCACGCCTCGGGCGCGGCAGCGGGTGACGCATTTCTCGTCGCCCAGGATGCTGGCATTCAGCGCGCACCCGCCGCCACCGCCCTGACGACGGGCGGTTTCGTTGTCGCCTGGGAGGATTCCAGCGGCACGCTTGGCGATGCATCGGGAACCAGCCTGAAGGCGCAGGTTTTTGGCGCGGCCGGCAGCCCCGTCGGCTCGACTTTCCTGCTGAACAGCCAGACGACGGGCGACCAGTCCTGGCCGGCGCTCATCGCCCTGAATGACGGTGGCTTCGCCGCCAGCTGGCAGGACAACAGCCAGACCCTGGGTGACGCCAGCGGGACCAGCATCAAGCTGAAGGTATTCTCGCCCACCGGCCTGACCGGCACAGGCGGCGATGACTTTCTGCACAGCGACGCCCAGGCACACCATATGGACGGTCTGGCCGGCACCGACATGGCCGACTATTCGCAAAGCACGGCGGGCATCACGGTTTTCCTCGGCAATGCCAGCCTTAATGCCGGCGATGCGGCCGGTGACACCTACGTCAGTATGGAAAACCTTGGCGGCAGCGGCTATGCCGACATTCTCGGCGGCGACGGCAGCAACAACAAGATCGAAGGCAACACCGGCAGCGACTGGCTGTTCGGCCTCGACGGCTCGGACTACCTGCTGGGCGGCGACGGCAACGATGTCATCGAAGGCGGAAGCGCCGCCGATGCGATAGATGGCGGTAACGGCAATGACGCCGCCAGCTATCGCAATGCGACTTCAGGCCTTGTTGTAGACGTCGCCGACCGAAGCCTGAATACAGGCGACGCCGCTGGTGACCTTCTGGTCAATATCGAAAACCTGTGGGGATCGGACTATAACGATACCTTGCGGGGCGATGATGCCGTCGGCGGCCAGCTCTATGGCTTTGCCGGTAACGATATCCTCGATGGCCGGGGCGGCAATGACGTCTTCTACGGCGGCACGGGCGCAGACACGATCGCCACGGGTTCAGGCGCCGACGACGTGTTTTTCCTGCGCTATGAAACCGAGGGCGGGGACACGATCTCAGACTTTACCCACGGCGTCGATCATATCACGGTCAGCCGCTATTGGTTCGGTTTCGGCGGCATCGCCGGGCCCGCTGCCGCACTGACGTCCGCCGACGCCGACTTCATTACGCCCGGCCTCCCAGCCACCTCGACAAAGCCAACCTTCTTCTGGAACCCGGGCACGGGCCTGCTGGAGTTCGATCCCGACGGCACGGGGGTGGCTGCGAAAATAACGCTGGCAACGCTGACGGGAGCAACGCTCACGCTTTCCGACATCTGGACGGCGTAAGACCTCGCAGGCGCCGCTTCATTCGCCCAGGGCAAGTTCACTCTGGTCAAGCAGAGGCAGAGGGGTTAGCCTCGCCCCATGAGCGATGACCTCAAGGACCTGGAAAACTCCATCCTGCCGAAGCTCCACGCCGACGAGGCCGGGCACCTGCGCGCCGAGCTCGACGAATTGCGCAGCCTGGTAACGCGCGGCGATCCCGTCAACGTCACNGGCGGCCCCGTCATGGTGTGGTGGGCGAGCGTCTTGATCGTCGCCAATACCTTGCGTCTGCTCGAGGCCCTGCACGTCCTCCATGTTCCNTTTTCCCTGGGCCTGGCCGAAGTGACCATGGGCTACTTCGGCAATCTTGCGCTGGTCCTTCTGCGCCGCAAGCAGCGACGGGTGCCGACGTGGCGGTCGCGGACCCTGTCGGCCATGTGGTTTGCCGGCGGTATCGGTATCTTCGTCTTCGTCGGCGGCTGCATCATGGCCGGCATAAACGACCCGCGCACCAATATCGCCTTTATTGCGCTCTCCTACAGCCTGATCATGATGCTGACAGCCGTTGTGGCGGAGCGCCGGTGGATGTATATTCCCGGCATCGCCTGGGCGGGCGTGGCGTTGGCCGTCTTCCATTTTGACGGTCCCGTCGTGCGCCCGGTCCTCTTTGGCGCCGCAACCCTTTTCTTCATGCTGATCCCGGGCCTTGTCCTGACCCTGGAGGAAAGGAAGATGAACCGTTGAGCGTTTTCGCCGCCGACAGTCTGCAGGAAGTCATTCACGGGCGCTCGCGCCTGGCGATCCTGGCNTACCTGACGACAGTCGGCCGCGCCGATTTCGTACAGTTGCGCGAAGAGATCGCCATTTCCGATGGCAACCTGTCGCAGCACCTGAAAAAACTCAGCGACGCCGGCTATATCTCGCTCAGCAAATCGATCATTTCCAGCCGCACCAAGACGATCGCCGAGCTCACCCCGTTGGGACGCCGCGCATTTTATGACTACCTGGATCACCTGCGCTCCCTGCTCGACGCGGTGCCGGATAGGGACGACAATCGTGAAAAATAGTGCAACCGTGGTCAGACTTATCATTGATAAGTAAAAACGATTGGGTTAATGTCCATACCGCGGCCGGATGCGTGACAGTGTTGTCCGAAAGCCTCCGCGCACACTGTGCTGCATTCGTCCGCGGGGGCGGAGCCGGGAAGTGCAGTGATCGTCCTGTTGGCTCCTTTGGGGGGAAGCAACGGGACGTTTGCGCGGCGCGGATGTCTCATACTTCAGACTGGTCTGTAACGTTTCCGTCCTTGCGCGAAACTGATTTTTGCGGCGCCTGACCCCCAGCGCCTTCTGACTCCGCCTCTGCCATAGTGATGGCCTACGCAAGGGGAGTTCGACGTGAAACCAAGAACCTATCGCTTCATTCGTGATGAGCTGATTACACTGTCGCCGGCGCTCGCCGCCGCGGTCCTGATCGCGATCATCGGCTTGGTCATACCGCGCGACCTGGTATTATTCATTTCAGTGTTACTGGTCCTGTCNATAACGGCGGCGCTGGCCTCACAGCTGCCGCCCGTGCGCGCGGCGCGTGCCCGCCTGGCCAGGTCATGCAGTATCCCCGCGCCAGACGGATTTTGACCCAGACGGATTTTGATCAACAGGAGGATCGGCCATGAGAAGGATCACCAGGTTTATCAGCGGTTTCTGGCACGGCTTTTTCCACGTCACACCGCACAAGACCGCCATGCGCGGGGAAAAGAAGATCCGCGACAATCTCGACGACAGTCAGATCGACTCGATGATCGATGACAGTTTCCCGGCCAGTGATCCGCCGAGCACCTATTGACTGCCCTGATCACGCTTCCCTGACGCCGTCCATCGCAACGGCTGTCAGACGGGCATAACGGAAGGCCGGACCGACGCCGATCAGAACCGGGCCTTCCCATGCCGCCGCTTCAATCAACTCGCACAGATCTCCTAGACGGCCGGCCGTTGCCCGCGCAGTCGTCCGGCCGGCGTTTTCAACCGCGATGACGGGCGTGGCTGCATCGCGGCCGGCGGCGAACAGCGCCGCCTGAATATGAGCAGCGGTATGCGAGGCCATGTAGAAAACGAGGCTGGCCACAGGATCGGCCATAATGCCGTCACGAAAATCGACGACGCCGTCCTGGCCGCGCGCTGTCAGGAAAGTCACCGACCGGGCTTCACCGCGATGGGTGAGGGGAAATTCAAATTGCGCGGCCGCAGCACTTGCCGCGGTCACGCCCGCCAGTGTCCGGTGCGGAATACCCTGGCGGTCGAGGTGAATGCGCTCTTCCTCGACGCGGCCGAAGACCGACGGATCGCCACCTTTCAGCCTGACGACGTGCAGGCCGCGCCGCGCCAGTCGAACCATCAAGGCATTGGTCTTGTCTTGCGGCACGCTTAAGCGGTCCCCGCGCTTGCCGACGCAGATCTTGACGCACCTTTGTGGCGCCAAGGCGAGAATATCATCGCTGACCAGGGCATCGTAAAGCACGGCCTGCGCCGACTGCAGCGCCTTGAGAGCACCGAGCGTCAAAAGATCGGCATCGCCGGGCCCGGCCCCGACCAGGCTGACAAAACCTCCTTCATGCAGCATTGACGATCTCCTTCTTCGAGCCGGCGTGCGCCAGCAGGCATTGTTTCAGTTCACCCTTGCACGACCCGCATGATGTGCCGGCCGTCGTCACCATACCGATGGCTTCGACAGTCAAAGCTCCGTCGGCGATCGCAGCATCGATCGTCTTCTGACCGACATTACGGCAGGCGCAGATCAGGCGGCCCACGTCCTCGACACCGGGCAGGCGGCCGAGCAGCAGGGCGGCACGGTCCTCGGCGCTCAAGGTTTCATCGCCGAAACGCTCGAGCAGCCAGTCGCGCGACGGCAGGCGCTTGTTGATCGGCGCGACAAAAGCGACGGCCTTCAGGCGCCCGTCCTCGATGCGGACGCGGCGGACAACGCCCGTTTTGGTATCGTCGAGGCTGAGCAGGCCCGGCGCACCGATCAAGCCGTCGAGATCCGCCAGCTGCGCAATTCCGGCGATTTCAAAGCGGTCGGCGTGGGCCGCAGGTATACGGCGCCAGATAACGCCTTGCGGCCACTCGGCCTGGTCTTCGTCGTGCGATCGCAACACAAAACCATGCCACGTTTCTGAAAAAGTAGAAATATGCGCCGGCGTGTGCTTGAATTCCGGCTGTCCGGAAAGGGCATCGCGCGCCGGGCTGATCATCTGATTGCTGCGGCCATCGGGCGCAAACTGGCGCGTCCAGTGGATGGGCACACTCAAATTGCCTTCGCGCACATCGCGCGTCACCTGGGCCTTGAGGACCGCTTCGCCATAGGCGGTGGCAACGCGCGCCAGGCGGCCATCGTGCAGGCCAATCCGTGCAGCATCCTTCGGGTGGACTTCGACGAAGGGTTCCGGCGTGTGACGGTTCAGTTCCGGCGCCAGGGCCGTGCGCGTCAGGGTGTGCCAGTGATCGCGCACACGGCTGGAATTGAGGCTGAACGGAAAATCCGGCGTCGGTGCATGCGCCGGACCCGACGACTTGACCGGATGCAGACGCGCCCGGCCCGACGGCGTGTTGAAGCGGCCATCGCCGAACAGGCGGTCGGTACGAGTGGCCCCCAGTGTATAGGGCCAGCGCGTCGGCGTCATGGCGTCGAACTCGCGCCGCGTCATGCCGGTCAGCCCGCTCAGGTTCAGAAAGCGTGTGCCATTGTTTTCATAGGCGGTCAGGCCGGCGTGCTCTTCGAACACCTCGTTCGGACCCTGCCAGCGGAACGCCTCGTCCCAACTCGAATCCATGCGCCGGGCGACGTCGGCGACGATGGCCCAGTCGGGACGGCACTTGCCGGCGAGCGGCGCGATCGGGCGCTGGCGCGAGATGACACGTTCGGAATTGGTCACGGTGCCGTTCTTTTCACCCCAGGCTGCCGCCGGCAACTGGATGTGGGCGAAATCAAGCGTGTCGGTGCGCTCAACCACGTCCGAAACGACGACCAGTTCGCATCTTTCCAGGGCCTCGCGCACCATATTGGTGTCGGGCAGGGAGACCATGGGGTTGGTGGCCATGATCCAGATCGCCTTGACCTTGCCCTGGCGCGCGGCCTCGAACATGTCGACGGCCTTAAGACCCGCCCTGGGCGCCATGTTCGGCGACTGCCAGTAGCGCTGGACGCGGGCGCGCGACGCCTCGTCGAAATCCATGTGCGCCGCCAGCATATTGGCCAATCCGCCGACCTCGCGCCCGCCCATGGCGTTGGGCTGCCCGGTGATCGAAAACGGTGCGGCCCCCGGCTTGCCGATCTTGCCCGACAACAGATGCGCATTGATCAGGCTGAGGCCCTTGTTGACGCCTTGCGCCGACTGGTTAGAGCCCTGGCTGAACAGGCTGACGGTCCTGGGCGTATCGCGGAACATCTCATAAAACGTCTTGAGATCGGCAACCGTGATGCCGCAATCCTCGGCAATGGCCTCCAGGCTCTGGTCGTCGCCGCACAGGCTGCTCATCAGCCGCGTGAACCCTTCCGTGTGGCGGTCGACAAAATCGTGATCGATCGCATCGCAACCGATCAGATAGGCGCACAATCCGTTCCACAACCGCACATCGCTCTGCGGCTTGATCATCAGGTGCAGGTCGCACGCCTTGGCCGTATCGGTGCGCTTCGGGTCGATGCAGACGCGTTTTTGCCCGCTCTTCTCTTCCAGACGGCGGAACAGCACTGGATGCGTCCAGGCCGCATTATGGCCGGAAAAAACCAGCAGATCGGCCTCGGTCAGGTCATCATAGATGGCCGGCACCAGGTCGGCGCCAAAGGCCAGTTTATGCGCCGCCACGGCCGACGACATGCACAGGCGCGAATTGGTATCGATATTGGCCGTGCCGATATAGCCCTTGGCCAGCTTGTTGACGGCGTAATAGTCTTCGGTCAGCAGCTGACCGGAGACGTAAAAGGCCACGGCATCGGGGCCATGCTCGGCGATGACGGCGTTGAACTTCTGCGCCACCGCATCGAGCGCGTCTTCCCAGTCGACGGTCTCAAGCACGCCGTCCTTGCGCATTTTCGGCTCAAGCAAGCGCCCCTTGAGCGCGAACGTATTGCCGAGCGCCGTGCCCTTGGAGCACAGGCGTCCTGCATTGGCAGGATGCTCGGTATCACCCTTGACCTTCAGCTCGCGCGCCCCCGTCCGCTCCGCCGCCACACCACAGCCGACCCCGCAATAGGGGCAGGTGGTCTTGACGATAACGGACTCGGCATCACGGGGCATGGGCACTCATTCCAGGTGTAATGTCCGCTTCGCCCGCCCCGCTTGCGGGGAGGGGGGACCGCCATTTATGGCGGTGGGAGGGGGATGCGGAAAGTGACCCGATCGCCCCGCCCACCATCGCAAACGATGGCCCCCTCCCCATAAATGGGGAGGGCGAAGAACGGACGGTTTTGTCTACAGACCCAACAGGATCCGGCCGTTTTCGATCATGAGCGGGACGACCGGCGTGCAACCCTTGCCGGCGTCCGCGCCCATGGCTTCGCCGGTCTCGAGCGAGATCGACCAGTTGTGCAGCGGACAGGCGACCGCCTTGCCGTGGATGATCCCCTCTGAAAGCGGGCCGCCCTTGTGCGGGCAGCGATCGAACATGGCGAAATATTCGTCGCCGACCGTCCGGAACACCGCGATGGCGCCCATGTCGGTCTCGATCCGCCGGGCGCCTTGCACAGGCACCTCCGCCATGGCGCCGACGTCGGTCCAGTGAATTATGACGGAAGCGTTCATTCGGCGGGCTCCTGAATAGCATCGGACGACAGGTGGGTTTGTGTCACGCCGGCACGCAGGTCGGCGAGCGGCGAGAACACCTTGGCGGGCTCGGACTTCGGCGCATGTTCGGCCCACGGATCGACCTGATAGATCTCCTGCGACGCCTTGAAGCGGGCGATCAGGGCGGCGCGATCAGCCGGATCGGCAAGGCCGCTTTTCACGAACTCAAGACCAACGCGCTCGACCCATGGGGCTGTGCGTTCGAGATACCAGGCGTCTTCGCGGTAAAGCTGGACGAAGGCCATCGACCATTCGAGCGCTTCTTCCTCGGTCGCCACCTTGGTCAGCAGGTCGGTGACGCGGACGTGGATGCCGGCATTGCCGCCGACGTGCAGCTCATAACCGCTGTCGACGCAGACGACGCCGAAGTCCTTGATCGTCGCCTCAGCGCAGTTACGCGGGCAACCCGAAACGGCCATCTTGAACTTGTGCGGCATGTAGCTGCCCCACGTCGCCTGCTCGAGCTTGACGCCCAAGCCGGTCGAATCCTGCGTCCCGAAGCGGCACCATTCCGAACCGACGCACGTCTTCACCGTGCGCAATGCCTTTGCGTAGGCGTGGCCGGAGACCATGCCGGCGGCATTGAGATCGGCCCACACAGCGGGCAGATCCTGCTTCTTGATGCCGAACAGGTCGAGACGCTGGCCGCCCGTGACCTTGACCATC
>FJVW01000529.1_pt1 | contig 8439 bp, 8 predicted proteins | sample 1011851 | NCBI WGS metagenome assembly FJVW01 (sample SAMEA3912450, study PRJEB9761) | metagenome | biome: forest; material: soil | place: USA | collected 2011-06-22 | depth 0.1 m | reverse complement strand
TTGGTGAAGGCGGGCGCGTCGGCGGTCGGGCGGCACGGCGGTTTATGACGCGGTGCGAAACGCAGAAGTGCGCCTATTTTTGGCGAAAAAAAGGGGGATGGCGGCGAAAAAATGACGCGCTGCAATATAGCACAGCTAAATCGACCAGCAGGATGCCGATGCGGAATGCGTCTTTGGAAGACATAGTAATCGATGTGAAAACAAATACTTACAGAGTGTATTGGTTTAATGATATTTGCTCATTTCGCGCTCCCGGCCACGCCCGGTCGCCGTCCTGGCGTCTTGCACCTGCGGCAATTCCCCTGTCGCGTGTGGCATATTTGTGACGCCTTTAAGACCGCAAGCCCGCGCCGGGTACGAGAAAACCCCGCAGACTTGCATCCGCGGGGTTCAATATCGGTCGAGTAGATTGCCTAAGCAACTTTGTGGAAAAGCGTAGTCGGTTTTCCGCAGGTTGTGAGAGCAAAAGCCTTAGAGCGTTTGCAGGTTGGCGGCCGAGGTCTTACCCTTTTCCGTCACCAGCTCGTAGCTGACCTTCTGGTTTTCGTTCAGGCCGCGCAAACCTGCGCGTTCAACAGCGCTGATGTGAACGAACACATCGCCGCCGCCTTGGTCGGGCTGAATGAAACCATAACCCTTGGTGGCATTGAACCACTTCACCGTACCTGTTGCCATGATGGCCTCCTATAGTATCGCACCTTCGTGCATAACGTTCGCATGACGTATGCGAACCCTGAATCCGAAAGTAGCGCTGTCTTGGAAGAAGCCTTGGGGCAGTCGTGCAAGTCAATACCGGGTCTCGAATGCCTGTACCATATGCGATTTAGCGATTTTGGCAAGAAAAAATCCCCGAAGGCGAACCTCCGGGGATTTTGAACTTGTCGAGCGCGTTCCGCGGGTTGCCCTGCAGTCACGCTCAAAGCCCGCGTATTACGCTTCGTAAGGTGCGTCGGCGATCGCCTTGCCTGCGCCGCCTTCGAGCATATCGGCAGCGGCCTCATCGGCAGCGGCACGGTCTTCCTCGAATTGTGAAGTGATGACATTTTCACCGGCGGCCTGACGCTCGGCTTCATCCACCGAACGCGCGATATTCACCGAGATGGTGATCGACACTTCGGCGTGGAGACGGACTTTCAGGGCGCGCACGCCCAGGGTCTTGATCGGCGTATCCAGAACGATCTGGTTGCGTTCGATCTTGCCACCGGCTTCGGTCACGGCTTCCGACACATCGCGGGCATTGACCGAACCATAGAGCTGGCCCGAGTCACCGGCCTGGCGGATGATGACATAGGTGGTGCCGTCCAGTTCCGAAGCCGTCTTTTCCGCGGCTGCCTTGGCAGCGGCGTTACGGGCGACGATCTGATCCTTCTGGGCCTCAAAGACCTTCAGGTTGGCGGAGGTGGCGCGCAGCGCCTTGTGGCGCGGCAGCAGGAAGTTACGGGCAAAGCCGTCCTTGACACCGACGACGTCGCCGATGGTGCCGAGATTTTCCACGCGTTCAAGCAATACAACTTTCATGACTGTCTACTCCTTACTTCACAACGTAAGGCAGGAGCGCGAGGAAGCGGGCGCGCTTGATGGCCTTGGCCAGTTCGCGTTGCTTCTTCTGGCTGACAGCCGTGATGCGCGACGGCACGATCTTGCCGCGTTCCGAGATGTAACGCTGCAGGAGCTTGACGTCCTTGTAATCGATCTTCGGCGCGTTGGCGCCCGAGAACGGGCATACCTTGCGGCGGCGGAAGAACGGGCGGCGGGCGGGGCCGTTGCCGACGGGCGAACCGACTGTGCCGGGCACGGTATTTGGTGCGGTGTCTTCAGACATGGTCAAACCCTCCCTTATTCTGCGAAGTTGGTTTCAGGGCGATCGCCGCGTTCACCGCGCTCGGGACGTTCCGGGCGGTCGCGACGGGCGAGGACGGGCGACAGTTCAAGGTCGAGCTCTTCGACGCGGACGGTCATAAAGCGGATGACGTCTTCGTTGATCGAGAGCTGGCGCTCCATTTCCTTGACGGCCGGAGCCGGGGCGTCGATCGTCAGCAGGGAGTAGTGCCCCTTGCGGTTCTTCTTGACGCGATAGGTCAGGTTGCGCAGGCCCCAATATTCGATCTTGGCGATGTGGCCGCCGTTTTCTTCGATCAGAGCTTTCAGGGTTTCGTTGAGCGCTTCCGCCTGTTGCGGCGAAATGTCTTGTCGTGCAATCACGACATGTTCGTAATAAGCCATATGTATCCTCTTCCGAAGCGAAGGGTGGCGCCACTGCCGGCGGAAGTCCGGCAACGGCGATGGATCGGACAGGCGCATTCACCGGCCGACCACCCTCCAGGGGAGCGCTCTCTTAGATGAAGTCCCGCCAAAACGCAAGCGGGATAGGACGCAGGGACGATTACCCGGCGCCAACCGCCGTAAGCAGGGCGCTGACGTGGGTCGATGCGTCGCCGCTGTCGTGGACAAAGCTGATCTTGCCGTCCTGGCCGATGACGTAGGAAATGCGGTTTGCCATCTTGGCGTCCGACATTTTGGCGTCATAGGCCGTGACGACCTTGGCGGTCGTGTCGGCAGCCACCGGGAACTTGCCCTGGCAGTCGGCCGAGGAGAACTTTTGCAAGGTGCCGATATCGTCGGTCGAGACGCCGATTACCGAAACGTGCTTGGCGCTGAACTTGTCAATGGCTTCCGAAAACTGGTGGGCTTCCAGCGAGCAGCCGCCGGTAAAAGCCTTCGGATAGAAATAAACCACGACGGGCCCGTCCTTCAGGGCGGTCTTCAGCGAGAACGAGCGGACCTTGCCGTCGGTCGCGGCCTTGAGCGTGAAGGTCGGGGCCTTGTCGCCGACCTTGAGGGCGGCAAGGGCGGGGGAGGCAACGGCAAGCGCCGCAACCGTCAGACCGATAACAAAAGACTTCATGACGTTCTCTCCTGGATTTTCCGCAAAAAGGATGCGGGACGATAGACCTCGCCGCAGCGTTCGGCAAGCCTCGTCGGGCGGGGTTTTTTTACCTCACAAGGTCGCGCAGCCGCGAGCGTATGATGGCGCGGCGCGCAACTGGCAGCGACGTATCGATCACACCGGCGGATTGTTCTTCACAAGGAATCCGACCATGGCTTCGACCGTCTGGATACGCGTCGGTTCACGCGACAACCAATGGTCCTCTTGCTGCATGGCCACCAGTTCAATCGGTTTTCCGGCCTTCTTCATGGCGTCATAGAACTTCTGGCTTTGCTCGAACGGCACGACGGTATCGTCCTTGCCGTGAATCAGCAGGACCGGCGCCTTGACGGCATCGACGTGCTTGACCGGCGAAACTTCGTCGAGCTTTGATGCGTCGCCCATAAAGCGCTTCCAGTAGAGCATTGTCGTACTATCGCGTTTTGCGCCGCTGTTTTCGACGAGTTCCCATTCCTGCATCGCCTTGAGATCCGACACGCCGGCGATGGCGACAGCGCAGTTATAGACACTGGTGTCCAGCGTGACTCCCGCCAGGGCAGCATAACCACCGTAGGAGGCGCCTGCGATGGCAACGCGCTTCGGATCGACCATACCTTGCTTGACGAGGTGACGGACGCCGTCGCTGAGATCGGATTGCATCTTGCGCCCCCACTCGCCGTAACCCGCAGCCGTAAACGTGTCCCCATATCCCGCCGACCCACGGAAATTGGGTTGCAGGACGACATAACCGCGTGAAGCTATGGATTGCGACAGCCAGTCGAAGCCCGAGTCGTCGTATGATTGCGGGCCGCCGTGCGGCAGGACGACCAGGGCGATGTTCTTGGCGTCACGATCCGGCGGCAGCGTGACATAGGCGGGTATCTCCAGCCCATCGGCCGCCTTGTAGGAAATATATTGTTTTTCCGCCACCCAGTCGCCCGGCAGGTCAGGATAGGACGAGCCGATTTCCTTGTACGCCCCTTCACTGAAGTCGAAGAAATAGTAGGTGCCGGAATCGCCGTCGCCTTCGCTCAGAATAAGCACCTGACGCGCATTTTCAGCCGTCGCCAGCAGCGTGTTCTTGCGATTGGGCAGGGCCTTGTTGATCAGTCGCGGCAGGCGTCCCATGACTTCGTCGTAGAATACCCAGGTCTCGACCGGGCCGCTGTTGCCGAAGCCCACCAGGGCGCTCGTCAGTTCACTGTGAATAGGGTAGTTGTCGTTGCCCTTGAGCTCTAGCGGCGCCAGGGTGCCGGTGGTGGACACCTCGAAATAGCGTCCGGCGTCATCCCCACCGTTGATGCGGATCAGGATTGACTCGCCATCGCGCCCCAGTCCTTTGAGCGACGGCATGTCGAGCGGCGCCTTCACGGAATAGACAGTGCTCCAGCCCTTTTCGGTCTTGACGCGCAAAGTCCACAGTTTCGTGTCGTCGTCGAACTCGCTGCGTGCGGCGACGTGGCCATCTGGCTTGACGACCCATTCCTGGACAGGCCGCGAGTCTTCGTCGAGGCGCAGCGGGTGCGATGTCGTCGTGTTGAAGGCATAGAGGCAGCGGTTGTAGGTCTCCGTATGGTGTGAGCCGCCTTCGGCGATACCCATGCCTTCGGGTAACTTGAAACCGGAGGCGGTCACCCGGTAAACACCGTCCATCTTGACGCGATAGAAGTCGCCAGTCACAACCGAACTCGGAACGCCTGAGATATTGGCATACATCTGCAGCCGCTTGCCGGCCGGCAGGTCCATGATCAGGCCATAGGATTGTTCGTAGGTCGAGCCATAATACCGCTCCGTCGCCGATGTCACCACCAGGACGTGGCTATTGTCCGCCCACATCACGTAGCGCAGCTTGTCGCCTTCAATGACGGCCGCCGCTGCTTTCTTCGTTGTGAGGTCATAGTCGTAAATGACGCGCTCGCCGTTCTTGCTCATGACCATCGCCACGCGCTTGCCGTCGGGCGACAGGGCGACGTGCTGGATCGCCGGCAGCTTGCTATAGGCACTTAAGGGAGGAGGCAACGGCGCTGCCGCCGGCGCTGTTGTCTGCGCCCGACCGGCTTTGGGCGTAAATAAGCTGCCGAGCCCGGCGGACGCCAGGGCCCCCGCGACGAAGCGGCGTGAAAAATCTGTCGGCTTGGTCATAAAATCCCCCCGAACGCTCAGGTTTTTGAATACCGGCGTGTTGATACGCAAATTATGCCGATCCCGGTGCCGCGGCAAGCTTATTTTCAAGTGCCGATTGAGTGAGCGCTACCCGCATTGCGACGGCCAGCCTCCCCGGTAACCTACTTTCCGGGCGGATTGTATTTCGCCAGAAAAGCCATCATCGCCTCGAGCGTCTGAACGCGCGTCGCTTCCTTCGACAGGTAATGATCTTCGTCGTTCAACAGCACAAGGTCCGCCGCTTTTCCCAGCTGCCGCAGAGCGTCACACATGCGCGCACTTTGCTCAAAGCCGACCACCGCGTCGTCCCTGCCATGCAGCAAGAGCAGAGGCGCGGTGACCTGGCTCGCATGCCGCAGTGGCGAAATCGCGTCCCAGCCGCTTTCATCACCGACAAAGCGGCCCCAGTAACGATAGGTGCGATGATTGCGGTTATAGCGCGCGTCGCGCAGCATATCAGCCATATAGGCACGCACGTCACTGATGCCCGACATGGCAACGGCGCAATTATATATCCCCGACTGCAAGGCGACCCCGGCCATGGCCGCGTAGCCGCCGTAGGACGCGCCCGCGATAGCGACGCGCGCCGGATCGGCCAGCCCCTGGTCCACGAGGTAACGCACACCATCCGACAGGTCGGTCTGCATCCTGCGGCCCCATTCGCCATAGCCCCGCGCGACAAATTCGTGGCCGTAGCCGGATGAGCCGCGATAATTTGCCTGCAAAACCATATAACCTCGCGACGCCAGCGCCTGCGCCATCCAGTCAAACCGCTCGTCGTCAAACGACTCCGGCCCGCCGTGCGGCAGGACGACAAGCGCGCAGGGCCCGTTCCCGGCCTTGACCGGCCTTGTCAGCAAGGCATCTATCATCAGCCCGTCGCCGGCAGGGTAACGGATGCGTTGCTTCGGCGACAGCCACGCCGCCGGCAGATCGGGATAGGTCGAGCCGATAAGGCGCCGCCCGCCCGTATTGAGATTGACCGCGGTATAACTCGCCGGGCAGCCCGGCTCTTCGGTGAGCAGCACCAGCTGTTTGGGGTCTTCGCTCACATCGGTGATTTCTGCGTGAGCCGCCCCGGCTACCCTGCCGATTTCCCCCGGCAAGCTGCCGAATGCCGGATCATAAAAGACATAGTCCTGAATACTCGTCTCGCTTGAAAAGCCCGCGAGGGCATGGGTTTTCGGATTGAACAGCGGCGAATACCGGCTGTGATTGGTCATCAGGGGCGTGCCGAACTGCCCGTCCGGCTGCAATTCGACATAGGCGTCGCTGAACGGATCATCGCGGAAATAGAGCAGCACCGACCGGCCGTCGCGTCCGATGCCTTTGAGCACCGGCAGCTCGTCGTCGCACACTTTCGAATAGATGACGTGCCAGCCATGATCGCCCTTGTAACGCAAGCTCCACAGCCGCGTGTCATCGTCGAATTCCGAACGCGCAATGACCCGGCCGTCGCCCGCCACCGCCCAGTTGACGATGCGGCGGCCGTCCTCGTCGAGGCGCACCGAACCGTGGGCCAGGGAAAAGGCGTAGATGGCCGTAATATAGTCGATCAGATAGTTGGACGCGGTGACATGGTAGTTCGACGCGGTCATGTAATAGGCGCCGTCGCGGTGGATGCGGTGGAAGTCATCGACCAGGCTGAGCCCGTATTCGGGCATCTCGCTATAGACCCGGTAGCGCTTGCCTGTACGGATGTTGAGCAAATAACCCGCCCAGATCTCGTAACGCATGCCCATCGATTTTTCGGTATGCGACGCCGTGTAAAAGACGCTGTCGTTGCTCGCCCACATCATGACGGGAATCGAATTCGCGTCCTGGACCGGCGCGTAAGCCCTGGCTCCGGTCTCTATATCGACTTCGACCAGCTGAAGGCCGTTGGCTTGTGAAACGAAAGCGACGCGTTTGCCGTCAGGGGACATCGCCACCTTGCCGATGGCGGGCAACTTGCCGAACGCCGATAACGGTGGTGGCGTATCCGCGGCCCTGGCCGTGACAGGCAAGATGGCCGCCGGCGAAACCAACAAAAGCGCGCCGGTTTGACCCAGCAGCGAGCGACGCGATAACCGCGTGTGACGTCCCATCCCGACTCCCCTCGGCACTGGCCATTCGCTCGGACTTATGCTTTGCCCGTTATCGCCACCGTAAACCGGAAGGTGTGTCCTGGCAATGAACTACCCGGTTACCGCCCAACCGGCTGCAGCGGCACTTTGGGCTTGCCCGGAGCAGGGCTTTGGCCTAACGGAAGGTCCCGTTTTTTCCGCAGGTGATATCATGACATTGGCTTTCGTTTTTCCCGGTCAGGGTTCCCAGAGCATCGGCATGGGGGCGGAGCTTTTTGACAATTTCGCCCGGGCGCGCGACGTCTTCAACGAAATCGACGCGGCCCTCGGCCAAAAGCTCTTCCAGCTGATGCGCGAAGGACCTGAAGACCAGTTGACGCTGACGGAAAATGCCCAGCCGGCGATCATGGCCGTGTCGCTTGCCGTGGCGCGCGTCCTTGAGGGCGACTTCGGCGTCGCTTGTTCGGCAGCCAAATATGTCGCTGGCCACAGCCTCGGCGAATACTCGGCCCACGCCGCCGCCGGAACCTTCACGCTGGCAGATACGGCTCGCCTGCTGAAGCTCCGCGGCCAGGCCATGCAGCGCGCCGTGCCGGTCGGCGTCGGCGCCATGGCGGCCCTGATCGGCAAGGCCGACCTCGAACTGGCCGAAGCCGCGTGCGCCGCGGGGTCAAGCGCCGGTGTGGTCGTGGTCGCCAATGACAACAATGCCGGCCAGATCGTCATCTCCGGTGAAAAGGCCGCCGTCAACGCCGCGGTCGAGAAGGCCAAGGAACTCGGCGCCAAGGCGGCCATGCTCAATGTCTCGGCGCCCTTCCACTGCCCGTTGATGAAGCCGGCCGCCGAAGAAATGCGCGCGGCGCTAGGCCGGGTGACGATCAATCAGCCCGTGTCGACATTGGTCGCCAACGTTACCGCGCGCCCGGTCGCCGACAAGTCGGAAATTGCCGACCTGTTGGTGCAACAGGTTACGGGCCGCGTGCGCTGGCGCGAGTCGGCGCAATGGCTGGCGGGTGAGGGCGGGGCGACGACAATCGCCGAGCTCGGCGCCGGCAAGGTCCTGACCGGCATGATCAAGCGCATCGCGCCGGAAGCACAGGCCGTGGCACTGAACGGCGCGGCCGATTTCGAGGCGTTCGCCAGTTCGCTGAAGGCGTGAACCATAAATCCTTGATCAGGCGTGCGGTTTACCTTAAGGCCGCGCTATCGAAAACTATAAAATCTGGCGGGAGATCGCATGTTTGAACTGAGCGGAAAAACAGCCCTTGTCACCGGCGCCACCGG
>FJVW01000380.1_pt1 | contig 8530 bp, 6 predicted proteins | sample 1011851 | NCBI WGS metagenome assembly FJVW01 (sample SAMEA3912450, study PRJEB9761) | metagenome | biome: forest; material: soil | place: USA | collected 2011-06-22 | depth 0.1 m | reverse complement strand
CCCTGATCGTCGCCGCCGGCAAGCCCCTGAACATCAAGGTCCACGACCACCTGATCGTCGGCCGCGAAGGCGTCGCGAGCCTGAAGCAGCTGGGCAAGATGTAAACGGCCGCCTCAGGCGACGCCCCCGCATTGCTATTTTACACCGGCGCGGCGCACGGTCAGGCGATAGTCCTGCTGCCTTTTTGCCTGACAGCAGCGACTGACGAACAGGCATTCCCCAGCATCAAGGATATTCCCATGGTCGACGTAGCAGACATCAAAGAACACGCCGAAGTCATCGGCGCCGACGGCGTGCATATCGGCACCGTAGATCGCGTTGAAGGCAGCCGCATCAAGCTTCAAAAGACTGACAGCGGCCAGGCGCACGAAGGCCATCACCACTATATCGACATCGGCCTGGTGTCCGGTGTCGAAGGCGATCGCGTCCGCCTGTCGGCCAATGGCGACGTCGCCGTCACCCTGCTCGAAGAAGAAAAAGACGGCACCAGCGTCTGACTACTGGCCGGATAACCCAATCCCGCCGACGGGTTCGGTCACGGTCTGCTGACCGAACCCGGCGATCAGCGGCATGGCTTTTTTGATCGATTCGGCAATCGCAGGCATCTGCAACGACGCCTTGTGACTGGCTTCCGAGTCCCAGGCCTCGGTGATCCACACCAGGTTTTCGTCGGCCGGGTCCCTGGCGACGACAAAACTCAAGCAGCCGGGAATTGGCCCAACGTCGCTCATCATCGATTGCATGAGTTCGTCGCGCTTGCCCGGGTGGGCGGTAAAATTGCCGATCAATCCGTACATCTGTCTCTCCTGTGTTCGGCCAAAAATCACATGACGGCTGCCAGGCCCTGTCAGCAGTTGCGCGCAGTGCGACCAAACTAAGGCCTGTTCCTGTCTTCGTGAGACATGAAACGACCCCATTTGCCTCGTCAACAGAGGTGACGCCGCCAATTTGAGCGGTGAATAGCGGGGACACCACATGAAAGCCTTGTCATTACTTCTCGGCCTCGGCACGACCGTCTTTTCCATTGACGCGTCTGCCGCGCAAATCAGGCCGTCAGAGCCCGCCGCGATCACCCGTTCCGCCGACCAGAGGCTGGCCCGAACGACCAAAGAGACAGTCATTCAATCGGTCGGCCAACTGCTCAATGACAACTATATTTTTCCGGACAAGGCCAAACGGGCGGCGGCTCTGCTGCAAGACAATCTCAAGGCCGGCCGTTACGACAGCCTGATCGACAAGGTGAGCTTCGCCGCCAGGCTGACCGACGACATCCGCAGCGTCACGCATGACCTGCATATCCGCGTCACGGTCGATGGCCCACCGCCATCAAACGCCGAAGACCCGTCGAAACAAGGCCCTTTCCTCTTCACACGCGTCGATGTTCTGACAGGCAATATCGGCTATATCGACCTGAAGGGCTTCCTGCCGCGCGACATGTTCGAAATCGGCGCCAATGCCGCCATGCGCAGCCTGGCTGGGACGGATGCCTTGATTATCGACCTGCGCCACAATCACGGTGGTGATCCGGCAGCGGTTGCCTATATGGTCAGCTTCTTCGTCGGCGGTAAGACCCCTGTCCACGTCAACGACATCGTCTGGCGCAAAGCCAAGACCGAAGACTATAGCCGCGAAACCTTCTTCTCCTCGCCTACGCCGGTCAGCTACGGCAACAAGCCCGTTTACCTGCTCATTTCCGGCGACACCTTCTCCGGTGGCGAGGAGTTTCCCTACGACCTGCAAAGCCTGAAGCGCGCCACGCTGGTCGGTCAGACGACGGGCGGCGGTGCCAATCCAGGCCGCATCTATTCGGCCGGCGCCGAGCTGTCGGTATTCATTCCCGGCGGCCGGGCGGAAAATCCGGTGACCCTGACCAACTGGGAAGGCACCGGCGTCCAGCCGGACGTCAAGACCAGGGTCGACGAAACCTTTGCCACGGCCTATGCGGCCACTTTGAAAACAACCAGCCAGGCAGTCCACCCGGCAAGCGCCCCCGACGATGTCGTCACTGCGAATCTATTAAGCGTGCGCACGACGCCCCAGCCAGGTGGCGAGGCCGCCGTCCGCCGCCAGGTCGCCGGCCTGCAAGACGACAAACAGCCTATTGACCTGTTCAGCCCGTCGGTGGCCAGGGATATCGGCGGGCCGATCCCGCCGGACCTCCGCGCAATGATCGTGGCACTGGGGCCGCTGAAAAACGTCACCTTTGTACGGGTCACCTGGATGGGCGAGGACGTCTATGACTTGACGTTCGAAAAAGGCGGGCTGATCTGGACCGACCTTCTTAACAAAGACGGCAAGGTCGTGAGCACCTATTTTGAACCGAAGGAAGCCGGCCCGCCGCGTTGAGCCGGGCCGCACAGTCTCCTACACCCGCGCCCGCACTACGCCGCCAAACCCAAACGCCTCGCCTTCCACAACCTTGAACAGGACGGCCACCCGGCGTTCGCCCGCCTTGGCGGCGATCGGCACCTGCAAACTCCCCGCCGCGGCGGCCCCCTTGCTGCCGACCGCCTGGCCGTCGATAAAGACCTGGCACGCGCCTGTGACGCTCAGGAATTCCAGCACACCCCCGGCCTTTTGCACCCGGGCAAATGGCGTGAACGTCGTCTCGCACAGCACAAACCCGGCGGCCTTCAACGGCGGACGCAATTCACCTCCCGGCCGGAACCAGTTCCATTTGCCGTCGCGTGGCGCCGCCGGATCGATACCCGTCTCCGACTCCGGCGAAGCAAACCAGCTGTTGAGGATCTGCACCGACGGCGCGGTCACCTGCGCTGGCACGGGCGGCACATTACCGACCGGAACCTCGATAACGGCGGCCTTCAAGCCGTCCGCCGTTGCCCGCAAGCGCAAGGTCCCGGCCTGTTGCGGCAGGGATTGCACGATCACCTGCGCCAACCCGTTGAATAATGATCGTTTATCGCCTTTTTCTGCCTCGACGCACGTCGGATCGCCGTTGCCCAGGCCGATGATCGCGCCATCCTCGATCGCGAACGTCACCATCTGCTTGGCAAACGGATGCGTGCGACCCCTGGCGTCGATGGCCTCGACCTTAATCGGCTGGGCATCGATGCCGTCATTGACCATGCCGGTGCGGTCGGCGGTCAGGCGCAACGCGACGGGCTCGCCTACGGTTTCAACCACAGCTNTTGCCACGACCTTGCCGCCGTTAAGCCCGCGCGCCTCGATCCTGCCCGGCGCAAACGGCACATGCCAGTGGTTCATCTCATAGCTGTCTGTCTTTTGCTTACCAGCGGACTTGCTGTTGACGAACAGCTCGACCTCTTCGGTATTGGCGCACGCCATGACGTGAACGTTCTCGCCACTTTTCCAGTTCCAGTGCGGTGCCAGACCGACGACCGGCCGGTCGCGAACCCACTGCGCCCGGTGGATGTGGACGGCTGTCTTGTCGAAGCCGCACAGGTCCATGATACCGAAGACCGAGCTGTTCGACGGGTATTTGATGTGCGGCGTCGGCTCGCCGTGATAGTCAAAACCTGTCCATACAAAGGTTCCGGCGACGAAATCGCGCTCATTAATGGCCTTCCAGGCGGCGCGATGCGTCTCGCCCCACGGCGCGGCATCGTCATCGAAACTGGCCGAGATCCCCTTGGCCATGTCGGTGGTGTATTCGCCGCGCGTCATGAAGGCGCTGGTGTCCTCGGACGAGAACATCGGCTTGTCCGGGTGCGCCGCATGGAATGGATCATACTGATTTTGCTGGTAGTTGATGCCGACGACATCGACCGCATGCGAGACGTTCAGCGGCGTGAACAGGCCATCGTTCATCGCCGCCGTTACCGGCCTTGTGGTGTCGAGCGACTTGACGACCGCACTCATGCGTCGGACCATCTCGTAACCGGCCTCGGTGCCCTGCATCGGTTCTTCGTTGAACACCGACCACAGATAGATGCTGGGGTGATTGCGGTCGCGGCGCACCAGCCATTCCAGCTGCGCCATATAGTCGGACGACGGATTGAACTGGCGGTTCTCGGCCATGACAAGGAATCCGTGACGGTCGCAGGCGTCCATCAGGGCCTTGTTCTGGGCATTGTGCGAGAAGCGGATGGCGTTGCAGCCTGTCGATTTCAGGCGGCGCAGGCGATAGTCGATAATCCCTTCCGGCACGGCGGTGCCGACGCCGGCGTGGTCTTGATGCAGACAGACGCCCTTGATCTTGACGCGCTTGTCATTGAGGTAAAATCCGGTCTTGGCGTCGAAACGCTGGGTGCGGAAGCCGCAATTGGTGGTGACTTCGTCCAGCGTCACGTACTCAATGTCTTTTGACATGTCTCCAACGGCCAGCGATGTCTCCACCTGATAAAGGTGTGGATTTTCCGGGCTCCACAATTCGGGCACACGGAAAAGCGCATCTATGCTCATATGCACTGTCATTGAGGAAAGCGGAGCAATCGTCACGCGCGTACTGGCCCCAGGCGCCACACCGCCTAAGGGCTTATCGTCCCAAATCTGCGTGAAGACGACGAATTCGCGCGCCGTCTTGCCGGAATTGTTGATCGTCACTTCGACCGGAACGCGCCAGGTGTCGCCCTCCTTCACCGGATGGGCGAAGACGCCGTCGGTGACGATATGGACCGGGTTGCGCTTGACGATGCGCACATCGCGGTAAAGCCCCGCCCCTTCGTACCACCAGCCTTCCATGGCCGTAGCATCAACGCGCACGACCAGGCTGTTATAGACGTCGCCAAAGGTGACGTAGGGCGTCAGGTCGATATAGCTCGATGAATAGCCGCTCCAGTTGCGATCGACCAGCGTGCCGTTGAACCACACTGTGGCGTAGGTCGCAGCCCCTTCGATCTGCAGTTCGATATGCTTGCCGCGGTCGCTCTCATTGAATTTCAGCGAATTGCGGTACCAGCCAACGCCGCGTTTGCGGAAACCCTGGTCGATATTGGCGTTGTCCGCCTCCGAGATCGGCTGGAAGCTGGCGAAGTCATGCGGCACAGTAACCGTCTGCCATTCGCTGTCGTCGAAGCTCGGCGAAGCTGCCCCGCGCGCGGCGCCGGCCTTGGCGGCGTTATAGGCGGCGTCGTGGCCGATCAGGGGTGGCAGCGGGAAATCGCCCTCGTAAAAACGCCAGCCGGTATTGAGTAATAATGTCTGACGTGGCGACGATATTGGCAATGAGGGCGTGATGGGCTTGGTATCGGCCCACGTATCTCCCGCAAATCCCGTCACAAAAGCTGCCGCGCCCACGCCGGCGAAAAGTTCGCGCCTGTTCATGCCATCCTCCATCCGCAACACGGTCTGGTGCCGGTTGGATGAAGTCATGACACGACACGGGCGACTTTTGAAGGCCGCCCGTGCAAATTTGTACGACAATTATTCTTTCCACACCACCCGGCCTGGCTCGTCATGATATTTGATGAAAGCATCATAACGATCAAGGTTTTTGTTTTGTCGCGATGTTTAGCAAAAACCGCCGACACGTCTTCGCACATCGCTCTAGTAGGCCAGCCAGATACCGGTGAAGACCGTGTTGTTGTCCGACGCGTTGCGGCCCGTGCCGTCGTAGTTTTTAGCCGTGCCATTGAACTTGTCGTAGACCGTATACTGGATGAACAGGCGGATATTGACCTCGGGCAGGCCCGCCGGCACGACCTTGCCGAACGGCGTGAAATCGAGCTGCGTGACGTAGCCGCTGCTGTCGGGCTTGTTGTTCGGGCTGCCGTAAAGCAACGTATCGGCGCTGCCTGTCGTCGAGAAGCGCCCGACTGTTACGCCATAGGTGCTCTTGTAATTATAGGACAGGTTATAGCGCGCGATATCCAGGTGGTTTTTCGCATTGGCTGCGTCGCCCAGGGCAAAGCTCGCCTTCAGGTCCTGGCGCTCGTGCAGCAGCGTGACGTAGGCCGAAAGCATGTGGTTGCCGTCGCCGGACGTGTATTGCCACGTCCCGTCGATGGCAGCGTCGACGAACTTGTCCGTCCCCTGGTCGCGGTCATTGCCGGGATAGCGGTCGGCATCGAGGCCGAAGGCGCCGAGCTCGAAATAGTGCGGCCCGAAATCGTGCTGCAGCGCCACCCGCCAATAACTCGCCCCGCCTTTCAAGTGGTCGTTGCCGCTGACGTCGCCATTCCCCAGCCGCCTTTGCAGGTTGTCGGCGATATTGCCGTAACGCGAATATTCGACATAGAGCAGGTCGTTCCACAGGCCGTAGGCGCCAACACCGACGACCTGGCCGCCCAGTGCGGAAATATAGCCATCTGCGTCCGGAGACGGCGCCAGGGCCGAACTGACGTAGGGATACCCCCAGGCCGGAGTCGTTTGCCACAGGTCCTGCATGGTCGGATTGTTGTTGACCGTCACGCCGTAGATCAGCGCCTTGCCCGCCAGCGTCCCATGGGCGGCAAAGCGCAGGTCGGTATTGTCGAGCGCCACCACTTTTTCGTTGGGCTCGTATGTCACTTGCGCGAACAGGCCGACATTGGACGTGATGCGGCCGCCGTAAAACAACGAAACTTCGTCGACCGTGGTATTGTTATTGGGCTTGCCGGTCTCGGGCGCCACCACGGGCTCGCGGGTATGTTCATTGCCGCCGACCGCCATCGCGGCCAGGTAGCGGTAGAGCGGCTGCTTTTCACCCATCGTGTAGCCGCTGGCCTTGAACAGGCGGCCCATCTTGGTCAGTTGCGGCCCGAAAGAGCCGACGTGACAAGATGCGCACGGCATCGAGGTCTGACGGGCAAATGCCGGGATGGCCTGCGCCGTTTGGGGCAGGATCAGGGCGATAAGGCCTGCCAGGGCAAGCATGAACCACTGAGCGCGTAAGGTCATAGCGGAATTCCTATGATTGGAGGGTTACTTGCTTTTCGGTAGAGGCGGAGGCGCGTCGGACAGGGTCCGCAACCAGGCGATGACATTGGCGCGGTCCTCGGCTTTCTTAAGGCCTGGGAACGTCATGAAGGTACCCGGCGCATAGGCATTGGGACCGGAGAGCCAGGCGTTAAGGTCGTCATAGGTCCAGGTCCTGGCCTTTGTGGCGCTCAACGCTTTCGAGTAGTTGAAGCCCGCAATGGATGCGTGCGGACGGTTGACGACGTTCCACAGATTGGGGCCGATCCGGGTGCCGCCGCCCCTCTCGACGCTGTGGCAGGTCAGGCAGACACGCCCGGTCTTTTGTCCGGCCGCGGCGTCGGCGGTGGCCAGAAGCGATGCAATCGGTTCAACCGCCGCGTCTACGCCGGCCTGCACCGGCGTTCCGGCGGACCAGGTCATCAAGCCAAATATAAAAGAAATCGCACAACCGCCGGCGCTTAAAACGCCGGGCCTAGAGCCATATACGCGGCTAATTTCAGATTTAAACGCGCGGAACAGCATATCAATACTTTCACGACGATGTTTAAAGCGCAGATTATCGGCGCAAGCCCACGCCGCCGCGCACATATACTGCGCCGCCAGGATGTTCCTGCGTTGAAACCGACAATCTGTACGGTAAATGCCCTCCGCCCCGCCGAAGGTTCAACACCGGCGAGAAAATAACCGCCGATGAAAAAACGGGCGGCCTTTGCAGACCGCCCGCTCTGAATCCATTCTGCTGCGGCGCCGTTTACGGCACCAGGATCGGGTCGATGCCCAGGGCCTTGACCGCCTCGACCGACATCTGGCCTTGCGGCAGTTCGTTGTCGGCCTGGAACTTCTGCATCGCCGACGCCGTCTGCCCGCCCAGGTGCCCGTCGATCGGTCCCGGGTTATAGCCCTTGGCGGCCAGCGCACGCTGCACCTTCATGACCAGGCTGGCATCGGCGTTGCGGCTGCACAGCACCTGGCGCCACACGCCTTCGGCCTCGCCGGTGGCGCGGGTCTTCTCCACGTCCTTATAGACCGCAGGAACCGTATAGGTTTCCTTGTGCTCTTCCTGGACGACTTCCTTGACGGTACGCTTCTCGTAGACGGCCGGGATCGTCCGCTCCTCGACGTGCTCCGGCGCAACGACCACCTTGTGCGTTACCTGGCGCGTCACGGCGGGAATTTCAGTGCGGCGGACGCTCTCCGGTACGACCACGACGCGGTGCTTTTCATCGCGATAGACGGCGGGAAAGTCCTTCAGGCACCACACCACCGGCGGATTGCCGTCCTTCAGATAGGCTTGCGCCTCCTCATCGGTCTGGACGCGCTGCTCGTCCTTGCCCGGCCACGTCAGGTAGCCGTCCTGGCGATAGCGCACGGGACGGTGGTCGCCCGGCGTCACCAGCGGCGCTTCGAGCGGCTGGCCGGTCGTCTTCACCCATTCCTGATGGGCAGGCGAAACCAGGACGTGTTCGACCCGCGTCTCGTATTGCGCCGGCACGACGTCTTCGCGGACGCTGGCTTCGCGCACGACTTCGGTGTCAACGCGTGTCTCAACAACGGCAGCCACCTTGCGGCGCTCGACGCGTTCGGGCGCCACCATGACGTCCTTTTCGACCATACGAGTCACGCCCGGCACGGTGCGGGTCTCCGTGCGCTCCGGCGAAACAAGGACGTGGTCGGTAGCGACCTCGACCTGCGGCGCCATCAGCAGGCGGGC
>FJVW01000649.1_pt1 | contig 8560 bp, 10 predicted proteins | sample 1011851 | NCBI WGS metagenome assembly FJVW01 (sample SAMEA3912450, study PRJEB9761) | metagenome | biome: forest; material: soil | place: USA | collected 2011-06-22 | depth 0.1 m | reverse complement strand
CCGGTCAAGCTTCTGATGTCGACCTCGATCTATTCGCTGGGTGTCGTCGGCGGCATTTTCTCGGCGCTGAAGTCCTTGGCGCGCGGTGAAATTTCCGAGCTAACGACGCTTGTGCACGACGCGCGCGAGCACTGCATCGACCGGCTGAAGCGCGAGGCCGATTCGCTTGGCGCCGAGGAAGTCGTCGGTGTGAAGACCTACATCATCGAAATCGGCCAGGGCCTGATTGAATTCATGGCCATCGGCACGGCCGTGCGCAAGGTATCCGGCATGCAGACCGCAACGCAGGTCATGCCGGCCCAGGCCATCATACGCGACCGCGACACGTGGATGGACGGCGATACAGGCTTCAACCTGTTGCGCTCCACGGACAGTTGAGGCCGCTATTTGGCCGCACTGCTTTTGGCCAGGCTGGCGCTGTAATAGCCAAAGCCCACGTCCTTGAGGACCGTGCCCCCTATGGTCAAATCACCGGTAATCGCGTTGCCGCTGCTGGAATTCATGGCTGTGCCGGCACCGGACTGCCAGGCGGCGAATTGCGGATCGACCTTGCCGATGAAAGTGACTTGCCCAGCCTGGGCGTCATGGCCCCGAAAGGCGATCTTATGGCGCGTAATGGTATAGCTGTCGCAGGAGATCACCGGTGAAACCGCCCAGCTGGTACCTTGATCGGAGTCGATCTCTTTGCTTGTCACGTCGGCAAGTTTGACGGTGACACCAGTGCAGGCGCCCTTGGCCGTTCCAGCCGTGTCGTCGAGTGCAATGGCCATGTGCACGACCTGGAGATTTCCAGCCTGCACATACCGGATCGGGTAGTAGAAGCCGTCGAGCTTCAGCGCGCGGTCGCGCACGCGTTTGCCGTCGGCCGAGGTTTCGATATCCTCGGGGGGCAGGCTGGGCGCGCTATATGTAGGAGACATATTCGAAGCCGAATGCGCGTCGCTGCCGCTGACTTCCTTGAGTTTGAACCTGGCCTGCAGAAAATAATAGGCTATGGCGAGATGGATGAGTAAAACCACGCCGAAGATTGCGGCGACGATCCAGAATGCCGTCATGCAGCCGTTATTTTTCTTCATCTTTCCCCCGCGGAATAGCCGTTTCCTCAATTCCCTTATCATGGACACGACATCGCAGCATCCTTTTTTGACCATGACGCCTTCATCACTGTTCGCCGACATCGCCGCCTGCCGGGTATGCGAAGCGCACTTGCCGCTGGGCCCGCGGCCGGTAGTGCGCGCAAGCGATCCACGTGCAAAAATCCTGATCATCGGCCAGGCGCCGGGCACAAAGGTCCATGCCTCAGGCATTCCCTGGGATGATGCATCGGGCAAGCGCCTGCGGGACTGGCTGGGCGTATCGGCTGAGAATTTTTACGACCAGTCAATATTCGCCATCGTCCCGATGGGCTTCTGCTATCCCGGGCGCGGCACGGGTGGCGACAATCCGCCGCGGCCCGAATGCGCGCCGTTGTGGCACGCCCGGATTCTAAGAAAACTGCCAAATATTCAACTCACTCTGCTGATCGGGACCTACGCGCAGGGCTATTATCTGGGGGCACGCCGCAAGACTTCGCTGGGAGAAACGGTGCGGGCATGGCAGGACTATGTTGGTGACGGCCTCCTGCCGCTGGTCCACCCTTCGCCGCGCAACCAGATGTGGCTGAGGCGCAATCCCTGGTTCGAGGCCGAGATCGTCCCAGCTTTACGCGAGCGTGTCCGCCGATGTCTGTTCTCGGGCAATGATTTGGCCTATTAAAAAACGATGTGCGGACAATTCGAAGCCCTGCTGCAACTCAAACGCCTGATGGAAGCCTTGCGGATCGAAGGCTTCCGTGAGGACGCGGCCGTGGCCGCACCCGAGGTGATCAAGCCGACACTTGCTGCGCCGATCGTCATCGCCAATCCCGATCATGGCGGTCTTGAAATCGCCTCCATGCGTTTCGGCGTCGTGCCGCACTGGTACAAGAAGTCGTTCAAGGATTTCAAGGCGACAACCTTCAACGCGCGCGTCGAAGAGGTTGACGAAAAGCCGGTATTCAAGGGCGCGTTCAAATACCGCCACGCCATCGTGCCCGCCGAAGCGTTCTATGAATGGTCCGGGCCAAGGTCTGAGCGCAGCAAATGGCGCATTACGCGCGCCGACAATCAGCCGCTGGCCTTTGCCGGCATCTGGGATCAGGCCGATTGCGTGGAGGGCGAGATGTTCAGCTTTGCCATACTGACGCGTGATGCCGGATTGGACATGTCGGCGGTGCACACGCGAGAACCTGTCATTTTAGGACCGGATCATTGGGAGGACTGGCTGCGGTTGAGGCCGGTGGATCTTTATGCGTCTACGCCCTTGCGCGTTACGGCGGCTGATGGGAAGGCGGGGGGCAATTTCGAGCTGTTTTAAGGGTTTAACCACATGCCTTATCCGTGGTTAAAACCTTACCCTTACTCACCAAAGAATTCGCGCTGCGACTGTTCGAGTTCCTCGAGGTAGCGCCGGTTGACGTATTTTTCCGACAGGAAGCCCAGCAGCTTGTGACGGTCATCGACCACGGCCAGGTCGTCGACGCTGAAATGCTCAAACACCCGCATGATCGCCGAGATATCCATGTCCGGCCGGACGTAGACCTCGGTCTGCTTGGCCAGCTGCGACAAGGGTGTATCGATATCGTGGCTTTCCAGATAGGCCTCGGCTGTCGCGACAATGCCGCGATAGTCGCCGATATCGTCGATCAGCAGGACGCGGCTGGTCGAGCCCAACGGCACTTTTTCGCGCAGCTCGCCGACGCTGATGTGGTCGGACAGGGTCGTGTGGTTCTTGCGCATCAGGGTCTGCGCCGTCATGCTGCGCATCCAACCGATATCGCGGGCCGTGCGGACGGCCTCGCCGCGCAGATGCAGGCGCCATGTCGAGAACGAATATCCGAAGCGTTCGCGAACAATGGCGCTGGAACAGAGCGCCGCCGTCACCACCGCCGCCGTCAGGGCGAAGTCGTGGGTCACTTCCAGAACCATCAGCGACATGGTCATCGGCCCGCCGACCACGGCGACGGCCAGGGCCGCCATTCCGACCAGGGCGGCGTTGGTGACGTCGAGATCGGCCGCCGGATAAAAATTGTTGACGATGTGCGCAAACGCCGAGCCCAGCAACGAGCCCAGGAACAGCGAGGCGAAGAAAAGTCCGCCGCGGAAACCGAAGGCCAGCGACAGGACCGAGGCGACGACCTTGAGCGCAAAGACCTTCAACAGGTTCACGACCAGGGACTGCTGTTCGAGAAAGGATTGCATGGCGCCGTGGCCCGACGACAGGATCTGCGGTGCGGTCCAGGCCAACGGCACCAGGAAGAGACCGCCTATGAATGGCCGCCACACTTCGCCGACGGGCAGCCGGCGCACCAGGGCTTCGACGCTGGCGACCAGCCGGATAATAACGATACCCATGCCGGCGCAGACGAAGCCCAGGACGGCATAGAGCAGATAGCCGCTGAGCGCGATGCTGCGCCCGACCGTCGAGGCGATGACGAAAGGCTCGGCCTGTAACAGGGTTGCCGCGACCACCGCCGCCAGGGAGGCTGCCGCCACCGGCGCCAGCGACGCGGCCGTATAGCCGCCAAGCACGATTTCAAACGCGTAGAAGCTCCCTGCGAGTGGCGCCCCAAACGCCGCGCCGATCGCCGCGCCCGCCCCTGCGCCGACAAGCGTCCTCAAGGCAGCGCGCTTCAGGTCGAGCCACTGGCCGATTTTTGAGGCTATGCCGCCACCCATCTGAGCATAGGCCGCCTCTAAGCCGACCGAGGCGCCGAAGCCGTTGGAAATCAGGGTCTGCAGCGACACGATCAGGCTGTCGCGCGCCGGAATGCGGCCGCCGTGCAGCGCGTTGGCTTCGACGGCATCGATCGGGGCACGCGTCCTGCGTGGAAAGGCGAAGCGGACGGCGCCCAGCACGGCCCCGCCCATCGGCAAGGCCAGCAATCGCCACCACGGATCGATATTCAACAGCTCGCTCAAGCGCAGGTCGGGCGAAAAACCATAGAGAATGACCTGCATGGCATGGGATATGTGCCCGAGCAAGGCGGCTGCCGCGCCGGCCAGAAGGCCGATAAAAGCCGCCAGTACGATGAACCACACCTGACTATTCTGGATTTCGCGTTTCAGCCAGGCATAGCTGCGCGTTACCGGCTGCCGCACGGCTTTCGCAAGCTGGGTATCGTTTTGAAACGGCATGACCGGCCTTGAATCGGCTTTGGACGCGCGGACGCCCGGTGGGATTCTCTTGACATCACCCTAGGCTGCTGCGCGGATATTGTGAAGGTAAATCGCGCCGCGCGGGATCGATTAGCGGTAGCGCGCGGATCATTTCGGGGGACATCATGCTCAAAGCGTTTTTCGTTGCCGCACTTTTGGCGCCGCTCGCGGCCCAGGCCAATGCGCAAATAACCGCACCCGCGACAATCGTGCCTGAGAAGGTGATCAGCGCCGTTACCGGTGACTGGAATCATGACGGCAGCATGGATCGCGCGGTGCTGGTCGAGGGCGACGATTCAGATGCGGCCCTGTTCGTCTACGTAGCGGACGGCAACGGCAATATGATCCTGGCCGGCTATGCGCGGAGCATAGCCTTTGCCGGCAGGATGTTCGGTAATGTGCCCGACCTGCGTCTGAGCAAGTCCGGCGCGCTGCAGGTCCATTCCGAGAATATCGCCATCGGCCGCAATCACTGGGAGCGCACCCTGACGCTGGCCTATCGCAACGACACGATCGTGGTGGGCGGACTTACGACGTCGGGCTACGACACCATGGATCCGAAAAGCGCCGCCAGCTGCGATATCAATCTTCTGACCGGCAAGGGAAAGTCGGGGAAGGACGTCATTAAGGTCAAGGCCGGCGGCGTGCCCGTGGCAGATTGGACAGACGACAACGTGCCGGTGGATTGCCAGTAGGGTTTGGGAAGTGAGCCTCCCAAAGCCGAGGAGATGCGATGACGGACTTACCGGATTAAGACGCGAATAGCGTCCTTGGCGGCGGCAAAGACATCAGTGTCGCGGCGGGCCTGCGAGGTCAGGACGGCGCCCTGCAGCAACAGATTGATCTGACGGCCGGCCAGTTCAGGATTTTTGACGCCGCCAGCGCGGCACAGGACGGTGAAACGGTCTTCGATATAGAGCGAGGATTGCCGGCTCGTCTCCTCGATGCCCTTATGCTTGCCCATATATTCAAGGCCGGCCTTCATGGCCAGGCACCCTTGATGGCACGACGCCTCCATCATCTCCTGACGGACATCGAAAATGGCGAGGATCTGCTCGCGCGGGTCGTCGCTGCGCGCCATGGCGGGCGCGAACAGGCTGGCTTCGACCGCCGCGCCGTACTGCGCCAGCACGGCTTCGATCAGATGCTCTTTCGACGGGAAGTATTTGTACAGGGTGCGCTTGGAAATGCCGGTATCAGCCAGGACCGTATCGACGCCGGTGGCGTGAAAACCCGACTCCCAGAACAGGCGCATGGCCTGGTCCAAAATTTCCTGCTTCTTCACATCCTGACGGGACAAGGGTTTGTTCATGATCACCTCCTTGCGATCGAATTTAATATAGGAGGTGTTCTTGACAAAGTAAACCGATCTGTCTACATACCGAAATGTAAACAGATCGGTTTACTTTTAACGCACCGCCTCCCCAACGATCCGGCCCAATTCCAGGAGCCTTAAAATGTCCAACCTCAATGGCAAAACCATCCTCGTCACCGGCTCGAACCGCGGCATCGGCGCCGCCGTCGTCCGCGAACTGCTAAAGACCGGTGTCAAGAAGGTCTACGCCGCCGCCCGCAAGGTCTCGTCCCTGCCCGATTTCGCCGATCCGCGCGTTGTCCCGCTGGCGCTTGATGTCACCGATACAGCGACGATTGCCGCAGCGGTTGCTGCCGCACCGGATGTCGATATTCTGCTCAACAATGCCGGCACGGCGGTGTTCGCCAACTTCGTCGACAGCCCGCTCGACCTGATCGCCGGCGATATGAACACCAACTATTACGGGACTTTGAATGTAATCCGCGCCTTTGTACCGCAGTTTGAAGCCCGCGGCACCGGCACGATCGTCAATACGGTCAGCGTTGTCGGCCTGACCTCAGCGCCGGGCCTGGCCGGGTATTCGGCCTCGAAGGCGGCGTTGCAGTCGCTGACCCAGACCCTGCGGGTTACCTTGAAAGCCAAGGGAATCAAGGTACAGGGCATCTATCCGGGCCCGATCGATACCGATATGGCCCGCGACATTCCGATGGAAAAGGCAACGCCCGAACACGCCGCCACCGAGATCATCAAGGGCCTGGAAAGCGGCCAGGACTATATCTTCCCCGATCCGGTCGCCGTGCATATCGGCCAGTTGTGGGCGACGGACGGCAAGGCGCTCGATACGGCGCTTGCCGGTGCGGAGTAACAGACAAAAGGCGGAGGGAAACCTCCGCCTTTCTTTTTAAGATTGGGTCCGCGCGGGTCTGCGTGTCCAGTCGACGAGGCCTGCCAGTCCGGCAAGGGCCGAGTAGGCAAGAAGCGCTCGCATGGCCTCGGCATGGATTGAGGACGGCGGCGATCCGAAATTGGCGTAGACCTGCAATGCCGCCATGGCCACGACGAAGGTCCACAGGGCGATCTTGCCGCCCAGCCGCGCCGGCATGGTGCGGGCGTAGATAACTGCGCCGGCAAACAACAGGAGCAACTCGAGCGGCAGGCTGACGGCGACGTGGCGCCACAGGCCGAGCCCGACCTTCATCTGATCGCCGATTAAGGGCAGGTCAGGCATGTGGACGACGAAATCGAGCAGCCAATGCGAAAACACGGCACTGGCAAGGACGGCCACGACAATGGCCTTGCGCTGTTTGAAGAAGACTGCGCCGGCGAGGCCGAACAGCAGGGCAAGGACGGCCGCGCCAGGCAAGCCGTGCGTATAGGGCATGAAGTAGAGATCAAGCGCACTGGCCTGGGTGAAACCGGGAACGATGCGGGCTTTTTCAACGCCGAGCAGAACCAGAGCCGCCCAGCAGAAGTCCATCCATTGCACGGCGACGAACAGGAGCCACAGGGGAACTGTTTTCTGCAGGGGTTTGGCGGCAAGCGCCGGTCCGTAGTGTCCGATAAACATGGTGATGATCCTTTTAAAGCAATGATTTCAGCGCGGACGGCAGGGGCGTTTTCGGCAGGTCGCCGAGGACTTGCGCCAGCCGGTCATCCTTCAGGGCGTGTGGGACATCCCAGAGATAGAGCATCTCGAGCGCCGCCTTCATGAACGGGTCGAACAGGGCGATGAGTGAAAAGGCAAACCGCGGCATGTGCGTCAGGCGCACCTTGCGTCCCGTCGCTTTTTCACCCGCAGCCGCCAGCTGGCGCAGGGTGGCGTTGTGGTTCTCAAAGTGGAAGACTTCATAGGTGCCAAGGCGGCCCTCGATTCCGGCCAACCGCACAATGACCTCGGCCAGATCGGGCAGGAAGGCCCAGGCGTGGGACGTGTCGTACCTGCCAGGCGCGGTGATGACGCCCTTTTTCAGATTCTTGGCGATGAGGGCGTTCATCCAGCTGTTCTGCGCCTTGTCACCGAAGAAATCGCCGGCGCGGACGACGATCGTCTTCAGACGCCCGGTCCGTGCCCGATCTTCGAGCATGACCTCGATGGCGACACGAATGCGGCCCTTGACCGTGGTGGCCGCGAACGGTGTGGCCGGCGTCAATTCCGGCGGCATGCTGGCACCGAAATTATAGACGCTGCCGGGATAGATATGGCGGGCACCCAAAGATTCGGCGATGTCTGCGGCGGCTGTATAGAGCGGCAATGCATCGGTCGGCCACTTGGGATAGGGCGCGTTAAGGCCGTTAAAAACGACGTCGATCGGCCCTGCGATCTTTTGAGCGGCGCGCGTGACCTCGGCTGCATCGAACAGATCGGCGGTGACTGCGGATACGCCATCAGACAGACCTTCTTCCTTGCCGGGGCGCACGAGCCCAAGCACGTGCCAGCCCCCGGCCACGAAGGCCTTGGCCACGGCCTTGCCGACGCCGCCCAGGGCGCCGAGAACGAGTACGGTTTTCATTGCGATAGTCCTAAGTTTGAGAGGAGAAATCAGGCGGCCTTCGCCTTGCCCTTGGTGCCGAGATGGGTGAAACCGAAGCCTTCGGAATATTTCAGGCCGTAGCCGAGAAGGCGATCGAAACCGATGTGCGCCGCCCAGATAAGGCCGGCGCTGAGGGCCACGGGCTGATGAGCAAAGATGCCATAGGCGAGACAGGCGATGGGTCCGGCGTACCAGTGGCCGAGATTATAGAACGCCGCGCCGACCTTGCGCCCGCCGAGATAGCCCAGCATGCTGAGGTCGGGGACGAGGAAGAAGACGGCAAATCCTTTCCAGCCTGAGCCCCACTGCGCGTAGGCGGCAACCGCCAGAGCGAGGACAAAAAGACCTTCGAGGCGGAGAAGGGTCTTGGGTGTTCCGGTGACAGATCCGGTCATTTTAAAAATCTCCTTGCTGCACATTTGCGCTTGACAGGGAGCGGTATAGATCATCTAATTTTGCATGTTTATTGGCAATATTTG
>FJVW01000424.1_pt1 | contig 8824 bp, 6 predicted proteins | sample 1011851 | NCBI WGS metagenome assembly FJVW01 (sample SAMEA3912450, study PRJEB9761) | metagenome | biome: forest; material: soil | place: USA | collected 2011-06-22 | depth 0.1 m | reverse complement strand
CCAATATGGAAGCGGCCGAAGAAGCGGCGCGCCAGATGCGCCTGCGCGACCTCGCCGGCCTGATCGTCATCGACTTCATCGACATGGACGAGTCGAAGAACAACCGTTCGGTCGAAAAGAAGTTGAAGGACGCGCTGGCTGAAGATCGCGCCCGCATCCAGATGGGCAAGATTTCGGGCTTCGGCCTGATGGAAATCTCGCGTCAACGCCGCCGCACCGGTTTCCTCGAAGGCACGACCGTCCCCTGCCCGCACTGCGAAGGCCAGGGCCGCATCCGCTCCGTCGATTCCGCGGCCCTGTCGGCCATGCGCAAGATCGACATGGAAGCGATGCAGAACGGCGCCGGCGCCATTACGGTCAAGCTGCCGATCGACATCGCGCTTTATATCCTCAACGAAAAGCAGCCGCATCTGGCCCGCCTGCGCCAGGAATGGGGCCTGAAGGTCAATATCGAGATCGACACCGATCTGGGTCATACCGACGTGCAGATCATCCGCACCATCAACGCTGACGAAGTCGACTTCATCGCCCCTGTCCGCCCGGAACCTGTCGCCTTCGACATGACGCCGGACGTGGCCGAAGAAGAAGACGAGGACGACGACGAAGCCGCGATNGAGCGCGAAGACACGGACGACGACGAAGCGTCGGAACGTNTCGAGCGTTCGGCGGAAGCGCGCGGCGAGGGTCGCGACGACAAACGTGGCGGCAAGCGCCGCCGCCGCCGCCGTGGCGGCCGTGAAGGTGGCCGTGAGCGCGCCGAGGGTGAGCCGGAACCCGTTGCTGCCGAAGGTACGGCGACCGACGAAGAGGCTGGTGAAGACGAGGACGGCGAAGACCGTGGCCGTGGCCGCCGCCGCCGGGGCCGCCGAGGTGGCCGCCGCGCCGGTTTCGACAGCCGTCCGCGCGAGCCGTACAGCTGGGTCCGCGCCCGCACGCCGTCGCTGGAAGCGCCCTATGTGTGGATCGACCCGTTCGAGGAGCAACAAAAGCGTTTCGAGCAGCCGCGCGATGCCGGCGGGCGACCGCCGCGCGTCGAGACTGTGGCCCCTGCCCGCAGCGAAACGTCTGCCGTTGCGCTGACGTCGGCGCTCGGTGCCGAAAGCACGCAACCGAATTCGCTGGTGCCGGAGGCGCTGCGCAATCAGCCGGCGCCCAAGCGTCCGCGACCGACCCGCAAGCCGCGTAATGCCGTCAGTGATGGGGCAGACGTTGCGGCTGAGCCGGTGGCCGTGGCGGCTGAACCTATGGCCGTAGCGGCCGAACTGCCGCCGGTCCAGGTAACGGATGAGCCCAGGAAGCGGGCGACCCGGTCGCGCAAAAAAGCCGATACGGCTGTCGCGACGATCAGCGAGGCGCAAGACACACTGGTCGATGCGTTGGCGCCCGTTATCGCGGCGCCGGAACCCGCGCTCAAGATCGAAAAGGTCCTGGAGCCGGTCGTCGCAGAACACGATCCGAACGAGATCGTTGCCCCGCCGGAAAAGCCCAAGCGCGGCTGGTGGCGCCGGTAAAAAGATAAGCCGGAAGCTGGCCGCCAGTTTCCGGCATTCTCTTGTGCGCCTTAGATTCGTCATGCTTGGCGGCTAACTGAGTTGACTGAGCCGGGAAAGTGCTTGGGGCCAGGAAATGCCCAGGGAACGTACTGAGATGACTTTGGTCTGTCCTTTGACTTTACAGCGGTTCAAGGCTTTCGGCCGCAAGGCGCTGCGCACCGGCGCAGCGGTCGCCGTTGTCCTCGGCCTGAGCCTGGCGGTGGCGCAAACAGCCAGCGCCCAGGACTCGCAAAGCGTTATTCGCGACACCGAAGTCGAGATGTTCCTGAAAAACGAGACACGGCCGATTCTGGTCGGCGCCGGCCTCGAACCCGACAGAGTGCATTACTTGCTGATTGCAAGCGATGACCTCAACGCCTTCTCGACATTCGGTTTGCGCATCGGTCTCAATACCGGCCTGATCATGGAGGCCAAGAACCCGAACCAGCTGTTCGGCGTCATCGCCCACGAAACAGGCCACCTCACCGGCGGCCATATGATGCGCACCGACGAGATCGAACAGGCCGCCAAGGCGCCGATGGTCATCGCGCTGGGACTTGGCGTCATCGCCATGCTGGCCCGCGCGCCCGACGCCGGCGTCGCCCTGATGGGCAGCTCCGGCACGTTCGGCACGCTGAACGCGCTGCACTATATGCAGACCGAAGAATCCGCCGCTGACGTCGCCGGCGTCAAGGCCATGGAGCGGGCCGGCATGTCGGGCAGAGGCCTGGTCGATTTCTTCAATAACTTCCGCAATTCCGAGACCTTCAGCCACGCCGAACGCTACGAATTTTTCCGCACCCACCCGTTGACGCGCGAACGCATCCAGTCCCTGCGCGACAATGTGCAGAGGCAACCACACTATAATGTGGTCGATNCGCCCGAGGTGGTGGCCAAGTTCGATATCGTGCGGGCCAAGCTGTCCGGCTTCCTCAACGACCCGATCAAGACGTTCAACCAGTATCCCCTAAGCGACACGTCCTATCCGGCACGCTATGCCCGCGTCATTGCCACCTATAAGCAAGGCGACTGGGACAAGGCCGTCACGCTCGTCGACGCCCTGCTGAAGGAGCAGCCCGACAATCCCTATCTATGGGAACTGAAGGGCCAGATCTATTTCGAGACCGGGCGTCCTGCCCTGGCCAAGCCGGCGCATGAAAAATCAGTCGCGCTGATGCCCCAGGCGCCATTGTTGCGCATCAATCTCGGCCAGACCCTGATCGCGCTGGGCGACAAGGATGACCTCAACGCCGCGGTGACAAACCTGCAGGAATCGATCAAGTACGAGGAAGACGACAGCTTTGCCTGGGAGCAGCTGGCTCAGGCGTACGACGGCTTGAAACAGCCTGGGCTGGCGCGTCTGGCCACCGCAGAGGCGCAATTCTATGCCGGCGACTACGAATCGGCGCGAACCTCGGCGGTGTGGTCGCAGAAATATCTCGACGCCGCCTCGCCGGAATTCCGCCGCGCCCGCGATATCGTCATGACGACATCGTCGGAACTTGGTATGCCTGCCGTTGAAGGCGAGACCAAGCGCAAACGCCACTGAACTTAATGAAAGCAAATTGCAAGTGACCGATACCCCGACGACGGATGCTCCTGTCCCCCAATCTGCTGCCCAAAAGCCCGCTCCCGCCAGCGAAAAGCTGTTTACGCAGGCCAACATCACTACCGGGCTGGCCGTATTGGCCGTTATCCTGGCCGGTGCTCCCTACGTCGTGCCGCAATTGCAGGCCTATCAGGTGCAGTCGGGCCTGATGGCGCGGCCGGTCATGGTCGAGCAGGCGAAGCAAAAGCTGGATGCGCAGCGCGCCGATGCGGCGTCCAAGGCCGCGGCCATCGCCATCAAAGGCAAGATGGATTCGCTGTTCGGCGACAAGTCGGACCCCGTGCTCGGCAATCCCAACGGCACGGTCAGGATGGTCGAATTCCTCGACTATAACTGCGGCTACTGCCGGGCGGCGACGCCGGTCTTGAAGCAGTTCCTGGCCGACAATCCCGACGTCAAGCTGATCGTCAAGGAATATCCGGTGATCAGCGCCAATTCGCGGCCCCTGGCCGCCTATGCGCTCGCGGCCGCCGGCATGGGTAAGTACGAGCCTGTGCACTACGCCTTGATGACCGAGCACGTCAAAAGCGAAACCGATATGTCCGCTGTCTTGACGGCCGTAGGTCTCGACGCCGAAGCGGTCAAGACGAAGGCCAAGTCGAAGGACATCCAGGACCATATCGACCGCGTGCTGATGCTTGGCGCAGATCTGGCCGTCGATGGCACGCCGACCTTTGTGATCAATGGCCAGGCGATCAACGGGGCGAACTTCGATGGTCTCAAATCCGCAGTCGCCGCCGAGCGCGCCAAGCTGAAAAAGAGCTAGGCTCCGGCCCAGACGACGACGAGAAACAAAGTATGAAACTGCCCCTGTCGACATTCGCCGCGACCGACTGGTCGACCATCACACCGACGCGCCACCCGGGAACGACCGGCTTTGCCCTGTGGCGCACGGTCGAGGTCGGCGACATGCGTATCCGCAAGGTGGACTATTCGCCGGGCTACCTGGCCGACCACTGGTGTGATCGCGGCCACGTCCTTCTGGTGCTGGAAGGCACGCTTGAAACGGAACTGGCTGACGGCCGCAGGTTCACCTTGACGGCCGGCATGACCTATCACGTCTCTGACAGCGGAGACGCGGCGCACCAGTCAGGGACGGCCGGAGGCGCGGTGGCGTTTATCGTCGATTGAGGGCATCGCTCTGCCCAAAATGGGCTATCCGACGCCTGCTCTAGAGTATGCTGCTTTTTGAAGGAAACGCCGCATACTCTGAATTCCTTAGCGGTCGCATGCTTGACGCGAAAAACCGGTTTCCACTTTTTCGCAGCATGCTCTAGCGGCTGAACAGCAGGCGGTCGCGGAATTTCTGGCTGTCGGCAACATAAAACGTCTCGAACCATGCCTGTTCGCCGGGCCCTGGCGGTTTGCGAAGCTTGATGACGCCTGTGCCCGCTTGCGGGGCAGCGCCCTTCGTCACGCCGGCTTCATCCATCTTGGTGCGGAAATGCAAGTGATCGAACATGCGCAAGGCTTCGATGGCGTAGGCCGTGGCGGCGCGGGCGTTGCTGATCTGGATCAGGTGGTCGCCGTTGCCTTCCTCGCCGCTGAACGACAGGTTGGATGAACCGGCAAAGAGTTTGGCGCTGGGGAGGTCGAAATCGGTGACGACGAACTTGTGGTGGATATTGATACCGGCCTGGCCGGACCACTCCTCCTTGAACGGCGTGGGTGCGTGGGCGCCGAGATATTTAAAGTCGACGACGCCGATCGACCCGTCGGGTTTCGCCAGCTTCAGGCCGGACTTGCGATTGACCACGCCGTAGCTGAACAGGGGTTTGTCGACCAGCCTGTCGAGCGCCTTGCGGATCGGGCCTTTCGTATCCTGACTGAGGAAGGCGACGGAATAGAGCACGCTTGATGTTGCTTGCTCGATCGCGCCTTCCAGCGGCGACAGAGAGACGGCGCTGGACTTCGGGTGCGGCGAGAAGCAGATGCGCACCGTCGATCCATCGGGCGCGGTCACGGCGTGCCAGATCTTCGACAGCGGGTCGTCTTCGAGGGCGTCCGGCCCTTTGCGCGCCAGGTCGAACATCTGCGAAAACAGACTGACGGCTTCGGGCGCCTGGAAGAGCAGCATGTTGTTGGCCTGAATATACAGGCCTCGGAAAGAGAAGTTGGTCGAGCCGCAGATGACGCGCTCGCCGACGCCATTGCGTTTGACGATAATGACTTTGTTATGTTGGAGGCCGTCGAAATGGTGGCGATGAACCTCCGCTCCGGCCTGGGTCAGCCGGGTTGCCGCATGCGTTTCCGCGCTGTCGAGGTCGTTGTGCTCACCGGCGTTGTCGATGACGATGCGCAAACTCGCCGGTCCTCCGGCGGCGCGGCGGCGCGCAACCGCCTCGAGGCAGGCGACAATATCGGGTTCATTCAAGTCATAGGCCAGGACGTCGAGCGTAACGGCGGGGCTTTGCCGGGCGTCGTTCAGGATGGCGAACAGCTGTTCCGTCGCCTTGCCGCCGAGCCAGTCATAGACGCCTTTCGGCGCCTTCGACTTGTCGTGTTTCAGGCCGTCCTTGGCCTTTGCCGGCAAGATCAGTTTGCGCCCGGCCTTGTCCGGAAAGGTGTCGGAAAACGCCTGGGACGAGGCGAGATTGCGCGTGAAGGCGACGTCGACAAAACCCGGAATCGCTTCGTCAAAGAGGTCGATCTCACCCTCCGCCAGTAGGCGGGCTTCAAGCGCGTTGCCGACCCAATGCATCATGGTGACGCGGTAGATATAGGTGCCGGGTTTGGGCTGATAGGGAAAGTGCACCCAGCGAAAGGTCTGCAACGGTGCTTCGTTCGTCGGATAGTCGCGATTGCCGGTCAGGACGGTACCCGGCGGGTAGTCGAAAGCAATGCGATTGCGCAAGAACTGGAAGGACGTCGCGCCTGGTGAGCGGACTTCGACGGCAAAGCCGGCAAAATCCGGGCCCGGCTTCGGGTCGACATTCATGCCGATCAAGCACATGCGCTCGCCGCGCCGCAGTTTAACCTTCAGCGCGCCGCCGGCGGCCGGAACCTCGTGTGGGGGCATGGACTCGCTCGCGATACAATGATGGGAAGCCGAACGCTAACACAATCCTGTGGCGACGTCTCATGAAAAACAATCATCGGCATGCGAAAGCAACGCCGGTTCCGTCGCGTTGCTTTACGCTGGGCAAGTGACGAGCTGGTCGTCCTGAGGCATCGGCTCGGGGAGCGCCGTATATTGCCGGTAGTCGGCCTCCCGGCCGAGCTTTTGCGACAGCAGACCCAAGTCCAGACGCTTGAGCACATCGACGGTGACCGGCCGTTTTTCGTCCCAGTGGATCATCGCACCATAGAATCCCTGCGCCTCTTTTGACGTCAGCAGGTCGAGCAGGAAGTCGGCCTCGGCCTCGGACCGGCAAGGCAGAAAATAGATTGTGTCGTCAAACACGACCGGCTTTCCGTCTTCCGGACCAACCTTCAGGAACTGCAGTTTCTTGTAGAAACCTGAGATTGCCACCTTCCATGGCGCAAAGGTGTAGTCACCGACGCCGAAAATCGAGAACGGCGGCTTGTTGCGGTAAATGGAGCTTCCGCGCCGATCGAAGGTGGCGGAATAAGCGTTCAGGTAGGCCCAGGTCAGTGGTGCCTCGCGGGCAATTCTACCGGTAGGATCCCCAACCCGCCTTTGCGTAACCAGCATCATGCTTCGTGCTTGCGTGCGGCCGTTGCCGACGTCGGAGCTTTTCAGCATTGGAAAAAGGAAGTCCGGCTCGATGCGGACGGACTCGCCCAGGCCATTTTCCAAACCAATGGCTGATCGTTTGAGCTCCATGACCTTTGAGCAATCATGCTTGACGCCGGAACGCCAGACGTAGCTTCGTTCGGGCCCCAATAGATGGCGGTACGCGGTCAATGCCCGGATGTCGGGAATGAGATGGCCGCTATCGTAGCCAAAGGTGTTGACTGGGGCCGTCGCTTCGAGGCTGCCGAAGACCTCGCACGTTCGGCTTTGTCCGTCGGGCTCGAGCGTCACGACGAAAAAGCAGGCGTCCACGGCAGCGCCGAATTGCGCCATGGCGTCGATCTTGTAAATGCGCGCCTCGGCGATCTGCGATTTCGGACGCTTCCAGCAGTGCAGGAGGATTTTTCGCGCCACCGCCGTCTTGCATAAAACCGCAACCGTGCCCGGCTTGCCTTCGAGCCATTCGAGGTATTTCAGCAGCATGTGCTCGGAAATATCGAAATTTGCCTTGCCGGTTATGGCATCGAGACCCGCGTGCCCCTGAAAGTTCGATTTCGCCGGCAAGTTAGCGCTTTCAATCGCCCCCAATTCCGAGCTCGTCACCCAGGGCGGATTGCCGATGATAAGCCAGGGGCCCTCGCTCTGGCCTATGACTGCCTGCCAGTTCACGACAAAGAAATCGCCCTGGTGTAGGGCAACGCGGCGGCGATAGGCCGCGACTACAGAAATGGCCTGGTCCAGGTGGCTGCTATTGATCTCAAAGCCAATGACGGGTGTATCTGGAAATGCCTTCGCCGCCGAAAGGACAAAAGCGCCTTTGCCGCAAGTCGGCTCGAGGATTGCGCCAGGTTTGAAGCTGAGTTTAGCCAGCAGGGAGGTTGCAGCCAGCGCCAGGTCCGGGGGCGTTTGAAAGTCGCCGAACTCGCGGATCGCCTTGGGTTTGGGGCCTCTGGCTCCGGCCATCAGGTAATCCTTGTGAGACCGGCAACGGTTCCCGCCTGCTGGATGACCCGACTATATTGCAAACGCCATTGTAGGGCGTTCGAGATTGTCAAATAGCCCTGCACAGGCATTTGTTTCATCAAGGCGGCAGCAATATTATTTGCCTCAATTTCCTCAATTGGCAGATTCTTGTCCATCATGAAGGCGATCAGATCTTCCTCATTTCCGTCCCGCTCCAGAATTTCGCGAAGCCCCTTGGTCATTTGAAAGTCGCCGGTAAGGTGCTTCTCAATAAATATGGTGTGCTTGATATCGAGGCGGCCGGTCCTGGCCTTTTGATCGTCAAATTTGTCGTAGACAAAGATAATAAGATTGTAGCCCAGGCCAAATATTTTTTGACGCGCGGACTTATACGGACAGGACGATTGCGGTTGTTTAACGCTGGTCACTTTTATGTCCACATTGATGGAAGGAATATCGATGCCAGAGGCCGAATTGCCGCCGGCAAAAGAATAACCGTCCATCAAATGAGTCGTAAACTTATGCTCGAGATAAGTCCCCACAGCCTTTCCGTCCGTCACGCCATATAGCGAAGGTTCGCTATGCGCACATTCGGCTTCCGCAAAAATTGCGGCCTCCTTCAAAAGCGCTGGAATGGTCAGATCGTTTTTCATGCAGAATCGCTTCGCGGCTTAAGACGCAACCATATCCAAGCCTTCGGGATTGTGAAGGCCAATAGCGACGGCATCAGGTTCAACACCTGACGAAAACCAAGCGAGCGCATAAATTGACCCGATATCGAGGCATGCGGAATAGATAAAACCGTCAGATCAATCCGGCCAGCGGCGAAGACGGATCGGCGTAGAGACGCCGCGGCATACGGCCGGCGAGATAGGCTTCGCGGCCGGCAATGACTGCGTGTTTCATTGCGTTGGCCATGCGGATCGGGTCCTTGGCCTCGGCGATGGCTGTGTTCATCAGCACCGCGTCGCACCCCAGTTCCATCGCTTCGGCCGCTTCCGAGGCCGTGCCGACGCCGGCGTC
>FJVW01000363.1_pt1 | contig 8999 bp, 11 predicted proteins | sample 1011851 | NCBI WGS metagenome assembly FJVW01 (sample SAMEA3912450, study PRJEB9761) | metagenome | biome: forest; material: soil | place: USA | collected 2011-06-22 | depth 0.1 m | reverse complement strand
CTGTAGATATAGCCGATGATCGGGATGGTCAGGAGAAGGTGCAGCCAGCGGATAACGGTACGCATGATATTCGGCATGATCCCCGTCCTTCCTCAGTCGGCCTTGGCCACAACCGTTTCCAGCTGCTGCAGGAAGTTGTTCCAGCCGTAAAGCGCACCCTGATAAGCCCGTTCCTGATCGGCGCGGAAACCCGCCTGCTCCATGCGCAGGTGCGTGCCTGCGCCGGCGGGCGTCAGGGTCCAGGTCACGACGCTCTCCAGGCCCATGGCGTCCCAGGTATAGGAAAGGGTGCGGTTATCCTCGACCGTCAGGACCTTGCAATCGACCGAACCCCAGTCGCCGGTCAGGGTGAACCCCTGGCCCACGTTCGGGGCGAAGTCGTTCTTCATCAGCCATTCGGCGATGAGGTGCGGTTGCGTCAGGGCGCGCCAGATCTTTTCCGGCGGATAGGCGATTTCGCGTTCGATAACGACGGAGCGCGTCTGGGTGGCTGTTTCGGTCATTTGACTATCCTTTCAGACTTTCTTCTTTGCCGGTTTGGCGGGTTTTTCGAGGTTCAGCGCCACGGCGGCGTGAATGAGCGCGGTCAGCGCCGCTTCGTTGATCGTCTCGCCTTCGCGGAAATCGATGGCGCGGCGGGTATTGCCCTCCAGGCTGGAATTGAACAGGCCGGAAGGGTCAGGCAGGGACGCGCCCTTGGGGAAGGTCAGCTTGACGACCGCCTTATAGGTCTCGCCCGTGGTGATGATGCCGGCGTGCGACCAGATCGGGATATTGCCCCACTTCCATTCCTCGACGACTTCGGGGTCGGCCTTGTGGATGAGGTTGCGCAGGGTAGTTAGCGTCTCACCGCGCCAGTCGTTCATTTCCTTGATCTTGGCGTCGATCAGCTGCGTGGCGGGAATCCCGTCCGTTTCGGCCTTCATCGCGCTCTTGCTCTTGCCCTTCAACATGTCGGCGTTCCTTTCGTTGCGGCTGCGCTCACTGATCCATTCTTTTCAATAAGTCTTCAAGGTGATCGATGCGGTCGCGCCAGAAGACCCCGTAAAAAGCCATCCAGTCGATCAGCGGCGCCAGGCCCTTCGTTTCGGCGCTGTAGTGCGTCTGACGGCCGGACTGGCGGTCGCGCACCAGGCCGGCCGATTTCAGCACGCCCAGGTGTTTGGATACGGCCGGCTGCGACACGCCCGACTGATCGGTCAGTGCCCGCACGGTCTGCTCGCCATCGCGGCATAGGCGCTCAAAAACGGCGCGGCGCGTCGGATCGGCAAGGGCCTTCAGGAGCGTGTCGGGGGAGCTGAGCATGTTTAACTAATAACCCATTGGTGATTGATTTAATCAATAACTCTTTGGCTATGGGTTCGTCAAGACAAAATTGCGGGCGGCATACATTTTTGGAAAAATCCCTTATATTTATGGATTTATTTGGCTTTAACACCACATCCCTCGCCGTTTTTTCGTCGGAATATGAGAGCCTTATCGGTTAGAAATGGCTTTAATATCGCCGTCATATAATTATTCCGTTATATATAATTTGGTGATGCATGCCTGCAATCCCGAACCGGCGCGGCTTCGGCTGTTTCGGCGAGCAATGTCATGCTAGGGTCCGGGGTGAGTCCGCCCTTTTAGGCAGACTAGGAGGGGCAGGCATGAAGGGCTTTTGGCGCAATTTCTGGGTTACGCTGCCGATCGTTGCCATGGTCTGCGTCGTTGCCATTGCCAATGACCTGCTGGTCGGTGATCCGCCGCGTATGCATTTCGACAGCGTGCTCGATGTGCTGAAGGTAATATTCGGCAGCATGTTTGCCTCGGTCGTCGTCGCGGCGATGATTGCCGGGCTTGTCGCCCTGATCGGCAGCCATATGCCGGCGGACTACGATGACCACGGCTGAGGCGGGGCGATACGCCAATTGATATGGTGGCTTGGGCGTCCTAATATCGCGCGTCCTTGTGGAGACGACTGATATGCCGATACCCTTTGGTTTTCGCCGGCGCGTGCTGGCCGCTGTCACGGCTGCGATCCTCGCGCTCAGCGGTGCGAGCCAAGCGCAGGAGCCCGCAAAGGTGCTGCTGCACGTTGCCTTCGATCAGCGCCCCATCGGGCCATATGACGCCACAGCCCTGCACGACGATTGGGGCGTTGAGCCTTCGGTGTCGTCGGGTGTGCCGCAGGGCCGGCTTGAGGTCGTCGATGATCCGCTTAAGGCAGGCCACCATGTCCTGCGCGTACGTTACGAAGCCGTGGCGATCGGCGGCGATTCCGCGATGAATTTCCGCGCCCCCGTAGAGCATGGCCATGCGTCGGTGTGGTTCCAGTACCGGGTGATGTTTGCACCCGATTTCGACTGGGTCAAGGGCGGCAAGCTGCCGGGCCTGGGCGGTGGGGATTTTCCGACCGGCTGCATCAAGACAGGGCACTTCGACGGCTTTACGACGCGGTTGATGTGGCGGCTGGAGGGGCGCGCGTCGAGCTATCTCTATTATCCCGGCAAGACCGATGCCTGCGGCGACGATATTCCGCTGGGCGTAAGTTTTGAGCGCAATCGCTGGTACACAATCACGCAGCAGGTTGTGCTCAATGATCCGGGGCAAGCCAATGGCGTGCTGGTGCAATATATCGACGGAAAGCTGCTGAAGCGTCTCGATCACCAGGTATGGCGCAATGGCGATACCGTGGGCATTGACGGCGCCAAGATCGAAACCTTCTTCGGAGGCGGGACGATGGACTGGGCGCCGCAGACCGCGCAATATGCCTTTTATGATGAGTTTCTGATTACGACGCAGTCGCCTCTGGCTGCGCAATAGACCTTGTGTGCAGCGTTAAACCCAAAAAGTGAAACCGGTATCATATGACCGAAGTTACAGCCCCCATTATCGACTTTCTGCATGAGATACATTTCCCGATCAGGCTCTATCTGTACTGCTTCGCGGGCTTTTTTGCCGTCCTCCTGATATATCGGAGATTGCGATTTCCAGAGCCCTTTCTGAAGTCTGTCCTTTTGACTCTTTTCTTTGCCGTACCGCTAAATTTCGTAAGTCCGTGGATCGAGCATAATCGATTGAAAGCCAGGAAGGCATTTCTGGAAAAGCGGCGCTCGCAGACATCTTCCGAGTGGATGGACAACTGAAGGCGCCCTTGACGGCGGCGCGATCCGCAGAGCGGCCGTTTTCTATATCGGGAGGCACGAAGGCGCCGCATCATCGCTGTAACCACAAGGCGCAAGATCCATGGCAATGGATAATCATCTGAGCCCTTCTATTCACTGCTTTTGCTCGTCACCTATCGAATCTTTAGGCCTGAGCCGCTAAACGCCGCGCCAAGCTCCAGTCATTTCGTGCTCGAAGATGAGGATAAGGCCATGGCCGCACAACAGCTTCACAGGGGTCGTCTGATCGACCATATTCAACTCGTCGTCGCCGATATTGCCGCCAGCCGGCGCTTCTACGAGGCCGTGTTTGCAGCGCTTGGCGTGTCCATGGGCGGGACCGGCCCCGACTATTTCTGGGCGGACGAGCTGTTCGTCTCGACGGCCGCCAGCCGCGCCGCACAGGGCCAGCTGACCGGCCGCACGCACATCGCCTTCCAGGCGCGCCACCAGAAGACGGTCGAAGACTTTTACAAGGTGGCGCTGGAAAACGGCGGCAGAGACAATGGCAAGCCGGGCGAACGGCCTTACCATCCGGGCTATTTCGCCGCCTTCGTCCTCGATCCCGACGGCAACAATATCGAAGCCGTCTATCACGGCGCAGCGAAACGCTCGGCCGCCAGTGTCACGATCGATTTCTGAACGTGGATGGGGCCCTTCCGGGGAGGCCGGAAACCTGCTACGCCAGTAGCCATCAGAAAAGTGTAAACGCATAAAATCGGAGATCATTTCACGTTATCGATCATCCGGCGATGAGCCCTTGCGGCCATAAACCCGGAACCGCTAACACAACGGAGGAGGGCAAAATGCTGTCACGGCGTAGTTTTGTTTTGGGTTCCGGCGCAGCTGCAGTGGCAGCCGCAAGTTTTCCGCAAATGGCTATGGCCGGCGTCAATTTCGTCGCCTGGCACAATAACTCCCATGCCGACCACAAGGCGCAGGTCGACAAGTACGCTGCGCTTGGCTATCGCACCTCGTCCTTGAGCATTTACGGTCCGGTCAATGACGTCCGCTATGCGGCGGTGATGATCCTGCGCCCGACAGTTATCGCCGAACACCAGATCATGACCTACGCGGCCGCCGATTATCAGACGGCCTTCAACGACATGGCGTCAAAAGGCTTTGGCCCCTACATCGTGTCGGCGACGGGGTCGGCAAATGATCCAAGATTTGCCGTCTCTTTCCGCCCGATGGCCTCGATCCCCCTGACCAGGCACGGCATGACCGGCGCCGAATTCCAGGCACAGAATTTCAAGGTCATGCTCGATGGCGGTGTGCTGGCGTGGGCCGACGCCTATGGCGACGCCAATGACGTGCGCTACATCGCCGTTTGGCACCCGAACCCGGCCAATATCGGCTGGGGCTGCAATTCCGGCGGGACCGGAGATATTCTCAATGACGACCCCGCCACGACGCAGGCCATCTTCAATGCCCAGACAAGCGCCGGCGCCCGCCTGGCGCACATCGCCCCGACGCCGAGCGGCGGCTATATGACGCTCTACGCCGACACCGAAATCGGCGGCTGGGTCGCGCTGGCTGAAATGTCGGGCGCGGACTACCAGGACGCCTTCAATGCGCAGACCGCCAAGGGCCTGTTTCCGTTGCGCGTCCTCGCCAAGGCGACGCCGTCGGGGACGAAGTTTGCCGCCATCTTCACCGCGCAGGAGGACATCGTCCCGCGCACCATCCGGTTCTCGCAGACGACGCCAAGCATCCAGGCGATCGACGACGTGCTGAGCGAAGTCATGAAGCAGGGCGATGTGCGTGGGCTGTCGGTGGCGATCACCAGCGGGCCTCGCCTGGTCTACACCAAGGGCGTGACCTTCGGCGAACCCGACTACCCGCAGATCATGCCCGAGACGCCGTTCCGCCAGGCCAGCGTTTCCAAGCTCCTGTGCACGGTCGCCCTCTATGCGCTGCTGCAGAAGGGCCACGACTTCAAGGCCGACCCGCTGATGAACGGGCCGCTGTCGACGAAGATCCAGTCGATCCTGAACGTCAGTGCGCCGCCGGGCCTGACGCAGGACCCGAACTGGGCGAAGATCCAGATCCGCCATCTGTTAGAGAGCACCAGCGCCATCAACTTCGGCACGCCGTGGGCCAGCGGTCCGGCCGTGCAGGATTTCCCGGGCGCGCAGTTGCCGGCCAGCGCAAACCAGCTGCTGAGCTGGGCCAGCGTGCAGAAATTCACGGCCACGCCGGGTGATCCGACGAACGTCATTTACGGCAACGACGGCTATCTTGTGCTGGGCGAAGTCGTGCGTCATCTCGCCGGCACGCCCGACCTGGCGTCGGCGCTCAAGACACTGGTGTGCGCCCCGCTGGGGATGAAGAACACGATCGGCTCGACCAGCCTGGTGCAGAATCAGCCCGCCAGCGAAGCGCGCTATCACAACCGGATCTACGCGCTGGACGGCAAGGGCAATGTCCAGCTGGCGCCGCTCACCGTCGGCCCCAGCCTGTTGTCGAAAGACCAGCCGCTGGTCGCCACGCAATACGGCGCGTGGTGGGAATACGAGACCTCCCAGGGCTGCGGCTCCCTGTCGTGCGCCGTGATCGACATCGCGCGCATCGTCGCCATGTTCAACACCGCCGGGCCGCATCCTGTGCTGTCGGCCGAGGCGATAAACGCGCTCCTCACCAATGCCCAAAACGCCACCATGAACCTGACCGGCCCCAATCCTCCCAACGCGATCCACGGCTATCACGGGCTTGACTGGTGCCAGGCGTGGGGGACCGCCCGCCGCGCCCAGAAAGGCGGCTGGATTCCCAGCCACGAATGCCTGGTCGATTTCGTCAGCGAAGGCGGCTGTGGTGTCATGATGCAGGTCAACGGCAACAAGCGCAAGGAGGCGTCGTTCATGCTGAACGGGGCGGCCGCGAGCTGGCTCGATAAGCTTTATGACATCGCCTACAATACCAACTGGGGCGACAACGACCTGTTCCATTCGGTCTACGGCATGAGCACCCTGGTGCCCGGCAAGTTCCAGAAGGCCGCGATGCAGATGCCGTCGGCCTCGGCCGCCACGCTGACCTCGCAAACCCTGGCGAGCGAAATGTCCGTCATGAAGAACGGCGCGATAAGGCATCCGCCTCGTCCGGTGCTGGTGCCGGTTCGCCGCGCCCCGCCGCGCGGGCCCGGACCTCTGACCCTGACGCGGCCGTCTGTCCGGCCTCGGCGCGGCAATCCGAATTAGGGCGCGGCGGGGCGCGGCGTGAAGGCAAGGGATATGCGACGGGTCACTCAAAAGACCTCGTACACGGTCGCCGTGGGTTCGAGTTCGATCAGGTAATCGCGGTCGAAATCATAGTATTTTGCCACGAGGTAATCCTCGCCGGCGAATGCCTTGACCGCGTCCAGGTCCGTCCAGAACGTCAGCATCTGAAAGTGCGCGACGTCACCGTCGATGCGGCGCAGGACGTGCACACCCAGATTCCCCGGGACCGCCTTGTAATCGGGGACGGCAACCGACTGCATCAGCCCCAGATAGGCCTCGGCCTTCGCGAGCGGGGTCACTCCGTGCCAAAGACGTGCCAGCATGTCAAATCTCCTCCGGTATGCCGCTCTGCGGTCTTCTCTACGCACCCGCTATTCAGACACCTGATATCCCGAAACGATTATTCGCGTAACCCGGGCCATTGTTGCGCGCCGTGAAGCAGCCGGAAAATTTCAACCCGCTTCAGGCGCGGCTTTATCCGGTACAGGGCGATGAAGGACGTGCCCTGGATCACCAGCTCGCGCGTACCCTTCTTACGGCCAGGCCGGCCTTTTTCAGGAAACGCGACCAGGCCGTCTATTTGCTTTTCGATCCGCTCGCCCTGGTCAATGGCTGCGAGCGGGTCCTTCTCAGCGATGTAGAGCAGGTTTTCCCGGCGATCGTCCAGCGCGTCTTGCAGCCAGACAACGATCAAGCGCGCTCTCCACCGGCGTTGGACCGGGCAATCAATTCAGCACGCAGGCTCGCCCAATCCTTCCTGGCATCTTCGTTGCTGACCCACACAGCGTCCGGGCTATCGGCCGCGCGAAGGCCTTTTTCGACCTGTTCACGAAACCACTTGTCATGGGTCGCCGCTTCATGGGTTTGCTTCATTGCCACCGATCGATCAGGTCGGGTAACCGGCTCCGGCGCGAAGGCGGCGGCATCGACGGCGAACCGGGAAATTCCGACGCCCTTCAGGTAGCCGATCAACGTGTCCATTTTCTTGAACAGCCGCACCTCGTTCTTACGTTGTGCGGTCAAGGTATAGGTATTGTCCTTGTCGGCCTTGACGACGATTTTCCAGCCGCCATGCTGGCCGACCACGTGCGCGTCACGCACGGCGCCGGTCTCGACCAGGCGCGACAAGGTGCTGTGATCTATGGTTTGGGTGGTCATGACGGCCTCGGTTCGGTACAATTACTATTATTACCATAGTCAATTAATAATAAATTGCAAGAAAAGCGACACTGGGCCACAGATCGCCTGAGGTTCTCCAGGGGTTTACGGCGACGCCGATCACACGACTCGCCGCCAGTCAGGTCAAGACCGCGCCTTCATTCGCGCCCTTTCCCCCAGGCGGTGAAAGGCGCTTGACCCGTGATATGTTATTGCATTACATCAAAGCCTTATCGGCCCGTCAGGCTTTCCTTCAAACCGCCGTCATACGCTTTTGCCCCCACGCGCTGCCCCCTCACCGTTCAACCGTTTGCCGCCATGGGGCCTTTTGCCGTGGTTGGCAATCCTGGCCGGCTGCGCGGCGGGTCCCGATTTTGCACCGCCAGAAGCGCCCAAGGTCGCCGCCTATACCGCCCGGCCTATAACCTCCACTGTGGCGACGCCCGGCGTGACCGGCGGCGAGGCGCAGGCGTTTGCCGCCGGCGCCGACCTGTCCGGCGACTGGTGGACCCTGTTTCATTCTCAGCCGCTCAACAGCCTGATCGACGAGGCCTTGGCGGCAAATCACGACCTCAAGGCGGCGCAGGCGGCGCTTAAGGCGGCGCACGAAAACACGCTGGCGCAGCGCGGGGCCTTTCTGCCAAGCGTTACTGCGGGTTTCGCCGCCACGCGCACGCGCTCGACCGATCCGTTAGACACAGCGTCGGGCGCCAGCGAATACAGCCTGTTCACGCCGCAGGTCAGCGTCGCCTACGCGCCCGACGTCTTCGGCCTCAACCGCCGCACGCACGAATCTGCCGCAGCGCAGGAGCAATCGGCGCGTTACCAGATGGCCGCGACCTACGTCACGCTCACCGCCAATGTCGCCAATGCGGCGATCCAGGAAGCTTCGCTGCGCAGCCAGATCGAGGCGACGCGCGAACTGATCGGGCTCAACGCCAAGATCACCGAGACGATGCGCTACCAGGTGTCGAAAGGCTATGCCAGCCCGGGCGATCTGGCGGCCCAGCGTGCGCAGGAGGCGCAGATCGCCGCCACCTTGCCGCCTTTGCTGACGCAACTGGCGCAGCAGCGCAATCTGTTGGCGGCCCTGACCGGGCATTACCCCAGCGAGGCGGCCGAGGACACATTTGATCTCGCGAGCCTGACCTTGCCGCAGGACCTGCCGCTCAGTCTGCCATCGGCCCTGGTCGAGCACCGCCCGGACGTTTTGCAGGCGCAGGCCGACCTGCACGCCGCCAGCGCCGCGGTCGGTATCGCCGCCGCCAACCGGCTGCCCAGTCTCCAGCTGACCGGTGATGCCGGCAGCTCGTCGCTCACCTTGCGCAACGCCTTCGGGCCGGGCGCCGGTTTCTGGGACCTGGGTGCGGCCGTTACCGCGCCTATCTATCAGGGCGGGTCGCTGCTGCACCAGGAACGCGCCGCCAAGGCCAGTTATGTCGAAGCTAATGAGCAATATCGCAGCACCGTCCTGACC
>FJVW01000475.1_pt1 | contig 9076 bp, 6 predicted proteins | sample 1011851 | NCBI WGS metagenome assembly FJVW01 (sample SAMEA3912450, study PRJEB9761) | metagenome | biome: forest; material: soil | place: USA | collected 2011-06-22 | depth 0.1 m | reverse complement strand
GTCGTTGCCGGCGCCGCCGTTAAGCGTGTCATTGGCCGTGCCGCCGGTGAGCGTGTCATTACCATTGGCGCCGCTGATCAGCTGGGTGATCGTCTCAGCCGACTTGTCGATGGTGTCGTCACCGCTGGTGCCCTGGGTATAGACCGAGGTTACGGTCGCGGCCTGGACCGTGACATTGACCGTGGCCGAGGTCGAGCCGCCGTGGCCGTCCGACACGGAATAGGTAAAGCTGTCTGGGCCGGAATAGCCGACCGTCGGCGTATAGGTGACGAAATCGTCGCTCGGATCGACGGTGCCGTTGTTGTCGAAGGCCGCCGTGCCGTGGGCGGCCGCGCCGACGCCGGTGACACTCAAGGCATCGCCGTCGACATCGCCGTCATTGGCCAGGAGCGTGCCGGCGCCGAGATTGATCGTGCGCGGACCGCCCGCCAGGACGGTCGCCGTGTCATTGACAGCCGTCGGATCGTCATTGACCGAGTTGACGGTGATATCGACGGTGGCCGGGCCGCTGTCGATATGGCCGTCATTGGCCGTGAAGGTGAAGCTGTCGCTGCCGTGGTAGTTGGCGTCCGGCGTATAGGTGTAGCTGCCGTCCGAATGGAAATCGAGCGTGCCGTGGGCAGGCCCGGTGCCTTGCGCAAACGTCAGGCCGTCGCCATCGACGTCAGCCCCGGCAACATTGCCGTTAAGCGCGGTGTCTTCGTTGGTCGACGGCGTGGCCGGTGTAGCCGTCGGGGCGTGGTTGACGGCATCGACCGTGATGCTGACGGTGGCCGGCCCGCTGTTGACGTGGCCGTCATTGGCGGTGAAGGTGAAGCTGTCCGCGCCATGATAGCCGGCGTCGGGCGTATAGGTGTAGCTGCCGTCCGAATGGAAATCGAGCGTGCCGTGGGCAGGCCCGGTGCCTTGCGCAAACGTCAGGCCGTCGCCATCGACGTCAGCCCCGGCAACATTGCCGTTAAGCGCGGTGTCTTCGTTGGTCGACGGCGTGGACGGTGTAGCCGTCGGGGCGTGGTTGACGGCATCGACCGTGATGCTGACGGTGGCCGGCCCGCTGTTGACGTGGCCGTCATTGGCGGTGAAGGTGAAGCTGTCCGCGCCATGATAGCCGGCGTCGGGCGTATAGGTGTAGCTGCCGTCGCTGTGGAAATCGAGCGAACCGTGAGCTGGCCCGGTGCCTTGAGCAAAGCTCAGCGTATCGCCGTCGACATCGCCGCCAGTGACAGTGCCGTTCAGCGCCACGCCTTCATTGGTCGATGGCGCCGAGGCATCGGCTGTCGGCGCGTCGTTGACCGCAAACAAGGTCAGGGTCTGCGTGGCTGGGATCGTGCCGCCCTGGCCGTCGCTGACGGTATAGGTGATCGTCACCGGGCCGTTATAGTTGGCGTCCGGCGTGAAGGTGAAGGACGTGTCGCCGTTGTCATGCACAGTACCGTGGTTGGCGCTGACGCCGATCGCGACCAGCGGCGGCAGGTTGCCGTCCGGGTCGACGTAGCCCTGCGTCAGTGCGGTACTGGTCAGGACATAATCATGGTCTTCGTTGCCGGGCGCCAGGCTGTACGGCGGCCCGGTGTAGATCGGTGCGTCATTGACCGCATCGACCGTGAAGCTCTCGCCGGCCGTCGCCGTGCCGCCGTGGCCGTCGCTGACCGAGTAGCTGAGCGCCATGGCGCCGTTGTAATTGGCCGCCGGAGTAATGGTGAAGGTGCCGTCGCCGTTATCGTGGACCGAGCCGTGATCAGCCGAAAGGCCCGTGACCGACAAAGTGTCGCCATCGACGTCGCTGAAGCCCTGCAGCAGGTTGGCAGCCGAGACGACATACCCGGTATCTTCGGTGCCGTGGGCCAGAGTCGCCTGGAGGCCCGTCAAGGCTGGCGCGTCATTGACCGCATCGACGACATAGCTCTCGCTGGCCGAAATCGTGCCGGTGATGGGAATGGAGGAGGTGATCGCCGAGCCGCCGTGACCGTCCGTGACTGAATAGCTCAGCGTCATTGTGCCGTTATAGTTGGCGGCCGGGGTGATGGTGAAAGTGCCGTCGCCGTTGTCGTGGACCGAGCCGTGGTTGGCGGTAAGGCCCGTGACCGACAGGGTGTCGCCGTCGACATCTGTAAAGCCCTGCAGGAGCGAAGCGGCGGAGACGGTATAGGGCGTGTCTTCCGTGCCGTGCGGAAGGACGGCTTGAGGTGCCGTCAGGGCCGGTGAATCGTTGACCGAATTGACGGTGATAGAAACCGTCGCCGCCGCACTCGATGTGTGGCCGTCATTGGCGGTGAAGGTAAAGCTGTCCGTGCCGTGGAAGTTGGCGTTCGGCGTATAGAGGTAGGTGCCGTTGCTGTTGAAAGTCAGCGTGCCGTGCGAGGGCCCGGTGCCCTGCGCAAACGTCAGCGGATCGCTGTCGGCGTCGGTACCGGACACACTGCCATTGAGGGCTGTGTCTTCGTTCGTCGAAGGGCTCGACGCCGTCGCCGAAGGTGCATGGTTGGCCGGCGGGAACATCAGGAAGGTTTCGCTGGCCGACACGGTGCCGCCATTGCCGTCGCTGACCGTGTAGCTCAGCACCATCGGCGCCAGGTAGTCGGTTTCCGGCGTGATCGTGAAGGTGCCGTCGCCATTGTCGTGCACCGTGCCGTGCGGTGTGGTCAGGCCGGTGACGGTCAGGGTATCGCCGTCGGCGTCTGTAAAGCCCTGTAGCAATGATGCCTTCGACACGACGTAAGGGGTGTTTTGCGTGCCGTTGGCCAGGCTGGCCTGCGTACCGGTCAGGGCTGGCGCGTCATTGACCGAGTTGACCGTAATATTGACGGTCGCCGGCGCGCTGCCGTTGACGCCGTCATTGACGCTGAAGGTAAAGCTGTCGGAGCCGTGATAGTTGGCCGCTGGCGTATAGGTATAGGTGCCGTTGGCATTGACAACGACGTGGCCGTGGGTGCCATCGGCGCCAAGCGTAAAGGTCAGCGCGTGGTGTTCGGGGTCGGTGCCGGCCAGGGTGCCGTTGAGGATATTGTCCTCATTCGTCGAGGCCGTGGCGCCCGTCGCCGAAGGCGGGAAGTTATCGACATTGGCATTAGTCAGCGAGATCGAGCTCACGCCTAGTTGCTCGCCAATAGTGAATTCATTGCCCGATCCGACGACGGCCTTGCCGCGCAGGTCGGGAAGGGCGAAGGTCGTTCTGCCGTCGCCGCCGAACTGCGTGCCGAGCAGGGCGAACAAGGCCGAGTTTTGCGCTATCGACAGGAGACGGCCGTCGCAGGGCAGGAAGCCGTTGGGGATTGCCGTGCCTGCCGTGGTGACGATTTCACCGAGGAACGGTTCTTCATTATCGCCGCCGGACAAATCGCGTGACGGGAAGATGCCGCTGACGGCGATCAGGAAGTTCAAGGCCAGCGACGGCTGGTGGTTGTCGATCGGCTGGCTGGAGCCGCCGAGGCTGCCCGGCAGGTTGGCCTGGGTGATGGTAACCTGTTCCTGCCCAACGGTCTGGCCCAGCGAAATGCCGCTCCCCGCGCCGATTACGGTGCGGTCGCGCAGGTCGGGCAGGGCGAAGGTCGTCTGGCCATTGCCGCCGTAGGTCGTGCCGATGATCGCGAACAAGGCTTCATACTGATCGATCGGCAGAATTTGGCCGGCGCACAGCATATAGCCTTCTGTGGCAAAATTAGCCGCCATCTGGACGACCATGCCGATATCCTCCAGCGTGCCGCCGTTGAACACGCCTTCGACCTGGATGCAGTAATTGAGCGTCAGTTCCGGCTGCACGTCGCTGACGGGTAATCCGGATCCACCCTGCCCGACGGGCAGGTTGAAATGGTTGACGGTGAAGTTTGCGCTTCCGTCCATCTCGCCGAGAACATGGTCGGTGAGACCCGGGCCCTGACCTTCGCCGACCGTCACGCGGCCGGTCAGGTTGGGAAGGCCGAAATTGGTTTTGCCGTCGCCGCCGTAATAGGTCCCCAGCAAGGCAAATACGGCTGTATTTTGCTGAATCGACAACAATTGCCCTTGCGCAAAGGCGCCGACAGGAAAGTTGAAGGCGTAGGTGCGCACCATGCCGAGAGTCTGGCCCAGGCTGCCGGTAATGCCGCTTCGCGAGGGAAAGACGCCCGTAAGCGAAAACGATTCGTTGAGGACGAGAGAGGGCTGGTAATTGTCGTTTGGTACGGCAGGCATGATGAGGATCCCTGTAGATGTTTTGTTGTTTTAAATGGTGTCGTCGTGCTCGCCGTCATTCTGAGGGCAAGCGAGGTGATGAGGTCTGCGGGGAAGATGCAAGGAGCTTGCCTTGCGCGCCGCCGCGATTTGGGCGGGCGTCAGGGTGACGGCATTGCATTGATCGCGAGGCGGCCGGTATGCGGTCGGACCCCGTGGTCTCGAATGTCTGGAAAGGTGCCCCTGGCGTGCATAAAACCTGGCCGCCCCCTTACGGCCGTGGCATTTGAGCCGTCGGCCATAGCAGCAGGCTGGCCACAAATATGCAACAAATTCACAAGCATAGCTGTGGCGCCTGCACGGCAAGGCCGGCAGATAGATACTTTGCTAACAAAACCTTAATGCGCGTGCCCTGTCAATCGGCGCTGACACATTGTGGCAAGCCTGTGACAAAGCTGCCTGGCCTGTATCATATTGCTACACATGAGTGTTTCCGCAGGCGAGCGAAGTCTTCACGCGGGCGATCCGGTGCGGCTTTCAGCGCTTGATTGGGGCCAATACTTGATTAGGGCCAGTGTTTGATTAGGGCCAATGTTTGATTAGGGCCAATGTTTGATTAGGGAATGGCGGATGCCGCGCAAGGACATCCGCTTGCGGCAGAATGGCGTATAAGGGGGTAATCACCTCCAGCAGATTGGACACACCATGCCGCGCGCCGCCCTTCGTACCCTGTCCGCCGTTACGCTTATCGCCGCCTTTGCATTGCTGGCGGGTTGCGGGGACTTGCCCAGCCACAAGATCAGGCCGGGGCAGCCCGACCAGAACCCGGCGCACCAGATGCACAACTAGACCGCTGTCAGCGCCGCGGCTATGCGCCCGGCCCAGGCGGCAGCTCCAGCGCTGTCTGCGATCAGGTCCTGGCGGATTTCGAGCAGGATCGCCGGGATGCCGCGGTCGTCGCCGTGGACCGGCACGGCGTAGTCGTCCGTGCGGCCGCTTTTGTACGGCACATTGGCCCCGACCCTCAGGCCGGGGGCTTGCAGTTGCGCCACCATGGCCTCGCCGAGGGATTGCGCCCGATCGAACAGGACGCCGGCGTGCCACTCCCGCTGCACGCCGTGAAAGACCGGCGTGAAGCTGTGGATGCTGACCAGGCGCACCGGTTTGCCCGCCGCCTGGCGGTCGTCGAGGCAGCCGCTGACGGCGTCATGAAACGGCGTGAACAGGCGCGCGATGCGGGTCGCGCGTTCCGCTGCGTCGATGCCGATATTGCCGGGAATATCGGTCGCTTCCGAGCGCGTCACGATGAGCGTAGCCGCATCGAGCGGCCGGTTGAGGTCGATCAGCAGGCGCGAATGCGTCGCCAGGAAAGCCGGCGCGTCGAGCAGCAGCGACAGGCGGCGCGTCACCTCGGCGGCGCCAATATCCCAGGCGATATGCCGCGCCAGGTCGCTTGCGCCCAGCCCCAATCCGCGATAGCCGTCGGGGATGTAATTGGAGGCGTGTTCGCACACCAAAACCACGTCCGCAGTCCCGGACGCGCTCACGATCTCGACGGGCGGGACGAAGCCTAGGCCGATGGGGCAAGCTCCAGCGTGACGACCTCGAACCGCGTCAGGGTGGCGGGGCCGAACTGGGTCGAAATGGCGACGTCGGTGGCGTCGCGGCCGATAGCCATCAGGATGCGGCCGATGCGCGGCATGTTATGGCGGGCATCGGCGGTGTACCAGCGGTCGCCGAGAAAGACCTCGAACCAGCCCGAAAAGTCCATCGGAACGCTGACGCGCGTCACGCCGATATCGCCGAGAAAGCCGGTGCAGTAGCGCGCCGGAATATTCATGCAGCGGCACAGGGTCAGGGCCAGGTGGGCGAAATCACGGCAGACGCCAACACCGTCCAGATAGCCGCCATAGGCGCCGCGCGTCGCGTCGGCCTGCTGGTAGTCGAAACGGATATGGTTGTGGACGAAGTCCAGGATCGCCTGCACGCGCGGCCAGCCCGGCTCGGTATCGGCAAAGCGGCTCCAGGCGAAGTCGGCCAGGCGGTCGGTCTCGCAATAGCGCGAACCCAGCAGAAACAGGAGCACATCGTCCGGCAGATGCTGAATATCGTGCTGAACGGCATCGACGGGGACCGCGTCGGGCTTACCGCTGTCATTGATGATGAACTCGCTCGACAGGGTGATCGGGCCGGTGGGAGCGATGATGCGCGTGCAGACATTGCCGAAACTGTCGACATAGTCGAGCGCCTCGACATCGGGCGTGATGCTCAGCTGCTGCGGTGTCGCAAGGTCGCCGCGCCGCGACGGATGGACGCTCAGGCACAGCAGCATCGGGGTTGGCTTGGGGCAGTCATAGGTCAGGGTGTAGCCGGCTTTAATCTGCATTGTATACTCGAAAGAGGGACGGGACGGCTAAACAGGTTTGACGCGCACGACGGGCCGGCGCGATCAAAGGCAGTTTGGCGGTGGATGGAGGAGACGTTGCCGGCGGTTTGATCGTTTCACCGGTTCTTGCAGTAACGATACCGGGCCGGGCGCGGAAGGACAAGCCCCCCGGCGGTACGTTCTGTGGCGTCGCCGTATCAGAGAACGATAAACGGCGAAGCCGGCTATCCTCGGCAGCGCGCCAGCTTGCTCACGTCATTATTCGGAAAGCCGGAAAGGGTCAATCCGTTGCCGTCGCGGGACAGGCGCAAATCGCGTCTTGTCATTTCGCCCTTGTCGTCGCCGTCATCGGTGGCCTCGACATCGACGACGATATGGCGGGCGTCGCGGATATCGACGTGCGTTACCGTATCCGTCATCTCGTAATAGCGCAGGGAGTCCGACGAAATGGTCACGCGATCGGTGGCATCGACATCGGCGCACGGCGCGCTGGCCGCGCCCCAGACACCGATAAAGGCGTGAGGGATGGCGGTTCCGTCACCTGCCAGGACGGGCGTAGCTGCAACGGCAAGCGCGAGTATGGCGACGAAGTGTGCGGATCTGATCACGATGACTTTCCCCCTGATTGCGTGGCGAGGCTACCTTTCCCGAACTCCGCGGTCAATGCGGCCCGGCGCTACGGCGAGGCAGCCTGCCACTCACGCCGGCGCCGCTCGACGCCCCACATGCCGGCCGCCAGGGCAAAGACCAGGCAATAGCCGCCCCACAGCCCGGTCGCCGTGATATAGCTGAAGCCGCCGATCTGGGGCGCCAGCAGAACGGCGAAATGCGAGGCGACGGTATCGAGCTGAAAGGCCGACAGAAACACGGTCCACAACCGTCGCGACCACAGGGACAGCCAGACGAAGGCAAACAGGGTAACGATATCGACGAGGATGACCGCCATCTCCGGACCGTAGACGCCGTGTTTGTGAACCAGGTCGGTCAGGCCCCACGACGTCGCCAGGATCACGGCTCCGGCGCGTTCGGCCTTTTCACCGCGCCACAGAGCCCAGGCCACGCAAAGGATCATCAAGACCAGACAGGTCCATTTCCAGGCAAAACGTACAGGGTCCATGTCTTGAAATCCCACCTAAAAGAGTGTGCCTGTAGATAGGAAACACCACCAGACCGGCCCCCTCAGCTGGTCTGGTGATGCAATTCCTCAATGGCTTCCAGTGTGCCGAGGCTGGTTGCGATGAGCCCGCCCACCAGTACAGCGGCGAGTACCCCCACGATCGCAATCAGGCCCAGCCACTGGAGCGCATTCAAGGCTGCCAGTCGTCTTTCGAGACCGGCCCATCGTCGGTCAACCAGGCGGTCGCCGCGATCATCGTGAACACTGCCATCTCCGGCTCTTCCCCCAGGCTCAGCGCCCGCACCGCGCTCAGCGTGTCCGCGACCTGCGCCTGTTTGCCCGGGGCTGCCAGCTTGCGCCAGGCGGCCTCCAGGTCGCGCCACGTCACCGGCAGATGAGGCTCGTTGTGGAAGAACGGCTTGTTCATGATCCGATGCTGGCACGCCGCTGGCGGTGTCGTCCATCGGCCCTGAAGGACGATGGCCGTCAGGGACGATGCCCCCATTGCTTTTCTGAGTGTCGTTTTTCTGGGCATCGTGCGCGGCCAGCAGGCGTGCGGCGTCGCGGCTGCTGGCGACCCCCAGGCGCTTGCGCGCGGCATCGGTGTGGGTCTTGACGGTCCGCTCGCTGATATTGAGTTGGCGCGCCACTTCCTTGGCCTGCATATGGCGCGAGATCAGACGCAGAATCTCTTTCTGGCGGTGGGTCAGTGTCTCGACCCCCGCAGCCTTGCCCGTCACTGTCGACTCTCCCGGCTTCCGGACCATACTGAACGCGCCCGCCACGCGCTAGGTGACTCAAGACGGGGCAAAGGGTCAACAGGAATCCCGAATCGCGTAACGATTTCAGTTGCACCTGATTGCCGCCTCGCCACGCACAACAGGTCCGGTAAATTGTATACAGTAATCAAAATGCCGCATTCCCCAAATTGAGGCGTTTCGTTTCAAATTTATCAATCTATCGTCAGTAATGCGCGAATCTGCAGTGATTTTTACATAGAGTTTCACAAGTAACTTGTTTTGTGGCAAGTTTATTAAAAATATTTAACGCGCATTACAAATATTTAAACTGAAAAGACTCGCCTCCGGCCGTAGCGTGTCTGTTCGCCCTCCGCGCGCCTTCCGGTGCAGCCGGACGGGAGGCCTGCCGCTGAAAGGAGTTTGGCCGCGTGACGCAAAAGGACATATCGACTTTTCGGGAAAGTACGATGTCTCATGCGCCGCGCGTCGTCGAGATTGGCGATCTGCTGCGGCAGTGGCGCAATCATCGCGGCATGAGCCAGATGACGCTGGCGCTCGACTGCGGCATTTCCTCGCGGCATTTAAGCTTCATCGAAACCGGCCGCGCCCGGCCCAGCCGCGACGTCGCCCTGCGCCTGGGAGAGTGTCTGCGCCTGTCGCCGCAGTTGCGCGACCGGCTGCTGC
>FJVW01000731.1_pt1 | contig 9203 bp, 9 predicted proteins | sample 1011851 | NCBI WGS metagenome assembly FJVW01 (sample SAMEA3912450, study PRJEB9761) | metagenome | biome: forest; material: soil | place: USA | collected 2011-06-22 | depth 0.1 m | reverse complement strand
TCGTCGACCGCGACGAAGCCGCCAAGGGCCTGGATTCGGGTCCGGTCTTTGCCGCCGGCGGCGACGAAGAGTAGGACTTTTTCCCGCTCAATCGCCGCTAGGCTCCTCGCTAAGCTCGGGCGGGCTTTGCCCTTGCCAAGTGACAAGTCACTTGGAGGCATGCTGAAACCATGAAGGCCCTCGATACTCGAGGGCCTTTTTGTTGGGTTTTTCGTTTCTGGGGCAACCGCATTAAGAATTTGGTCATCTCAGTTAACGCAGCCGTGATCGTTCGGCATGATGCTGTTATTTCGCAATTGCGCACTTCCGGGTTAGCCTCTTCGTGCGGAGGTCTGTCGTCGAGCAGCAGGCGCCGCAAACTTTTCCACCAAGTCCATCTCAAGAGGAGGGTATCATGTTGACTGACGACCTTATGAGCCGTGTGGCCGACCCCGCCGCAGCCACGCCGGAAGCCTCCGGCGAGTTCGCATTGAGTGACGACCTGATGCTTGAAGCTGCCGGCATCGACAGCGGGACTCCGGTCTTTTCTGCGCCGACGCTCGATCGCATCCGTGCATGTGATTGACGCTTAAGCTTCGTGTAGGCACCGGAAGCCGCTGGCCTCGCGCCGGCGGCTTCTTTTTTGGCTGCGCCCTTGACGGACGTGCAGCCGCCATGAACAGTCGCCCACCGGCTTTAATGAATGCGGGGCGTACATGTCTTTAAAAAACCTCCTGACCCTTGTTGCCGTCGTCGTATGCAGCGGTCTTTCGGCCTGCGCGACCTTGCCGCCGCCTGCGCCCCCGCCGCCGAAGCCGCTTGTGCTGGTGTCGATCGACGCATTTCGCGGTGACTATCTGGCGCGCGGCGTGACGCCCAACCTGCAGGCCCTGGCCGACGGCGGTGCCGTGGCGACCATGCGGCCGTCCTTCCCCAGCCTGACCTTTCCCAACCACTATACCTTGGTGACCGGAAAGGTCCCCGACCACCACGGCGTCGTCGCCAACTTCATGTACGATCCGACGCACCCCGCCGACCCCAACGACCCAAAGGCGGCCTATTTCACCAAGTCCAAGGCCGGTGACGGCTTCTGGTGGCAGGAGGCCAAACCCATGTGGGTCAGCGCCGAGCAGGCGGGCCTGAAGGTAGGGTCGGTCTACTGGCCGGGCTCGTGGGCGGTCATCGACGGCACAAAGCCGGCCTACGCGCTGCCGTTCGAGCAGACATCGAGCGAAGCGCGCGTCGATCAGGTCCTGCAATGGGCGGGCCTGTCCGAAGCGCAGCGGCCGAAAGTCTATATCCTCTATCTCAATATCGTCGATGAAACCGGCCACAAGAAGGGGCCGGACTCGCCCGAGCTCAACGCCGCCCTGACCGAGGTCGACACCGCCATCGGCCATTTGACGCAGGGCCTCCGCGACCGCGGCATCGACGCCAATATCGTCATCGTCTCCGACCACGGCATGATCAGCGTCTCGCCCGACCGCACAACCTATATTTCCAATGTGCTGGGCAAGGAAGGCATAGCACCGGACGTCAAGACCGACCCACGCTACGACCTGATCTACTACGGCTCTGTCGCCATGCTCAACCCGATGCCGGGGCATGAGGCGGAACTCGACAAGCTGACCAGGACGCATTTCGATCACATGCAGTGCTGGCACAAGAGCGATATCCCGGCACGCTTCAAATTCGGCAAGAATCGTCGCGTGCCGGAAATCATTTGCCTGGGCGAACCGGGCTGGCAGGTCGGCGGCCTGACCAGCATCGGCAGCGATGTCGGTAACCACGGCTACGACCCGGCGATACCGGAAATGCGCGCCATCTTCATCGCCAACGGCCCCGATATCAAGCCGGGCGTCCACCTCGACACTTTTGACAATGTCGATGTCTATGACGTCGAGATGGCGCTCCTGCACCTGAAGCCGGAGCCCAATGATGGCACCATCGCCCCCATCAAACCGGCCTTGAAATAGTCGCTGCTGACAGAAATTGGCGCTGTGCGGCCTGGAGGCTGTGGCGAGCACTGCCGAAATACGCTAAGCCCTAGGGACCTCGGGGAAACGATACATGTCTGACCAAGCCAAGCCACGCAAAGCCGCCGCCGCCTTCATCCTGGTGACGGTGTTTCTCGACATGCTGTCAATCGGCATCATCATCCCCGTCCTGGCGCCGCTGATCAAAAGCTTCCTCGGCGGTTCGGTGTCTGACGCCGCTATGTGGACAGGCGTTTTCGGTGCGGCGTGGGGCCTGGCGCAGTTCATCTTCTCCCCCATCCAGGGCGGACTGTCCGACAGCATAGGCCGCCGGCCGGTCGTGCTGGCCTCGAACTTCGGCACGGGCTGTGATTTCCTGCTGATGGCGCTTGCGCCCAATCTGTGGTGGCTGCTGGCTGGCCGCATCATCAGCGGCATCACCTCGGCCAGCATCTCGACGGCCTATGCCTATATGAGCGACGTGACCGCGCCCGAGGGCCGCGCCAAGATATTCGGCCTCATGGGCGCTGCTTTCGGTTTCGGTTTTATTGTCGGGCCTGGCCTGGGTGGTATTTTGGGCGGTGGGCTCCACTGGACCTGGTTGACGCAGATCGGCCTCGACTTCCTCAATTTCAACGGCAACCCCCATCTGCCGTTCTACGTAGCCGCGGCTCTCAGCCTGCTGAACTTCACCTATGGCTTCTTCGTCCTGCCGGAATCGCTGCCTCTGGACAAGCGCAAGCCGTTTAGTTTCCGCGCCTCCAACCCGGTCGGCGCCATTCGCTTTCTGGCGCGTTCTGCGCAGGTATTCAGGCTGTCGATCATGAACCTGCTGATGATGTTTGCCCACAGCGTCTTTCCAACCGCTTTCGTGCTCTTTGCCGGCTATCGCTTCGGCTGGGGGCCAAAAGAGGTCGGATTCTGCCTCGGCGGCGTCGGCGTTTTATCCATCCTCGTACAGGCCATACTGACCGGTCCGATCGTCAAGGTGCTGGGCGAACGAAGGACCATGTTCCTCGGCCTGACCTGCGGCTTTATCGCCTTTACCGGTTACGCCCTGGCGCCGTCCTGGGAAGTTTTCGTCGCCTTCATGCCCATCGGGGCAATGTGGGGCCTGACGACACCCAATATCCAGGCGTTGATGAGCGCAAAGGTCGACCCGCACGAGCAGGGGACCCTGCAGGGCGCCAATATGAGCCTGCAATCGATGTCGACCATTTTCGCACCGATAGCCTTCGGCGGCGTGCTCGCCTACGTCACCCACCCCGGCATGCCGAAGATGTACGGCGGCGCGCCGTTCCTGCTGGCTGCCCTGTTCGTGTTGTTCGGCCTGTTGCTTGGGTTCGGCGTAAAGCAATCGATGAAGGTCGAAGTCGCTTTCGCCGCCGGTCCGGCGGCCGATCCTGCGGCCGATCCGGTCGACTGAGGCCGTGCCTGCCGCCGTCGATGATTTTCTGCGCGATCTCGACCATCCGCTGAAGGCCGAAATCGAGGGGGTGCGCCAGGCCATCCTGGCGGCCGATCCAGCCATCAGCGAAGGCATCAAGTGGAACGCGCCCAGTTTCTTTTACAAGGACTGGTTCGCCACCTTCCACCTGCGCGCCAAATCGGGGGTGCAGATCATCCTGCATCGCGGCGCCAGGGTGAAGGACGTGCCCGACGCAGTGATCGATGATCCGGCGGGCCTGCTGGAATGGCTGGCTAAGGATCGCGCGACGGTGATGTTTGGCGGCATGACGGACATCGAGACAAAAAAGGCAGCGTTCAGCGATGTCATCCGGCACTGGATCGCCTGGCTTTAGGCGGCAGCAAACGCATCACCTGCTATACGAAAGTCTCCGTAATTAAGGCCTAATCCCGGCATTTCAAGGCCTTGATCCCGCCGCATTGGTAGCTATTTTTGTAGCTCAGGCGCCGCTTGCGCCAATGCTCACTCCGCCTCAGGGGACCTACCCAGATGAACCTTCGCAGCCTCAGTCAACGCCTGCTGACCGGCCTTTCCGCCGCAGCCCTCCTGGCCGCCTGTTCGCCCAGCCACGGCCAGGACGCCCAGAAGTTCAAGGGCAGCGGCTTCAACCAGGACATCGCCACCCAGCCACGCAAGGTGCCCGACTCGGCCCTCGGCATGAAGGCGTCGTTTGCACCCGTCGTGAAAAGCGTCGCGCCCGCAGTCGTCAACGTTTACGCCAAGAGCGTGACACGCCAGCAGATGGATCCGTTCTGGCAGATGTTCAGCGGCATGGAGCCGCGCGATCAGGTCCAGCAAAGCCTCGGTTCCGGCGTCATCGTGCGCAAGGACGGCATCGTCGTCACCAATAACCACGTTATCGAAGGCGGCACGTCTTTCATGGTCGTGCTCAACGACCGCCGCGAATATCCCGCCAAGGTGCTGCTGGCCGACCCGCGCACCGACCTGGCCGTGCTGCAACTGCAGATCAAGCCCGGTGAAACCTTCCCAACCCTGGCCATGGACGACGACCGCGATCTCGAAGTCGGCGACCTCGTGCTGGCCATCGGCAATCCGTTCGGCGTCGGCCAAACCGTGACCAACGGCATCATCTCGGCGCTCGACCGCACTCAGGTCGGTGGCGGCGAGGGCTCGTACATCCAGACCGATGCGGCCATCAATCCAGGTAATTCCGGCGGTGCCCTGGTCGACATGAACGGCCGGCTGATCGGCATCAATTCGATGATCCTGTCCGGTTCGGGCCAATCCTCCGGTGTCGGCTTTGCCATTCCGGCGGCGCTCGTCTCGCGCGTCGTCGCCGGCGCCATCGGCGGCCAGACGCACCTGCAACGGCCATGGCTCGGCGCCAAGGGCGACACCGTCACCAGCGAGATCGCCAAATCGCTGGGCATGGACCGCCCGACCGGTGTTCTTGTCTCGGACGTCTATCGCGGCAGTCCAGCCGATACAGGCGGCCTCAAGACCGGCGATGTCATCCTCAGCATCGACGGCCAGCCGGTGAACGATGCCTCAAGCCTGCGCTATCGCATCAACCTGATGCAGGTCAACCAGACGGCCGACGTTCACGCCGTGCGCAACGGCAAACCCGTCGATCTGAAGATCAGGACCACCGCACCGTCGGATTCGCCGCCGCGCGACGAACGCGCGCTCAAAGGCGAAAACCCGTTCGCCGGTGCGCACATCGTCAACCTGTCGCCCGCCGTGGCCGATGAAATCGGTATCGATCCGTTCGATGCCCCAAAGGGCGTGATGATCTACTCCATCGACTCGGTCAGGACCTACGCGGCCAGCGTCGGCCTGCAACCTGGCGACATCATCCGTTCGGTCAACGGCAAGGCGATCGCGACGACGGCCGATCTCGAAGCCATTACCCGGGCTGGCGCCCGCGGCTGGCGCGTGACGATCCAGCGCGGCGACCAGACGATCACGGCGCAGTTCGGCTAAGATCGCTGGACGCCGCGGTTCAGACGTCCTACCTTCGCGATAGAGCCAGAGGGGGATGGGCGCATGGATCGCAGACAGGTTGCAATGGGTGGACTGGCAGCCATTCTGGCGCCCGGAGCGGCCTTGGCGGGCACGAAGCTTCAGCCTCTCTTTGCCGGTACGCCGTTGGCGGATAACGGCATAGCCAAACGCTTCACGACCCTGCCGGATATTCCCATCCCGAAGGTCAGTTTGCGCGGAGACGACGGCAAACATGCGTTTACCGAACTGACAGGCAAGATGCGTATCGTCGCCCTCTGGGCCGAATGGTGCCCGCCGTGCATCGCTGAGGCCGGCGACCTGGCGAAGCTGCATGCCAAATACGGCGGCGCCGATTTCGGCGTCCAATCGATCCTGACCGGCAGCGATCGCGGACTGAGCCTGGCCTCGGCGCGACAGGTTCTGGCCAAGACCGGCGGCGACACACTGCCGCTGTGGATTGAACCGTCCGGCGGCAATACGCTTGTGTCCACCTATTCGCCCACGCCCCAGCAATCGACGAACTTGCCCTGTGTCCTGATCGTCGATCGCAAAGGCGCGGTGCGGGGGCGTTGCCTCGGCGCAAGCTTTGTTACCGACAAACCGGTCAAACCGAACGACAAGGCGGCGATCCTGGCCACCCGCACCGAATGGTCGACACCGGAAGCCGAAGCTTTCGTGCAGGGCCTGATCGGCGGCGCGCTCGGATAATCTTGTTTCGAGGGCAACGGCTCTTTACAAAGCCGTAGGCGCGCTGAATATTGCCGCACCGGAAAAGTAAGAGGGTGCGGCGATGAGGATAATTTCTGTTCTGGCTCTGGTGACAGCTTTGTCGGCGGGCACCGCCTACGCGCAACAGCAGCCGCTCCCCATGCCGGCGCCCGACACGCCCGCCTTGCCGGTGCCGCAGGACGTCGATTATCCCGGTACGATCGACCTGCACGTCGACGCCAGCGATATCGACCGCCACGTCATCTCTATCCACGAAATCGTTCCGGTCGCCAAGGCCGGGCCCATGACTCTGCTGGTGCCGAAATGGCTTCCTGGCCATCACAGCCCGGGCGATACCGACCTGACCAAAATCGCCGGTATCCATATTTACGCTGCGGACAAGGAAATCCCGTGGCGCCGCGATGACGTCGCCATGGGCGCCTATCACTTCGATGTGCCCGAAGGCGTGACGTCGATCACCGCCGATTTCCAATACCTGGCCCCGATCCAGGACAAGGACGGCGTGATCGTCCACACGCGCAATTCGCTGACGATGCAATGGGAGAACGAAAGCCTCTACCCGGCAGGCTACTATACGCGACGCATCCCGGTAAAGCTCAGCCTGACCCTGCCGAAGGACTGGAGTTACGCAGCGGCGCTCGAGGCCGATAAGCGCGACGGAGATGTCGTCACTTTCAAACCGATTTCCTACGACAACTTCGTCGACTCGCCGCTGATCGCCGGGCGTTATTTCAAGCGCTACGACCTCGATCCCGGCGCCAAGGTGCCGGTCTTCATGAATCTGGTGGCAGACGACCCAAAGGACCTGGAGGTGCCGGACGCGGCGATCAAGATCCAGAGCAAGGTCGTCCAGGAGGCCTACAAGCTGTTCGGCGGTCAGCACTATAACCACTATGACTGGCTGGTAGCTGTATCGGACCAGATGGGCGGAATCGGTCTTGAACACCACCGTTCGTCGGAAATCGGCATAGAACCCGGCTACTTCACCGACGTCGAAGGCAAGGGTTACGGCCGCAATATCCTGGCTCACGAATATATCCATAGCTGGGACGGCAAGTTCCGCCGCCCGGCCGGACAGTTCACTGCCGATTTCGAAGCGCCGATGCGCGACGAACTCCTGTGGGTCTACGAAGGAGGCACGACCTACTTCACCGATATCCTGGAGAGCAGGGCAGGCCTCTACACCTTCAATCAACGGCTCGACAGCCTGGCGGCCACCGCTGCCTACTTCGATACCTTGCCGGCGCACGACTGGCGAAACCTGCTCGACACGACCTATGACCCGATCATTTCCAACCGCGGCCCCAAGGCGTGGACAAGCTGGCAAAGGTCGGAAGACTATTACGCCGAAGGCGGACTGATCTGGCTCGATGCCGATACGCTGATCCGGGAAAAGACCGGCGGTAAAAAATCGCTCGACGACTTTACCCGGGCCTTCTTCAACGTCCATAACGGCTCTTACCTGCCGGCGCCCTACAGCTTCGACGACGTCGTGGGCGCGCTCAACGGCGTCTACGCCTACGACTGGGCGACATTCCTGAACGACAGACTCACGCGCACCGGCAAGGGTACGGCGCCGCTCGACGGTCTGGTGCGCGCCGGCTACAAGCTGGTCTATACCGACACGCCCAGCGACTACGCCAAGTGGGATGAAGGCCGACGCCACAACACCAACCTGACCAACAGCCTGGGCCTGAACCTTGGCAAGGACGGCACGATCACGTCCGTCCTGTGGAATGGACCGGCGTTCAAGGCCGGGCTGACGGCAGGCATGAAGGTCGCTGCGGTCAACGGCAGGGTCTTCGACGGCGGCCGGCTGAAGGATGCGGTCAGGGCCGCGCACGCGGTAGGCAATACCGACAAGATCGCGCTTCTGGTCATCCGCGACGACGACTACGTCACCTTCACCTTCGACTATCATGACGGCCTGCGTTACCCGCATCTTGAGCGAATTCCGGGCACGGCGGACCTGTTGAAGGCGATCTATCAGGGCGAAGAGACAAAAGGCCGCAAGTAACCATATAACTTACCAGGGGCTTAAGGCTGAACTGTCAGGATGGTTGTTATTATAAACCGTCCTGATTGGATAAAGCCGTGAGCTCCATCCCGCCCGTCACCCCGGCCCACGGGGCGCGTCTTCAATTCGTCGTCCAGCCCCATGTCACCGAAAAACTGTCGAGCAAGGGGACGCCCGACAGTCACGGCCCGGCCACGCACGTCGAAATTTCCAAGCACGCACAGGCGGCGCTTAAGGCCAAGCAGGCGCACACCCCCCAGCCCGGCGACCGGAAATAGGGTAAACGTCAGGGCTCCAGGCGTTAACGCTCTTTAATTACTGGGTATTAGGCCGCGAGTGATAAAACAAAAGGGCCGGAGGTGAGTCCGGCGCCGCCTTGGAGACCAGCGTGAGTTCCATCCCATCTGTTACGCCGACCCATGGCGCGCGCGTCGATTTTGTCCTTCAGCCCAAGCATATCCAGCCGATCACCATGGGCGGTGCCTCGGGGCGCAGTTACGATCCCTCGGTCATTGTCACCCTGTCCAAGGATGCCCAGACGGCGATGAAGAACATTTCCGCCCACACGGTGAAGATGGGCGACGACCGCTAACGGTCTTTAAAACCGCAACAAAAACCATTGAAACAGCGAACGAACGTTCTATATTTGTTTCATGGCCTCTTCCCCGACTGCCGACCTGTTCGGCGATACCGAACCCGTTCTTCGCGACGCTTTCCCTAAGGTCGACGAAGCCGCCAAGCCGCTGGCCGACCGCCTGCGGCCGAAGTCCGTTTCCGAAGTCGTCGGCCAGGACCACCTGCTGGGCGAAGGCGGCGCCATTTCCCGCCTGATCGAACGCGGTTTTCTGCCATCGCTTATCCTGTGGGGGCCGCCGGGTGTCGGCAAGACCACGATCGCCCGCCTGCTGGCTGAGGCTGCGGGCTACGAATTCCAGCAGATATCCGCCGTCTTTTCCGGCGTCGCCGACCTCAAGAAGGTTTTCGAGACGGCGCAAGCCCGCCATCGCATGGGCGCAAGGACGGTCTTGTTCGTCGATGAAATCCACCGCTTCAACCGCGCCCAGCAGGA
>FJVW01000624.1_pt1 | contig 9269 bp, 5 predicted proteins | sample 1011851 | NCBI WGS metagenome assembly FJVW01 (sample SAMEA3912450, study PRJEB9761) | metagenome | biome: forest; material: soil | place: USA | collected 2011-06-22 | depth 0.1 m | reverse complement strand
CGCCGTTGATCAGGCCGTCGGTCGGGCAAAGAAGCGCCGGATCGGTTATTGGCCCAATATACCCCTTGATCTTTTTCTGGAAGAAGTCGATGGCGAACAGGCCACCGGGGCGGTTATACCATTCCAGGGACAGGTCCATCGAGTCGGAGGTGTAAGGCTTCAGGTTGGTGGCGCCAGCGACAATTGTATAGGTCGGATTGGCCGCGTAGACGGCCGGCAGGGTCGCGCTGTTGGGTTCGGGCACCAGCACGGAGCTGATCGGCACGGTATCGCGCGGTTGCGGACGGACGTAGGTCGAGTAGGCGGCAAAGCGCGCGACCAGTTTGTCGGTCAGGTCAGCCGCGACGATGAAAGACGGCAGCATATAATCGTAGTGCTGCTGATAGGTTCGTGTCGTCAGCGAGTGATTGGGGACCGGGAACGTCGCCGTCGACAAGGTGCTGCTGCAGTTGCTGCAGTCGAGCGCGGTAATTGTGTTTTTTGTGTCTTCGTAACGAACGCCCAGATTGCCGCGCACCGGAATGCTGAACAACTCGGTCTTGAACTTGGCCATGACGTAGGCCGAGGTGATATCGCTCTTGTTGGTGAAGTTGTTATTCCAGTAGTTCGGATCCCAGTAGTTGTTGACCAGGCCGTAAGGCGTGATGAAAACACCAGTGGCCGTATTGAGCGTGAACTGGGGTGGCAGCGCGGCGGGGTTGATCGGTGTGATCGCCGCCAGTATCTGCTTCACATTGGCTTGGAACCAGTTGGTGTTCATGCCGGGGGCATGGCCGCCGAAGAAGTCATTATTGGCCGGCTCCGGACTGACCATGCCGGACGTGATATTGCCGGTCAGGGCGCCGAGCGAGGTGTTGCGCGATCCCGTCGACACGTACTTGTCCTTTTCCAGACGCGCGCCGAACTGAAGGCTCGAGAGGAAATGGCCGTCGCCAAAGAAGCGCTCGCCATCGAACTGCGCCGCGTTCAGGAAGTTGTTGGCGTGGCCGTTGGTGCCCGTTGCACCGAACTTGTTGACGTTCGCCGCGTCGCCGGCCTGGGTCGCCTGGCTTGCCGCCGACGCCGTCGGATACCCGCCTGGGGCAACGTGCGAGGTGTTGGGCGTAAGCGAGGTGTAGACCGCGTCCGACAGGTCGTCGCCGCCGGTAAAGATATTGGTCACATTACCATTCGTGACGCCGAGGACACCCGCAACACCGTTCTTGGCCGGGTTCTGGATGACGTCGAGTTCGATCTGGTTGGCCAGGACCTCAGCGCGCGAAATGGTGAGGGTGCCGTTCAGGCGCCAGTCGTCGTTGCGGAATTCGACGCTTGGGTTGACCGACCAGGTCGACTGCTTGGCCGGCTCCGACCGTGTCGAATCGTAGGTGTTGTTGTTTTCCGCCGTGAACGAATTGATATAGGCCTTCGGTCCGAGAGGCGTATTGACGATATAGGGCGTGCCGATATTGGTGATGTGCACCACCTGCGACGTTGCCGTCAGCGCCGTGTTGACCCCCTGGCCACTATCCGTCTGGATATATTGCAGGTCGTTGGTGCCCTCATCGAGGAAGCGCTCGGTGTAGAAGGCCGTGGTGCCGATCTTCAGATTGTCGGTCGGCTTCCACTCAAAACCGGTGGCGCCGGACAACAGGTGGCCGGCATTGTAGCGGCTGAAATGGCGTACCTGGCTGGGGTAGAAGACGCCGCCGGGATTCGCCGCGATCAGTGCGTCATAGACGGGGTTCTGACCGGGGACCTTCTGGTTGCCGACCTGGATCGAGCCAAGCTTGTTGGCCCAGGTCTGGACGGTGATCGAGTCGCGGCGGAACTTTTCTTCCTTCATGGCGAGCGTGCCGAAGACGGCGAAGTCGTGCGACAGGTGCTTGTTGAAGCCGAAGCTCACCAGCGGGCTGCTTAGCTTGCCCAGCGTGTTGTATTCTTCGGAAAACTTGATGAAATTGCCGTCCTTGCGCGACAGGGCGGGGGCGATGCGCAGATCGATATTGCCCGACAGGCCGCCGGCGAGATCGGCGGCATCCGGCGATTTGAGGACGGTGATTGAGGTGAAGATATCGGAGTTGAACGATCCAAGCGGTGTCGAGGCGGTGTTGCTGGCGCTCGACAGGATCGGGTCGGCAAAGGCGCCGCCGTTGAATGTCGTGCGGGCGAAGGTGCCGGGCAGACCGCGCAGGGAGATGGTGGCATTGCGTGAATCGGCTTCGCGGTTGAGCTGGACGCCCGGGATGCGCTGAATGGCTTCGCCGACGTTCAGGTCGGGAAAGCGACCGAGACCGTCAGACGAAATCGAGTCGGTGATTTCCAGCGTGTCGCGCTTGGTCTTGACGGCGTCGGTATAGGCCTTCTTGAAGCCCGTAACGACAACCACCTGATTGTCGGCGGCTGGCGCAGCGCCTGGCGCGGTAGTCTGGGCGAAGGCGGGCAGGCTGACGGCGGCGCAGGCGACGGCCAGCAGGCTCGCCTGGGACATAATGAGGCGGCGCTGGGTTTTGGGCGCAGAATATCTGGTCATAGTGGTTCCCTGTTTTCGTTTTTTGTGATGGCCGCTGCGCTTCTGAAGAGCCCGAGCAAGTATCATCTGACACCTGCCTAACGTGAATTGTGACGATGGTCCATATAGAGGGATGATATTTTGCCAATTCTCGTCGAATTGGTCAGATATCTGTACCTATTTAGTCACAATTTTGAAATTTACGTGTCTATAATAGGGACTATTTGTATGTTTTTATAACAAATGGCTGCAAACTGCATTCCGGAGACATTTTCCACCGCGTATCGCGGGGTAGGGTGGTCAGGCCGAAAATGCCGACTCATTCCTTGCGCGTTCCTATAATCGGGACCGTTGAGTCGGGCGCGCCCGGCCGATTTTTCACAGGCTTAAGGGTTGTATGGTATGTAATCATAGTCCGAAAACTTGGTTTCGCATAGCGTCAATGCTAATGAAGGAGGTGGGAAGGGCGGGTAAACGTAACACACTAATATCTATAAATGGTACGCGTGTATTGTTTTTGAAAAGCACTCAGTTGACGCGTACGCAGATTTACGACAATTATCGCCAGACCCGTCTCAAAGTGGTCGGGCCAATTAAAGTTTGCCGGGCCCAGTGACGTCCGGCCGTATTATTAGGGACCAAGCCATGCCTGCCTACGCCGCCAATAATCTCATGGTGCAGACGATGCGCTGGTTCGGACCGTCTGATCCCGTCAGCCTGGCGGACCTGCGCCAGGCCGGTTGCGAAGGCGTGGTTACGGCCCTTCATCATGTTCCAAACGGCGTCGTGTGGACAGTGGACGATATCGCGGCGCGCAAGGCCGAGATCGAAGCCGGGGGCATGGTATGGAGCGTCGTCGAAAGCCTGCCCATTCACGAATCGATCAAGACACAAGCCGATGGCTTCGAGCGCTGTATCGATGCTTATAAGCAGTCTCTGCGCAATCTGGCGGCCTGCGGTGTCTGCACTGTCACCTATAATTTCATGCCCCTGCTCGACTGGACAAGGACCGATCTTGACTACGCCATGCCCGACGGCGCCCGCGCGCTGCGCTATGAAGCTGTAGCGGTCGCGGCGTTCGACATCTGTCACCTCCAGCGTGCCGGTGCCGAGTCCGATTACACGCCGGACATGGTGACGCGCGCGAAGGCTCGGTACGCAGCAATGAGCGCTGCCGACCGCCTGCAACTGGAGCGGACCATCATCAAGGGCCTGCCCGGCAGCGAAGAGACATTCGGCGTGCCGGAATTCCGCCAGGCGCTCGCCGGTTATGACCATATCGGCCCAGCAGAACTCAAGGACCATCTGGTCCATTTTCTGGCGGAGGTCTGTCCGGTCGCCGATGAGGTGGGCGTCAAGCTGGTTATTCATCCCGACGATCCGCCGTATCCAATCTTCGGCTTGCCGCGCGTGGTCTCGACCGAGGCCGACCTGGCGGAATTGTTCGCGCGCGTGCCTAATCCGTCCAACGGCCTGTGCTTCTGCGCCGGTTCGTTCAGCATTCGCACCGATAACGACCTGAAGGCGATGATCGAGCGGTTCGGTGAGCGCATCTATTTCACCCACCTGCGCAACACGGAGCGCGAGGACGACGGCAACTTCTACGAGTCGGCGCATCTCGACGGCAGTATCGACATGTTTGATGTCGTTTCAGCCTTGCGCCGCGTGTCGTTGAAGTTCGACAGGCGCATCCCGATGCGGCCGGACCACGGCCACCAGATGCTCGACGACCTGAAGAAGAAGACCAATCCCGGCTATTCGGCGATCGGGCGCCTGCGCGGACTGGCCGAGTTGCGCGGACTGGAATTGGGCATCGCGAGGTCGATGGAAACCCAAGCCTGACATAGCCGGTAAAAGCTGAGTGATCATCACCCGTGATGCGACTTTGTCCTCGCCTGTTGGCGCAAGCCTGGGTTAAAAAGGGCAAAAATGGGAGCGCAGATATGGTTACGGTCAAGGTCAACGGCATCGCGCATAAACTCGACGTGCCCGACGAAATGCCCCTGTTGTGGGTCCTGCGCGACGAACTTGACCTCAAAGGCACGAAGTTCGGCTGCGGCGTGGCGCAATGTGGCGCCTGTACTGTGCACGTTGACGGCCAGCCGGTGCGCGCGTGCATCACACCGGTCGGCAGCCTCGACGGCGCCGCGGTGACGACGCTGGAGGGCGTTATCAAGACCAAGCTGGGCGCGGCTGTGCGCCAGGCCTGGCTCGACGTTGATGTCATCCAGTGCGGCTATTGCCAGAGCGGGCAGATCATGTCGGCGACTGCCTTGCTGCAAGCCACACCCAAACCGACGGACGACGACATCGACGCCGCCATGGACGGCAATCTGTGCCGCTGCGCGACCTACAAACGCATTCGCGCCGCCATCAAGACGGCAGCCGGCATGTCCATCGCCGACACGCGGGACGTCTGAGCCATGGCCGATACTGTACAGCCCACACGGCGTTTTTTCCTGACAGCGGCGGTTGCGGCGAGCGGCGGCCTCATGCTTGGCCTGTCAAGCGAAGCCGGCGTCGTCGCCGACAAGATTGCGCTGGGCGATTACATCACCATCAATCCCGACAACACCGTCACCATACTGGCGCGCAATCCGGAAATCGGCCAGGGGATGAAGACCACCCTGCCGATGCTGATTGCCGAAGAGCTCGATATCGATTGGGCGCAGGTCCGGGTGGAGACCGCACCGGCCGATGAAAAGCGCTTCGGCGACCAGTTCGCCGGCGGCAGCTTTGCCACGCCGACGAACTGGGACCCGATGCGCAAGGTCGGGGCNGCCGGNCGNGCNATGATTCTGGCGGCNGCNGCCGATNTGCTGAAAGTGCCGGTCGAGCAATTGACGACGTCGCGCGGGCAGGTGCTGCACAAGGCCTCCGGGCGCAAATTGTCTTACGGCGTGCTTGCGAAGGCTGCCGCGGCCAAGCCGGCGCCGGACCTGGCCAAGCTGACGCTGAAGGATCCCAGGGACTATACGATCGTCGGCAAGTCGCGCGGCGGTGTCGACAGCGCGCGCGTCCTGTCGGGCGAGCCTCTGTTCGGAATCGACATGACCCTGCCGGGCATGGTCTACGCCGTCTATGTCAAAGCGCCGGTCTATGGCGCCAAACTCAAATCTGCCGATCTGGCGGCCGTCAAGGCCATGCCCGGTATCGTTGACGTCTTTGCACTCGACGGCTCGGACGACATGCATGGCTTGCGTCCGGGCGTCGCCATCGTCGCCAAAAGCTGGTGGTATGCCAAGGCGGCGCGCGACGCGCTCAATCCGGTCTGGGATGACGCATTCGGCGCCGGTCACGATAGCGAAGCCTACGCGGCCAGCGCGGCTAAATTGCTCGCGGGCAAAGGCGATGTCACCAAAAACACCGGTGACGTCGACGCCGCCCTCGCCAAGGCCGCCAAGACAATAGAGGCGACCTATGAGGTGCCTTTTATCCCGCACGTCCCGATGGAGCCGCAGAACTGCACGGCGCGGCCGACCAGGGACGGCGGCATGGAGATCTGGGCGCCGACCCAGGTGCCCAATGACGGCAAGGCCCTGGTCGGCGCGACCATCGGCATTCCTGCCGACAAGGTCACGGTGCATATGCGCCGGTGCGGCGGCGGTTTCGGACGGCGGCTGGAAAACGACTATATGGCCGAGGTCGCGGCGATCGCGCACAGGATCGGCAAGCCGGTCAAACTGGTATGGACGCGTGAAGATGACATCGCTTACGATTTCTTCCGCCCCGGATCCTATCACCGTCTGCGCGCCGGACTCGATGCCGACGGCCGAGCTGTCGCCTATCATACGCATGGGGTTACCTTCAGCCGTGACGGCAAGGTGGCGCAGGGCGCCGGCATAGACGGCTATGCCTTTCAGGGGCTGACGCCGAGCTATCGTCACGAACAGTCGATGATCCCGACCATCGTGCCCACAGGCTATCTGCGCGCACCGACGTCGAACGGCATGGCGTTCGTTCACGAAAGCTTCTGGGACGAGATCTGCCACGCAGGCGGCAAGGACCCTGTTGCCTCGCGGCTTGAACAGCTCGACGCCCACCTGGCCGACCCGAAGCCGGACGGCGACGGCCGTAAGTGGACCTACGACGCCGGACGGATGAAGGCTGTTCTGAGCCTGGTCGCCGAGCGTTCCGGTTGGGGCAAAACGAAGCTTGCGCCCGGTGTCGGTATGGGCGTCGCCACCTATTTCAGCCATCTCGGCTATTTCGCCGAGGTCGCCAAGGTCAAGGTCGAAAGCGACGGCAACTGGCGCGTCCAGAAGGTCTGGGTGGTCGGCGATATCGGCTCGACCCTTATCAATCCGTCTGGGGCGAACAACCAGGTCGAAGGCGCGGTCATGGACGGCATAGGCGCGCTCGGCCAGGTTATCCACTTCGACAAGGGGCGGGCACGCGAGACCAATTTTACCGACTTGCCGATGATGCGCATGTCGAAGGCGCCGGACATCGATGTCTACTTCCATATTACCGATTTCGCACCGACTGGCTTGGGCGAACCGGCCCTGCCGCCGGTCCTGCCCGCCGTCGCAAACGCCATTTTCGCGGCAACGGGCGCGCGCCTCCGCAGCCTGCCCCTGACCGCGGAAAAGATCCTGGCCGCACGGAAAGCTTAAGCCATGAACGCGCCTCTGCTTATCGATGCGCCGATATACAAGGATTTTGTCCTCGATGACCTGCGCGCGTGGCGTAATGAAGGCCTGCGCACCGCACTTCTGACTCTGGTGCAGATAGATGGGCGTTCACCACGACCGCTAGGCAGCCAGATTGCGGTCGCCGAGGACGGCCGTGCGGTCGGCGCAATCACCGGCGGCTGTGCCGAGCGAGCGCTGGTGCTGGATGCCCTGGCAGCCATCGACCGCGGGCAAAACCATATCGAGCTCTACGGTGAAGGTTCGCGTTTTCGCGATATCGTCCTGCCGTGCGGCTCGGGGCTTCATGTCCATTTTGACGTGAATTTGGCCGATGAAACGGTGGACCGTGTGCTTGCAGATTACCACAAACGGCGGATCGGCAGCCTGCAATGCGGACCCTATGCGCATACCTATCTGCCGCAGTGCCGGCTGGTCGTCGTCGGACAGGGACCGGTTGCGGTCACTGTCGCCCAGGTGGCGGCTCAGATGGAAATGGCGGTCGAGATTTTCAGCCCGGACACGACTGTGCTGCGTGCAACCGGCGGCCGGAGGTTGACCGGAGCCGCAGACTTCGACACCGGTCTCCTGGACAGCCACACGGCCCTGGCGATGATTTTCCACGATCACGGTTTCGAGCCGGATATCCTGCGTCAGGCTATCGAGAGTGAGGCGTTCTTCATTGGCGCCCTGGGGAGCCGCCCGACGCACGAACGGCGGCTGGAGACTTTGCGCGCGATGGGGGCATCGGCACAGCAATTGGCGCGCATCCACGGACCGATCGGTCTGGATGTCGGCGCCAAGACGCCGCCCGAAATCGCCCTGTCGGTGGTGGCGCAGGTCGTGGCAGCCTGGCGATCGCAGTGAAACTATCCGTAATCGTGCTGGCGGCGGGCAGCGGCCGCCGTTTCGGTGGCGACAAGTTGCGCGCCGATCTTGGTGGCAAGCCCGTCATCGACCACGTCCTCTGCCACTTGCAGCAGTTCGATTTTCACGAGCGTCTGGCCGTCGTCCGGCCAGGTCAGGCGATCGCAGGCATTCGTGCTGTCGAAAATCCGCGCGCCGAAGACGGCATGGGAACTTCGCTGGCACTCGGCATAGCCAGCCTGGCCGCATGCGACGGTGCCTTTGTCATACTCGGTGATATGCCGTTTCTGCCCGCCGGTGTTTTCGCAGGCTTGGCGCAGCATTTGCCGCAGCATGACATCGTCGTTCCGCGCCACGAGGGTCAGTCCGGGCACCCGGTGCTGTTTGCCAGGACGTGCTTTGCCGACCTGCAAAAACTCTCGGGCGACCGCGGCGGCCGTTCCCTTATCGAAGCTGAGCACTACCGCGTCGCCTATGTCGACGTGGCGTCGGATGGTATTCTGCGCGACATCGACGTTCCGGAAGACCTTTAAGGCACAAGGTCCTTACGCAGGTCGGGCACGACGCGCGCCAGTTCATTGGCGACCTGCGCCGAGAACAGGTCGGCGCCTTTCCAGCCGAGATGGGTATAGTCGAAAACCACTGTCGGGTGCGCCTGCGGTGTAACCACAACCTCGGTGCTCATGGGTGCCGCCGGTGCGGTCGTCTTGGGTGCCCCAATCGTCGTACCGCTCTTGGCAGCTTCGTAAACTTCTGGCGGCGGCGGCGTTTCGGCCAAATCGATGGCGGCAACTGGCCCCATTTCCTGAACGGCGGCAACCGATGTGGCGTGCAGATCGACTACGGGCACGTTCATCTCCTTGGCCACAGCAATGGTCGCACCGGCCCAGGGCGCCAGATCGTCCTGAAGCGAGCCGTTCTTGAACGAGCGGCGCGTCAGGGGCGTCACCAGCACAGGAATGGCGCCGGCTGCGCGCGCCTCGGTGACATAGCGTTTCAGATTGGCCGGAAATTCGGTGGCCAGATCGGTCGAGCGGCCAGGTTTGCCCGGCTGGTCGTTATGGCCGAACTGGATGAGGATGTAGACCTGGCTGAACCCAGGCGCCTTGGCCTCACTGAGCGCGATGTCCCACGAGCCTTCGGCGATATAGCTGAAAGTCGAGCGCCCGCCACGGCCCAGATTGACGCAGGCGACGAACGACACGACGTGGTTGGCGCAGAAGCTGCCGCCCCAGCCGCTGCCGACCTGAGTGGTCGAATCGCCGACCAGGATGATCTTC
>FJVW01000672.1_pt1 | contig 9314 bp, 9 predicted proteins | sample 1011851 | NCBI WGS metagenome assembly FJVW01 (sample SAMEA3912450, study PRJEB9761) | metagenome | biome: forest; material: soil | place: USA | collected 2011-06-22 | depth 0.1 m | reverse complement strand
CTCGGCGAGCTCGGCATCGTTCATGGCTGCCAGCGCCTCGCCACCGATCACTTCTTCACGATCCCGACCGGCGAACAGACCGGCCTGGCGCGCGATNGCCTTGGCGGTNGAGGGATAGTCGCCGGTGATCATGATGACGCGGATGCCGGCCGCGTGGCATTCGCTGACCGCCGCCGGCACGCTCGCCCGCAACGGGTCGGCCAGCCCGACCAGACCGAGAAATGCAAAATCATACCCCGTCTGCGCCTCGGGCAGATCGCCAGCCTTATGTGTCGCCCGCGCGACGCCAAGCACGCGCAAACCCTGCGCCGCCATGGCTTCGACCGCAATCTTCAGTTCGGCGATCTCTTCCGGCGTCAAGCGACACAGGATCGCGACAGCCTCGGGCGCGCCCTTGGCAGCCACGGTGATGACCTCACCCGTCTGCCACACCTGCGACATGACCAGAAAACCAGGCCGCAAGCCGTAGGACTTAAGCAACCGCGCGTCGCCTGTCCTCTCATCCGGATTCAGCGTCCGAAAGGCATGGAAGGCCTTTTCCATAGGATCGAACGGGTGCGGGTCGCTGGCCAGGCGGCCGCATTCGGCCAGGTCGGCAAAGGCGGGGGCCAACGCATCGCCAGCCTGCGCGACCTGGCCGTCCTTCAGGCGAAATTCGGCCAGCGACATGCGGTTTTCCGTCAGCGTGCCGGTCTTGTCGGTGCACAGCACCGTGGCTGAGCCCAGGGTTTCTATGGCCGACGCCCGTCGCGTCAGGACCCTTGCCTTCGATATCCGCCATGCCCCCATGGCCATGAACACCGCCAGGACAACGGGGAACTCTTCGGGCAGCATGGACATGCCNAGNGCNATCCCCGCCAGGATCGCCTGTAACCAGCCTCCGCGGTAGAGNCCGTACAAGATCACCACNGTCAGGCAAACGATCGCGCCGACGCTGGCAAACATCAGCACCAGACGACGGACCTGCGTCTGCAGGCGCGGCACTTCGGTCGCCAGGCTATTGAGCGAATGGCCGATCCGGCCGATCTGGCTGCGTGGGCCCGTGGCTGTGACCTCCGCAAGGGCGGTGCCGCGCACAATGAGAGCGCCGCCAAAGACCTGCCCGCCATCGCCGTCACCGGCCGCCTTGTGAACCGGCACCGATTCGCCGGTCAGCAGGGATGCATCAACCTGCAGGTCGTGACTTTCGGTCAGGCGGGCATCGGCCGGCACACGGTCGCCTTCGGCCAGTACCATAAGGTCACCGCGCGCCACGTCGCGGCCCTCGATGCTTAAGCGCCTGCCGTCGCGGATGACCAGGGCGCGGGGACTGGTGAGGTCGCGCAAGGCTTCCAGGACCTTTTCGGTGCGCGCTTCCTGGACGACGGTGATGACGACCGACAGTGCGGCAAAGGCCAGCAGGATCAGGGCCTCCTTGAGATCACCGATCAACAGGTAGATCAGGCCGCCAACCAGCAACAGGATCAGCATCGGCTCGCGCATGACCTCCAGGATGATGCGGACCGGCGTGCGCCTGTCTGCCCGGGGCAATTCATTAAAGCCCTCAGCCTGCAGCCGCGCGATCGCATCGTGGCTGGAGAGTCCACCGCCCAGCCTGGGCTCGCCAGCCTCCGCTCGCGTCATTGTATCCACCTGGTACCCATCTGATCCACCACTGAGCCTGGCACTTTGCGCAGTTGCGGCGAGGCGGCATTGATCGCCGTCAACTCACGGCACCCTCTGCCTGCGCGCCGCCTGCCACGCCGCGTACCAGGCAGCGGCTTCCTCAGGCGTCCCACAACGGCCCTCGACGACAAGGCGCCTGCGCATCATCCCGCACTGGCGATAGGTGATGGCCACGGCGCCGGCTTCGATGGCGGCGTCCCGTTTCGACAGGGGGACGTCGTAATGATCGCCCTGGTAGCGTTCGCGCCGCATGCCGATGCGGCCGGCCGCGGCGTGCAACTCGCCTTCCGTGTCGGCGATCATGTGCGACATCCGCATGCCGTGGAAATGGCCGATGGCGTATTTGAACATGTCATCGATAAAGACCGTCATGTGCGCAGATTAGGCGCGGCGCACGGCCTTTGTCTTGTAAAAACCTGGCGATTGCCAACACAAGATTGGCACGCTAGATAGGGACTTGCTGCAGAGTTCGCAGTGTTGCAATTGGCGCGGTGCCGCCGGTCCACCTCTGACCGGCTGGCGCGTCTGATCCGGCTTTTCCCCGGTGACGCCCCAATCCTCATCCAGCGATGGGGAAGAGAGGATCTTATGCGTTTTTCCCTGAAACGTTTGCGCCCGGGCGACGAAGCCCTTTTTGCCGCTATCGCCGACGACGTCTTCGATGAGCCTGTCGACGCAAGCCGTCTGGCGGCCTACCTGCGCGCCCCCGGCCACATGATGGTCGCCGCCCTGCAGGACGGCCTGATCGTCGGCCAATGCGCCGGCGTCGTCCATCGCCACCCCGACAAGGCGACTGAGCTTTATGTCGATGAGGTGGGCTCAGCCTCGACGCATCTCCGGCAAGGCATCGCCAGGGCAATGCTGGAAGAGCTGTTCGCCTGGGGCCGCGAACTCGGTTGCGAGGAAGCCTGGCTCGGCACCGAGCACGACAACGCGGTGGCCAAGGCGTTCTATCGCGGCTTCGCGCCGGTCGAGGACGCATCGATTCAATTCTATCTGTTCAAGCTGTAAGGCTTCGGCTGCCCTCAGGCTTCGCGCTTGTGGGGCCGATGTTGTTCGCGGCGGAAGAACCAGTGCTTGGCCGCTTCCGATGCGGCCAGATACAGAAGCGTAATCCCTCCCAGACCGCCCAGGACCAGCGGCGGCAGCGGCACGAATCCGAACCACGTCGCCAACGGTGAATAGGGTAACGCAACCGCCAGCACCGCCATGGCCGCCGACAGCCACACCAGCAGGCGGCTGGGCCGGCTCTTCCAGATCGGTTGCCGGGTGCGCACCACCAGAACGATGGCCAGTTCGGTCACCAGCGATTCGACGAACCACCCTGTCTGAAAGCCGCCGGCCGTGGATTTGGCGATCAACATCAAAAAGGCGAAGGTGGCGATGTCGAACACCGTGCTGATCAGGCCGAAGACGACCATGAAGCGGCGGATATAGCCGATGCTCCAGCGCTTTGGCGACCGCGTCACACCGGCGTCGACCGTGTCGGTGGCAATCGCCATCGACGGCACGTCCGACAGGAAATTGTTGAGCAGAATCTGCTTGGCCAGCAGCGGCAGGAAGGGCAGGAACAGCGAGGCCAGCGCCATGCTGATCATATTGCCGAAATTGGCCGAGGTCGTGATCGAGACGTACTTCAGCGTATTGACGAAGGTCTTGCGGCCGTCATCGACGCCGTGACGCAGCACATCGAGATCCTTGCGCAACAGGATCATGTCCGCCGTTTCGCGCGCCACATCGACCGCGCCTTCGACCGAAATGCCGATATCGGCTTCGTGCAGGGCCGGCACATCATTGATGCCGTCGCCGAGATAACCGACGACGTGGCCGGCCTGCCGCAAGGCGGCGACAATGCGCTCCTTCTGGTTCGGATCGATCTCGGCAAAGATGTCGGTGCCCGGTGCAGAGGCAAACAGAGCGTCACGCGACATCACGCCCAACGCGTCGCCGGTCAGGATCACCGGCGCCTTGAAGCCGACGGCTTCCGCCAGGTGGCGGGCGACGTAGCGGTTGTCGCCGGTAATCATCTTGATGCGGATGCCGCGCTCCTGCAGCGCCTTGAGCGTTTCGGCTATCCCGTCCTTGGGCGGATCGAGGAACAGCAGGAAGCCTTGCAGGGTCAGTTCGCGCTCACAGTCCTTGCCGGCAACCGGCGCCGTGGTGAAACGGCGGCTGGCGACCGCCAGGACGCGCAGGCCCTGCCCGCTCCAGTCGCGAAAACGCGTCTCGATTGCTTCGCGCACCTTGGCGTCGAGCGGCTTGTCGCCTTTGGGTCCAGCAACGGTGGTGCAAGCGTCGACAATGTTTTGCACCGCGCCCTTGCAGACCAGCAGCGCAGCCTTGTCGCCGTCCTGCTCGCGGCCGATGACAGACAGGCACTTGCGCTGGAAATCGTAGGGGACCTCGCCGGTTTTGACGAAACCCTTGATGTCGCCACCGCCTTTGGTGGCCAGGATGGCGTCATCGAGCGGGTTCTTCAGACCCGTCTGCTGGCCGGCATTGATGCGTGCGAGATCGAGGACGTGATCGGCGCGTTCGCCTGCGGTATCGACCCAGCCGTCGAGCTGGATGACACCTGCGGTAAGGGTGCCGGTCTTGTCGGTGCACAGGACGTCCATGCTGCCGAGGTTTTCGATGGCTTCGAGGCGGCGCACGATGACGCCATCCTGCGCCATGCGCCGGGCGCCGCGCGACAAGGTGATGCTGATGATCGCCGGCAGCAGCTCGGGTGTAATACCGACGGCGAGCGCCAGCGAAAACAGCAACGAGTCGATCATCGGCCGGTGCAGCAGCAGGTTGGCGACAAAGACGCTGACGACCATGACCAGCATGATCTGCGTCATCAGCGTGCCGAAGCGGCGGACGCCGCGGGCGAAATCCGTTTCCGGTAATTTGCGGCCGATGGCCTCGGCGATGTGGGCGAACTCGGTCTTGGGCCCGGTAGCAACGATCAGGGCCGTGGCCGTGCCGCTGCGCACCGAGGTGCCGGCCAGCACGCAATTGCCGCGGGCGCTGACGGCGGCAGTGGCCGGGCTGACGCCGGGCGCCTTGACGACCGGAAAAGTTTCGCCGGTCAGGGCCGCTTCGCTGACATTGAAGTCGACTGCCTCAATGATCACGCCGTCGGCCGGGATCAGGGCGCCTGCCGACAGCCGGACAAGGTCGCCGGGGACGACGGCGTCCGCGGTCACTGTCGCCTCCTTGCCGTCGCGCAAGACCGTCACCTGGTGCGACAGACGCTGCTGCAGGGCCTGGACGACGCGAGACGCACCCCATTCCTGGTAAAACGACAGCAGCGAACTCGCCAGCACAATAATCGCGATGATTGCCGCCTCGTGCCCTTCGCCGACGACCGCCGAGACCACGGCGGCGAAGATCAGGATGATCACCAGCGGATTGCTGAACTGGCGAAGCAACAGGCGCGCCGCCGAGGCCTGGCCGGACGGCTTGAGGCTGTTCGGGCCAACCTCTTTGAGGCGCGCCTCCGCGGCGGTCGTCGAAAGACCACCTGCACCTGAGCCCAGGTCTTTGAGAAGATCGGCGGCCGGCCGCGACCAATACGGATTGGAAGACGGCACGGCCGGGGGAGGAATATCAGGGCTGGACATGGAGGACCTTGTGCGGGAGCAGCGCTCGGTGCCGTTGATGGGCCCATATCCATTAAATGGCAATGCGTGCGCATCAACGCCGCGACTGAGTTCGCGTCGGGCGTCTGCCGGTGGTCGCGGGCGAACCGGCGCAGGGACGCGGGCACCGTCGGCGGCCGACTTCCTATCGTCGCGGATCAATCAGCCGTTCGTAAAAACCACCGAAGGTGCCATCGGGCGCAGCCAGGTGGATTTCGAGGATCCAGTGGCGCTCGCGGCCGAGCCCGTCCGGATTGCGCAACCGCGTCGGGTTTTCGGGACGGATATGGCCGTGCATCTTCTCTCCCGGCACGAGGGCGTGCGGAAATTCGGCGACGATGTGCCCGGCGATCTCACCGGCGAAGCGCCAGCCGCGTTTCTCCGATTCCGCGACGGCAAAGGCGAAAAGCGCAGCGCCGGTGATGTCCGCGTGGGCCTTGAAATGCGCAGCCGTCACGTCGAAAATGACGCCAAGGTCGCGCACCAGCGCCACCTTCCTGGGATCGCTGCCGATGGCATAGGTTCGGCCGACATCGGCCTCCCATCCTCCGGTCTTCGAATCTTCAAACACCGGCCCCAGATCGACAAAGACTACGTCGTCGGCCTGGACGGTCAGAACCGGCGGATTTTCGGCAAAAACCGACAACGTGTTGATACCGGCGCGGACGATGCGTTTATGCCAGTGGACGGCGACGCCGAAATCGCGTTCCGCCATGACGTAGATGTCTTTTTCGATCTCGCGTTCGGTCCGCCCGGGCGCGATCAGTCCGGCGGCTTCGATGGCGTCAAGCAAGGCCAGGGCCCGGTCCTCCGCAGCCGTCAGCGCCGCCAGGCGATCGTGCATAATCGTCTCGTTCATTCCGCCCTCACATTGACCCGCACCACGATCGTCTCAACGCGTTTGTAAGCTGAAACGTCCCGGCTGTCAGCACCGGCTGCGGCATCAATCGACACCCGAGCGCGTCTCTCCCGTTCAAAAATAATTTCGCATCTCTTGTCGAATCCACGCTCCTTCCAACGACAAGTCGCGGTATTAACCCGCAAGCAAGGAGCTTTCCCATGCANTATCACTGCCTGATCTATTTCGACCCCAAGGCCGCGTTCGCCGACACGCCCGAGGCCGACGCCATCCTGGCCGATATCGGTCCCCATACCGCCGAGCTCAAGGCCAGCGGCCACCTGGTCGCCCACTTCCCGCTCAACATGCCGTCCGAGGCCATAACGGTGCATACGCGCGACGGCAAGATGTCGACCACCGACGGGCCATTCATGGAGACGAAGGAAATGCTAGGCGGGCTCGTGGTCATCGAGGCGCGCGACCTTAATGAGGCCCTGCGCATAGCCGGCGACATGCCGCACGCACGCCTCGGCCACGTCGAGGTCCGCCCGGCCATCGACTTCAGCAAACCGCGCCCGAAGCTGTGATCCCGTCCGCAGCACACGACGCGCTTGAAGCGATCTATCGCGAGCAGGCGCGTCGTGTGCTGGCGACCCTCATCCGGCTGCTGGGCGGCTTCGACGCCGCCGAGGAAGCCCTGCACGAGGCCTTCGCCGCGGCTGCCGATACGTGGCCGCGCGAAGGCGTTCCAACCAATCCCTATGCGTGGCTGGTGTCGACCGGACGTTTCCGCCTGATCGATCGCTGGCGGAGGCAGTCGCGCCTGGCCACAGCCCTGCCCGATCTGGCTTTGCTGACGGAATCCGCAGCCGGGCAGACGCCGGACGACATCCAACCAGATCTCATTCACGACGACGAACTGCGGCTGATCTTCACGTGCTGCCACCCCGACCTGGCGCCCGATGCCCGCATTGCGCTGACCCTGCGCGAAGTCGGTGGACTGACGACCGAGGAAATCGCCCGCGCCTACCTCACCCCCACTCCGACCATCGCGCAACGCATCGTCCGCGCCAAGGCGAAGATCCGCGACGCCCGCATCCCCTACGAGGTCCCGGCGCGCAGCGAATTGCCGGCGCGCATCGAAAGCGCGCTGCAGGTCATCTATCTGATCTTCAACGAAGGCTATGCCGCCACGCAGGGTCCCCACCTGATCCGCACCGATCTGTGCGCCGAGGCCCTGCGGCTAGGACGATTGATCCTGGACCTGCTCGACGATCCGGAGGCCATGGGCCTGCTGGCGCTGATGCTGCTGCACGACGCCCGGCAGGCGACGCGCATCGATGCCAATGGTGATTTTGTCCTGCTGGAGGACCAGGACCGCAGCCTGTGGGACGGGGCGCGTATCAGCGAAGCGCAAAGCCTGATCGAACGGGCTCTGGCCACACGCCGCATCGGCCCCTACGTCTTGCAGGCCGCGATCGCCGATCTGCACGCCCGCGCGGCGTCGACCGCCAGCACCGACTGGACGCAGATCGTCGCGCTCTACGACGTCTTGCTGCGCGTCGCCCCGTCGCCGGTGGCGGCGCTCAACAGGGCGGCAGCGATCGCCCAGCGCGACGGTGCCGAAGCCGGACTCGCAGCAGTGGACGCCGCGATGGCGGACGGCAGTCTCGATGCCTACGCCCTGGCCCACGCCGCGCGCGCCGACATGCTGCGCAAACTCGACCAGACGCAGGCCGCGCTGGCGTCGTACCGGCGCGCGCTCGACCTGACACAGCAACCGGCCGAGCGCAGATTCCTGCAGTCCCGCCTGGCCCAGCTGGGCGGCGATCAGGCCGCCCGCACCACCGGCGGACTATAGTTCCAGCACCACCGAGGTTTCGATCTGGCGCGCGGAGATCGTCCAGTATGTCTGCAACAGCACCGCCTTGCGTTCCTCGGGCACGACGAGGAAACCGTGGCGCTGATAAAAGGCAATTGCCCAGCTGGCCGCCGCCCACGTCCCGACCAGCAGGACTAGGTCATCCAGGGTCACGCAGATCTGAAAAAGACTGCCGCCAGATGCCGACAGTCTTTTTTAATCGGCTGAGCGTCAATCGACGAGATTGAGTTCCTGGCGAATTTTCTTCGCCTTTTTGTCGATGTAACAGGCGCCCAATTGCTCCTTCGATCCGCCTTTGTTGCTGGTCTCGCAGTCGATATAATCTTGATCAACAAAATGGTCCGTTGGCTTTTTGCGATAATGAAAGTAGCCGTAACCCAGTAATGCGCCAACGCTTAAGAGAATGATTGCTGTAATAATCATAAAATATAATTCCCAAACCTAGCCAAAGATGACCCTGCGCCAAGTCGGCTTTGAGCTTTGGTTAATGCGGTACGAATAAGATTCCAATGCTCTTCAGTACGGTGAGTAGCCGTTGCCGCAGTCGAGCGACCTTGGGTCATGGAACAGACCGCCGCCCTCCGACTCTCAACGCGTGAGCCGTGACAAATAAAGGCCAGTTTCACCTTATCGCGTTGTCAGCTTAAAGCCGTCTCGATTCTTTGCATAACTCCGGACAGTAATAGATCGACTCACGGCTTCAAAATTAATGGACGCAATGCGAAACAAGATTACGCTCTACGATGCCCGGGATAACACAATAATCGGCCCACATGACCAGTTCGAGTTAGGTTGGGTTCCGACCGCTGGTCGAAAAATCACCTTGTCGCAGGGGCTCGACACAACTGAATTTGACTTCCGCGTAAATCACGTCGAGCACGCACTTCACTTTACCGAGCACGATGCCTTTCAGCAGGTTGATATCTATCTCAACCCCGTCGCGCCGATGGCTAAGATCCGGGCCTATACCTGGTGGTTAAACATTCATCGCGAGCCTGCGAGCCAGGCAATAGCTGCCAAGACGGGCGGGTGAGACCTTAAGGCGGCGCAGGGCGCCTTCATCCGGGGCGGACAGGTTGACGCCACACGCCGACCTGATCCAGCGCAGGATCCTCGCCGCGGCTCTACGCCCGGGCGCAGCGGTGATGGACAGAGGCGCTGGCGGTTTTGCGCCTATGCCGTCCAGATATCCGACAGGTGCAGGACTGCGCCGTTGCTGAAGGTGGCCAGGGTTACTGTGGCGCCTGCCCCGGTGCCGTCGGGGTCAAAGCTGAGCACGCCCGTGGCCTGGTTCCAGAAGAAG
>FJVW01000632.1_pt1 | contig 9740 bp, 4 predicted proteins | sample 1011851 | NCBI WGS metagenome assembly FJVW01 (sample SAMEA3912450, study PRJEB9761) | metagenome | biome: forest; material: soil | place: USA | collected 2011-06-22 | depth 0.1 m | reverse complement strand
GCTCAATGCCGCACCGCCGGCCGCCGTGCGCGGTGTCATGGAGCGCATGACCCAGGATTTTTATGCTCTGCGCGACGGTTTTCCCGACCTCATGCTGACGCGCGAGCGCGACATTCGTTTTGTCGAGATCAAGGCCGAGGGTGACCAGGTTCGCCGCAACCAGCTGGCGCGATTGAACCTGCTGAAGAGTCTTGGCTTCCAGGCCGATATCTGCCGCGTCAAATACCGCATCGATCCCGACCAGGTCTATGTCGTGATCGACGTTGAAACCACCGGCGGCCGTCCACCCAATGACCGCGTGACCGAGGTCGGGGCAGTCAAGATCAAAGCCGGGCAGGTGATCGCCGAGTGGCAGTCGCTGATCAATCCGCAACGCCATATCCCGGCCTTCATCACCGACCTGACGGGCATCAGCAACAGCATGGTGCGCGACGCGCCGGTGTTTGCCGAGATCGCCGACGACCTGGCGGCGTTCATGGAAGGCGCCATCTTCGTCGCCCACAACGTCAATTTCGACTACGGCTTTATCAGCAGCGAATTCCGCCGGCTGAACATGCGTTTTCGGTTCCCGAAGCTGTGTACCTGCGCCACCATGCGCAAGCACTATCCCGGCAATGCCTCCTACGGCCTGGGGGCTCTGTGCCGCGACTACAATATCCGTCTGGACAATCATCACCGGGCGCTCGACGACGCCAAGGCGGCGGCCGAGTTGTTGCTGATGGTCAACGAAAAACGGCTGGCGAGCTAACCTATGCCAACTGTGCCCCTGGCTAATAGTCCTTCGAGTATTTCAAACTGACCGCGGTTCCCGTATTCCCCGCCTGCGACAGGACGCTCAGCGCCCGCGACAGGGAGATTTCGATCTGCGTTGCGGCAAAGCCCTTGGTGTCGGTGACGATCTCGACATAGACGCTGTTGGTCAGGTACTTGCCGGCGGCCAGGGACGTGCCGCGCCCGGTCGTCGTATCGGCGCCGACGACGCGCAGCCGGTCGATACCGGTCGCCGATCGCAGGGCGCCCAGCGGGTTGAGATAGTCGTGACCACCGCGCAGGCCATTGACAGCCGAGGCCAGTTGCAGGGCTTCGGTGGCCGACAGGTTGGTGATGCTCTGGCCGAACAGCATGCGCGACAACACCTCGTCCTGCGGCAGGGCCGGGGTCGAGGAGAAGGCGATGTCGGGCTGCATGGCCGAACCGCTGACCTTGATGACGCCGGTGACGTCCTTGACGACGCCGCTGGCGTTGATCGAGATTTCCGGATTGGCCAGCGCCCCGCCGTCGAAGCGGATCGTGCCGTCGTCGATATTGAAGTCGCGCCCGGCAAAGGCGTAGTAACCGCGCACCGTGTGCATCTCGCCCTCGACGCGGGGATCGCGCGTGGTGCCGACCAGATGCAGGTCCATACGCCATTCGGATTCCAGCCCCATGCCCGAAACGAAGATATGGTTGTCGGCGCGGGCGCGGATATCGAGCTTCCACAAGGCTGGCGGCGCCAGACCCGCCTGGGCGGTCTGGACCGTCTGATAACCCTTGTGGTGGACGCCCTGAAGCTGGTTGACCTCGGCAGCGCCCTGGCGAATGACGGTGTAGCGCAGCAGGGGCAGGCGCAGGTCGCCCTTGATCAGGGCGCCATTGGTGGCGTCGTTGCTGAGGTCGAGGGTGCCGGTGACTGTCGAGTTGATCGTGTCGGAGCGGGCGAGGCGCGCGTTGTCGAGATCTATATGGACCTGCAGCGGGAACTTTTCGTTGGCGGCCAGTCCGACCCAACCATTGCCCCTGATCGTTCCGGTTCCGGCCTTGCCTGAGAAGGTGGTCAATTCCAGTTTGTCGTTGCTGAAGCGGCCGTCGACCGCCAGGGCCGTGACGCGGGTACCGAGATTATCGTTGTCATAGGTCAGGTTGGTGCCCTTGATGACGCCATTGAGCCGCGGGGCGTTCAACTGGCCGGAAACGTCGGCGGCGACGGCGACCGGTCCGTTGAGCTGCTGGCGCGCCTGGCCGGTCAGGGAGAACAGCACGCCGGCCGGGCCGTTATAGCGGATGCCGCCGGACACGCCGCCGTTGGAGATTTGCTTGACCCACCCGGCGCCGGGTCCGGTGGGCGACAGGTTGGTTTGCAGGCGGCCGACCACGACGCCGCCCTGGCGGAAAATAGCGTGGGCGTAGTTGCCCTGGGGCGTCAGGTCGGGACTGAGCGAAGCATCGATCACCACATCAACCGGGGTAGAAGCGACGGCGACGCTGGAGCGCGAGAAATTATTGATCTTGAGGTTGGCGCGCGCCGTGGGATAGCCCCCGCCCGTCTGGGTAAAGTCGATGGCGCCGTCGGCCCTGCCGGTAATGCCGGCGTCGGGCATGAAGATATCGATAAAGGTGAGGTCGAGACTATCGAGGCGGGCCTGCAACGTATAGCCGTTGCCGTATTGCCCGGCGAGACGAAGCTTGCCGCCGGCGCTGAGGACCGTCACCGGGCTCAGCTCCCAGACCTCGCCGGTATGGCGGATGCGCGCCGGATGGTCGAGATGGAATTCTGCCCCCTGGGCCGTTCCCTTGGCGGCGATTACATAGAGGCCGGGTGCGATAGTGCCGTTGACGGCGACGTCGAACGGCACGCCGGAGGCGCCGTGCGCCACGGCCTGGACCGTACCGTTTTCGCCGCGCAAGGACACCCTGGCGCGGCCTGTCGAAAGCGCGAAGGTCTCGTAGCGCAGATCGGCGGCCTGAACATCGGCATCGACCTCGATCTGTTTGCGCAATACCGCGTTGGCGGCGATGATCGTCCGTCCGATGTGGAGCTTAGTTGAGACCTGGGCCGGGCTGGGCAGGTCGACATTGTTGCCCGTGGCAGTGATGACCGCGCCCTGATCACCGTTGACGCTGGTCAGTTGCGCCGTGCCGATCAGGCCTGAACCGTTAAACGCCAGACTGCCGCTGAACGGCCCGGCCTGGGTCTGGGCAATCCGGCCGGCCATGCCGACGCCGGCGAAATGGCTGCTGCGGACGTCGATGGTGAGGGGGCCGGCTTTCTGGATGATCAATGTGTCGGCATCGAACGGTCCGTAGACGCTGCCGCCATTGGCCTTGACGACGTAGCCGTCGGGTGTTGTGGTCAGGGTGGCGACGACGTCGGCGATCTCCATGCCGAGACCAGGTTTCGCGGCTTTCAGTACCGCCACCGGTGCGGCTGTCGAGCCGGTGACCGCCAGTTCCAGCGGGCCATATTGCTTCGATTGGGCTTTCGCATTGAAGAGCAGCGCGTCTTTCGGGCCGTAGGTGCCGTCGCCGCTCAACAGGGTAAAGGCCGGCGAAGCCCCGCTCAGTTTGCGCACAAAGATCTTGCCGCCGGGCGCCATGCCGTAGCCGCCGATCAGGCGGGCGTTGCCGCCGAGAAACTTGGCGATGGACTCGTTTTCGACCTGCGTCGAGCGCGCTGTGAAAGTCCCGGCCAGGGTCAACAGGCCCTTGTCGGTGCGCGCGATCTTGACCACCGTGTCGAGATCGGCGGTGCCGAATTTTTCGACATGGTAGGCCTTGAGCCCGGCCTTGACGTCGCTCTGGAACATGCCGCGCGCAAGATCGGCCAGAAGAGTCGCCTGCGCCTGGATGCGGTCCGACTTGATGCGCAGGTTGTCGCTTTTGATGTGTTCATGGACGACTTCGGCGTCGCCGCTCAGGCGCAGATTGGTCAAGAGCGGATCGACCTGGGTGTTGATACCGGAAAAGCTGTCGAGGCGGACGTCGAGCGGCACCATCAGGCGGCCATTGTCGTAGCGACTCTTGCCCTTGGCGTGCAGGCCGGAGAGGCGGATCGCGCCGAGGCCGAAGCGCGTCGCCTCGATGTCGTAGTCGATACGCGGGGTGACGAAGGCGCCGTCGATGCGCAGGTCGGCGTACAGGTCCTGGCCGGTGAAGCTTTTGTCGAGGCGTTCCGGCCGCAGCAGGCGCGCCTTGACGCCTAAATGACCGAAGCGGTTATAGCCGAGATCGAGCAGGCCGTTGGCCTTGACCGAGGCGACCTCTGAGGTCAGCGCCAGATCGACGTCAAGGCTGCGTTTGCGCAGGGTAGAGGTGACGTCGACCTGGACATTGGGGCGCAGGATCTCGGCCGACTCGCCCGTCAGCACCAGATCCGGGCGCGTTGTTCCCTTGACCTGGAAACGGCCGGCGCGCGCTGTCAGTTTGAGGTCGGCCAGGTCGTCGCCCCCCAGCCCGGCCAGCAGGCGTCCGTCCCACTGTTTCCAATTGCCATGCCCGGCGAGCGTGGCGCGTAGGTTTTGTTTCAGGCCCAGCAGAGCAGTGACGATGCCGTCTTGCGGGGCGCTGAGATGGGCGTCGATATTGAGCTTGTTCTGGTCTGGCTGGGCGTCGACGAGAAGGCTCAGTTCGTCCTCCTTGTCGCTCATGCCGGTCGCCGTCACCTGGACGCGGCCCTTGATCAGGTGCGCGGCGCCCGCCATGGTAACCGAGCGCGCATCGCCGACGACGCCCGGGTGCAGGGACAGCGTATCGACCTTGAGGCTGTCGATGTCGATATTGAGGTCGGGCAGCAGGGAGCCGTTTTTCGGCAGCGCCTTGCCCGGCTGCAATTGCGGGCGGCGCAGAAGGTCGATGCGCGGGCTCGACAGATCACGAATGTCGACGTGCTTGTCGAACCAGGCCAGTGGGCGCCAATCGAGATGGACGCTGGGCGATGTTGCGAACACGCCTTTGGTGTCGCGGACCTTGATATTGCGCAGGGTCATGTCGCCGTAGAGCGAACCGTCGATGCCGCCGATGTCGACGCCAAGGCCGGTGTCGGTGCTGAAGCCGTTGACGAAATGCAGGACCAGGCGTTTACCGGGGCCGGTGTTCAGACCGAGGCCTAGGGCAATGACCAGCAGGACAAGGCCCGCCAGAAGGCTGATGCTGTAGAGGCCGACCTTTTCCCAGCGCAGACTGGACCAGTCGATCGCGGCAAGCCCCGAGCGGGCATAGAGGGTCGCCATGAACGTTCGCGCGCGCGACCAGATGGTCTCGGGCGCAGGTTTGCTTTCCTCCGCTGGCGGCTGCGCGGGTTGCGGCGTCGCCGGTCTCGGCTTGCGTTTTTTGGGCCTCTCAGGCGCGTTCATGTCGGGGGGAGTCATGGCCAAACTTTCATCAGAAGGCTTGGCCTATGCCGACGTAGAGCGTGAACTGCGGCTCGGTCGGGCGGCGGTTGAGCGGGGAAGCGATGTCGATGCGTATCGGGCCGAAATTGCTGTAGAGACGCGCGCCGACGCCGATGCCGACGCGCATATCGGAGAATTTCGGCACGGTCGAGTCGTAGACCTGGCCGATATCGATGAAAGGCACGATACCGTAGTCGCCCCAGCGGTAACGCAGTTCGACCGAGCCTTCGACCAGGCTGCGTCCGCCGGTCGGATGGCCGCTGGCGTCGAGCGGCCCGAGGCCCTGGTAGGCAAAACCGCGCACCGATCCGCCGCCGCCGGCGTAGAGACGGCGCGAGGGCGCGACGGAAAGCAGGTTGGTGCCGAGAAGCGAGCCCATGCGTGCCCGTGCGGCGATGACGATCTTGCCGTCGATTGGCAAGTAATAGCTGCCGTCGAGGAGGGTACGCAGGTTGGAGCCGCCGTCCTTGAGCGAAATCTGCGGCGTGCCCTGGACACTCAGGCGGAAGCCCTTGAGCGGATTGAGCAGGTTGTCCGAGCGGTCGTAGGCCAGCTTCATCGGCACGGTCAGCAGATAATAGTCCGAAAACTGCGCCGAGGCCGCGGCCGTGGTCGCCTTTTCGCGCGAGGCCAGCAGCTCGAAGCCATAGGACCAGGTCCAGATCTTCTGCCAGATCGGTGTCGAGACGCGGGCGATCGAGCCGGTCAGGCCAAAAGTATAGGCGTTGTAGGACGCATAGACGCTGTGGTCCATGGCGGCGGCCAGCTGGAAGGTGCGGTCGCGCTGATGATCATTGGATCGCCGGAAAGTGGCGCCGAAGCCCTGTTCCTGCGTGCCGAGCTTGCCGTTGACGATCAGGGCGCCTTCGGGCGGGAACAGGTTGCGGTGCGTCCAGGTGCCTTCGGCGGTAAAGCCTTCGCCGGTTGAGTAGCCGATTTCGGCGGCGAGCGTGCGCGCCGGCCCGGCCTGCTGGTGGACGTCGAGATCGACGACTTCGACGCCGTCGGCATCGATAACGCCGGTCGGCACGGCTTCGACCGCCACGGTGCGGAAAAGGCTGGTCGAGATCAAGGCCTGGCGCAGGTCGTCGACGGCGCGGCTGTCGTAGAGGTCACCGCTGTCGAAACGGCGAAGAACCGCGATATGTTTCTCGTTGAAGGCCAGCTTGCCGTCGGTGGTGAACTTGCCGAAGCGCGCGCGGTTGCCGGTATCGACCTTGAGCGTGTAGTCGCCGAGGCTGGTTTCCGGATCGAGGGAAATGTCGCGGTCGAGGACCTTGGCGAACGGATAGCCCTTCTGCGGCAGGACGAGGCCGACATTGGCCTCGGCGGCGAGGACCTGATTGGCGACGATGACGTCGCCGGATTTCAGCGGCAGGGCGCTGCGGATCAGGTCCGGAGGTGTCGTGGGCCGGGCATCGATGGCGATGGCGCCGAGCTTATAGGCATTGCCGGGAACGGCGATGAGGCGCGCCTCTACCGGGCCCTTGCCGTCGGCCGGGGCGGTGATGGTGGCGGATACCGTGCCGTCGTAATAACCAGCCGACTTCATGAGGCGCAGGGCCAGGGCCTGGTCTTCGTTGGCGCGGGCGCGCACCATGGCGGCGTTGGCGGCCTTGCCCTTGCCCGATTGCAGAGCGCTGAGTTCCTTGAATTGTTCCTGTGCGCCGATCTCCTTCAAGCCATCGATCGTCGTCACATAGGTGATCTGCGGCGTGTCGGGTTCCGGCGTTGAACTGGCCTGCAAGGGTTGGACATCGAAGCTGTCGAGCGGCTGAAGGGGGGCCTGCAATTCGCTGTCATCGACGGCTGTGACGGCGGGCAGGGGGGCAGATTCGGTCCCTGAGGCGGTCCCTGTTCCAGTCCCTGGTTCGGTCTTGGGAGCCGGTGCGGGTTCGGGCGCCGCCGTCTCCTCGACAGGAGGCAGGGCGGCGGCAAAATCGCTGTCGCTGATGATCGGCTTTTGCGGATCTTCGTTTGCATCGGGCAGCTTGCGCTCTGACTGCGGTTGCGGCGGCAGGGCCTCGATCTTCTGGACGGTCTTCTGATCCGTCTGAGGGACCGGCTTTCCGTTGGCGGGCGGCAGGGGCAGGGGGACGACGACGGACGGCGGCGCGTCGTCTTTTTTGGCCGCCTTGCCGACCTTCGGCATTTGCGGATCCGGTTTGGCGTCTTGCGTCTTTGGCTGCGGCTTTGCCGTTTGCGGCGCGGCGGCCACGACGGCAGACGCGATCAGGCAGCTGGTCAGAATCACCGACCCGGCGGACAGGCTCAATCTGACTCGTGGATTGCGAATGCGCTTTTGCTCTCTCATGACGCCGATACCTTGGCGTGATTACGCCAAGGACGTTAAATAACTGCAAAAAGTCCATATGGAAATGCGTGCAAAGGGTTGTTTTGCAAGGGCAGGACGGATTGGTGCCGGATTGTTGAATTCGACCGCAAGGAGCGGAGCGCGGAGCGCTTTCCCATATCGTAGGTTCGGGTCTCGAAAAGGATGATTTTGACCGGAGATTCCCCTATGATGATCGCTATGCCCACTACCGAAACAGACAAGCGCTGGCTGGCCGTGCAAGGCCGCGACAAGGCGTCCGACGGCACGTTTTACTACGCCGTGGTGACGACAGGTGTCTATTGCCGTCCGAGTTGTGGCGCGCGCACGCCGCGGCCGGAAAACGTGCGTTTCTACGCGACGACGGACGAGGCGCGCGCCGCCGGCTTTCGCGCTTGCCTGCGCTGCAAACCGAACCAGGAGACGGGCGTCGAGCAGGCGCAGATGATCGCCAGCGTATGCCGCATGATCGAGGAGGCCGAAAGCGAGCCGAATCTGGCGCAGCTGGCACACCGGGCCGGTTTGAGCCCCTATCACTTTCATCGCGTCTTCAAGGCCGCGACCGGATTGACGCCAAAGGCCTATGCCACTGCCCACCGGGCAAAGCGCGTCCGCGAGGAGCTGGTCGGCGGCGACGGCAGCGTGACTTCGGCGCTTTACGATGCCGGTTTTGGTTCCAACGGCCGTTTTTACGCGGCGTCGAATGCCATTCTCGGCATGACACCGACGCGTTTCAAGGCTGGCGGCACCGACACGGAAATCCGCTTTGCCGTCGGCGAAAGCAGTCTCGGTGCCATTCTGGTGGCGGAAAGCGACAAGGGCATCTGCGCCGTTTCGCTGGGCGACGATCCCAACGAACTCGTCGAGGAACTGCAGGACCGTTTTCCGCGCGCCAGCCTGATCGGGGGCGATGCCGCCTTTGAAAAACGCGTGGCGCAGGTCGTCGGCCTGGTCGAGGCGCCCGGAACCGGCAGCGATCTGCCGCTCGATATTCGCGGCACGGCTTTTCAGCAGCGCGTGTGGGCGGCCTTGCGGCAGATTCCGGCGGGGCGGACCCTGTCCTACGCCGAACTGGCGGAAAAGATCGGCGATCCGAAAGCCGTGCGGGCTGTTGCCGGCGCCTGTGCGGCCAATACCCTGGCCATGCTGGTGCCGTGCCATCGCATCGTGCGCACCGACGGCTCTCTGAGCGGCTATCGCTGGGGCGTCGAGCGCAAGCGCGCGCTTCTCAGCCGGGAGGCGATATGACCGGCCCCTTGCATTTGGAGCGGCACGACCGGCCCCAATACGACTGCCCCCAATACGACTGGCAGACGGTGGCGGCGGACATCGATGCTTTCGGGTGCGCCGTCCTGCCGCAACTGCTTGATGCCGATGCGTGCATCCGCCTGGCGGCGCAATATGACCGCAGCGCACTGTTTCGCAGCCACGTCCATATGGCGCGGCACGGCTTCGGACTGGGCGATTACAAGTACTTCGCCTATCCGTTGCCGGACGTGGTCGCTGATCTGCGCAGCCGTCTTTATCCTCACCTGGCGCCGATCGCCAATCGCTGGAATGCGCGCATGGGGATCGATGTCCGCTACCCGGCGGAGCACAACGGCTTCCTGAGGGTCTGTCACGCGGCGGGACAGGACCGGCCGACGCCCCTGCTGCTCAACTATGGCCCCGGGGATTACAACTGCCTGCATCAGGATCTCTATGGCGAGCACGTCTTTCCGCTGCAGGCGGCGATATTGCTGTCGCGTCCGGAAGAGGACTTCACCGGTGGCCAGTTCGTGCTGACCGAACAGAGGCCGCGCATGCAGTCGCGGGCCGAGGTCGTTCCGCTGTACCAGGGCGACGCGGTGATCTTTGCCGTCCACCATCGGCCTGTGCAGGGATCGCGCGGCAGTTACCGCGTCACCATGCGCCACGGCGTCAGCCGCATCCGGTCGGGTCTGCGCCGCACGCTTGGCATTATTTTCCATGACGCGGCCTGAAGGATTGCCAGAAAGCGCGGCGGAACAGTTGGCGCTGTTCGAAGCGCCTGTGCCGGCAGGCCTCAAGATCCTGCGTGGCTTTGCGGGCGATATTGCCGGGGACGTAATCAAGGCGGTGGCGAGCGTGACCGACGCGGCACCGTTCCGGCAAATGCAGGTGCCTGGTGGCGGGACGATGTCGGTGGCCATGAGCAATTGCGGCGCGGCGGGTTGGGTGACGGATAAAAGCGGCTATCGCTACTCTCCGCTTGACCCGCTCAGCGGCAGCGCCTGGCCGGC
>FJVW01000476.1_pt1 | contig 9859 bp, 6 predicted proteins | sample 1011851 | NCBI WGS metagenome assembly FJVW01 (sample SAMEA3912450, study PRJEB9761) | metagenome | biome: forest; material: soil | place: USA | collected 2011-06-22 | depth 0.1 m | reverse complement strand
CACTTTTGACGGATAATCCTCATTATATGGCATTCTATTGCGATAGTAGGCAATCACTGTCCGACGGATACAATACCTTTATTGTTGAATTCAGTAAAGGGAGCATTTCTTTTTTCTATGTATATGGAACGACTGCGGAGCAAAAGCTTTACCAAATTTCTGGAATTTCGCCTGAGCAGGTTTTAAACCTCGAGGCATTGCCTAATCCTGTCAAATCGGTGCGCGTATGCGTCGGCGAGCTCTTTGTTGTTGTGAATCCAGAGAGCGGGGTGCTGATCGCGCGGGTTATTGACATGTCTGGGGATATGCAAGATCCCAAGGGGCCTCTTGCGACGATTCACTATCACATCTACAGTCCTGGGGAGTTGGTGATTGCGCCGTAATATGCAATTTGCACATTGCCATCACCAGCTCTCTTCGTTGAATGCCTGCGAGTCGCGGCCGTGGTGAATTTGACCGGGCGCTCTTAAGACGCGAACTGCTCGGCAAGCACGCGCTCGTCATAGCCGTTGCCGGCGTCGAACAGCAGAGTCGCCTTCAGGTCCTCGGCTTCGGCGATCTCGACCGAGACGACATCGCGCACTTCCGAAGTATCGGCTGTGGCACTGATGGGGCGTTTGTCGAACTCCAGCGCCTCAATGCGGACCTTGGCGGTGTGCGGCAGGATGGCGCCGCGCCAGCGCCGGGGGCGGAAGGCGCTGATAGGCGTCAGCGCCAGCGCTTTTGCCGTCAAGGGAATGATCGGGCCATGCGCCGACAGGTTATACGCCGTCGATCCGGCGGGTGTCGACACCAATGCGCCGTCGCAGATCAGTTCATCGAGCCTGACCGTGCCGTCGATAAAGATGCGCAGCTTGGCGCCCTGATGCGATTGCCGCAGCAGCGCCACTTCGTTGAATGCCAGGGCCTCATGCTCGCGGCCGTCACGGTCGCGCGCCTTCATGCTGAGCGGGCTGATCAGCGTGCTTTCGCTTTTCAATATGCGCTCAATGAGGGCATTTTCGGAATAGTCGTTGAGCAGGAAGCCGACCGACCCGCGGTTCATGCCGAAGATCGGGATCTGTTCGCGCAGGTATTTGTGCACGGTCTCCAACAGGAAGCCGTCGCCGCCCAGCGCCACGACCACGTCCGGCTTGGCGGCCGAACCGTATAACGCCTTCAGCCGCGCACAGGCAGCCTGGGCTTCCGGGCGGTCGGAGGCGGTAAAGTCAAGGCGCAGGGACATGGGGCTTCGTCTTACCAATTGGCGGCGATCGCGCCCATCCTTAGCTTGATTTGTCGGCCGAAGTCTAAAGAAAATCCGGTGGATGTGGCGCGTTGCCGTCTTCAGTGGCTCAGAGTGGCCAGCAGGCGGCGGCGGGCTTCAACAGCGGTCATGTCGAAGATCGACAGAATCAGCGGCCGGTGGGCGGCATTGCATTGCGGTTCGCCGTGGGTTGCCGCCTGCCAGTGCGGCAGCAGGCCGAGGAAGACGGCGCGATCGAGGCCCATGGCGCAGGCCAGAAGAGCCAGTGGTGCGGCCGACGGGCAGGTCAGGCTGCGCTGCAAACCCGTCGCTTCAACCTCAAGGCGGCGAGCGGCTTCGAGGACAAATTTCGTGGCCTGGCCGGCGCGCAGGAGCTGGACAAGTTTGAGATTATTATGGCTAAGGCTTTCGTCGTGACTTTTGCTGACGCAGCTGTGGGCCGCCGACAGGCCGGGATTGGCGCGGATGGCGGCACGCAGCGCCGGCCGTGCTTCGGCGAGGCGGGCAAGGGCGGCCTGGTCCTCGGCATCAAAAACGACCGTATGGTTTGACGCCAGAGCGACCATGACATCGTCGGTGTTCGAGCGGATCAGGGCCTTGACGACGCGCCAGGACAGGCCGCTGCGTTGCGCCACCAGCCTGTGGTGTGCTTCGCCGGTCGCGGCGATCAGGGCCAGCAGGGCCGGTGTATCAAGCGCAGGAAGCGATGCGCGCAGCAAAGGCGCGGCCAGGTCGATCGGCATCTGGCACAACTGGACGACCAGGTCCTGTTCGCTACGCACAATAACCGGTTCATCGACCTGCGCCAGGCTGGACGGAGGTGCCCCAACCTGTATCAGCTGCGCGCGATTTACAGGCGCTGCCTCGACTTGTCTGACGTAGAGGTGATCGCCGCGCGTATTGAAATCGCCGGTCTGCGGCGAGGGGTGAGCGACGCTCAGGCGCGGCGCTTCCGATGCGGCGGCCAAGGATTCATCAGGGTAAGCGTTTTTAAGGGCGAGCAAGGCTGCGCAACTTTCCGATCTTCGAGATAAACAGAATCGTCTCTGATCTCAGAGTCTGCCGCGACAGGGTGAACACTTACTTAATGCAACGACGGGAGGTGCAGCCGGCGGTTTTGCCGCCCCGTGGCCTGACCATTTCCTGCTATTTTTTAAATTCTCATATTTTTGACATAGGCGTTAATACTGTTTCAATCGACCCGCCTTAAGGTGGTGAGCTTGTGTAGTACACCTCTGCAAGGGCAGTGTATGTCTGAACCCGATCAGATCGCCCATGGGGCTTTTGACCGTCAGGTCTCCGCAACGGCCCCCGAGGCCGGCGGATTACCCGCGTTCGATCCCGCCGCCAATGGACGCGAACCGCTGCAGCTGCAACGCGAAGACGCCGTCGTCATCGTTGAACGCCTGCGCGAAACGCACGTCGATATTACCGGCCACGCCTTCCTGCTCAAGCTCGATACGCTGATTGTGCGTCTGGGCGCCAAGTGGGAATCGAAGGCCGAATTCGTTTTCGAGCACCTGAAGGCAACGTTCCAGCGCGGTTTTGAGGAGCCCAACTGGTGCATCAAGATCAATGACGATGCCTGGCTGGCGATGATGCCGGTCGTCGGCTCGCGCAAGGGCGCGCTCGCCGTGGCCGAGATCTGGCGCGATCTGTGCGGTTTCTTCGTCGGCGACATGTCGGCGCTCGAAGTGCCGATCTATGAAGTCCTCGTCGAGGACGTCGATCGTTTCTCGCTGGCCAAGATAGATCTCAATACCTGGTATGGCCCGGAAGACGCCGACAACGGGCCGATCAAGGCGCGTACAGGAACCTTCCACGGCGACACTTCCGGAGCTGCCGGCGCCGCCGGCGGACCGGGGCAGGGCGGTAACCGCCCGGTCATCGTCGCCGCCACCGTCTCTTACGCCGGACGCAATCTCAAGGTCGCCAGCGCCATCGAGCCCCTGTTCGAGATGAAGAAGATGGTCATGATCGGCCATCGCCTCGAAGCCATGGTGATGGAGAACCTCGACAATACGCTGCTGGATCGCAAGCACCTGGCCAATCTCGACTGGAACCTGCGCGAACAGGTCGACCTCGTGAATATCGACCAGGGTCTGAAGCTGCTGCGGTTGAAGACGCCGGAACAGCGCAAGATGCTGATGGTCGTCCCGGCCGCCTTCTCGACCTTCGCATCGGCGCGGGCGCGGCAAAAGATCACCGCCGAAGTGTCGCGCGTCGCTGCCGAACTGGGGCTCAAGGTCCTGTTTGAAATCCGCGGGCTCGACGGCGTACCGCCGCATCGCGTGCTTGAAATCGTATCGATGATCAAGCCGTTCTGCATGACGGTGGTCGGAAGCGTCAGCGCCGACCGCAAGGTCATCTCGACGTTGAACAAGTGCGGCCTGTCGGGCGTGTGCATCGAATATGACGGCGGCAAGCGCGACGAAGACACGCTGAAAGATTATCTGACGGCGCTGGCGACGGCAGCCAAGGCCTCGGCCGGGGCATGCATGGTCCAGGGTTTCGACAATTACCGTCAGATGGCCGTGGCGCGTCTGGCCGGCGTGACACACGCCAGCATGAAGACGGCCGCCCTGATGTCGCCGAAGGGCGCTGCCCACATGGCGAAATCAGCGGCGGACAGCCTTAAGGAATCGGGGGCGCCGCTGAACAGCGCCCTGCCGGAGTCGTAAGCAGCTTCAGCCAAACGTATCGCAAGCGGCCGGCTTGCCGCTGTCGAACCCCGTCTTGAACCACTTCATCCGTTGCGCCGATGTTCCGTGCGTGAAGCTGTCCGGCACCACGACCCCTTGCGTTTGTTTTTGCAGGGTGTCGTCCCCCACCGCCGCGGCGGCCTTCAGACCCTCCTCGACGTCACCGCTTTCCAGCCAGTTCATCCGCGTATTGGATTGCTTGGCCCAGACGCCGGCGAAGCAGTCGGCCTGGAGCTCAAGCTTGACCGACAGGACATTGGCATCGGTCTCGTTCAGATTCTGCTGGGCGGCCTGAACCTTGTCACTGATACCCAGCAGTTTTTGCACGTGGTGACCGGCCTCGTGGGCGATGACGTAGGCCTTGGCGAAGTCGCCCGGCGCACCCAACTGCTTATCGAGCGTATTGAAGAAATCGAGATCGAGGTAAATCTTCTCGTCTTCGGGGCAATAAAAGGGACCCATCGCCGTTTCGCCCTGACCGCAGCCGGTTTCTGTGCCGCCGCTATAGAGCGCAATGGTCGACGGACGATAGGTTTTTCCCTCGGCCGCAAAAATGGCCGCCCAGGTGTCGTCGGTCGAGGCGTGGATGACATCGGCGAAGCGGCAGGCCTCATCGCCTTGCGGGCATTGCGTTCCAGGGACGCCGTCGGCGACCTGGGCGGTCGGCGCCTGTGTCTGGACGGTGCCTAAGATCTGGCGCGGGTCGATGCCGAAAAAGAAATAGCCGATCAGGGCAATGATGATGACAGCGATACCGCCGCCGCCGACGTAATGCCCGGCGCTGAGGCCACGCCGATCTTCCACGCCGCCGCTGCGGCCGTCTTCCCATTTCATGTGGAATATCCCTCTCTTTGTGCCCCAGCCGGATGCTAAGGCCGATTAACCATTTGATCAAGGGAAAGGACGTTTTTGTCGTCCAGGCACGGCGTGGCGTTTTGGAGTGACACAGATCGTCAAATATGAAACCTTTCGATTTGTTAATTATCGTTCATCAATGCCCTGTGTTACGACCTTTGCCTTCAACCTGCCACATTTCCCGGATGGCCTTCATGCGTTCATTGCTCCTCACCGCCTGCGCCGTCGGCGCGCTCATGCTGCCTTGCGCCGCGCTCGCTCAAATGGCGCCGGCATCCGCCGACGCCTTGCCAAAAGACGCACCGATGGGCAAGCTGTCCGCGGCGGCCAAACCGAGTGCCTACCGCCTCGACCTGACGGTCAATCCCGACCTGGAGCGTTTTTCCGGCCACACCGAAATCGACGCCGAACTGGCGGCAGGGACGTCCTCGCTCTACATCCACGGCCGCGATCTCAACGTCACCAAGGGCGTCGCCATTCAGGACGGCAAGGAAGTCGCCGTCACCTGGAAGCAGCTCGAGCCGCTCGGCGTCTCGCAGATCACCTTCGCGTCGCCATTGAAAGCAGGCAAGGTCACGTTCAAGTTCGACTATGACGCGCCCTTCGGCGATGGTCCCGCCGGCCTTTACCGTATCAAGGTCGCCGACGAGTGGTACGCCTGGACGCAGTTCGAATCGATCGACGCGCGCGGCGCCTTTCCGTCGTTCGACGAGCCGGGTTTCAAGACGCCGTTCAACGTCACCCTGACAACGAAAAAGGGCGCCGTCGCCGCCAGCAACGCGCCGGAGACCGGCACGACTGACGTCGGTGACATGACGAAGCACACCTTTGCCCCGACCGCGCCTCTGCCGACCTATCTTGTTGCGTTCGTCGTCGGTCCGTTCGCCGTCGCCGAAGGCAAGGCGCCGCCGACGCCGCAGCGCAAGTACGAGCTGCCGATCCGCATCATCGCCACCAAGCCGAATGCCGACAAGCTGACCTACGCGCTGAAGGAAACGCCTTCGATCATCGCGCACCTCGAAGCCTACTTCAACATGCCGTTCCCCTATCCCAAGCTCGATCAGATCGCTTCGCCGGTCATGCCGGGCGCGATGGAAAACGCCGGCGCAGACATCTATGGCGACAGCATCATCGTGCTCGACCAGAATGCGCCGACGACGCAGAAGCAGGCCTTCGGCATGATCGTCGCCCACGAACTGTCGCACCAGTGGTTCGGCGATTACGTCACGCCGGCTTGGTGGGACGACATCTGGCTGAACGAGAGTTTCGCCAACTGGATGGGCTACCGCATCGGCAACGAGTGGCGCCCGGAGTTGAACATCGGCGTTGGTGCGACCGAAGAAGGGTTCGCGGCGATGAATACCGACTCGCTGAAGGTCGGCCGTCCGATCCACCAGGCGATCCTCACCAATGGCGAGATCGACTCGGCATTCGACGGTATCACCTACGGCAAGGGTGGCCACGTGATCGGCATGATCGCCGGTTATCTCGGCGATGAAAAGTTCCGCGAAGGCGTCCGCCTGCACATGTCGCGTCATCCGTACGGCAACGCCAATTCGGAACAGTTCTTCGGCGCCCTGGCTGACGCCGCCAAGGATTCGCGCGTCCTCGATTCGATGAAAAGCTTCGTCAACCAGCAAGGCGTGCCGGTGGTCGATATTGCGCATGAGGGCGACAAGCTGGTGGCGACGCAATCGCGTTATGCCCGGATGGGCACCAGCTTTGCCGGCCAGACCTGGACGATCCCACTGTGCATCCGCCATGGCGAGACGCGCACGTGCACCCTGATGGACAAGACATCTCAGGCCGTCGCAGCCCCGGGCACCGGCGCCTATATGCCGAACGCCGGCGGCACCGGCTATTACCGCTTCACCCTGAACGCCGCCGATTGGGACGCCTTGATCGCCACGGGCGACAAGCTCAGTGCCGGTGAAGGCCTGGCCACTGTCGACAGCCTGTGGGCGCAGTTCAATGCCGGCAAGGGCAATGCGGCGCAACTGATCAAGGCGGCCGGCGTCATGGTCAACAATACCGACTCGAATGTCTCGGTCGATCTCGGTGGACGCCTGTCAGGCTGGGAGGCCCGCGGCCTTATCGGTGAAAGCGCCAAAGGCGACTACCGCCGCGTCATGGGCGAGATCTACAAGCCGCGCCTTGACGCGATCGGCTTCAACCCCAAGGCCGGTGCCTATGTTTCCGACGATCCCGATCGTCAAAAACTGCGCGTCGATCTGGTTGGCCTCGTCGCCGGCGAGGCCCACGACGCCGGTCTGCGCAAACAGCTGAAGGACGCGGCCGTGGCCTATCTCGGTGGCGACAAGACGGCGATCGACAACAGCTACCTCGGCATGGGCCTGCATATCGTTGTCGAAGAAGGCGGTTTGCCCGCGGCCAAGGACATGTATGAACGCATGTTGGCCTCGCACGACGAAGTCTTCCGCAGCCGCGCGCGCGGCGCCGTCACTGCCGGCGCGACGCCGGAAACGGCGACGTGGGTGTTCTCGATCCTCAGCGACAAGCGCCTGCGCAATCCCGACAAGATGGGCCTGCTCGGCGGTCTGTTCGGCGAAGACGCGACGCGCGACATGGCCTATGACTGGCTAAAGGCCAATTATGAGCCGTTCTCGGCCACGGCGGGCGGTATCTTCGCCGCCGGCCGTATCGCTTCCCTGCCGGGCGGCTACTGTTCACTCAGCAAGGCGGACGAGATCGAAAAGATCATGCGTCCGAAGGTCGAAGCGTCAGGCGTCGGCGTGTTGTCGTTCAATCGGACGCTGGAGGGCATGCGCAACTGCGGTATCCTCAAGGACGCCAAGGGGGCGGAAATCACGCAGGCGTTCAAGGACGCCAAATAAGACCGGGCATTCGCCCGCGAAAGCTAAGGTTTGCGAGCCCAAGATGCGGCCGGGTCGAAGGGCCCGGCCGCATTTGTCTGATATATTGCTGCTGACAGGATCTTGTCAGCCACGATCTAGGGTCACCAGCGGTATTGCATTCGCGCTATTGCAGTGCGGTGTTTCCATCGCCCTGGTTTAGTGGCAAATTAAGAGGTCTGCGGCACAATATGCCGCTGAAGTTGCGTAAACGTCACGGTTACGTGCGGGGATAACGGTATCATGGACGATTTGTAATCAGGGGTTCGTTGACGAGTCTGGTTGCAGCGCCATATCATATACGAAAATAGAAGACGTTTTAGGATCGATGGGCATGATGATGGGGTTGATGAAGGGCAAGCGATTTGTGCTTGCCGCCGGGGTTTGTGCGTTGGCGGCTGTCGCGGCCCTGAGCGGCTGCGACAAGAAAGACGCCAAAGCTGATACCGGCCATGCGTCGCATGCGACAGTCGTGAATTTTGCCGTGGTCGGCGAAGGTTCCGCGCCTGTGGCCGTCAATGGCTCTGGCACGGTCAGTGCCTGGCAGGAAGCGCCCGTCGGCGCTGAGGTCGGCGGCCTGACGGCGGTTGCCCTGCTGGTCGACGAAGGCCAGAGCGTCACCAAGGGCCAGGCCCTGTTGAAAATGAATGATGTGCTGTTGCAAGCCGAGCTCAAGCAGGCCCAGGCGTCGGCCAATCAGTCGCAGAAGGCCTACAGCCGAGCCAAGGAACTTTACGACAAGGGCTATCTGTCAGCGGCCGCGCTCGATCAGGCTGAAGCCAGCCAGCAAGTGACTGCCGCGGCGCTGGCGACGGCGCAGACGCGTCTTTCGCAGGCGACCATCCGGGCGCCCATCGCCGGCGTAATCTCGTCCCGCAAGGCCGTGCTGGGCCAGATTATTCAGCCCGGCGCCGAACTGTTCCGCATCATTCGCGACGGCCGCATCGAACTCAACATGGAAGTCGTCGAAGGTGATTTGCATCTTCTCAAGGCGGGTATGCCGGCGACGGTGACCAGCGAATCGACCGGCTCGGTTGCCGGTTCGGTGCGCATTGTTACGCCTATGGTCGATCCGGCGACACGCCTCGGCTATGCACGCATCTCGGTGCCGTGGACGTCCGGTCTGCGTCCGGGGATGTTCGCCACCGGCCGCATCGACGCCGGCACGCAGACGGTCATGACCGTGCCACAAAATGCTGTCGTCTATTCGGGCAACACGCCAGGCGCTTACGTCGTCGGCACGGACAACAAGGCGCATATGCACAAGGTTGTACTGGGGGAACGCCTTGGCAAGGACGTCGTGATCAAAGACGGCCTGACACCGGGTGATCGCGTGATCACGACGGGTGCCGGTTTCCTTAACGACGGCGATACAGTCAAGCTGACGGGCGCGGCCCAGAACGGCGGAGAAAAGTAAGATGTCTGCCCCGAATTCATCGTCGGCCAAGCCGTCGGGCGGCGGCGGCTTCCAGATATCGTCCTGGTCGATCCGCAACCCTATCCCGACTCTCGTTTTCTTCGTCGTCATGACCATTGTCGGTACGTTCGGCTTCGGCTCGCTGCGTATCAACAACTGGCCGGACATCGACTTCCCCATCGTCGTCGTCACCGTGATCCGCTCGGGTGCGGCGCCGACAGAACTGCAGAACCAGGTCACGCGCATCGTCGAAGACTCGGTCGCCAGTCTCGAAGGCGTGCGCCATACCCAGTCCTACGTCAATGAGGGCGCGTCGACGACGGTCATCACTTTCCAGCTTGATACCGATCTCGAAAAATCGACCAACGACGTGCGTAATGCCGTGGCATCGGTGCGCGGCAACCTGCCCGGCGACGTCCAGGATCCCATCGTTTCGCGCGTCGAAAACGCGCAAGGCCAGGCGCTTCTGACCTATATCATTCGCGCCGATAACATGTCGCCGGACCAGCTCAGCTGGTACGTCGACAACGATATTGGCAAGAAGGTCAAGGGCGTGCGCGGCGTGTCGGCGGTCAATCGCGATGGCGGTGTCGATCGTGAAATTCGCGTCGAGCTCGATCCGGCCAAGCTGGCGGCGCAAGGCGTCACGGCGGCCGATATTTCGGGACAGCTGCGTTCGGCCAACGTCAACATGCCGGGGGGCCGCTTCAACTCGGGCACGTCGGAACAGACCATCCGCACCGTCGGCGGCGCGACCAGCATCGCC
>FJVW01000635.1_pt1 | contig 10040 bp, 8 predicted proteins | sample 1011851 | NCBI WGS metagenome assembly FJVW01 (sample SAMEA3912450, study PRJEB9761) | metagenome | biome: forest; material: soil | place: USA | collected 2011-06-22 | depth 0.1 m | reverse complement strand
GGCTGGAGAAGAATGCCGGTAGTGGCGCTTCGGCCAAGGACAAGCCCGCTTCGTAAGGGCGCAAGTTTACAAGGAATAATCAGAGTCATGAGTGATACCGGATCAGATATCCAATCGGCGCGGGGTGACGTAGCGGAAACGGCTGCATCGGTGGATTATGCCGAAGTCCTCAAGCGGATTCCCCACCGGTATCCTTTCCTGCTGATCGATCGCGGCGAAGACTGGGTCAAGAACAAGTCGATGGTCGGCATCAAGAATGTCACCTTCAATGAACCGTTCTTTCAGGGGCATTTCCCGGAAAATCCCGTCATGCCGGGCGTTTTGCTCATCGAGGCCATCGGGCAGACCGGCGCTGTGCTGATGTCGAAATCTTTAGACGCAGAAGTTGAAGGCAAGACCATCTTCTTTATGTCGGTCGATGGTGTACGGTTCCGCAGTCCGGTTCGTCCCGGTGACACGGTCCGCATGCCGGTCGAGGTCGTTCGCCATCGCGGCGACGTCTTCAAGTTCAAGGGGACGGCCTATGTCGGCGATCGTCTGGTGTGCGAATGTGAATTCGCCGCCATGGTCGTCGATAGCCCGAAATAGATCCGCCGTTCGCGGGTCAGACTGAAAGAGCTGCGAAAATGAGCGTGACTATCCATCCGACCGCGATCCTCCACGATGGCGCGGTGCTTGGCGTTGATGTCGAAATCGGACCCTATTGCGTTGTCGGACCGCACGTCACCTTGCAGGACCGGGTCAAGCTCAAGTCGCACGTCGTCATCGACGGCATAACTGACATCGGCGCGGACAGCGTTGTACACCCCTTTGCCTGTCTCGGTGGCCCACCACAGCATCTGGCGCACAAGGGCGAGCCGACCAAGCTGATCGTCGGGGAACGCTGCCTGGTTCGCGAACACGTTATCATGCATACCGGCACGGAAAAGGGCGGCGGCATTACGGTTGCCGGTAACGATTGCATGTTCATGGCCGGATCGGGGATCGCTCACGATTGCATTCTCGGCAATAACGTCATCCTGGCCAATCAGGCGTCCTGCGGCGGACATGTCCAGGTCGGGGATTTCGTTTTCCTCGGCGGCTCGTGTGCCGTTCATCAGTTTGCGCGCCTCGGCCGCTACAGTTTTATCGGCGGCGGTGCCGTCGTGACGAAGGACGTTATTCCCTACGGATCGGTATGGGGGAATCATGCGCGACTGGAAGGTCTGAACCTGGTTGGATTGAAGCGCCGCGGGTTTTCACGCGAACTGATCCTGTCATTGCGCACGGCTTATCGCATGATGTTTGCCGAGGAAGGGACTTTCCAGGAACGTCTTGACGATGTGCTCGAGAATTTTTCCGATATTGCCCAGGTGGTCGAGATTGTCCGGTTTATCCGTGAGGATTCGACGCGGCCGATCTGTTTGCCGTCGGATAGCTGACGCCGATAGGTTTCGGGGTGTGGGGTCCGTGACCCCACATCTTTTCATTTCTTTCCTGCTTTTTGGCCCTTGTGGCCAAAAGCAAGAAAGAAGTAAGGCATGGGGCCCCACGACGCGTTCTCTGGCCCCAAACCCCAAAAGATATAGGCGCCATGTCCCAAAGCAAATTCGCCCTGATCGCCGGCGGCGGCGCCCTTCCTGTCGAAGTCGCCACCTACGCCCAGCGCACAGGCCGCCCCTATACGGTCGTCCGCATCGAAGGCCTGTCCGACTCAGCCCTCGACACCCATCCCGGCCACACCCTCGGCCTGGGTGATTTCGCCAAACTGTTCGAAATCCTGGCCAGCGAACAATGCAAGGCCGTGACCATGTGCGGCTACGTCCAGCGCCCGGACTTCGATACAATGAAGCGCGACACCGGCGGTGCCCAGGCCATCCCGACCATCCAGGCCGCGGCGAGAGGCGGAGACGACTCCCTGCTCCGCCAGGTCGCCAAGGTCATCGCCAGCCAAGGCTACCACATCGAAGGCGCCCACGAAGCCAATCCGGAACTCCTGATCGGTGCAGGCCTTCAGGCCGGCCCGGACCCGTCACCCGAAGCCATGGAAGACGCCCTCGAGGCCCTGCGCGTCGCGGCAGCGATTGGCAATCTCGATATCGGTCAAGGCGCCATCGTTGCCGGCCGGCTGACCCTGGCGGTCGAAGCGCAGGAAGGCACCCAGGCCATGCTCAGGCGCATCCCGACTCTGCCGCAGAACGTCCGCGGCTCGACCGCCAACCGCAAGGGTGTGCTCGCCAAACTGCCCAAACCGATCCAGGACCTGCGCCTCGACATGCCGACCATCGGCGTGGCCACGATCGAAGACGCAGCCGAGGCGGGCCTGAGCGGCATCGTCGCGCGAAGCCAGCACCTGCTGATCGTCGACAAAGCCACCGTCTATGCTCGAGCCGACGAACTCGGCCTGTTTATCTACGGTCACGACGGCAATGGCTGAAGGAACGCGCAAACTCATGCTGGTCGCCGCCGAGGCCTCGGGCGATATGCTCGGCGCCGGTCTGATGGCCGAGCTCCGCGTCCAGGCACCGGACGTCAACTGGGAATTTGTAGGCATCGGTGGAACCCGCATGGCGGAGCAGGGCGTACAAAGCCCGTTCGACATCTCGCAACTGTCGATCCTCGGCCTCGTCGAAGGCCTGAAAGCCCTGCCGCGCGTCAACGCCCGTGTGCGTGATACAGTGGAGCTGACGGTTCGCGAAAAACCCGACGCCGTTATCCTGATCGACTCGTGGGGCTTCACGTTGCGGGCTGCTCAGGCCATCCGCAAGGTGATGCCAAAGGTCCCGTTGATCAAATATGTCGGACCGCAGGTATGGGCGGCGCGGCCGGGAAGGGCCAAGACCCTGGCCCGCGCCGTTGATTACCTCATTGCCTTGCACCCCATGGATCCGCCCTATTTCGAAGCCCACGGCCTGAAAACGGCGGTTGTCGGTAATCCCGCGCTTCACGTCGATTTTTCGCAGGCCGATCCTGCTGCGTTTCGCAAGTCGTTGGGTGTGGGGCCCGACGCCCCGGTACTGCTCGTCCTGCCGGGAAGCCGGCCGTCCGAAATCAGGCACATGATGCCAATTTTCAGCGAAGTCCTCACTCGCTTGCAAAATGAAAGGCCTGAACTCACTTTCGTTATGCCAGTGGCTGATGCGGTTCGCGAACGTGTTCTGGAGGCGCTGCGGAGTTTCTCGGTCAAGGTCCACCTGATTGATACCGAGGTTGAAAAGCTGTCGGCCATGCAGGCGGCGACCTTGGCCCTGGCCTGTTCAGGCACGGTGTCGACGGAGCTGGCCATGGCGGGCTGTCCTATGGTTATTGCCTACAAGTTCGAAGCGCTGACCTACTGGATTTACCGGCGGATTTCGTCGTTGAAGTACGCGACCATGTTCAACATCATGGCGGACCGGCTGATTGCGCCGGAATTTATCCAGAACGATTGCACGGCGGATAACCTGCTGAAAGCCGTATCTGAACGCCTGGACGACAAGGCTCTGCGCGACGAGCAGGTGCGCGAGCAATTTGCCGCGCTTGATATTCTGGGACGAGGACAAAGACCGACGGCGGAACGCGCGGCGCAAGCGGTGTTGACGTTCCTTGACGAACGGGGTTTGGGGCCAAGAACGTTCCTAGGCCCCCCGCAAAACCTTTCTTCAATTCAATAAAAAGCCCCGCCCCCAAAAAGGGCGAAGCTTTTTATTGAAAGAGATAAGTCTTGGGGGCACAGCCCCCAAACCCCATTAGCCGCGAGACGACAACGGCACATAATCCCGTGGCGTCGCACCCGTATACAACTGGCGCGGACGGCCGATCTTCTGCGACGGATCCTCGATCATTTCCTTCCACTGGGCGATCCAGCCGACCGTGCGCGCCAAAGCGAACAGCACGGTGAACATGGTCGTCGGGAAGCCCATGGCCGACAGCGTAATACCCGAATAGAAATCGACATTCGGGAACAGCTTGCGCTCGATGAAATACTCGTCGCTGAGCGCGATGCGTTCAAGCTCCTTGGCGACCTGCAACAGAGGATCGTTCGGATCGCCGACCGCGGCCAGAACCTCGTCCGCCGACTGCTTCATCACCGTCGCGCGCGGATCGTAGTTCTTGTAGACGCGATGGCCGAAACCCATCAGGCGGTACTTCTTGTCCTTAACGCCCTGGACGTACTCCGGAATGCGCTCGGGCGTGCCGATTTCCTTCAGCATGTTCAGCGCTTCTTCATTGGCGCCACCATGGCTCGGGCCCCACAGACACGCGATACCGGCCGCAATGCAGGCGAAAGGATTGGCGCCCGAAGAGCCAGCCAGGCGCACGGTCGAGGTCGACGCGTTCTGCTCGTGATCGGCGTGCAGGATGAAGATCCGGTCCATCGCCTTGGCCAGGATCGGATTGACGACATAGTCCTCGGCCGGGACGGCAAAGCACATGCGCAGGAAGTTTTCCGAATAGCTCAGTTCGTTGCGCGGATGCACGAACGGCTGACCGATGCTGTATTTGAAGGCGCGCGCAGCGATCGTCGGCATCTTGGCGATCAGACGGTGCGCTGAAATTTCGCGCTGGTTGAGATCGTGGATGTCGAGGCTGTCGTGATAGAAGGCCGACAAGGCGCCGACGGCACCAGTCATGATGGCCATCGGGTGCGCGTCGCGGCGGAAACCGGAGAAGAAGCGGTCAAACTGTTCGTGCAGCATCGTGTGGCGCGTGATGTTGCGCTCGAACACTTCGTACTCTGCGGCTTTCGGCAGCTCACCGTGCAGCAGCAGGTAACAGGTTTCCAGGAAGCTCGACTTTTCAGCCAGCTGGCCGATCGGATAGCCGCGGTGCAAAAGCACGCCGGCGTCGCCGTCGATAAAGGTGATTTTGCTTTCGCACGATGCAGTGGAGGTAAAGCCCGGATCGTAGGTAAAGGCGTCGGTTTCCGCATACAGCTTACGGATATCGATGACGTCGGGGCCCATCGTGCCCTTTTGTACCGGCAGGTCGACGGTCTTGCTACCAAGCGTCAGTTTCGCGGGAGTAGTCTGGGTCATTTACGCTCACCCTATTTGTGTTTGTGTGCGGCGCAACCGAAATTGCGCTGCGACTGCTATATAAAGTCCCGGACCGCTGCGCAATCTGAAACGCTAGACGAAAAGCGCTGCGTTGAGTCGGTTAAGACTTTCCTCCTGGCCCAGACTGGCGAAAATCTTCGAAATGTCCGGTGCCGGGTGGCCGGGAGACAGAATGCCGCGCAAAGGTGGTCCAACCTTTCCGAAACCAACGCCTTCATTTTCAACGAATTTTTTCAATTCGACGTCGGCGGTTTCGGCGCTCCAGTCATTCCATGTCAACACGATTTCGTGAAGGCGCAATAGACGTTGCCGCGTTTCCTCAGTCAGAAGATTTTTTGTCTTTTCGTCGAGTTCATGCGGTCCTTTGGCAAGCGCGAACTGTACGCCTTCCGCAAGCTGTACAAGCGTTTGCGCCCGTTCCTTGATCAGAGGCACCGTGCGGCCCAGAATCACGCGTGTTTCGACTGAGTCGGCGTCAACCTGACCTTGGTGGCGCAGCGTCTTGATCAGCAGATCCACCAGCCGGCCGTCGTCGCAGGCACGAATCCAATGGGCGTTGACGGAACCGAGTTTGGCGAAATCCAGCCGTGACGGCGCCCGGTTGATATCGGTGATATCGAACCAGTCAATCGCTTGGGCATCATTGAAGATCTCATCGTCGCCGTGCGACCAGCCAAGCCGCGCCAGGTAGTTACGCATGGCCTCTGGCAGATAGCCGAGTTCCTGATAGTCACCAACGGCCTGGGCGCCGTGACGCTTCGACAGCTTGGCGCCATCCGGTCCATGAATCAGCGGAATATGTGCAAACACCGGCACCTCCCACCCCAAGGCCATATAGATCAGGCTCTGGCGGGCGGCGTTGTTGAGATGGTCATCGCCGCGGATAACGTGCGTAATGCCCATATCATGGTCGTCAACGACCACGGCCAGGTTGTAGGTCGGCGTACCGTCCGACCGCAACAGCACCAGATCGTCCATATCCTTGGTGTTGAAAGTGACGTCGCCTTGCACCGCGTCCCGCACTACCAAGGGCTCGTCGAGCGGGCCCTTGAAACGGATAACGTGCGGCTCTTCGAGTTGCGCCGGTGTCGGCACCTTGTCGCGCCAGGTCGAGCGCAGCGCATGGCCGGCTTCGCGTGCTTCCTCGCGGGCAACATCGGTTTCTTCCGCCGTCATAAAACAGGCATAGGCACGGCCACTGGCCAACAGATCAGCAACGGCCTTTTTGTGCCGGCCTTCACGGGCGTGCTGGAACACGACCGTGTCGTCCGGTTTCAGGCCCAGCCAGTCAAGCCCTTCGAAAATGGCGTCGACTGCCGCGACCGTCGAGCGTTCCCGGTCCGTGTCCTCGATACGGATCAGGAACTTGCCGCCTGTATGCCGCGCATAAAGCCAGTTAAACAGGGCGGTGCGCGCGCCACCGATATGCAGATAACCGGTCGGCGAGGGCGCAAAGCGAGTGACGACCTTTTTGCCGTCTTGCGTGTCAGAGTCAGTCATGGTCAGTTAGGCCGTGGGGCAAGCTCGAAAGGGGGCACAATTTGCGCACCCTTATAGCCATCTTTGCAGCCAACCCAACTGTTTTCGCACCGTCAATGGTCTGACGGCGCGTGAGGGAAAAGCTATTTTCACATCTGAACCTTGCGTCGTGGCGTTCGGTCACCGCCGCATCGCTCGCGCGCCAGAGCGGGCGATTGTTCCTGTGGCTGCCGGTCGCCTTCGGTTGCGGCGCCGCGGCCTACATCGTCTGGCCGGTCGAACCTGGCTGGCTTTTCCTGGTGCCGCCCTGCGGCCTGTTGGCTGTTGCGCTGATAGCCGTCCGCAAATTCGATGTGCGGCCGTGGATCACAAGCGCTTTGCTGATCGCCTTCCTGGTCTGCGCCGGAGCCGTGGTCTGCAAATTGAGAGCGGAGCACGTCAAAGCCCCGATCTTGCCGAGCGATCGCAGCGAATATTCCCTCACAGCCGTGGTTATCGACAACCTCTCGCCTTCCACCGATGAGCCACGCCTGCTGCTGGCCCCTGTGGCCGTGCGCGGGCTGGACGTGAAACAAACGCCGCTCCGCCTGCGGGTCAGCTTGCGCCCCGGCACGATCGAGACACTGAACATCCAACCAGGGGACACGATTTCGGCCTTCGCTATCCTCAATCCCCCGCCGCCGCCCTCGATACCCGGAGGTTATGACTTCGCTCGCACCGCCTATTTTCAGGGCGTCGGCGGCGTAGGGTTCATTCCCGGACAGCCCAAGGTCATCGCCGGCGGTCATTATGGCTGGCGGCTGGCCGTCATGACCTGGCTGAACCGCCTGCGCTGGACACTGACGCGGCGCATTGTCGACGATATCACCCCGGCCTTCCGCGACGGGCAGGGGCTGGGCGGTTTTGCAGCAGCGCTGGTGACCGGCCAGCAGGCTTTTGTCTCGCAGTCGCTGATCGGTGATATGCGCAATTCGGGTCTGGCGCATATTCTGTCAATTTCAGGCGTCCACATGGCCGTCGTCGGCGGCTTTGTCTTCTTCGCCTTGCGGCTGGGTATGGCGTCTATCCCCTGGCTAGCCGTCCGTATTCCGGTAAAAAAGGTTGCAGCCGGCTTGGGGATCGTCGCTGTCGCAATCTATCTGGCGATTTCCGGCGCGCCGGCACCGGCCGTGCGCTCGGCTGTGGTCGCCTGGGTGGCGTTCGCAGCCATCCTCCTAGATCGGCGCGCGCTCAGCCTTCGCGCGCTCGCAATAGCCGCCTTTATCGTTATCCTGCTGACGCCGGAAGCCGTGATCCAGCCCGGCTTCCAAATGTCTTTCTGCGCGACCGCGGCCCTGCTGGCCCTGACCGAAGTCCACAAAGGGCCGGTGCGCGAAATCAGCGTACCTTTCTGGGTTCGCCTCATACAGTCGGGTTTGCAGGGGCTTTGGCTCTCGCTCCTGGTGTCCGTCGTCGCCACCCTGGCCACGACGCCGTTCGCGATCGCCTATTTCAACCGGTTCTCGGTCTACGGCTTGCTTTCCAACCTCTTCGAGGCCCCCATCACAGCCTTTATCGTCATGCCGGGCCTCGCCGTCGGCGCCACCCTGAGCGCGACGCCCCTTGGCCCCTTGGCTCTGCGCTTCGCCGCCTGCGGACTGTGGCTGATCGAGAAGATCGCGGCCTGGACCTCAGGTTTGCAAGGCGCCGTGATCACCTGGCCAAGCGCCCCCGACTACGTCCTGGCCATCTCCTTTGCCGGCTTGATCTGGGTATGCCTGGTTCGCGGCCGTGTGCGCTGGCTGGGACTGCTGGCGGGCCTGAGCATCCTCTACTGGCCGCGCGTTCCAGCGCCGGACGTCTGGGTAGATCCAAAAGGCGGCAATGCCGCTGTGCGCCTGAATACAGCGGGTTACGCCTTGCGCACAAAGGTCCGGCACTACGGCTACGAACAATGGACCAGGCGCTATGGCCTGGGCGAGCTCGGCGAAGATACCAGGGACCTCAGCTATGACTGCACAGGATATGCTTGCACGCCTTTGCCGGATGCGCGTTTAAGGGTCGGCTTCTGGTTCAGCAACAAGCCACCGAAAACCCTCGCCTTGCAAACCCTGTGTCTCAACAGCGACCTCGTCGTCCTGCGCAACCCGCAGAGTGACTGGCCTGAGGAATGCGCCGGCGTAAATCGCGTGACGGCAAGTGACTTCGATCGTCTCGGCGCCCTTGAACTGACGCGTCGGACGGGCGCGGACGGCAGGGGAGAATGGCTGGTCAAAGCCGCCCAACCCTTGCGCGGTGAGCGGTACTGGTCGCAGCCCTCGGACGCCGAGGGCGACGCCACCGACTAGTGGTAGCGACGCATCAGGCCCACCAGGCGACCCTGAACGTGCACTTCGTCGGCATTATAGATGCGCGTCTTATAGGCCGGATTGGCGGCTTCGAGGGCAATCGACGCGCCCTTCTTGCGCAAACGTTTCAGTGTTGCGGTATCGCCATCGACCAAAGCGACAACGATTTCACCGGACTGCGCCGTGTCGGTCTTCTTGATGACCACGTAATCGCCGTCGAAAATGCCGGCATTGATCATCGAGTCGCCTTCGACTTCGAGCATATAGTGTTCACCAGCCCCCAGCATCGTTTCCGGCATACGGATGCGATCGCGTTCCTGGCCCATGGCTTCGATCGGCACCCCGGCGGCGATCTTGCCCAGAAGCGGCAGTTCGCGAGTGTCGTCGTTGACCGGCTTGAGCGTATCGGCCTGCGGCCGCTTGCCTTCGACCACCTGGGGCACAAAGGTCTGCCGGCCGCGCGGCGGCGCCGACGTCGTTGCCTGATCAGGCAATTTAATGACTTCCAGCGCGCGCGCCCGGTGCGCCAGCCGGCGGATAAAGCCGCGTTCCTCCAGCGCCGTGATCAGGCGGTGAATGCCGGACTTCGACGCCAGATCCAGCGCCTCCTTCATTTCATCGAATGAGGGGGAGACGCCGCCTTCCTTGATGCGCTCGTGGATGAACATCAAGAGTTCGCGTTGTTTCGTCGTCAGCATGGGGCACCTGTCAGGATAGCTGGTTCGCTGAACGCATGTAATCATGCAGCAGTGAACAAGTCATGAACTTATGCTCGATGTTCTGTGTGTGTTCTCGGCCTTTGTCAAGAGGGCGAAATTGTCGTCAGGCCAAACCGAGAAGATTTCTCGTCGCCAGGGTGACATCGGCTTGCCGCATCAGGCTTTCGCCGACCAGCATGGCGGTGGCGCCGGTAGCGGAAAGTCTTGCGACGTCTGCCGGCGTGAAAATACCGCTTTCAGCGACCAGCACGTGCTCAGCCGAGACCATTCCCGACAAGTCCTCTGTCGTTTTGATATCGACATTAAAATCTCTGAGATTACGATTATTTACACCGATAAGCTTCGATTGAAGTTTAAGGGCGCGCGCCATCTCAGCGGCATCGTGAACCTCCACCAGGGCGTCCATACCGTAATGATGCGCAGTGGCAATCAGATCCGCCGCCAGGCTGTCGTCGACCATCGCCATTATGACCAAAATCGCGTCGGCGCCGAGCGCG
>FJVW01000748.1_pt1 | contig 10114 bp, 5 predicted proteins | sample 1011851 | NCBI WGS metagenome assembly FJVW01 (sample SAMEA3912450, study PRJEB9761) | metagenome | biome: forest; material: soil | place: USA | collected 2011-06-22 | depth 0.1 m | reverse complement strand
TGGCCGGAATAGGTATAGCCATGGAACAGTTCGATCGGCGTTTCCGAGGTCTGCAGGAAGGTGTCGTAGATGCGCGTCGAACAGGCAACCGCGCCCATGGGGACAGTGGCATTGGTAATGCCCTTGGCCATGCACAGGATGTCCGGGCACACGCCGAACCAGTCGGCGGCGAAGGCGGCGCCGACGCGGCCGAAGCCGGTGATGACTTCGTCGAAGATCAGCAGGATATCGTGCTTGTCGCAGAGCTGCCGCAGGCGTTGCAAGTAGCCTTTCGGCGGCACCAGCACGCCGGTTGATCCGGCCACAGGCTCGACGATGACCGCGGCGATTGTGCTGGCGTCGTGCAGGGCGACGATGCGCTCCAGGTTGTCGGCCAGGTCGGCGCCGTTGTCTGGCTCACCCCTGGCAAACAGATTGCCGGTCACGCCGTGGGTGTGCGGCAGGTGATCAACCCCGGTCAGGAGGCTGCCGAAATACATGCGATTGCGCACGATGCCGCCGACCGAAATGCCGCCGAAGCCGACGCCGTGATAGGCGCGCTCCCGGCCGATCAGCCGCGTCTTCGTCGCATGGCCGCGCGCGCGTTGGTAGGCGAGCGCGATCTTGAGCGCCGTATCGGCCGATTCCGAGCCGGAATTGGTCATGAAGATGCGCTTGAGATCGTAAGGCATGATGCCGGCCAGCTTTTCGGCAAATTCAAATGCCAACGGATGCGCCATGTTGAAAGTCGGCGCAAAATCCATCACCGCGGCCTGCTTCTGGATCGCTTCGGTAATTTTTTGCCGGCCATGCCCGGCGTTGCAGCACCACAGGCCGGCCGTGCCATCGAGGATCTGGCGGCCATCGTGCGAGGTGTAGTGCATATCTTTCGCCGCGGCGAGGAGTTTGGGCCTGGCTTTAAACGCGCGGTTGGGGGTGAACGGCATCCAGAAGCTGTTGAGGGCGTCGGTTGTGAGGGCGTTCATGGCGGCTCTTTTTGGACGGGGGTGGGGACGTTTTTTGCTGTGGCGGGGCGGAACTATGCTAAACTCCGCGGAAAGATCAGCGCGTATTGTGATCACAATGTTGATCGGGGCGCAAGGGCAGGACACGAGTAGCCGGTTATGAAAGTTGTCAGTCTGGAACCGTCGGCCAACGACTCGCGCGCCCACGCGCAGGTTTACGAAGCCCTGAGCGAGGACCTGATCCAGGGGCAGATTCCGCCGTTGAAATCGGTGTCGCTGCGCTCCCTGGCGCAACGCTACGGCGTGTCGCCCATGCCGGTTCGCGAAGCCGTGCGGCGGTTGATCGCCGAAAAAGCCCTGGAACTGCAACCGTCGAACAAGCGCCTGCGCGTGCCGGACCTGACGGAACATCGCGTTGAGCAACTGATGCTGGCGCGTCAATGGGTCGAGCCGGAGCTGGCGTACCGGGCGACGAAGAACATTACCCGCGATATCATCAAGCGTCTGAAGGACGACGACGCCACCCTTATGCAAGCGCTGCAAAAGGGTGACGTGACCGTCTATATGCAAGCCAATCACGACTTCCATTTCAGCATCTATAAACTGGCCGACGCCGACCTGTTCTACGACATGGCGCGGACGCTGTGGCTGCAGGCCGGACCGTTCATGCGCGTCGTCTTCGGCCGCCTGGGGACCGTGCATCTGCCAAAGGACCACCACCAGGACATGATCAAGGCCCTCGAGGCCGGCGACGCCGAAGCGGTCAAGGCGTCGATGGCGGAAGACGTGCACGAAGGCATGGCCCTGATGCTGGAAGCCATTCGGGCGCACGCTGAACCGGAAGCCAAGCGCCGCCGCGTAGCGAAGTGATAACGTCCGCCGCAGAATTCGAAAGGTTGCGAACCTCCGAAAAGCCGGAGGAATATGACCGAGCGCATCTGGAAGAAGCGCCTGAGGAGGTATGGCTGGAGGTCATCCGAGACTACCCCGGAATGCGTACTTGGGTGGCGCACAATCGCACCGTATCTGTCGATGTCCTCCGGATACTTGCCCGCGATGCAGATTGGGATGTTCGCCATCGCGTCGCCATGAAAAGAAAAACGCACAGGACGCCGGATCTCATTGAGCATTTTTCGCGCGATGTTGACGAGGGGATAAGACTGATGATGGCGCGCAGCCCGAATGTGAAGGTAGAGATACTGGAGCGTTTGTCGGCAGACACTGACGAATGGGTCCGCTTGACGGCGGAAGCTCGGCTCCGAGGAGAACCAGCGCCAGACAGTGACGTCTTGCTGAAATCGTAGAAGTGGCATTGATTGGGCCCATAAACTCGCCGTGACTGGCTCTTGACTTGCCGCCGGCGGCCAGTGTCTAATTGTGATCACATTCCAAGGTGTTTTCCGTCATGCCCATCTCTCTGCCGCAAAGCCCCGCCGATTCGCTGGACGGCGTCCTGGCGTCGATCAAGGCGCTGACCTTGCCAAACAGGGCGATCGTTGATGGCCAGGAAGTCGGGGCGCGATCGGGCCGCACTTTCGACAATTTCTCGTCGCGTGACGGCAGCAAGATCAACGCCATTCCCGCTTTCGACGCGATGGACGTCGACGCAGCGGTAAAATCGGCGCGAGCAGCCTTCGAGGACGGCCGTTGGCGCAATCTGGCGCCCAAGGTCAAGAAAAGGATTCTGCACAAGCTGGCCGATCTGATGACGGTCCATGCGGAAAACCTGGCTTTGCTGGAAAGCCTCGATACCGGCAAGCCGATCAGCGACGCGCGCAATGTCGATATTCCGTTGGCCATCCAATCGACGCGCTACTACGCCGAAGCGCTCGACAAGATCTATGGTGAGGTCGCGCCGACGCCGGAAGACCGGTTGTCCTACGTTATTCACGAACCATTGGGCGTTATTGGCGCCATCGTGCCGTGGAACTTTCCGCTGCATATGGCGATGTGGAAGGTCGGCCCGGCGCTGGCCATGGGCAATTCGATCGTGCTCAAGCCCGCCGAGCTGTCGTCGATGTCTGCGCTCTATACCGCGCAACTGGCGTTGGAGGCGGGGGTACCCGCCGGCGCCTTTAATGTTGTGACGGGCTTGGGGACCGAAGCCGGCGATGCCCTGGCGCGGCACATGGACGTCGACATGATCGCCTTTACCGGCTCGGGCCCCGTTGGGCGCGCGCTGATGCGGGCGTCGGCCGATTCCAATCTCAAGCGCGTGTCGCTGGAGCTCGGCGGCAAGTCGCCGCAGATCGTCTTTGCCGACAGCGACGACCTCGATGGCGCCGCAAGCAGTGCAGCGTGGGGTGTTTTCTATAATCAAGGCCAGGTATGCACGGCGGCCTCGCGGTTGCTGGTCGAGGAATCGATCAAGGACGCGTTTGTTGCCAAGGTTGCGNCNGTTGCCAAAACGATCAAGGTCGGCGATCCGCTCGATCCGAAGACGCAGTTCGGCGCCATGATCTCCGAGCGGCAGATGAATACGGCGCTCGACTATATCGAAAAGGGCCAGGCCGAGGGCGGCAAGCTCGTCATGGGCGGCCAGCGCGTTCGCAGCGAAAGTGGGGGCTACTATGTCGAGCCGTCGCTGCTGGACGGCATCACGCCCGACAATATTCTGGCGCAGGAAGAAGTGTTCGGGCCGGTCCTGTCGGTTCTTACTTTCAAAGACGAACAGGAAGCCTATAAGATCGCCAATGACACCATCTACGGTCTGGCGTCGGGCGTGTGGACATCCAATATAAACAAGGCGATGCGCGCGGCAAAGGCGCTCAAGGCCGGTCTGGTGTGGGTCAATGGCTGGGATGCCTGCGACATCACGTCACCGTTCGGGGGCGTCAAGCAGTCGGGCTTCGGCCGCGACCGTTCGCTGCACGCATTGTATAAATATGCCGACCTGAAGGCGGTTTCTATCAGTTTTAAGGCCTGATCCGATGAAACTCACTCCTGCGCACGTCGCCCTGCTCGGCGACACGATTTCGCTCGAACCCAGGCCAGGCTGGTTTGCGGTCAAGAATCCTGCCGACGGCGACGTGCTGGCCTATGTCAGGGACGGCACAGCCGACGACACCAAGGCCGCAGTTAGCGCGGCAGACGCGGCTTTTGCCGCCTGGTCCGGCCTGACCGCCAAGGCGCGCTCGATTATTCTGAAAAAATGGAATGATCTGGTGCTGGCGCACGCCGAAGACATGGCGATGCTGGTGACCCTGGAGCAGGGCCGGCCGATCAAGGAAACGCGCGGGGAAGTCGCTTATGGCGCTTCGTTCATCGAATGGTTTTCTGAGGAAGCCAAGCGCGCCTATGGCCGCACGATTCCAGCGACGATGCCGGGTAAGCACCTGCAAACAATCAAACAGCCCGTCGGTGTTTGCGCGGCAATCACGCCGTGGAACTTTCCGATTTCCATGATCACGCGCAAGGTGGCGCCGGCGCTCGCGGCCGGCTGCACGGCTGTCATCAAGCCGTCGGAAGAGACGCCTCTGTCGGCCCTGGCGCTTTACGTCCTGGCGCGGCAGGCGGGCCTGCCCGAGGGTGTCGTCACCGTCGTCAATTCGACCAAGGCAACGGAGATCGGCGGTGTCATGACCTCGGATCCGCGCGTCAAGAAGGTGTCATTTACCGGCTCGACGCCGGTTGGCAAGCTGCTCTATGCCCAATGTGCGCCGACAATGAAAAAGATATCGATGGAACTGGGTGGCAATGCACCGTTTATCGTCTTTGATGACGCCGATATCGATGACGCGGTCGAAGGCGCCCTGGCGTCGAAATACCGCAATACGGGCCAGACCTGTGTCTGTGCCAATCGCTTGCTGGTGCAAGCGGGCGTTTACGACAGCTTTGCGGCACGCCTGACTGAGAAGGTCAAGGCAATGAAGCTCGAGCCCGGCTGGATGGAAGACGCCACCTTGGGGCCCCTGATCAATCAGAAGGCTATCGACAAGGTGCAGGGGCTGGTCGACGACGCCGTCAAGAAAGGCGCCCATGTCGAGGTCGGCGGCCACGCCAAGGGCCTGTTCTATGAAGGCACGGTCCTGACCGGCGTCACGCACGACATGGAGGTCTTCTCGACGGAAATCTTCGGGCCGGTGGCGCCGCTGTTCAGGTTCGAGACTGAGGAAGAGGGCATCCGGCTTGCCAACGACACGCCGTTCGGTCTGGCCGCCTATGCCTATACGCGCGATATCGGCCGCGCCATGCGCGTGGCGGCGAAACTGCAATACGGTATGGTCGGCATGAACGACGGCGTGATCTCGACGGAAGTGACGCCATTTGGCGGCGTCAAGGAGTCGGGGATCGGCCGCGAAGGCGCCATTGAGGGCATGGAGGAGTATCTGAACATCAAATACATCTCCTACGGCGGACTGGACTCGATTTGAGCCGGCTTCACACTTTCATTTCTGAACAACGCGAATTATTTTCTGCTGCCAATCCGGTTTCGAAAGCCTTGTCGGAAAAGGCATCGGCGTGGCGAGGCGGCGTGCCCATGCACTGGATGCGCGATTGGGCCTCGCCATTTCCGATATATGTGAAGAATACGAAGGCCGCGACTTTGACGGACGTTGACGGTCACGTCTATGACGACTTTTGCCTCGGCGATACGCCGTCGATGTTTGGCCATGCGAGGCCCGAATTACAAGTCGCTGTCGCGCGCCAGGCCGGGGAGGGCGTCGGCTTTATGCTGCCGACCGGGCTCGCCAATGAGGTCGGCGCAATGCTGGCAAGCCGCTTCGGCATGCCGCAATGGCAGGTTGCCACGACGGCGTCGGATGCCAATCGGGCCGTTATCCGCTGGGCACGCGCCATCACCAGGCGCGATAAGATACTGGTCTTTGACGGCTGCTATCACGGCATGGTCGATGACTGCTTTGTCGCGCTCTACGACGGCAAGCCGGCCAACAAGAAGGGTCTGATCGGGCAGGTGCACGATCAGACCGGGACGACGGCAGTCATTCCCTTCAACGACGTAACTGCGCTTGAAGCCGCACTGAGCCGGGGCGATATTGCTGCCGTCTTGGCCGAGCCGGTCATGACCAACTGCGGCATGATCCAGCCGGCTCCGCATTTCCACAAGGCTTTGCGCGAGTTGACGTTGAAGTACGGTGCCTTGTTGATCCTCGACGAGACCCATACCCTGTCGTCGGGGCCGGCGGGGTACGCCGGCGCGCATGGTCTTAAGCCCGACATGCTGACCATCGGCAAGGCGATCGCCGGCGGCATTCCCGCGGCTGTCTGGGGCATGACCGCAGACGTCGCGGCGCGTATGGACGCTGCCCAGGCGGAAATCGGGCCGGGGTCTTCCGGTATCGGCACGACCTTGTCGGGCAACGCTTTGGTCATGGCGGCGATTAAGGCCATGCTGACTGAGGTCATGACGCCTGAGGCTTTCGATCATATGCAGCGCGGCGCGGAAAGTCTGGTTGCGGGCCTGCGTGAAGTGATCGACCGCCAGAGCTTGCCGTGGTGCGTCGTCCACGTCGGTGCGCGCGCCGAATTGATCTTCGCGCCGACGCCACCACACGATGCAGCGACCATGCGCAAACATCTTGACGGTCACCTACTGGAAGCCTTCCATCTGTACCTCATCAATCAGGGCGTATTGATTGCGCCCTTCCACAATATGATGCTTATTTCGCCGCAGACCGAGTCGGACAGCCATTGGTCGTCTGGTCGCGGCGGTTGAAGCCTTTGCGGTGCACTACAGAGATTTTTGATGAGCGTTTCCACTGACCATCAGACCGTCATGAAAGAGGCTGTCGCCCTTCATCGCGACGGCCGGCTCGACCAGGCCATGGTGCTTTATCGTCAGGTGCTCGACGCGCGGCCCGATGATGCCGATCTCCTGCGCCTTATTGGGACCGCGGCGTGTCAGGCCGGGCGTTTGGCGGATGGTGTCAACTTTCTGGAAAAGTCCCTTGCCCGGCAGCCCGACCAGCCGGACGTGTCGCACAATCTGGGTCATGCCTTACAATCTCTCGGACGGTTTGATGAAGCCATTGCCCGCTACGACCGGGCGCTGGCGCTCAAGCCGGACTACGCGTCGGCGTGGTTCAGCCGCGGCAATGCCTTGATGCAGCTCGACCGCCTGGGCGGGGCTGTGGCGAGCTTCGATCGGGCGGTCGCGGTCAGAAGCGACTTTGCCGAAGCCTGGCTGCATCGCGGCAACGCGCTGATGGACATGGATCGTCTGCCCGAAGCGCTTGCGAGCTACGAGCGCGCCCTCAGGATCGTGCCGGATTTCGTCGAGGCTCTGATCAATCAGAGCGACGTCCTGATGAACCTGGCCCGTCCGGCTGAGGCGGCGGCGAGTTACGACCGGGTATTGAAGGCACAGCCGGATCTTGCCTACGCGTGGTCAAATCGCGGCAATGCCTTGGCGGGTCTGAAGCGTTTCGACGAGGCGCTCGTCAGCTATGACCGGGCCATCCAACTGGATGCCGACCTGGCAGACGCCCATAGCAACCGTGGCAATGTCCTCGATCGGCTGGGGCGGCCCGAGGAGGCTATAGACAGCTGCAATCGCGCCCTGGAGCTGCGCCCGGATTTCGCCAAGGCTTTCAATCTGCGCGGCAATGCCGAAATGTCGCTGGGCCGTTACGAGGAGGCACTGGCAAGTTACGATCAGGCGCTTGGGCTGCAGCCGGACTACCCGGAGGCGCTGAGCAATCGCGGCGGTGTCCTGATGAAGTTGGCCCGGCACGCCGAGGCGCTTTTGAGCTGCGATCAAGCGCTGGCCATTCTGCCTGACGTTGCCGAAACGCACAATAATCGCGGCAGCGCTCTGCTCGGGCTTCAGCGCTTTGACGAGGCCCTGGTGGCTTTCAACAAGGCCCTGTCGCTGGCACCGGATGTCGCCGAGGTCCATTCCAACCGCGGCAATGCGTTGCAGGGGCTTAGCCGTTTTGGCGAGGCGGTGGCGAGCTATAACCAGGCCCTCGGCGTCGACGGCGGCTATGCCGAGGCGTACAAAAATCGGGGCAACGCGCTGCAAAAGCTTGATCTGGTCGAGGAAGCGATTGCCAGTTACGAGCGCGCAATGGCGCTGAAGCCCGATTATCCCTGGGTGGCCGGTCATCTTTTGCACAACCAGATGCAGATCGCCGACTGGACCGGCCTTCATGCACGCATTGAGCAGCTTGCAGCGCGGATGCGCGCAGGTGAGAAGGGCGCAACTCCCTTTTTGCTGCACGCACTGATGGATGCGCCGGACCTGCACCGCGCCGCTGCCGTTGCCTTCACGGCGGAGAAGTATCTGCCGCGGCCGGATCGGCCGGACCTCGAAAAATACCCTCCGCACGAGCGGATTCGCATCGCCTATGTCTCGGCCGATTTCGGTGAGCATCCTGTGACCTATCTGCTGGCCGGCATGCTGGAGCGGCACGACCGGTCGCGGTTCGAAGTCTTCGCGGTTTCTTTGAAAAAGGCCGAGGACGCCGGGGAGGCCTATTGGCGCCAGCGCGTCGTCGCGGCCGTCGATACCTTTATCGACGTTTCGGACAAGACTGATATCGAGGCTGCGGCCATGCTGCGCGATCTGGAAATTGATATCGCGGTCGACCTGAACGGCTATACCAAGGACTGCCGGACAGATATTTTCGCCGAGCGCGCAGCCCCGATTCAGGTGAACTATATCGGCTTTCTCGGCACCATGGGGACGGACTATATCGATTACCTGATTGCCGATCCGATCATTATTCCTCCTGAAGCGCGGAACGATTACGCCGAAAAGATCGCCTACCTCCCGACGTTTCAGATGAATGACGACAGGCAGGGCGATTCGGGGAAGACGTTTTCGCGGCAGGAGCTGGGCCTGCCTGCCGATGCCTTTGTCTTCTGTTGCTTCAATATGGTCTACAAGATCACGCCCGACGTTTTCGACGTCTGGATGCGGATATTGAAGCGCCTGCCGCAAAGCGTGCTGTGGCTGTACGCCAAATCCGAAGCCGCGGCGCGCAATCTTCGGGCCGAGGCGCAAAAACGCGGCGTTGCACCGGAACGGTTGGTGTTTGCCGCCAGGATGCCGCTGCCCGACCATATGGCCAGGCAAAAAGCTGCCGATCTCTTTCTGGATACCCATCCGTACAATGCCGGCGCGACCGCCAGCAATGCGCTCAAGATGGGATTGCCCGTTCTGACACGCGTCGGCACGTCCTACGCAGCCCGCATGGGCGCGAGTCTTCTCACGGCGGTCGGGCTGCCGGAGTTTATCGTTGAGACGCCGCAAGCCTATGAAGATCTCGCGGTGGCGCTTGCAAACGACCCGGTGCAGATGGCGGCGATCCGCCGTAAACTGTCCGCCGACCTCCCGAGCAGTCCGCTCTTTGATACGACGAGAGCGACGCGCGATATTGAATCGGTCTTTGTTGCCATGTACGAGCGATATCGCAACGACCTGCCGCCGGATCATATCGACCTGTCCGTGCAGACGCGGCCCGCCTGAAGGGCGACGCGACACGAAGCCTACGACTTAACGCAGAAAGATCCCCGATGAGCCTGCCGCCGCACCCCATGGTCGCCACAGTCGACGAGGCTAAGGCCTTTCTCGATGCCCACCCGCATATCGTCTATTTCGAGATCCTGTTCACCTCGATGACAGGCGTGCCGCGCGGCAAGCGCCTGCGCCGCCATGAACTGCTGCCGATCTATGAATATGGCCGCTTTTTGCCGGGTTCTATCCTGGTCGTTGATACGCTGGGGGCCGATTGCGAGGAGACCGGTCTCGTCTGGGAAGACGGCGATGCTGATCGTGTGGCGCGGCCGGTTCCGGGCACACTCGTGCCTGCGCCGTGGCTTGGCGATGACGTCGGCCAGGTTATGCTGTCGCTCTATGAGCTCGACGGTACACCCAATGATCTCGATCCGCGCCACGTGCTGCAACGCGTGCTCGACCGCTACAAGGCCGATGGCCTGACGCCTGTCGTGGCGTGTGAACTTGAATATTATCTCGTCGATATCGAGCGCGGGCAGGGCGGCGCGCTGCTGCCGGCGACGTCGTTCAATACCGACGAAACGCCGAAGGGGATCCAGGTCTATGGCCTGCCGGAAATCGAGGCCCACGGTGCCTTTTTCCGCCAGCTCTGGGAAACGGCCGATGCGCAGGATATTCCGCTGGAGGGCGCTATTTCGGAATTCGCGCCTGGACAAGTCGAACTGACGCTCAAGCACAAGCCCGACGC
>FJVW01000469.1_pt1 | contig 10250 bp, 9 predicted proteins | sample 1011851 | NCBI WGS metagenome assembly FJVW01 (sample SAMEA3912450, study PRJEB9761) | metagenome | biome: forest; material: soil | place: USA | collected 2011-06-22 | depth 0.1 m | reverse complement strand
GGTGCGCAGCATCATGTCGAGCCCGAGATTGCCGACCTTCGGCATATAGCTGCGCATGATGTTATAACGGCCCTTGGGCATGACCGGCGTCTCTTCGCGCGTCCAAAGAGGCGAAAACCCGACGCCGACAAAACCGAGGCCGATTTCAGACGCGACAGCCCTCACCTCCTCGAGATGCTGGCCGGTTTCATCGCAGATATCGTGGATGGTCAGCAGCGGCGCGCCCGACAGCTCGAACTGCCCGCCAGGCTCCAGCGACACCGAAGCGCCGTTGCGGCTGAGCGCGATCAGCTTGTCCTTTTCCATGACGGGCTGCCAGCCGAAGCGCTGCATGCCTTTGAGCATGGCCTCGATGCCGTCCGGGCCGTCATAGGCCGGCCGCTTCAGTGTATCGAGATGAAAGGCGAATTTCTCGTGCTCGGCGCCGATGCGCCACTTGTCGCGCGGTTTGCACCCGGACTCGAAATAACCGACCAGATCTTCGAAGGACCGAACAGGCTCCGCATCAGAATTATACGCCATTCGTTTCAGTCCCTGTTACAGTCTAACCCGGCGCTTATATGGGCTGCTCCCGTCAGACGCACAAGTCAGCAAAACTAATTATATGCGGCTACGCAATTTATCCTGCGGCACCCTGTGATTGCCAATCGCCAGCGGCCGCCTGATAAAGCGTCAGCGCGCTGATGGCAGCGGTATCAGCCCGTAGAATGCGCGGGCCGAGATTGACCGGATGCACATTCGGCAAGGCGCGCAGCGCCTGGCGCTCCCCATCGTCAAACCCGCCCTCGGGTCCAACCAGAATAGCCGACAGCGACGTGTCCGCCCCCCCAATCGCCTTCAGCATAGGCAAGGTCTGCCGGTCGGTTTCGTGCGTCGAGTCTTCATCGCCAAAAAACACCGCGCTGTAACGCAGATCCGTCAGCAGCTTTTCGAGCTTCACCGGCGGCAATACCTCCGGCACGTCCAGCCGCTCGGTCTGTTCGGCGGCCTCCTGCGCGATCAGCCGCAAGCGATCGACATTGGTGTGATCGGCGTTCGATCGTCGCGTAATCAATAGTTGAATTTTACTGGCGCCGAGCTCCGTCGCTTTCTCAATGATCGTCTCGAGGCGATTGCGTTTGACAAGCGCGATCAGCAGGACCGGCCCCTGCTCTGTCGTCTGAGCACGCGTCTGCTCAACGAGTTCGATACGAACGGCCTTCTTGCCGGCTTCGGCAATGCGCGCCAGCCATTCGCCATCGCGGCCATTGAACACCGCGATCTCGTCGCCGGCGCCCTTGCGCATGACGGCCGCCAGATAGCGCCCCTGCTCGGGCGGCAGGACGAGGCCAAGGCCAGTCGTGAAATCGGGGGCGTCGGAGAGGTAAAGCCTGATCATGGCGCGTTTTACGTCCGCGTTTGCGGTAACTCAAGCTTGACTTGAACGCCGCAGCAGTTTGTCATCAGGCGATTGGCGGAGAGAGCGATGAAGAACCACGACACACCGGAAAAGAGCTACGACCTCGAGCGGCTGATTTTCTTCTCCGACGGCGTCTTTGCGATCGCGATCACACTGCTGGCGATCGAACTGCATCCGCCCGAAGGCTGGGATCATACCTTCGCCAGCCTGGTCAATTACCTCGGCGCGCACGTCATCTTCTACCTGATCAGCTTCATGGCAATCGGCGCCTTCTGGATGTCTCACCGCCTGATGTTCCGATACGTCGTCAAGTTCAGCGAGACAGCCTCATGGATCAATCTCCTCTTTCTCGCCGCGGTCGGCCTGACGCCCTTGGCCAACATGCTGCTCGGCACGGGCAGCCTTACCCTGGATGTCATCTGGATCTATGTCGGCCTGATGAGTGTGATCTCGCTGATAGGCGGTGCGCAGTGGGCCTACCTTACCTTGATCTCGAAGACGATTGATCCGCGCATTACAACCGGCTTCAAACTGGCCACGCTTTTCCGTCTCAGCATCATGCCGCCGGCCATGTGTGCCTCATCCCTTTGGGTAGGCATCCATTTCGGCCAATGGCAGGCTGCGCTGTTTGCGGCCGCGATCATCCTCCTGTCGAGCCGTATGCGCTTCAAGGCTTTCAAGGAAGAGGCTGTCGAGACACCTATGGCTTGAGCCTTGCCGCGATAAACGCATCGACTTGCGCCGTATAATCGCCCGGCAGACCGAGATTGGCATTGACCTCCATGTGCGTCAGATCCTGCGGCACGACGGGCGCCTCCATCCCGGCCGCCTTCAGCTTTTCCGCAAAAGCCTTTGATTTATCACAGGAATGGTCAGGGCGCTTGAGCGAGCAGACAAGCATCATCGGCACGGCATCCGGCTTTATTTGCATCGCAGGTGACAGCCTGGCCCAGTAGGCCGGGTCCGTGCCGAAAGCATCGTCGTAGAGCTTGGGATGCTTGCCTTGCATCACGTAGGCGACGTCGTAGGCCGCGCTGTCGAGGACGACCGTTCCCCGCCACTTGCTGCCCACCCGCGATGGATCCGCCGACAGCAGAGCCACCAGGTGCGCCCCAGCCGAATGTCCCATCAGAATGACCTTGCCGCCATCGCCGCCCCACTCGGCTGCGTGGCTTTCGACGTAGCTGACGGCGGTGGCGACATCCTGCGCCTGCACATCGACCTGGGCGTCGGGCAGCATGCGATAATTGACGCTCACCAGGACAAAGCCCTGCGGCAGCCAATGTTTCAACTTGTTTTCAACCACGCCGCGCGACGTCTTGTCGCCGATGCGCCAGCCGCCGCCGTGAACCATGACGATGACTGGCGCGCTCTGGGCATGCGGCGGCGTATAGATATCGAGACTCTGGGCGGCAGAGCTGCCATAGGACACTGTAGTCCGTGTCGCCCCGGCAACGAATTGTGCGGGATCGACAGCGTCTCCGACCGATTTTTCCTTCATGCGCTCAATCAACCTCGCGCGCAAAGGCCCGGCGCCAGACAGAACAGGCGCGGCCGCCAGGGCCAGGGCGAGAAACGAAACAGCAAACCTGCGCAGGGTCATGGAGCACCTCGTGAACGGACAGGACTTATACGCTGCCCAACGCCCGGACCGTCGTCAACACATGATCATGTTAATGGCAAAGCAGACCGGCGTATTGACCAGCAGGATCAGTCCGAATGCGAAGACAAATGCCCCGGCCCACGACTGGCTGAATGGCTTGGTCTTGGGGCCTGAGAAGTAGACAAGGCACATTATCAGCGCCAGAATGAAATTGATCGGCAGCAGCCAGAACGCCGCCAGGAAATTCATGACAGCAGCCGGCGTGCCATAGCTACACTCGCCGTCCACAGTAAAACCGTAGACCGTCGCGGCCATAAGAAGCAGCGCATCAATCGCGATGACGATCCAAAACGGTGTGGGCTTCATGTCAATGCGTCAGCCGCTGGCTCAGCCAGCCTGTTGCCATGCAGGCCGGGAAGGACATCAATACCAACAGCCCCCAATTCAGCCACCAGGCCGCCGCAAAGCGCTGCATCCGAGGGGTAAAGCTGATGACTGCGCAGACGACAAGGTCACCGACGATCAGAAAGAGGTTGTAAACGCCGGCCCCGAGGAGCTCGAGACCCTGCAGCGATTTGAATGCGAATGGCAGGTAGATCAGCAGCAGCGCCACCACATTGCCGGCCAGCACCAGAAAGAACGTCGTCTTCGTTTTCATCGGAAGGCCCCTATGGCCGCAAAACACGAAGGAATGGCGATCATCAACGCGCCGGCAAAGCCGATCATGAAGGCCTGCATAAAACGATCCGCCACTTTTCCAGCCGAGGGATTGGTGAATTGCAGAACGAACATGGCGAATAAGCTCAGCATACCCAGCCCCAGATTGGTCAGGGGCATGATTATCGCCACGGCGAAACCAAACGTCTGCAGGCCCGTTCCTCCGGCTGCTGCACCCGACCACAGTGCGATACCAAGCACCAGAACCAAGTTAAGGCCGAGTACGGTTCGCCACGGCAAGCCCTTCATCGCACGGCCTCCATCAGCTTCGCTTCGATCACCGGATCACGATAAAACAGATTCATGGTATCGAACGGAATGATCCTCCCGTCCTTGTGGACAATATGGACGCACGCTTTCTTGACCCCGCGCACATCGAAGTCGTGGGCGTCGTAGAACTTCATGACGATAACGCGGAACAGGTTGGAATAGGTGAGCCCCGCATAGGCGCCCGCGGTATCGATCTGCGGCAGGCAGCACATGATGTCGGCAATCGTATCGGTACAGTCCTGCGGCGAGTTGCCAGTCGAGAACAGCTTGATAAGCTTGGCGTGAACCTCAGGCATGGTCTCAAAATTGACCGTGTTGCGCGACGTCGACAGCAATTCCTCCGGCGAGAAATGGCGCGTCAATGGTATGGTCTCGTCACCAAGCTTCAGGGCATACCCCATCATGATCGCGTCCGGATGACACGGAACGGGGACAAGGTCTTCGGGTGCAAAAATATCCGATTGATCGATGATCGCCTGACGCACCTCCGACAGGGTGATGCGATCCGTCGCCGGGTCGAAGTGTTCTGTGCGCCCCGCCGCCTGTGTCGGCTGGAAGGTTACGCCGCGCACGCATCTTTGTTCGCGCGCAAAGCTCAAAATCCTGCCGATTTCGTGGTCGTTCAGGCCCTTTTGCAGCGTCACAACTAAAGTCGTTGAGATATTGAATTCGTTGAGATAATCGATCGCTTGCTGACGAACCGCCGTCATGTCTTCGCCACGCAGTGAAATCAACGCTTCCGGCTCGAACGAGTCGAACTGCAGATAAACCTCAATACCTGGCATATAGCCCGCCAGGCGTTCGACGAAGGCCCGGTCCTTGGCCATGCGGATGCCATTGGTATTAATCATCAGGTGGCGGATCGGCCGCGCCTTGGCCATGTCCATGACCTTGAAAAAGTCGGGATGGATGGTCGGTTCGCCGCCGGACAACTGGACAACGTCGGGCTCCCCCTCGCTTGCCACCACGATATCCAGCATGCGCTCGATCTCGGCCAGGGTGCGATGGCGGCCGTGACTGGGGCTCGACGAGGCGTAGCACGTCGGACAGGTCAGATTGCACCGGTCGGTCAATTCAATGATCGACACACAACTGTGCTGCTCATGGTCGCTGCACAGGCCGCAATCGTAAGGGCAACCCCGCTCGACTTTCATGCCGAACTTGCGCGGCATGTCGCCCGGCTTGTTAAAGTCGCGCGTCTTTTTGTAATAGGGGATATCGGTGGAGATAAGCACCTTTTCCTTGCCGTGCTCCGGACACGTCTTGACCATGTACACGCGCTCGTTCTGGAAGATGATCTTGGCTTCCAGCTTGCGATAGCAGGTCGAGCAAATCGAATTGGTCAGTTCAAAAAAGATATAGTCACGCGTGGCCATCGTTTTCCCCCAGGGTCCGCCGGACAAACCAGGCGGCATAAAATACGAAGCCGCCCAGGGCAGCGATCTGCAGGATCGACAGGCCGGGACCATAGGTCGCCACCGGCTTGAGGAACTCGATGCAGAACCGCCAGCCACAGTAGGCCATAATGAACAGTTTGAACAAATCACCTTCTTTTAGCGGCTCCAGGGCCGCCAGGCCCCCTCGCATCAGCGCGGGCGGGAAGTCACCCTTGCCGGAACGCGATAAATCACATTCCGGAGAGGCCCATTTGCGAAGGATAAGTAGCGCAATCCCCAGCACGCCCAGAAACATGATCTCATACAAGGGCGTGGGATGGCGGATGACGCCGTCACCGGCGTCAAAGCCCATGAAAAAGGTCGTCGGCTTGCCCCAGGTGCCATCGCTGACACCGGTCAGCAGACATCCGATCCGGCCGATCATGATCGCCAGCAGCAGGGGAAAAACATAGATGTCACCGGTCGAACGTTTGACGCCGGCAAAGGCCTTGACGGTTTCAACGCCGATAATGCCGCCCAAAAGGCCGCCGAGAATGGTCTTGGCGGCGAGTAAGTAGGCCGGGTTGCGCGCGGCCAGCGGCCACAGTTCCGGGTGTTCGGCAAAGCCCAGGACTTTTGACGTCACGGCAGCGCCGACAACGGCGCCAACCAGAACGGTCAACCGCGTTTCGTCGGAGATCGTATCGTGGTTTTTCTTGCGCAGCCACAAATAAAGCCGGAAGCCGACGCCATAGGCGATCGTCTCGAACACCAGGTGCGCCGGCAAATTCAGGCCGAAGGCATGAAAAACGACAGGGAAGTTCACATGCACGATCCCCCTCCCCGTCCGCCAAGTTGAACTGAACGCCGTTCATAGCACACTATGAACGGCGTTCAAGATCAATTCGAGACTATTTCTTCTCGGTGATGATGTCGCCCCACATATCAGGAGTGCCGTCGATACGTTCCAGCTTCGGATAACGCAGGCCGCCATGGTAATCGAACTTCACCGTGCGGAAGTGACCATCGGCCTTGACGATCAGCTCGATCGGCGCCGTGCCCTTGACGGCCGCCTTCAGCGCGTCTTTCAGCATATCACCGTCATACTCATCGCCATTGACGGCGATGATCTTGGTGCCGCTGATGATATCGGCCTTGTAGGCCGGACCTTCCCACATGACGCCGCGCACCGTGCCGTCCTTGCCGATCGACATGCCCAGGCTGTAGGTGAAGTCCGTTACCTTGCGTAAGCCTTCACGCGCCTTGAAGTAGTCGGTCGGCGTGTCGGCATAGACCAGCTTGTAACCGCCACGTGTGATGCCGTCGAACGGCGGCTTGGTGCCGTGGTCATGCAGGCGCGTATTGAGGAAGGTTGCCCAGTCGTACGGATAGACATCGTTGAGCGTCTTGACCACGTCGTCAAAGGTATAGGTGACCGTGTTCCAGGCGCCGTCATGGACGCCGAAGAAGGCCCTGGCGAAATCGTCGAGCGACTTCTTGCCGCCCGTCTTTTGGCGGATCAGAGTATCGGCATCGAGCCAGATCAGGGCGCCCTGATTATAATACTCTTCCGACGCCTGGTAGTTTGGCCAGGACTGCGCCGCGCGCTGGGCGATGACCGGGTCGTTGGTGGTGTCGATCAGGTCGCGCCATTGCCGCGCCGCCAGATTATCGTAATACGCAGCGACGCCGGCCAGCGCACCAAGGTACTGGTCCTTGCTGTAAAGGCCCGAGCGCGCCGCCAGAATATTGCCCCAGTACTGCGTCTGCCCCTCATAGACCCACAACAGGCTGTCGCGCATCGGTTGCTGATAGTCCGGGGTCCACAGGTCGGCGCCACGGCGGAACTTGCCGTTCCATGAGTGCGTCATTTCGTGCGCCAGCAGGTCGCGGCCAACAAAGGCCGTTTTCCAGGCGGTGAAATAGTCGGTATCGACGCTGTTTTCCGAGCTGCGATGATGTTCAAGACCGATGCCGCCCAGCTTGTCGGATGCCGCCACCAGGAAGTCGTAGTGGTTGAAATGGCGCGCGCCGTAGAGCTTGTCGGCCTGCTGGATCAGCTTGCGGTGGATAGCCAGGACGTCGTCCGGCACTTCCAGTGAAGCGGCCTTGTCGGCGACGACGTTCAGGTGCACCGGCACCTTGCCGCTGGGATCGAGGTCGAGGCGCTTGAAATACTTGCCGGCGAACATCGGTGAATCGACGAGATCCTCATAAGGCAATTGTTTGAACGAGACGGTATTGTCCGCCGACGTGGCGTCCACATCGAGCGCGCTTGCCTGCTGCCAGCCGGCCGGCAGCTTGACGCTGGCGGTGATCGGGATGCGGCTGACATAATAGCCGGCGGGATAGAGGCTGGCGAAACTCCATTGCAGGTTCAGCATTTCCGGCGTGATGACGATGCGGCCGACGTTTTCGCTGGTAGGCGCCAGGTACTGGAAGTCGGCGGTTATTTCGGTGACGCCGGCTGGGATCGTCACATGGAAGGCATTGACCTCGACCGTATCGCGCGTCCAGGCCAGCTGCTGACCGTTGGCGGCAAAGGCAAAGCCGGCCATGCGCGACACTTCACCCGACGGCTCGTGATCACCCGGTAACCACTTCGGCGCCAGCAGGACCAGGTCGCCTGCCTTGACGGGAATGACCTGATGGACGCGGAAGATGCGGTGCTCGATGTCGGTGGCGTCGACGCTGATGGTCATGGCGCCGGGATAGGCGATATCCTTGGGTGCCGGCAGGCTGGCGGGCATCGGCGCCCATGCCGGCTTGGGGACCGAGGTCTGGGCCAGAGCCGCGCTCGAAAGCAGGGTCATGGCCAAAAGGCTGGCGGTGATGGTCAAGGCGCGTTTGGTCATCAGGGACTCTCCGGGTGGTATTCTGTAACACAGTCTAACCAATCGCAGAAAAACCGCTTTGGCAATGTCAAAGCGGTTTCACGTGCGACCAGGCGCATTAAGGTTTTGTAATGTGTGAAGAAAGACACCCTGCCGTCATGCGGCAGGGTGTCTTCCTCGTCCTGTTTCTTCTCGGCAAGCCCTACTTTTTCTCAGCTAAAATGTCGTCGAGCAGCGCCGGCTTGCCTTCGATCCGCTCCAGCTTCGGATAACGCAGACCGCCGTGATAGTCGATCTTGAAGGTCTTGTAGGTGTCGTCAACCTTGACCAGCAACTCGATCGGATCGGTCGTGCCCTTGGCGGCCGTCACCGCCGCCTTCAGCCCGTCGGCGTCCGCAGTCTTGCCGTTGACGGCGATCAGCGTAGAGCCCGGCGCCATGCCTGCCTTGAAGGCCAGACTGTCCCAAAGAACGCTGGTGATACCCATGTCGCGGTTCATCGCAAAGCCCAGCGAGTAGGCCAGGCTCGTGGTCTTGCGCCGCGTTTCGGCCGACTTGTAGAAGTCCGACGGCGTATCGGTGTAGACGAGCTTGTAGCCGCCGCGCGCCAGGCCGTCGAGTGGCGCACCATTGCCGCCGTTCATGCCGTGGCCATCGAGGCGCGTGCGCAAGAAGGTCGCCCAGTCATAGGCATAGACACCATTAAGAGTCTTGACGACCTCATTGAAATCATAGGTCGTTTCGCCCCAATCGCCATTCTTGATGCCAAAGAATGCCTTGGCAAAGTCGTCCAGTGATTTGGTATTGTTGGTCTTTTCGCGGATCAGCGTATCGGCGTCGAGCCAGATCAGCGCGCCTTCGGAATAGTAGTCTTCCGAACGCTGGTTCGACGGCCACGGCTGGGCGGCGCGCGAAGAGATAATCGGGTCGTTGGTGGTGTCCTGCAGGGCGCGCCACTTGCGGGCCGGCAGGTTGTCGTAGGACGCCGCCGTTATGGCCAGCGAGTCCAGTTCCTGCTGCTTGGTCAACAGGCCCGAACGCGCCGCCAGGATCTGGCCCCAGTACTGCGTCTGGCCTTCGTAGACCCACATCAGGCTGTCGCGCATCGGCACCTCGAAGCTAGGCGTCCACAGGTCGGAGGCACGGCGGAACTTNCCGTTCCACGANTGNGTCATTTCGTGCGCCAGCAGGTCGCGGCCGACGAAACCCGTCTTCCATTCGGTAAAGTAGGTCGGCGCCGAGCCGTTTTCCGATGACCGGTGATGCTCCAGGCCGATGCCGCCGAGCTTGTCGGACAGCGACAGCAGGAAGTCGTAGTGATTGTAGTGATGGGCGCCGTAAAGCTTATAGGCCTGCTGGATCAGGTTGCGGTGCGCCGTCAGCGCTTCATCGGTGGCGACGGCCAGCTCCGGCTTGTCGGCCATGACGTTCAGGCGCACGGGCACAGGCCCGCCCGGATCAAGGTCATAGGTCTTGAAATAATGGCCAATATAGACCGGGGAATCGACCAGGGTGTCGTAGTCCGTGGGCTTGAACACCACCGTGTCTTCGGTCTTGGAATCGGTTTCCAGACCCGTGGCATAGCCCCAGCCCTTGGGGAACTTGATCGTCGCCTGGACAGGAATACGCTTGGCGTAATAGCCGGCCGGATACATCGACGCGAAATCCCACTGCAGGTCGATCATGTCCTGCGTCATGACGATGCGCGACACGGTCGAGGACGACGGCGCGAGATAGGTGAAGTCTACTGTGATCGACTTGGCGCCGGCAGGAACGTTGACGTGATAGGCGTTGATATTGACCACATCGCGCGTCCATTCCAGACGGCTGTCGCCGGCATTGACGTAAACCTCGGCAATGCGCTGGATCTCAGTCCCTGGCGAGTGATGGCCCGGCAACCACTTCGGCAGCATGAAGACGAAATCGCCGGCCTTGCTGACGGGAATGACTTCGTGAACCTTGAACAGGCGGTGATCGAGATCGGTCATGTCAACTGCAACGGTCACCATGCCCGGATAGGCGACGTCCTTAGGCGCGGCGATCGGCGGCGTG
>FJVW01000530.1_pt1 | contig 10373 bp, 7 predicted proteins | sample 1011851 | NCBI WGS metagenome assembly FJVW01 (sample SAMEA3912450, study PRJEB9761) | metagenome | biome: forest; material: soil | place: USA | collected 2011-06-22 | depth 0.1 m | reverse complement strand
TGGAGGCCAAGTTCGGCCGCAAAAAGTTCGACGCCTATCTGAAAAGCTATTTCCAGCGCTACGCTTTCAAGAGCATGACGACCGAGGCCTTCGTTGCCGATCTGCGTGTCAACCTGCTGCACAATGATGCAGACCTCGAAAAGCAGCTGAAGATCCATCAATGGCTTTATGACAAGGGCATGCCGGACAACGTCGTGGTACCGACGTCGCCGGTGCTGGACCAGGTGGCGCAGCAGGCCGAGACCTTCGCCGCCGGCGGTACGGCCAAGACTCTCGCTGTCACCGATTACAATACGCAGCAATGGCAGTATTTCCTGACAAAAATGCCCGAGACGCTGACGCTTGATCAAATGGCCGATCTGGATGCCACCTTTGCCTTTACCAAAATGCACAATTCGGAAATCCTGTTCGCCTGGCTGATGCTGGCGGTGCAGCATCACTATCAGCCGGCCATGCCGGCCTTGCGCGAATTCCTGGTGTCGCAGGGGCGTGGCAAGTTCTGCAAACCGCTCTATGCCGCCTTGATGAAACAACCCGGCTGGGGGGTGGATACAGCGCGCCGGATCTACGCCGAAGCGCGTCCAGGCTATCACGAGGTGACACGTGCCGGGGTTGATAAATTGGTCAAGTAGAGATCGATAAACAACCTGAACGTGCGTGTAAGCATGAAATCTTAAGATATCGCATGTAACTTTCGCCGTGAGCGCATAAAGCGCCTGGCGGGGACGTTTATGACCGACAGCGGCGAAGAAATGGTCGCGGTAGTACGCGTAAAAAGCCTTTGGACCCGGATGGGTCTGGCAGCCCTGGCGGCGTTGACGGCCTATCTCCTGCACCCGACCTTCTGGCCGGTCGTCTGGCTTGGCATTTACGTGGCCTCGATCGCCGCCGACTGGCATCTCTTCCGCAGCGCCCTGGCCTTCGAGGATCGGGCGCAATGGCGGGTAACGCAATGGCAGCGTATCCTTAGCGTCATCGTGACCGTTCTCGTTTTCTCGAGTCTTTCGGTCTACAACTGGTTTCTCGGCGGAGTCGAGGGACGCGTATTCGCCGCCATTACCGTTTGCTGTTCGTTGATCAGCGTTACCCTCACCATGTATTACAAGAAGCGCTATCTGTTTGCGGCCCTGATACCGCACGCGCTCTACCTGATCAGCTTGCCCGTGGCGACGCTGGTCCTGTCGCCGGGCACCTCGGCCGTGCCTTTGGGCGTCGTGTCCGTAAGTATCCTGGCCTATCTCGTCTATCTCATGGTGGCGGTGAAGACACTGAATGGCAGCATGGCCGCCTTGCGCGCAGCCAGTGAAACGGCTAACGCCGCGATGCACCTGGCCGAGGAAGCCAACGCGGCCAAATCGAATTTTCTCGCCGTCATCACGCACGAGATCCGCACGCCTATGAACGCCGTGGTTTCGTCGGTCAATCTGCTGCGCAAGACGCCGCTAAGCGACAGCCAGCGCGCGCATCTCAACCTGATGGCGGAGGCCAATGACGTCCTGCTAAGCTTGCTCAATGACGTGCTCGACCTGTCGAAGATCGAGGCCGGCAAGATGGCTTTCGAGGCCGCGCCGATCGATCTGCCGGAGATGCTGGGCAATCTCGAAGCGTTGTTCCTGCCACAGGCGAGCGAGAAGGGCCTGACCCTGAAAACGATCCTGGCGCGCGATCTCGATGTTGCGGTGATCAGCGATCCTTTGCGCCTGCGCCAGATTCTGTTCAACCTTGTCTCCAATGCTGTCAAATTCACGACGCGCGGCTCGGTTTGGCTGCGTGTGCGCAAGACGAAGGACGGCATGCTTGGCTTCGAGATCGAAGACGAGGGTATCGGTATCGAGCCCGACCAACTGGAACGCATCTTTTCAAGCTTCGAGCAGGGAGAGCTGGCGACAACACGGCGCTACGGCGGCACGGGGCTGGGATTGGCGATTTCGCGCAAGCTGGCCCAGCTGATGGGCGGCGATATCACGGTGCGGTCGCAGCCCGGCAAGGGGTCGTGCTTTTGCCTCAACCTGCCTTATCAGGCGGCCGTCACGGCGCCCGTCGCTGCCGCAGAGGTTACGGTCGTGGCGGCAAGCCGCCCGGAACCGACCATCCACGTGCTGATCGTCGATGATCATGAGGTCAACCGGCGCATCGTCTCGCTGTTCCTCGAGCCCATGGGGTGGGGATGGACGATGGCGGACAACGGCATCGAAGCCGTAGAGCGTTGCCACGCTCGCCGTTTTGACGTCATCCTGATGGATATGCAGATGCCGCTGCTGGACGGGATTTCGGCGACGCGGCGAATACGCGCGGGCAAGGGACCGAACAAGCAAACGCCGATTATTGCGCTGACGGCAAATGCCATGGATTACCACAGGGCGGCGTGGGCCGAGGTTGGGGTCGACGATTTCCTGACGAAGCCGATCGATCCGGAGCTGTTGATCACCACCTTGCTCGACAAGGCGGAAGGCAAGNTGCTTTCCGGCCCTGACCAGGGGATCCAGGGCCAGGCGATCAGCGCTTGACGTCGAAACTGCCGCCGCTGAGGAAATCCACCAGTTCGGCGTGCGTGGCGAGGCTGATGTCCCCAGGCTGCGCGTGCTTCAGGCAGCCGCAGGCAATGCCGTATTCCAGGGCCTTCTGATCGCTTTCGCCGTCGAGCAGGCCGTGCATGACGCCGGCGGCGAAAGCGTCGCCGCCGCCGATGCGATCCACGATACCTTCGATGTCATAGGTTTGGGTTTCCAGCGAGCTCTTGCGCGTAAACATCTGCCCGGCCAGGCGGTTGGTGTCGGCGCTGACCTGGGTACGGCGCGTGCTGGCCATGCGTTGCAGGTTGGGGAAGGCATCGAAGGCATGGTCGGCTGCGGCGCGTTCGCGCGCCGTCGTGCCATCGACGCCCTTGAACTGCGTGTCGAAGACCAGTTCGATATCGCGATANCCGCCNAACATCAGGTCNGCCTCNGCCATCAGCNCTTTNATCAGTGCCGGTGCGTCACCGCCCCAGGCCTGCCACAGGCTTGGGCGGTAGTTGCAGTCGAACGAAACCTTGACGCCCATCTTGCGCGCCGTCTGCATGGCCTTCAGGGCCGCGGCGACGCTGTTGGGCCCTAAGGCCGCGGTCACACCCGACACGTGCAGCCAGCTGGCACCTTTAAGCAGGCGGATCCAGTTGAGCTTGGAAAAGCGCGCTGTGGCGAACGCCGAGCCGGCCCGGTCGTAGACGATGTCTGAGCGGCGATGAATGGCGCCGGGGGTCAGAAAATAGAGACCCATGCGGCCGGGCGCGGTGTAGACGCCGCCTGTGTCGACACCCCAGCGGCGCAGTTCATTGATCGCGCCCTGACCAAGCGCATTTTCCGGCACAACACTGATCATCTTGGACGCGTGACCAAGGCGGCGCAGGCCCACCGCAACATTGGCTTCGGCTCCGCCGACGAACAGTTCGAGAGGCGGTAGCTCTTCGAGAAACCGGCCTCCTGTTGCGGTTAGCCGCACCAGGAGTTCGCCAAAGCAGACAAAGGGCGCGGAAGGGGCAGCATCGGGCAGGGTGGGCATGGGGCGGCGAATCTTGTGAGGCATGGGGGAGGATCTGTCGGTCGTTGTAACGGCTGAAGACGGAGAGGTCGAGGCAAAACGGGCGGCGATAAACAGAGCCTGACAAAAAAAGGGCGCCGGATTGCTCCGGCGCCCAAGTGGCGGCCTGTTAGCTTAACGGGTTAGTACTTGTAACGGAGACCCATGTAGTACTGGCGGCCAGGGTGGTTATAGTCGAGCAGCATGTTCTGCCCGGTATTGCCCTGGACCGTGTTGTACTGGTCATTGCGGTCGTCATACTGGTCGGTCAGGTTGAGGCCTTCAACAACGACGGTGAAGTTCTTGTTGACCTTCCACGTGGCCTGGAAGTCGGTGTTGTCGGTCGCATTCTTGCCCTGGAAGTCGGCCGTGCTGCCCGGAAGTACGATGGAGATGTACGGGGCACGGTGAGCCTGCGAGATACGGGCCGAGAACGGACCATCTTCGTAGTACAGCGTCATGTTCCACGATTCCGGCGACAGGTTGATCAGGTCGGCTTCGCGGTAAGTCACGGACGTTGTCGTCGAGGCGACGACGTATTTGATCTTCGAGGTGACGTGCGTGTAGTTCAGCAAGCCGCCGAAGTTCGCCATGAAGCCCGGCAGGAAGGTGAAGCGGCGTTGCAGGTTGAGCTCGTAACCGTCGAGCTTGCCGCCCGGGGTGTTGATGGGCTGCGTCACGGCGTAGACCGTATTGCCGTCCTGGCCGACTGCACCGCTCAGGACGCTGACATCAAAGCCGGTGTCGCTGAACTTTTCCGAACGGACCTGGGTCTGAATGTAGGACGTGATGTCCTTGGTGAAGAAGCTCAAGGAATAGAGGCTGTCCTTGTCGGCATACCACTCGAAGGCCAGGTCCATCGTCGCCGCACGGACAGGGTTGAGCAGCGGATTGCCGATGCTGATCACCTGGGTGCTCGTAGTGATCGAGCCGCCCGGCGACAGGCTTTGCAGAGTCGGACGCGCCATCACCTTGGCCGCAGCGAAGCGGACAAAGACGTTGGTGAGCGGTTCAGCCGAGATGTTCAGGGCCGGCAGCGTGTCAGTATAGCTGCGCGTGATCGTCGTCGAGACGTTGGTCGTGCCCTTGCCGAGGAGGCCGCTTACGACTTCGTCAGTTTGCGCCACACGAACACCGATATTGCCGCGGACCGGAACACCCAGGATGTCGTGATGGAAGTCGGCCTGCAGATACGAACTGGTATCGGTTTCATGCGCGTCGCGGTTATTGGTACGCGACGACGAGTTCGTTCCATCGACGGTAAACGTGCCATAGGCATTGGTACAGCGGCAGTCATACCCGGTGGTTGCGCGGATCATGTCGAGGTTCGGCGCCAGGAAGGTGTTGCCGCCAACCGACTGCGTTACCGAATACTGAGCCAGATTGCCTTGCAGCAATGTGTTCAGGCCGGTCGACCAGAGAGTATTGGCCGATTCGTCGCGCGCAGGCAGGCCCGTGGTGGGCACGACAGTAATACGGCCGAGCTCGGTGCTGTAGAAATCATAATGCTTGGCTGACCAGCCGGCCTTGAAGGTCAGACTATCGCTGAAGGCATAAGCAAGGTCGAGCTTGGTGGTGTCGAACTTGTTCTCGACCGATTGCGGACGAATACGGATCAGCGATGCGTCGCCGCGGGTCGTTGCCGTCGTGCCTTCGGTCGCCGCGGTTGGCGACGTAACGTTGGTCGTTACGTTAGGCGAATAGCTCCAGTAACAAGCCTGATTGACCGTACAGCCTGCTTTGGTGCCGTAGTTGAATACCGGGTGGCGGCTGTCGGTGAAGTCGTAGGAATAGCCCTGAACGTCGTAGGCATCCCAGGTGAACGTCGTTTGTTCCGGGTTGTTTTGGAGCGAGTCGGATGCACCGACGAGGAGCTTCAGCTTCAGCTTTTCACCGATGTTTTGGTCGAGCTGCAGATTGACTTGAGTAAAGGTGGTTTCCAGCTCGTCGAAGCGGTGCTCAGAACGGATGTCGACGTTGTTGAACGACGCCTTGGTGATCGATTTTTCGCTGTCGATCGTGTAGTCATAGATCTGGCTCTTAGGAAGGCCAGAGGACGCGCGGCTGAACGAAATGGCTTCCAGATCGAATTCGTCGCGATTGGCCTGGTAATCAGCATACATCATATCCAAGCTGACCAGGGTGTCGGGGTTCGGACGCATCTGGAAAGCGGCGGTCACGCCCAAACGCTTCTGATCGGTAATCAGTTTCGAGTAGCGCGGAATGCGCGGATGTTCAGCTTCGCTGAGCTTCAGGGCTTCGCCGGTCAGAGCCGGGTTGGCCGTGCTGGTTTCATTTGTATTACAGCTGAAGGTCGAGCTGGTACACGGGGTGATGGTCGTGAACGGACCAGCTGCGCCAGTCGTCGAGAACGATCCGATACGGCCGATATTGCCGGCAGCGTAGGCGTTTTCCCAACGCGTCGTGTTCGGGCCTTCTTCCTGCAGGGTGTTGTTACCCACGGCAACGGACAGAAGGGCGCCGAGCTTGCCATCCGCCCAGCGGTTGGAAATCAGGAAGCTGCCGCGGCCGCCGCCCTTTTTGGACAGATCGTTATAACCGGCCTGATAGCTGCCGGCCATGGTGAAGCCCTTGTAGTCGAAGGGGCGGGCGGTTTGCAGATCGACGGTAGCGCCGAGCGAGCCTTCTTCGATTTCAGCCGAAAGCGACTTGCGCACGGTGATCGAGTTGAACAGATCCGAGGCAAAAACGTTGAAGTCGAAGCCGCGGCCACGGTTGGCGCCGCCGGACGAGTCCTTGCCGCCGGTGGTGGCTTGCGCTTCCATGCCGTTCAGACGTGTGCGCGAGAAGTCGGGGCCGAGGCCGCGGACGGTGATCGTACGGCCTTCGCCGCCGTCGCGGTCGATGGCGACGCCTGGAATACGCTGAAGGCTTTCAGCGAGGTTCAGGTCGGGGAATTGGGCAATGTCTTCGGACTTGATGACATCGACAATCATGTCTTCTTTTTTCTTCGCGCTGATCGCTGTTTGCAGCGAACCGCGGAAGCCGCGTACGACGACGACGTCGTCAGAAGCTGCCGGAGCGGCAGCGGGTGCGGCGGTTTGTGCGAAGGCGGCGCCGGCGGACACAGCCATCAGAGCACCAAAAGATACGCCGAGGCGAATCATCTTGCTGCGATAGAGTTTGGACGCACCTGTGGCGCCACTGGATTTGGATATCATCGGTTTACTCCCCGTTTTTGCCATACTGTCCGGGCCGTATTATTTGGCCATCGGATCAGATCTTTGTATAAGGTCGCCGTTAACGCAGTTTTACTGCGGGCTTACTTTTTTTGACACCGGTGTCATCACGTGTTGCGGGTGACTGACGCCAATGTGACTATTTTAAGCCATAGAATTTGTTTTCTGACAAGGCGGAAAGACACCGGTGGCATTTGTGATACAAACAAAGCGGACGACTGCGTTATTTTTGCCATATTTACGATTCTACCGGTAAATTTGGCCAATTCCCTGTCTTTTTAACGCCTTCCGGTACCGCTAACCTAACTCTACGGCACCCGGCGTGGCGGCGCGTGTCTTCAGCTCGAGAACGATTTCATCCCGGGAAGGGGAGGCAAAGGTTACCGTCGAACTTTGGTCCGGACCGATGTCATGGATGCCGGTGGTGGCGCCCGAGGAGATAAGTTGCCCCCTGGTCAGCGGACGGCCGCGTTGCGCCAGGTGGCCGGCCAGCCAGGCGATAGCCTTCAGCGGACCTCCAGGCATGGTAAACAGGCCGCCGTCTCCGACCAGCTTGCCGTCGATTTCGGTGCGCGCGGTGAACGCCTTGACCGCTTCGCCGTCCAGCGCCTGCGTCGTCGAGTCGGAATCGAACTCCGCCAGTTTCTCACCGAGAATGAGGCCGAAATTGTTTCCGAAATCCGAGACCACGACCGTTGGGCCCAGGGCATTGATGGTGGCCAGGGGCGAGCCGGCCATTTCGATGCCCGCAAATATGGCATCGATCAGGCGCAGGGCATCTTCTTCGCTGTATTCGGTCTTTTGCGGATCAGCATCGTGGTCTACGCGGAAAACGAATTCGGCCTCGACAGCTGCAAAGCCGCCCGGAAACACCGGCAGAATTTGCGTCGTCCCATCGTAGGCCTTGAAAGTCGGGGCGAAGATCGGTCCGGCCAGGCGTTCAGTGCCGTGCAGAGGCTGTTTGTCCGGCGCCAGGCGGCCGATCTTCCAGCCAATCACCGGCTTGTTCCACAGGGCGATAGCGCGTTCCTGAATGGCGTAGGAGTCTTCGAGGCGGGCCGGGATTTCGCCGGGATAACCCTCAAGCGCCGTTGCGCCGCGGCGGGCGCTCACGAAGCGGTTGGCGATGGCGTCGAAGGTCGTGTTGGCAGGCATGGCGGGGCTCCCGGGAGTCTTCGGTATTCAACTCGACAGCCCCTACAGGAAACCGGTGTCATGTTCAACCGGAAAGCCGAGCCACAATGTCTCGGCTGCGCGCCAAAGACAAATGCCCCGGCTACTGCGTAACNGCACTCAGCATGGGATAAGCCTCATAAGAGAAACCGTATCCGGACAGAATGGCCGGGTCGTTGTCCTGAAAGGCTTTCAAGCCGGCCGCGTCGGCGCGTATGACGCCAAGGCCGAACGGGCCCGCCGGGTCATTGACGGGACCAAAGACAATGACATCGCCGTTCGCCAGCCTTTCCCGCCAATAGACACCGTGCGCCTGCATGACGGCCTGCTCTTCTGGTGTCATGTCAAAGGGAAAGCTCGGCCGTGGCGCCAGCAGCTTAACAAACCATACCGCTTGCGCCGCAGTCTGCGGTTCGGCGTAGGCGACCAGCCAATCGAGCACCCGCGACCAGCCGGCAGCGTGGTTGCCGCATGACACAGCCTCTTCGCCGAAGCCGCTGTGCCGTGCCGTCAGGCGCGTGCCGCCTTCAATGGCCTGCAGGTTGTAACTGACCATGGTTTCAAAGGTCTCCCAGCTCGGTTTCCAGGTGAAGTCGAGGCGGTGCGGCGGCTGCACGACCGTGTAGATTCCGCCGACTGTGAACTCCGAGCCGTCGGCGCCCCTGCCATTTGTCTGCCACGTCCCGCCTTCGCGCAGGTCAACGGTCATCGACGTGGTCTGATAGAGGTCGGCCTGGCCCCACCACTTGGGCAGCTGCGCCGGATCGGAAAGCGCGGCAAAGACCTTCTCGACCGGCGCCTTGATATCGACTGTGGCCAAGATCAGGCCTTCGTGGACGTCGGCAATCGCACGCGCTTTAGTCATTATCTGTCTCCATATAGAGTTTAAGAGCGTCGAGCTGGCTCTGCCAGAAGCCGCGATAGGTGAGAATCCAGCGGTCGATGGGTTGGAGCGTCGTCGGTTTTAGACGATAAAACCGCTCACGGCCGCTTTTGGCTTCTTCGACAATTCCCGCTTCGCGCAGCACGCGCAGGTGCTTGGAGATGCCTGGCCGTGTCTGATCGAACCCACTTGCTATGGTGTTTACGGTGCACGGACCTTTTCGCAGCTGGTCGAGGATCGCGCGTCGCGTCGGATCGGCGATCGCCCGAAAGATGTCGTCTTCCGGTATCATCTGATCGGCGATCTTGCGCGCTGTCGCAGCCATGGATTTGCTCAAATGGGTAACCAATGAGTTACCTATTTCGCAAAATGCGCTTTTCGTCAAGAGACGACAATTTTTTCACGCGTCATGTCACACGGCGCGCCCTTGCCTCGTCTTAAATGCAGAGGCTTATTTTCAAGGAGAGACACCATGCCGCGCTTCAATATGTCCGCCATCGCCGCCGAAGGCCAAAATCACCTGATCGCCCTCGAAGGCTATTTGCACAAGAACCTGGACGCGAAGTTGATTAGCCTGGTCAAGTTGCGCGCTTCGCAGATCAATGGCTGCCTGTTCTGTCTGCACATGCATTTCGAAGAAGCGCTGAAAGCCGGCGATACCGCTGTACGTATCAATGCCCTGAGCGGTTGGCACGAGTCGCGGATGTTCACGGCCCGTGAGCGGGCGGCTCTGAAATGGACCGAAGCCTTGACGTTTATCGCCTCCGATCGCGCCGAGGACGAGACCTATGAAACCGTTCACGCCGAGTTCTCCGAAAAGGAACTGGCCGACCTGACCCTGGCGATAGCGGCGATCAACGCCTGGAACCGTATCGCCATTTCAACGCGACTGGTTCACCCTGCCGACAAGGCGGCTTAAAGGTTGATCATGTCTCCGCATTGGTTCGAACAACAGCGCAAATACCTGCAAGGCGTGGCTTACCGTATGCTCGGTACGCTTGGTGAGGCCGAGGACGCCGTGCAGGAAGCCTATCTGCGTATAGCCGACACCGATCCGGCGGGCGTGGATCACCCCCGCGCCTTTCTGACCCGCATCGTGACGCGCATCTGCCTCGACATGCTGAAGTCGGCCCATTCAAAGCGCATGACCTATATCGGGCCGTGGCTGCCGGAAGCCCTGCACGATATCAGCGATTTTACCGGCGCCAGGGCTGGTGAGGCCGAAGATCTGGCCGACGATCTGTCGGTGGGCCTGCTCTACGCGCTGGAACGGCTGACGCCGCTTGAACGCGCCAGTTTCCTGCTGCACGACGTCTTCGATATCGGCTTTGACGAGATTGCACAAACCCTTGAACGTTCGCCGGGAAGCGTTCGACAACTCGCTTCCAGGGCACGCCAGCACATTCGGGCTGCCCGGCCGCGCTTCAAGCCGGGACCGGACGACGAGAAGCGCTATCTGGAAGCCTTTCTGCGCGCCTCGCAAACCGGCGATACAGCGGCCCTGGAGGCCATGCTGACCGACGATGTAAAGCTCTATTCCGACGGCGGCGGCCAGGTGC
>FJVW01000596.1_pt1 | contig 10706 bp, 4 predicted proteins | sample 1011851 | NCBI WGS metagenome assembly FJVW01 (sample SAMEA3912450, study PRJEB9761) | metagenome | biome: forest; material: soil | place: USA | collected 2011-06-22 | depth 0.1 m | reverse complement strand
CTATCTCGACAGCCTGCGCGCGGTGTACAAGCATCTGCCGGACGACTGGCGCCTGCTCATCGAGCACAAGATGTACGAGCCGGCCTTCTATTCGACGGTCATTCAGGACTGGGGCACCAGCATATTGTGCGCGCAAACGCTTGGTGAAAAGGCGCAGTGCCTGGTCGATCTCGGCCACCATGCGCCCAACGTCAATATCGAGATGATCGTGGCGCGGCTGGCGCAGTTCGGCAAGCTCGGTGGCTTCCATTTCAACGACTCGAAATATGGCGACGACGACCTCGACACCGGTTCGATCAATCCGTTCCAGCTGTTCCTGGTGTTCAACGAACTCGTCTATGCCGAGATCCGCGCCAAGGGCAAGTTCGTGCCCAACTACATGATGGACCAGTCGCATAACGTCACCGATCCGATCGAAAGCCTGCTCAATTCGGCACGCGCCATTGCCGGCGCCTATGCCAAGGCCCTGATCGTCGATCGTAAGGCGCTGAAAGGGTATCAGGCCGAAAACGACGTGATGATGGCGCACAACTCCTTACGCCTGGCGTTTGAAACCGACATCCGTGCGGCCCTGGCCATGGCGCGCGTACGCCAGGGGGGAGCCATCGACCCGATCGCCTGCTATCGGGCCTCGTCTTACCGCGCTCTGAAAGCGGAGTCGCGCAAATACAATCCACATTTGGGCGGCGGCATCGTTTAAGGTTTGGCCACGAAAAACACCGCATGACCTTCGACCCGATCAATCGCCGAACCGTCCTGGCAGGCATAGCCGGTACGGCCGCCGTAACAGCAACCGCACAAGCCACGCCGGCGCTGGAACGCATCTATTATAATCCATTGAAATCGCCCGCCGACATCAAGGGCTTCAAGCTCGAAGGCGAGGCCCTGATCGATTTTGATCTCGGCCGAATGCGTCTGCAGAACAAGCGCGCGGCCGAGCAGGGACAGGCGTCGAACTTCGTCTTCTGGTGTCCGGAGGTCTTTCCCGACGCTATCGAAATCCGCTGGAATTTCTGGCCGATGAAAGAGCCCGGCCTGTGTATCCAGTTCTTTGCAGCGCGCGGGCTACTTGCCGGGCACGACGTGCACGTGCTTGATCCGCACCTGAAGGCGCGTGCCGGCGTTTATGAGCAATATACCCAATCGGACGTTTCAGCTCTGCAAATTGCCTATTTCCGCAGGCGTTGGCCGGAAGAACGCGCCTTCCATCTGTGCAATCTGCGCCGGGCGCCAGGGTTTGAGTTGCTGGCGCAGGGCGCCGATCCCCTGCCAAATGTGGAAGATGCCACGCCGCCTTATCGCGTCCGGCTGCAAAAATCGCCGCGCGGCGTGCGTTTTTTCATCAACGATCTTCTTGCGGTCGATTGGGCGGCGCAGGCCGGCGCTTCCAACCCGAGCGCGGGCAGTATTGGTTTTCGTCAGATGGCGCCCTTGATTGCCGCCTATTCCGATCTTGAGGTTTTTCGCCTTCCAGAAACCTGACATGTTTTGATTAAATATGAACAAATTTGATTGATTTTGCAGTGTGCTGAGATAATCTGAAAAAAAGCCGGGCGGTCAAAGCGGGGCGTGCCCCGTCAGCGAAGAACCAGTGAAGGAAATGTCTCATGAACAAGCGCGATTTTCTCATGGCGGCCGGCGCAATCGGCGCGCTTTCCGCACTGCCGGTACGCGCGGCCGACGCGCCGGCAAAGGCGCTGCCGAAGGACTGGATCGACAAGGACACCGGACACCGTGTGGTTCGCCTGTCCAGTCAGGACAATTCGCAATCGCTCTATTTCAATTTCCCGGCGTGCTCGCCGGACGGCAAATGGATGGCCTTCAATACGCCGACGGGTATCAGCCTGACCAATATGGAGACCTTCGAGGAAAAGGTCCTGCATACCGGGCCGCTTGAAGTCTTCTGCACTGGAGCATCGAAGCCGGTCGTCTACGCGCGGGCGCGAAAGGAGTCGCACGGCGGCGAGAAGCAGGGCGCTAGTGAATACTTCACCATCGACATGCATACCGGCGAAACAAGATCGATTGCGAAGCTCGACAAGGGATCGGCCATCTCGGTCAATGCCGACGACACCCTTATGGTCGGCACCTATGCCTACCGGGATGTCCCGCTGCAACCGGGGCCCAAGATCCCCGGCACCGATGGCGGCTATAATGCCATTGGTGCGGATGGCAAGCCGATGACTTTTGCCGCTGCCAAGGAGTTCCGCATGGCTGAGCGGCTGAAGGCGAATGTGCCGATGGAAATTTTCACGCTCAATATCGCTACCGGTGAGCACAAGGTCCTGGTTGCATCGACCGATTGGTTGAACCACGTGCAGTTCTCGCCGACAGATCCTGGTCTGATCATGTATTGCCATGAGGGCCCCTGGCATGCCGTTGACCGTATCTGGACGGTTCGCACAGACGGCTCAAAGCCGCAGCCCATTCACCGCCGCACCATGAACATGGAAATCGCCGGCCACGAATATTTCGACTGGGACGGCAGCCACATCTGGTACGACCTGCAAACGCCGCGCGGCGAAGATTTCTGGCTGGCGAATTACGACCTTAAGACCGGTGCGCGCGTTTGGTACCACCTTGAGCGCAACGAATGGTCGGTGCATTACAATGTCTCGCGCGACGGCAAGCTGCTGGCCGGGGACGGCGGCGACTCCGAAATGGTGGCGCGGGCGCCGGACGGCAAATGGATGTATCTGTTCCACCCGGAAATCATCGACGATCTGGGCGTCAGCGCGCCGAACGCCGCCGAATTGGTGCGGCCCGGCGTGTTGCGCTCGGAGAAGCTCGTCAATATGAAAACGCATGACTATCGTCTGGAGCCGAATTTGCGGTTTTCACCGGACGGCAAGTGGCTGATCTTCCGCTCCAACATGCATGGCCCGACCCACGTTTACGCCGCGTCTGTCACCAAGGCATAACGGCTGCGAACCTGGATAGGAATACCTGACCTTTACGCCAATGTCCTCCGCCGGTGCGGAGGGCATTTTTCCGTGCGATGGGTGCGGTGCAGCACAAAAAATCACAAATGATCAATAATAATCATCAGACATGAATGTGTCGGAGTGTATGACAATACCATTACAGGCCCGCATGAGGCTTTATTTGAGAGTCGAGCTCGTTTCAATAAAATAGATATATTATTCAAATTATTATGCAAAAATCTCATAAGTTGGGATGACCTCGCCTTTGTGGCGTATCTTGGCAATTTAATGGCGAAACTATGTCATGGAGCTGTCTCGAACACATGTATTTGTGTGATTTTTTTACTACTTCCCTTTGCGGAAATGATCAAATTGGCCTATCTTCATGCGCGAAGACGCCAATACGTGCTTGACTTGTCATTATCAATCACGGAGGATGGTGGAAAGGTTAGCTGAGGCGTTCAGAAGTCGGGTCTGAGACTTGAAGGCAATCTTGACGGGAAATACCGGCCAATCGATGCGCGCTGTCGCGCGCACATGCATTGGCACTCCCTCAGGACACTGTCTTTCCCCATTTCGATTGCTGCAGGGCGCCTCAAGACAGGGTTGCGAAATTCACCGGTGCGACACAGGCAAGCGTCACCGGAAATGCAAATAAGGCGTCAAGCCACGACCAGGAGGAATATACAGTGACGGTTTCAAAGAAGAGCATGCTGGCGAAGCACCTTTACGGCACGACGAGCTTGGTGCTGCTCAGTCTTCTCGCCATTCCCGCTGCGTCATATGCGCAAGATAAGGCCGCGGGGACCCAGGCGGCGCCCGCAACCGATGATACGGTTGTCATCGTGCAGGGGACGCGCCAGTCTCTGCGCTCATCGATCGACCGCAAGAAGAAGGCCAAGACAGCCACCGACTCCATCGTCGCCGAAGACGTCGGCAAGTTCCCGGACAAGAATATCGGTGAAGCCATCTCGCGCATCGCTGGCGTCGCACTCGACCGCGGCGACTATAACGAAGGCGGTGAAGTTACCCTGCGCGGCGCGACCTCCGGCCAAACCAACGTCGAGCTCGATGGCCTGGGCGTGCAAAATACGTCGACGACGAACAATCTGGCTTTCGGCGGCACAGCCGATGGCCGCGGCAAGACCTTCCAGGAATTTCCAGCCGACCTGATCAAGAGCGTCGACGTCGTGAAAGGCTCGACGGCGGCCATGACCCAGGGCGGCCTGGGCGGCAGCATTATCATTCAGTCGCGCAGTGCGCTCGACTTCAAGAAGCCTTTCTTCTCGGTCCGCATGGACCGGACCATGAATTCGCTGAGCAAGCAGTGGTCGCCGGAATATAATGTAATCGCGACGCGCAAGTTCTTTAATGACCGCCTGGGCATCCTGCTCAACTATTCGGATGCAACGGTCATCAACGACAACAACGCCATTCAAAACGCGACCAGCGGGTCCCAGGGCCTGGCGCGCGGCAACTTTCCAGCCGGTTCGGGCAATGTGACCGGCCAGGCGGCGATCGATTACGACAATTCGCCGAACAAGACCTTTACCTTCAATCCATCGACTCTTTCGAGCACCGATCCGGCGGCAACAACCGTGTTCGGTAACGGCAGCTTGGAAACGCCGCTCAGCCTGCTGACGAAATCTGCGGCCGCCAACTCGAAAGCCGACTGCTATACGGCCTTCCCAATAATCGCCGGGACGAGCGCTGCTGCGGCTCAACGCGTCAATGAATTGCAGACTTGCCTTAACCAGTGGAACGACTATACGCCCTCGCTGATCCGTTATTTCGTCCGCCGCCAGAAGGAACACCGTCAGACGCTCGACTTGCGTGCTGATTTTGTCGTCAACGACGACCTGAAGGTCTATGCCAAGTTCAATATGAACAAGCGGCACGTCGATGATAACCAACTGACCTTTACCGAAGGTGGTATCAACGTCAACACAGCAACGATCAGCACTCCGACCTTCAATGGTGTGCCATTTGTCGATACCGCGGGAGTGCGCGCGGCTGTTCCGGGATCCGGTTATTATCTTTACGATGGTCTCAGCCTGTTGGGCACCAGCTCGGGCAGCGCGGTCCGCGGCGCCGTCGCCAATATCGTGCCTGACAGCACGCTGATCGTTGACGCAAACCACCACGTTACTCAGGCAACGATCACTGACGGCAATATCAATACCGACCAGATCCACAACATCAACGATATCTCGTCGACCTACCTGTCAGGCGGCGGCAGCTATCGCCACGGCCCGATCAGCGTCGATTTCATCTTCGGCGATGCCAAGTCGAAATATACCCGCTTCGACAAACGCACGAACCTCACCTATACCTATGGTTCGGCGTTGCTGAAGTTTGATAATTCGACGGGCCTGTGGAACTACACCCTGCCCTCGACCCTCAATCAGACCGATCCGTCGATCTATTCGATTGTTCGTCCTGCCCCGACCAATCGTGCGGTCATTACGCCTACCGGCACTGATCCCGGCGTCCCTGGCCAGCTTGGCGCCTATACAATTGCACAGCAGCCTCTGACCAGCGCGGCCGTCGGCCTGCAGTGGTCGCCAAAGGAAAACGATACGCATTCGACGACCGTCAAGATCGACGCCAAGTACGACTTCGAAGGCAAGATACCCTTTATCCAGAACCTGCAGATCGGCTACCAGGCGATCGAAGACGATCAGAAGGGCTGGGGTGGTGGTGGCCGCACCGTATCGCCGGAAAATACGCACCTCGGCACGACGCCCTATGGTACGGCAGGCTACGTACCGCCGGTGATCCTGCCGACGCAAAACCTTCGCGGCACATTCCGCGCCTGTACGCCATCGACCGCCCCTGGCGCATTGCCGTGTAACTATGGCTATCTGGCCAACACCAACCTGAACAATAACCTGTACGGTACGATGACCGTCAGCCAGGCCGACTTCCAGAACATCGTTGGCCAGGTGTTTACGCAACCGTGGAACCAGTTCTTTGCCGGCTATCCGGACCGCGGCAGCCTGTTCAACGGCTGGTCGCAGATCGACGTCGAAAAGCTCTATTCGCTGGTTTCGCAGGCCTCGGCCAACCCGGCCTACAGCTCGGGCGGCGACCCCTTGAAGAACTATAACTTCAATTGCATCAAGGTCTGTACCGCCAGCGACGGCAAGCAATACGCCATGCCGTTCAGCCACTCCAACGAAAAGAACACCGCTGCCTACTGGATGATCGAGTTCGAGCAGGACCTGCCGTTCGACATGGTCTTCAACGGCAATGTCGGCACGCGCATGGTCAAGACGGATATCGACGCAACCGGCGTGGTCACACTGGCTTCGAAGCGTTGCCTCAACACCTTGAACTGTAACCCGTCGACTGTGGACAATACCGCAAACCTGGTGACTCTCAGTGCCACGACGACGGTGACCGTGGTCAATCACACGACCGACTGGATGCCGTCCTACAACTATAACCTCTGGTTCATTCGTGATAAGCTGGTTGCCCGTTACTACGCGGCGAACGTCATTTCGCGTCCGCCTGTTACGCAACTGCTGCCGGCGGGGACCTGTACATTCGATCAGCGTTTCGATGGGGCTACGGCCTCTGACGGCAGCCCGGTCGATGCCGGCTGCGGCACCTTCGGCAATCCCGGTTTGCAGGCCATGCGCTCGCGCAACCACAACTGGAGCCTGGAATGGTATCCGAACAAGGATATGCAATTCTCGGTCGGCTTGTTCAAGAACCAGATCACGGTCGGTGCCGGTCGCGCTCAAGGCGTGACGAACGGTAACCTGCTGGCCGGCACGGATGCCGTCGATCCGGTTACGGGGCAGTCGGTCGCGGGCAATCAGTATACCTATACGACCTTCGTCAACGACGCCGGCTTTACCCGCCACGGTACAGAATACGCCTTCAAAGCGGCTCTAACCTTCCTGCCCTGGTACTTCAAATATACCGGCGTCGACGGCAACTACGCCACGCTGCACTCTGCGGCCGCGCAGAGTGTCCGCGACCCCAATACCGGCGATGCCCTGCCGCCGTCGGGCGAGTCGAGCTACTACGGTAACCTGTCCCTGTGGTATGATGACGGCACCACCAATGCCCGCCTTGCCCTGCAGACCCGCGATCTGTTCTTCGATTGTATCGCGGCCTGCGGCGCCAATACGGCAAACGCCTATGTCGGTACCGGCTATACCAATATCCGCCTGCCGTATAACCCGCCGGCGCCGAACTTCCGCGCAGCGACCAAGTATCTCGACTTCAAGATCAGCCACAAGATGAACGATCAGTTCGAGGTCTTCTTCCAGGCCAACAACCTGCTCAAGCAAGGGGTTCAAAAGGATCAGGGCAAGTATAATGCCTATGCCAGCGGCGCGCCGTCGATCCTCGAACTGGGTTACGCCGGTTACCGCGTCACCATGGGCGTCACCTATCGTCAGTAATTTCCCTGGGCGCTCCCTATGCCTCAGACCTGCCGCTGGACAGCCCCCTGTCCAGCGGCTTTTTCATTTCAAAAATGGTTTGACCTCTTTTTCGCAGGCGTGAAAGAATATGCGCGATAATGTAAAATAATGATCGAAATTTTCGCCGGATCGGGCGCCGTGAAACGTGCAAGATTCAGATAATAATTCCAGCGAGGCGAGGAAAGACAATGGACACCTTCGGCAAACTGTCACGACGTGAGCTGATCGCCGGCGCCGCCGCGATCAGCCTGGCCACCGGCCTTGCCGGCAGCGCCCAGGCAAAGGCAAAAACAATGAACGCGCCCGCCACCGAAGCGATCTGGCTCGACCGTGAGGCGCCGGCCCATATCGCCGGTACGACCTTCGGCGTTCCATGGCCGCACGGCGCCGTCAAGGCCAACGCGCAATTTGCGCTCGGCGACCTCGCGGTGCAGTCCTGGCCGATCGCCTATTGGCCCGACGGTTCGTTGAAGTGGTCGGCGCATGCAGTGGCCGCCAGCAATACACTGGCTGCGAGCTACCCTTTGACGCTGGGGGCGGGCGCGCCGCCTGCGACCCCCATTGCGGTAACGCAAACCACCGACAGTTTCATTGTGACCAGCGGCGACGCCGTGTGGACAGTCGCAAAGTCCGGCAAGGCCTTGATTACCTCTGCTACCCGGGCCGGCAAGCCGGTTTTGGGCGCGGTGACCCTGGGCGCACTGGCGCAAGACGCCGCCAGCCTTGACGAAAAGGCGACGGTCAGCCAGATGGCCTATGACGGCGAAACGACCAAGGCAACACTCGAACAAAGCGGCCCGATCCGCAGTGTCATCAAGCTTGAAGGCCATCACGCGGGCAATGGCCGGCAATGGCTGCCCTTCACCGTCCGCCTCTATTTTTATGCAGGCGCCGAGTCCGTCCGCGTCGTTCACACCTTCATCTTCGATGGCGACGAGGCCAAGGACTTCATCCGCGGCCTGTCGATCAACGCCGCCGTGCCGATGCATGACGAGCTGCACAACCGCCATATCCGCTTTTCCGGCCAGGACAACGGGGTTTGGGGCGAGGCTGTCCGTTCGCTGACCGGCCTGCGCCGCGACCCCGGCAAGGCCGCCCGCGAAGCCCAGGTCGCAGGCACGGCCGTGAGTAGCCTGTCGCCGGCCATTGCCGATGGCCTGAAGTGGATTCCGGCGTGGAGTGACTTCACCTGCTCGCAACCGACACCCGACGGCTACACGATCACCAAGCGCACGGTCGCGGGACAAGCCTGGGTGCATTCGGCGTCCGACACCCGCGCCTCCGGCCTCGTCTATGCCGGTGGCGCCACGGGCGGTGTCGCGCTCGGCATGAAGGACTTCTGGCAACGGTCGCCGTCGCGTCTCGATGTCCGCGGAGCGGCGACCGATCAGGGGTCGGTTACCGCCTGGTTGTGGTCACCCGACGCCCCGGCGATGGACCTGCGGCCCTATCGTCCGGACTGGGGCATGGACACCTACGAAAAGCAGAATGAAGGTCTCAACGTCACCTACGAGGACTTCGAGCCCGGCTGGGGCAAGGCCTATGGCATCGCCCGCACGACCGAGCTGACCCTGTGGGCTTTGGCCGCCACGCCTGAGCGCAGCCGGTTTGCCGCGATGGCGAGGAACGTCAGCCATGAGCCGCGCCTGACCGTGTCGCCCGAACGTCTGCATAGCGCAGGTGTGTTCGGCGACTGGAGCCTGCCCGATACCTCGACCCCGACCAAGGCGGCAATCGAAGGCCGCATCACCTATCAGCTCGATTATTATCTGAAACAGATCGAGCAGCGGCGTTGGTACGGTTTCTGGGACTATGGCGACGTCATGCACACCTACGACTCCGACCGTCACGTTTGGCGGTATGATATCGGCGGCTTTGCCTGGGACAATTCCGAACTGCAAAGCGACATGATGTTCTGGTACGGGTACCTGCGTTCGGGCCGCGCCGATGTCTTCCGCATGGCCGAGGCCATGACGCGTCACACCGGTGAGGTCGATGTCTATCATCTCGGTCCGTGGCAAGGCTTCGGCACGCGCCATGGCGTCCAGCACTTCGGCGACTCATCCAAGCAGCCGCGTGTCTCGAACGCCCATTTCCGCCGCTTCTATTACTATCTGACGGCGGACGAACGGTGCGGTGATCTGATGCGCGACCTGGTGCGGTCCGAGGATACGCTGCAAAAGGTGTTCATCGAACGCAAGGTTTCAAGCGCCGGCGGCAGCGGCATAGGCATCCGCGAGCGCATCCCGGGCACGGTCGATTGCGCCTTTGGTACAAGCTGGGGCGCGTTCCTTGCTGCCTGGATGACCGAGTGGGAGCGGACCGGCAACACGCAATGGCGCGATCGGATTCTGGCCGGCATGAATTCAATGGCCAAGATGAAGTACGGCTGGTTCGCCGGCGGTGCGCCCATGGATCTCAAGACCGGGGCCTTTCTGGGCAATGGCGACAAGATCAGTGTGTCGCACCTCAACGGCGTCTTCGGCGTGTTCGAGATCCATTGTGAATTGCTGCCGTTGCTCGACGTGCCGGCCTACAAGAAGGTATGGCTCGACTACTGCAAATATTACAACGCGCCGGATGCAGAAATCACGGCCTTCCTGGGCAGCAACCCCAAGGACCGCTCCCTGCGCGAAGGCCATTCGCGTTTCACCGCCTACGCCGCGCGCGAACTGAAAGACCCGATGCTGGCAGCGCGCGCTTGGAAGGAGTTCCTTGAAGGCGAGGGCAGGTCAACTTCGCTGACGCCAAAAACGAAAAACGTGTCCGGACCAGACGTGTTGCGTCCCGTCGACGAGGATACTTCCGTCTCGACAAATGGCGCAGCGCAGTGGGGTTTGGCGGCGATCGAGAACCTGGCCCTGGTCGGAGACGCGCTGAAAAATTGATATCCGGCGTGCCGTCAGTCGTGTCACGACGTCCCGCCAGAGATCGAAATGGGAGCGCTCACACAGGCGTCTTGACGGCGTCGGCGTAATCGTCTCATATGGTAGCCTTGTAGAGCAATAAATGAGATAAATAAGCTCAGGGAAACGACGCATGCCGATTTCGCGCTTTGTCGACGCGCATATCCATCTGTGGGACCTGAAAAAGCTGCGCTACCCGTGGCTGACGCCGCCATTCAGCGATGACGGTCCCAACGGCAGCGTCGAATCCATTGCTCGCGATTACGGTGTTGGCGACTATTTGAAAGATGCCGCGGGTTATCCCGTTACCAAGGCTGTCCACATCGACGCCGGTGCGCACCCTGACGATGCTCTCGCTGAAACGCGCTGGCTGCAGGGGCTCGCCGACCAGGGCGGTTTCCCCCATGCCATCGTCGCCTTCGCCGCCCTGAATGATC
>FJVW01000531.1_pt1 | contig 10845 bp, 15 predicted proteins | sample 1011851 | NCBI WGS metagenome assembly FJVW01 (sample SAMEA3912450, study PRJEB9761) | metagenome | biome: forest; material: soil | place: USA | collected 2011-06-22 | depth 0.1 m | reverse complement strand
CCGCCGAGCCGATGGCATTGTAGCCGGCCATGCTCAGGCCCCACATCCGCCAGGCGGCGATATCGCACTGCGGCGCCTTGGTTGCGGCGCCGGCGAGAAATGCTGCCATCTGGTCGATGCTGATTTCGCCGCCGGACGAGGTGCAGGTCTCGGGCCCGCGCCACCACTTCCATTCGACGCCGGCGTGATAGGCCGCAAGCGCAGCACCCGTGGCGAAGATGGCGAACAGCACGAACGAAAAGACGCGCGGCGGGCCCTTGGCACCGGTAAATAGTGCCCAGACGCTGGCGACCAGCGAGACGCCGACGGCGATCCAGTAGATGTCGCGCTGCTTCAGGCACAGGTGGCAGGGATTGAGGTGTCCGAACAGCTGGAACGACCACGCCGTGGCCAGCATGGCCAGCGAGACGATCAGGGCCGTGATGCTCCACCAGCGGCTGAAGGCGAGGGCGAGTTTTGTGCCGGCGATCCGGGATCTTAAGGTCGTCATCAGTGCTTCGCCACAAACTTCACGAGAATGAAACCTAGCACGACGATTGCCAGAACAATACCCCCTACGAGCATCATGCGCTTTTCGATCATTGCCGTGATTTCCGGACCGAAGCGCTTGCACAAGAAGGCGACCACAAAGAAGCGGGTGGTCCTGGTCACGCACGACGCCGCCATGAACAGCGGGAAACTGAAGTGCGCCAGGCCGGTAGCGATCGTCGTCAGCTTGTAGGGGATCGGCGTGATGCCCTGGCCGAGAATAACCAGCACGCCCCACTTGGCGAACCAGGCGCGGTAGGCTTCGATGCCTTCGCTGTGGCCGAACCAGCGCAGGATCGTCAGGCCTATGGGTTCAAGCGCGAAGCCGATCAGATAACCGAGCGCGCCGCCAAGGATCGACGCCACGGCGCAGATGCCGGCAAATTGCCAAGCCTTTTCCGGCCGGCGCAGGACCATCGGCGCCAGCATGACGTCGGGTGGAATGGGGAAAAACGAAGCTTCGGCGAAGGAAATGACTGCCAGAACCTTGGCGGCATGCTGGCTGCCGGCCTTATCGAGCATCCAGTTAATCAGGGGACGAAGCACGAATAGCCATTCCTGTTGCAATGAGAGACCCAGCCCTTATCAGGACTTCGGCGGCTTGTCGCGTGGCGTCTGCGCGCACGGACGCGATTTTAGAGAAATTCCGGCGGAAATATTGTCGCACCCCGGCCGCCACAGTGTCGTTGCGAAAAATACAAATTGCTCCGCTCTTTAGTCAAAATAGACAATGTCTTAATAATAACTGATTTGTAATTGGAATCAGCGCACTGCATTGTGCACGCTTCCGGGAAAGATTTGCCCTACAAGGGGATACGGCTGAAATGACGCATAGTTCGCTTACGCTTGACGAATACATGCCCTACCGGCTGGCGGTGGCATCCAATGCGGTCAGCGCATTGATCGCAACGGCCTATGACAGCCTCTATGGCCTGAAGATACCTGAATGGCGCCTCATCGCCGTCCTGCGCGAAGACGGTCCATCGACTCAGCAGGCCCTGGTCAAGCGCGCGGGTATGGACAAGGTGACCATTTCCCGCGCTGCTCAAGCCTTGGCCAAGCGCCGCCTGATCACGCGCGCGCCCCACGAACATGACGGCCGCTCTCACCACCTGATTCTCACGGCCGAAGGCGAACGCCTTTTTGCCGACGTCGCGCCGGCGGCGATCGAATACGAAAAGGTCATGCTGACGGAATTCACGGCGGACGAAATCTCGACATTCAAGAAGCTGCTGCGCCGCGTCGAGGATGCCGCCTTGAGGGCGCAAAGCGAGTAAGGCTTGATCGAATGGGCGCGCGCGCCGAAAAGCCACACGACAGGGGAAAAGGGCGCGGATCTATCGGCATTTACGCGAAGCGGACTCGCGCGAAGCCCGGCAATCTGTTAACCTTTGTGTTTGACTGAGAATTTCCCGCTGGCGCTGTCCGGCGGGTGTCGATACAACGGTTTCAGACGAGGGGAAAGGAGGGGCTCCCGACATGAGCGACAGGTTCGATTCGCCGGCGGTTAGCGACTTCCCCACGGATCCGGTCGCCAGCCACGATGTGCTGTTCTGGATCGTCACGACGGTCTGCCTCATCGTGCTGGCCAGCTTCCTCACCGTGTGGTTCAAACGCTCCGAACGCAAGGCCGGTCTCGGCATAGGCGACGCCATCGAGGGGCGCGCCAATGCCGTGTTCAAGGGCCTGTCGAACGCCGCCAAGGCGACGCGTGGCGAGCAATTCATCAAGGCCGAGGAAGCCCGTGGCGTAGTCAGTGAGCAATTCGGCAATACGCTGGAACTAAGCGCCAGGCTGAGCAAGGTCGTCGGCAAGCTCAACGGCGCGATCGAAGGCACGCGCGACGAAGCCTATAAGGGCGGCGGCACCGGCCCGTCGCACGTGAGCGGCGGCACAGTCATCAATATCGCCGTCAACGGCTCGGGCGACGCCCAGGCCGTCGCCAATGCGCACGCAGCCCCGGCCCCCGCCCCCGTAGGCTCATCCGAAAAAGTGCCGATGAGCCCCGACGAAAAGAGCGAGTCGGTGTGGAAGGCCGTGCAAAAACTGTTTAACTACTGGAAAAACCGCGCCGCCGTTATCGCCGCCTTCCGCGCCGCCCAGCAGCAGCTGATGGCCTCGCCGGCCTGGGAAGACCCACGCGAAGAAGACCTGTCCAAGCCGAGGAAACCATGAGCCAATCCGGTAACGACGGTTTTGACGAACCTTTCGGCGGCGACGCCCCCGACGATTCGCTGTTCGGGCACGGCCTGCACGTCAATCCGCGCCTGCTGGTGGCGCTTATTGTCCTTGGCCTGATCATCACGCTCGCCGTGGTCCTGTCCGGATATTTCGGGCAGCACCTCGGCCGCCGCAAACTGCACTCGCAACGCCAGCAATCAGCCGACGCCATCTACAGAAGCGTGCGCTGGTACCTCGATCGCGCTCTGAAATCGTCAGGCGCCGTCATCCTGGAACGCGCCCGCGAAGTCGCCGAAGTCCTCGAAGCCCGCCTCGGCTTCGTCATTGCCCTCAACGGCAAGCCGGGCAAGATTATCGGCGAGCTCGACACGGCGCTGAAGGGCGACAAGCCCGCAGCCCCTGCTGATCTCACGCCGAAGGTCAAGGTGCCGCTGGCGACCGAAGCCCACTATCTCGAAGTGTGGAAGGCATTGCAGGACCTGAACGAGGTCTGGCAGGACAAAGCCTCTGTCATGGCCATGATCGCCAAGGCCCAGGCCGAACTGGCAACTCAGCCCAAAAAGGACAGGATGGTCATCCCCGGCCTGATCAGGGAAAAGCCGGCCAAGGCCGTCGCGGCGGTGGTGAAAACCGTCGAGGCCGCACCCGCACCCAAGCCTGCCGCGGCCGAGCCGACACCCGATCCGGACCCGACGCCACCTCCGCCACCACCACCCGCGCCGCCGCCGAAATCGACCAAACAACTGCCGGCACACAAGCGCAATATGTTGGCCTGAAATCAGCAGAATTCGGGCTTGCACCCATCGGCAAAAGCCATTATCAGACAAGCCCTTCCCAGCTAGCCCCTGTGGTGGAATTGGTAGACGCGCCGGATTCAAAATCCGGTACCGAGAGGTGTGTCGGTTCGAGTCCGACCGGGGGCACCACACTTCGCCAAGGGCGAATTGGTTGTATGATTGCGCTCAGGCGAAGATCGCCTTGGCGCCGCGCGGGCTGCACTCCCCTTTGGTCGTTAGTCGCGTTGCTCCAGATCTCAGACCCCGGCCCCATATGATCCCATAACGTCGCGCGACGCAGGTATGGGGAAAAACAAGGCCTGCAGGCCATTCCCAGCTGGACAGGCCTGCGATCTTAAGTAGAATTGCCGCCATGCGGGGTAATGAATTTTTCAACATGGACAGGTTGGTGGCTCTGGCGAGGGAGGTCGCGAGCCATCCTTATGTCGTCCGGGTTCGCGTACTCGTTTCCACCGTGGTCGGCCGTCTGGCAATCCAGTTGCAAAAGCGGCCGAAACGCGTCGCCATTGCCTTTTCGCTCGGCCTGCACGCGCTATTTGTCATGCTCTTGCTGATCCATCCGCCGCATGGCCTGGCCGGCGGCGGGGCTGACGGCATCGGCACAGCCGGCGGGGACGGCGTGGGCGTTAGTCTGGTCGGAGTTGCCGATTTCGACCGCGAAGCCATGACTGCCAAGCCGCAGCCGGAAGAGCCGGAAGTGATAACGCCGCTCGAGATCGCCGATGCCGACCAAACCCTGTCACTGACCAAGATGGTGCCTATGCCACAGTTGGTCAGTGACGTAACGCCCGATGCCAATACGCTGAAAGACCAGAGCCTGGCTCAGGCGGCTTCGGGTGCGCCGGGCTCTGGCAATTCGGGGCAAAACGGCGCGGCGGGCGACGATCTGTGGGGAAAGATCGCGCCCTGCTGGAAGCGCGTCGCCGACGCCAACACCTTGCCGGTCACTCTGGAAATGAGCTTTGACGCCAGCGGCCGGCTATCGGTTCCGCCGACAATCGATCGCGACCCCAATGCGCCGATCGATACGCAATCCTTGCTATCGGAAGCCAAGGCGTTGGCGGCATTGACTCAATGTGGAGCTTACGCGATGGCGGCAGGGCAGGAAAATGTAAAGGTCAATTTTCCGAAGCCATAGGGCATATTATAAGGCCTTCCACATCTTGACATGCGGGATCGTCACTTCGGTGAAGATTGCGCTGTCGGTTTCATAGCCGTAGCGGGCATAGAAGCCTTGCGCCGTGGTGCGTGCGGCGAGAACGATTTCATCAATGCCGTTGGTGCGCGCGTGAGCCTCGAAGGCCTTCAGCAATTTTGCTCCGATATGTTCACCGCGTAAATCGTCGGCCACGGCCATCTGACGTAACTTCACTCTATTGGTCTGATAGGGCGTGAGTACGACCGTGCCGACCAGGCGCGCCTCAAAAAAAGCGGCGAAATGCGTGTCGGCGGCTTCGCGTGCCAGGTCGTCGGCCGAAAAATCGAGTCGCAACGGCGTACGCAGGATGGCTCGGCGCAACTGAACGGCTTCATTGTATTCCGGTGCGCCGTAGGCAATGATGCGGACATCCAGCCCCATCAGAATGGCGCCAGCGCGGACTGCACGCGCTTGGGCAAGGCGCTGCGGATGATGCGGTAGGAGTTGGCCAGCCGGTGATGCAATTCGTCCTGGGGAACGCCCCATGGCAGGTTGACCCACGAGCGGTGGAAATAGGGCGCCTTGACCGCAACGCCGGCGGCGATCAGCACCTCTGCCGTCTCGACGTCGGCGGTCTTGACTGAGACCCCGGGTGTGACCGCGCCGGTACAGGCGAACATCTTGCCGCCGACCTTCCAGGCGTCATGGCCGCCGCCCCAAGGGTCGGAGACCTCAGCGCCGGGCAGCGTAGCACAAAACGCATTGACGATGTCTCGGCTCATATCGCTGGTCTCCATAACGGCCCATGGCCAATGCCGCCAATTTGTGGTTTTCTACCTTAACGGCATTGGGGGACGCAAGGTGCACGGGGATATCGGTCATAAACATCCGCAATTGGTCGATGCGGCGATCTTTGCCGTCAAGTCCGGCCTGCTGCGCGTGCGCCGGTCCCTGACCGATCTCGTCGGCGGGCAGGCACAGCGCCGTCGCCGTGCCTCCGCGGCCGAAGGCATTGTCCTGGCCGAGATCGCCACGCCGCTCTACACCGAGTCCGATCCAAATGAACGCGCCTTGCAACTGGGCAAGGTGCAGAACCTGCGCGTTGGCGCTCGCGCGCTCGACGGCACCGTCATTGCCGCCGGCGAGATCTTCAGCTTCTGGGCACAGATGGGGCAGCCCACGCGCGCCCGCGGCTTTGTCGAAGGCCGCGAATTGCGTCAGGGCTGCCTGATCCCGACCATAGCGGGCGGCCTGTGCCAGCTGTCGAACAGCCTCTACCAGGCGGCGAAGCGCTCGGGCTGCGAGATCGTCGAACGCCACGGCCACACGGCGCCGATCGCCAATTCGCCGTTTCCGCCGGGCGAGGACGCCACTGTGTTCTGGAACTATGTCGATTTGCGCTTTCGCGCCCGCCGGCCGGTCCTGCTGAGCGTCCGTCTGAGCCGGGACGAATTGATCGTGCGCGTGGTGGCGCAATGAACGCGCATTCGCCGCAGAGCTGCGCGTCATGCGCCAGGGCTGATTGCCACTTGAGCTTCGTCAGCCGCCGGATCGAACCCGTCGCCGAGCGGGCCAGCTTTATCGTTGACGAGGTCTGGCCGGAGCATCGCCAGTTTGTGAGCGGACAATACAAGGCCGGTGATCAGTTGATCGCGCCAGGATTGCCGGGCCGGAAGCCGGTACGCTACGACTGGGGCGTGGGAGAAGGACGCGCCGTGTGGGCGACGTGTGCGCGTCATCTGATCATGCGCCAGGTCGCCAAGGCGCGCGGCGCGGTTCGTCAGGCGGCCTATCTAAAGGCCGACGAGGCCATTGCCCTGTCCCTGGCCAAACAGATCGACTATCGCTCCCAACACCTGGTCGTCAGCCAGGTTTTCCTGCCGTTTCTGTGGCGCGAAGGCGCGCTCGGCGGCCGCAGTTTCGACGTGCTGATGACGCGCTACCCGCTGGCCGATCTGCACGCGCGGCTCGACGCATTCCACCGCCGCCATCCGGACAGTGCCACGATCGGTGATTTCCGCGCACCCGAAGCTTTGGTCAGGGCTGAGGCCGACGCCCTGTCTGCTGCGCGCCGCGTGGTGACGCCGCATCACGATATCGCCGAGAGTTTTGCCGAACGTGCCGTCTGGCTCGACTGGCACAGGCCGCAGGTGCGCAGACGCCTGTCGGGACGGCGAGTAGCCTTCCTTGGCCCCGTTATCACCCGTCAAGGCGCGCGTGAGGCGCGCGACTGGGCACGCGGTCTCAGCGCGCCATTGGTGGTTTTCGGCAGTGAACTGGAAGGCGCCGGTTTCTGGGACGGTATTGCCATTGAGCACCGGACAATGGGGCCTGGGTGGCTCGACGGCATCGGCGCCATCCTGCACCCGGCGGCGATTACGCATGCGCCGCGCAAACTGGTCGAAGCGGTGGCGCACGGTGTTGCGGTCTTCGCCCACCCCACCTGCGGGCTGGCGCCGGGGCAGTACCAATCCGTTGAAGACTTCAGGGAAGGATAGATGCGCTGGCCGCGGATCGGAATGGGGCTGTTCGCCATTGTCATCGCCGTCATGGCGTGGCGTGCCTTTGCGCCGCCGCCGGCCCTGCACGAGGGCGATCTGATTTTCCAGACCTCGAAAAGCCATCAGTCGTCGGCGATACTGGCAGCGACGTTCAGTCTTTATACCCACATGGGTATCGTTGCCAAACGGGACGGAGCTTGGGTGGTGATCGAGGCCGCCGGGCCGGTTAAGGAAACGCCGCTGAAGGCATGGGCGGCGCGCGGCCGCTTTGGGCGCTACGCCGTCTATCGCCGTCCGAACCTGACCGCACAACAGACTGCGGTCATACTCAAATCGGCACGGGCCTTGAAGGGGAGGCCCTACGACCTGTTCTTCTCTTTCGATAACCAGGCCATCTATTGCAGCGAGCTGCCGTGGCTGGCCTACAGGTCCGCCGGCGTGCCGGTGGGGCAGCTTCAGACTATTGGGTCCCTGCACATCGCCAACGCCCTGGTCGAGCGCCTGATCGCTTCCCGCAGCGGCCGCGACAGAGCCTGTGCCGGTCTCGACGCCGGACAATGCAAGGCGGTGATATTGAAACGCGACCTGGTCACGCCGGTATCGATCGCCAATGACCGCAGCCTCAGGCAAATCTACAGCAACTACCCATTCTGAGTCACGAAACCGCGATTACACGCTGCTTATAAAATTGCCAGGCCGCCTGCATGGCCAGGCGTGCAATTGCCGCATATGGTTTAGATCATCCCTTCCGCCGGAGATCGTTATGAAGCTCGCTCCCCTGATCGCTCTGTCGTTTGTTTTTAGTCTCGCAGCCTGCGCGCCAAAGCCGTCCGATCCCGCAGCTTCCATGAGCGCCGCGGCGGAAACGGCGGTCGTATCGATGGCAGCTGAAAATGCCGCCTCCAAGGCCGTCGATGATGTTTTCGATGTCGCGGCCTTTGCCGGCAAGTGGACCGGCCCTGAAGGTACCTCGCTGACCATCACACCCAGGGACAAGGACTACAAGGTGACGGTGCAAAACCTCGACGGGCCGCGCGATTTTGCCGGCGTCACGCGCGACGNCGGCATTGCTTTTACGCGCGACGGCAAGACCTTTGTGATCCATAAGGGCGACGGTCCGGCAACCGGAATGAAATGGCTGATGGATAAAAAGGACTGCCTGGTCGTCACCGACGGTGAAGGTTATTGCCGGGACTGACTACCGCCAGCGGCACTCGGCAAATCCAACAGATTTTTTACGCGGAATCTGGGACCTTTCGCCTGTGAGAGGAAGCGAAAGGTAGACGAGAGCATGTCACAGGACCTTATTCTGTCCGCCCGCGACAGCCGCAAATGGCAGGCGCCCGCTATTCTCGCCGCCGCCGCCGCCCAGATCGTCTTCGCCCGCTTGACCGATGTCGCCAATATCGGCCAGAACGTAGAGGTGCGCTCCGCCCTGGCCATGCATCCGTTGGTGCCGCTGGGCGTTGCCTTTGCCATTTGGCCGGTCATCTATCTCTACGCGCTGGTCTCCGCCGTCTGGCAGATCGGCGAGCGCCGGCGCAGCAACCGCGCCCTGCGTGAAGTCGGCTGGCACCTGGCCGGGATTTATCTGCTCAATGCGGTGTGGGAAATCTGGGTGCCGTTACGCGGTTTCGACATGCTCAGCATCGTCATGGTTGGCCTGGCATTGATCCTCGGCATTTCCGGCCTGCTGAGGCTGAAACCGTTGAACCTGTCGGGGCCTGACGAGTGGCTGGTGGCGGGTCCGCTGGCATTTGTCACTGGCTGGCTGACGGCCGCCTTTGTTATCAATATCACCTCGGCCCTGGTGGCGGCGCACAATCCGATCGTCAATCCGATGGCGATCAATATCTCCGTGACCTTCCTGTTGGGCCTCATTGCCTTTGGCGCGGTGGTTGTCAATGCCACACACAGCCTGCTCTACAGCGCTGCCCTGGTGTGGGCTCTGTTCTGGGTGATGATGGCCAATATCTATCGCGACCACCTGCTGTCGATGTCCAGCGTCGCCCTGGGTGGCATGATCATCATCGTGTCCATCACCGTCTGGCAACTCTACGAGAACAGCCACAGTGGTGAGCCGATACACGCGTGACGGGAATTAATACGGTTATTTCAGATAGTTAGGCGAAGCTGTCATCCTGTGTTAGGCTCTTTCCTTAATCATAAGGGGAGGGCCATTCATGAGCCGCATCAATACTGTTGTATCCGCCGGACTGCTGGCAGGCCTGTTCGATATCACCGACGCCTTCATCTTCTTCGGCGCCCGCGGGACCAAGATCATGACAATCGGCCAGTCCATCGCCAGCGGACTGATCGGCAAGGCGGCCTATGATGGCGGCTGGACGACCTTTGCCATGGGCATGGGGCTGCATTTCGCCATTGCCGTTTGCATGGCGCTCGTCTTCTATCTTCTCACCATGATCATACCGGTCATCAAGCAGATGATTGTCGTGTCAGGCATGGTCTATGGCCTGGCTTGCTGGGCGGTGATGAACTACGTCGTCCTGCCGGCTTCGCGCGGCGACATGCACCCGCATTTTCCGCCGGTCATGGGCCCGGTATTCTACAATGCCATTTTCGCCCACGTCATCCTGGTCGGCCTGACCATCGCCCTGGTGACGCGCAGCGCCTTGAAGGGCAAGTAATCCATCCTCAAACGAAACGGTGTTATTTTACATCAGGCGTGCGAAATATGGCGCGCGCCAGTGGCGCTTATCACGCGCGCGTGATACCTCGCGCCCGTCGCCATTCCGGCGACGTTGTATTTTTGCCTTTTCGCATTTTTCACGAAGAGCCGGGAAGCCACTTCTTCTGAAAATGCTCCATTCCGAGGGGAACTACTCTATGCGTAAATATGTATTGGCTGCTGCTGTCGCGATCGTTTTCGCTGCAGGGGGAACGCAAGCCATGGCCGAGGGCAAGTATGTGTCGCTGTCCGGCGGCACGCTCGGCAAGGCCGACTTCGACTACGGCAATTCGTCGACCGGCACGGTTTCGGCTGCCTACAAGGCCGGTTCGCAGTTCTCAGCCGCCTATGGCCAGAAGCTGCAAGGCAACTGGCGCGGTGAAGTCGCCATCGTTTCGAGCTCGCAGGACATCGAAAAGTCCGCCTATCACTTGGGCGCCACGACCAACACCAACACGACGACCGGTGGTATCAAGGTGCTGTCGCTGTGGGCCAACGGTTACTACGACTTCGCCGTCAAGGGGCCGGTAAAGCCCTATCTCGGCGGTGGCGTCGGTGTCACCAAGGCAGATATCGTCGACGGCATCGGCATCAACGATTCGGCCACCACACTGGGCGTCCAGGCCATGGCCGGCGTCAATTTCGAAGCGTCGAAGCAATTCGATATCTTCGCTGAAGCGCGTTATACGCGCCAGGGCCGTTACGAAATCACCCTGTCGTCTTCCAAGACCGACGTCTCGCTTGATAACGCTGCCCTCATCGGCGGCGTGCGCATCAAGTTCTAAACACGGGTAAGCCCTAAGAATGGAAAGCCTTCCGCGGTGACGCGGGAGGCTTTTTGCTTGTGTTCCCGCGCTCCAGTCTGTAGCGAGGCCCTATAATTTTATGGCTTTTAAAGAGGGCAATCCTGTGGCCGAAGATGAAGACGAGATCGTCGTAAAGGATTCCAACGGCACGCGCCTGAGCGACGGCGACAGCGTGACCCTGATCAAGGACCTGAAGGTCAAGGGC
>FJVW01000478.1_pt1 | contig 11249 bp, 4 predicted proteins | sample 1011851 | NCBI WGS metagenome assembly FJVW01 (sample SAMEA3912450, study PRJEB9761) | metagenome | biome: forest; material: soil | place: USA | collected 2011-06-22 | depth 0.1 m | reverse complement strand
CCGAATCATCGGGGGATCACACACCGATCGCCATTAAACGCTACCGGCGGATCGCAGACTCGCGCTCAAATATCAAAGTTATTGTAACCGTACGCAAGGCTTGCTAGCATGCCTTGACGTAATGAAAAGCATGCCCGCGCGAATGCACAGACGTTTTTCGCCGTTATTGCCGTCAAATCATCGCAAATATATGCCGGTCTTGTTTGACAATTTTTTGTATACGATTGACAATTCACATCAATACTGATTATTTTTTGAAATATTCCAATATATACGCGAATAATTTCACAAGAAACATTGCGCGTATTAACCAACACAAACTTATAGATAATTTGCTGCGCTGCGCAATATTATGGTTTAAATCTTGTTAGGCACAAATTCCATATAGCCAGCCCGTTTTTTCTTTGTTACGGTTGGATGGTAAAACTTCCAGTAAAATTTAGGCGTACCAGCGTGCTGTAACGAATTACCGTAGTAATTTGCCATAATAATTTTGTATGGGTGGGTACGAACATGTCCGATAAGAAGGGCAAATCGGGGGCCACGCCCTCAGACGCAGTTTTCAAAACTGGCTCCAAAACTGGCCTCGACGAGGCCATCCCCCCTAAAACCAAAAAGCCTGCCCACGGCAAGGGCGGGTCGCTGAGCAAGCAGATCGCCGAAGAGGTGCAACTGACGCGCCGCCTTCTGGTCAGCTGGCTGGTGGCTGCCGGCGGGACGGCTGCAACGGCGGTCGCCGCTCAGGATAAACGCGCCACTGCCGCCAAGCCGATGGCGAGCGTTACAGCCCAGGCGCCTCAGCAAGCCAGGCCGCTCAATGAACAGGTCCGGCGCGTTCCCAACCTGACCTTTCAGGACCCCCAGGATACCGACCACTTCTCGCTGCTGCGCCCCAGGGACTTGCTGGTCCTCAATATCAGCCTGGTCAACATGAAGGCCACGGGCCGCGGCGCCAGTCGGGTCATCAAACGCACAGGCTCCGGACAGGCCGTGCTGCTGGTCGAACATCAGCCGCAGGCTATTGTCGAATATACAGCCCCCGATACCAATGACGAGACCATGCCTGCGGTCAACCGGAATGGCGGCGTCTCAGGCACCGACCCCGGCGCACCCGGTCCGATCCACAAGACCCAGACGATGGCGACCTTCATTTCCGGACCGTCACGCCTGGCCTATCTGGCGCCCGATGGCTTCACCAGCATGCCGTTCACCGTGCAGGCCATTCTCGACGCCTGCGCCAACTGGAAACTCAATCTCGATATCCGCGCCTTCGACCCGCCCGCTGCCAATATCATGCCGTCGGCGCACGAATTCGATCGCATCTGCAGCCGCCTCAACGCCCTGTCGGCGGCGCAGAAGAGCGATCTGCACACCACCTATGGACCGAAAGTCGAAGCGCTGCTGCGGCGCATCGCCAAGCGCATCGCCGACGCCATCCTGCTGTCCGCCGATGCCGGCAGGGCCCTGAGCACCAAGGCGATCGACGATCTCATCGACTACGAGATTCGCGCCACCCTGCATCCCGATGCGCCCATGCTCCTGACGCAGGCCGACCCCTTGCAGATGGTGGAACCCAGTGCCGCCAACCTCTACGTCGCCACAGTCGTGACGCAGCAGCTGTCGGCCAGTCCGGTGCTGACGCAAACCTACACCAGGGAAGGCATGACCATCGCGCCGGGGCTTTTGCTGACCATACCCACGGGCCCTATCGGCGCCCAGGCGACGGATATCGAAGTCCCCTACCGCATGCACATGACGCCGTTATCGACGGCAGGTTTCGCCCACGCCACCGATATCGTCGACCAGGGCGGCCGATTTACCGAGCTATGGCATACGCGCATGGGAACGCGCGTCAGCGACTGGGTGATCGGCGACAATCCCGAACCCTTGCGCGCCCTCTATGCCGATGACGAAAAGCTCCCCCCCGAGACCGGGGCATGGGCCCTGAACTCGGACGACCGCAAGGACATGGTCAAGCTGATGTCCGCGCTCAAGGGCGACAGCTCGCCCGGTCAATCCTATACGTCACGCCCGGCCATGGCGAAGCACCTGCGGCTGACCGCTCTGGGCGCCTCGCTCGACGCCGAAGGCATGTGGCCGGACCACGGCTTTGTTTCCAGCAATATCGAGCAATGGAAGCATATCTCGTCGATCGGCCGCGACCAGTTCGTCCGCGTCATCTATGCCGGCTATCTGTTCCCGTTCGGCCACGCCGCCTCGCTGGTCAAGGTATCAGAGCGCAAATTCACCCGACAACCTGAAGGCGGTCGCGTCGCCGGCCTTATGCAGAAATACTACATCATCGTGCGCGAACGGGTGAAGACCTATCCCGGCGACAAGCAGCGCTACGATTCCCGCGATTTCCCGTTCAGCTCGATCGAGATCACCACCAAGCAGACGCCGGACCTGAAGGCCCCCGCACCGGCGCCGGGCCTCAATATGGCGTACTACGAGAACAATCCGAACAAGTATTACGAGACCTTCTGGCCGCAGCTGATGAATGCGCCGTTCGGCGACATGCTGTTCCCCGTCCTCGCCACGGATACCGCCGGACGCAAGATCGCCTTCGATATGCCGTTGATGTTCGTTGCCGGCACGCGCAACGATTCCAGCAATGTCGAAGCCAATCCCAACCCGGATACGCTGACGCCGGCGACCAGCAATATCGAGGCCGTGTGCCAGGCCTACAACGTCCATGCCAACACCACCCTCGAAAATGGGCGGCGAAAGCGCGCCGTCAACAATGCCCTGATCCGTTTCAGCCGCGGCGTCGACAGCCTCGGCAAGATCATGACCTCGGGCGAAAGCGACTACCACGCCGCCGCCCTGACCTTCGAGGGCTGGAAATCGACGAAGAACCTCGCCAAGGGTCCGCGCTTCTATCCGCGCCTGGCCGCGGGCGAACTCGAACTGCCGGCGATCAAAAACCTGCTCGGCACCAAGGTCGCGCCCAGCGTCAGCTATCACAAGCGCTTTCTCGACGAAGGCTTCAACAATACGACCAATCCGGCGCAGATCGTTTTCGGCTTCGGCGCTCAGTCGGTCCCGCCCAAACCGTCGGACAAGTTCGGCGGCATGATCGATCCCGGCCTGATGCCCGACGGCCTGTCGCGCAAGCTGGGTGTGCTCAGCAATACCGACAAATATCTCGGCGCCAATTTCGACCCGGTCCATGCCCTGTCGGGGGCCACGCTGCTGGGCGTCATTCCGCTCGGTAAGCTTCTCGACATCATAAGCTTCGATTCCCCGAACGTGCCGCAGATGAAGACGGTCAATACCGACGATGCGGTCGTGACCACCTATACGATCGAAAAGCAGACTCTCAACGACTTCGAGATCTTCGTGCCGCTGACGCCCAAGGGCGGGCCGGCCCTCAGCATCAAGACGACGGTGATGGTCTCCAAATCCGGCCTCAAGCCCGACACGCGCGTCGATGCGACCCTGCGCAATTTCAAGATCAACCTGTTCGGCTTCATCATCCTCAACTTCGACAGCCTCAGCCTCAAGGTGAAGCCAGGCAGCAAGACCGATGTCAGCCCGGCGCTCAATCCGACAAACGGCGTCATGTTCGGCGGACCGCTCGAATTCCTCAACTCTCTGCGCGACGTCATTCCGATGGACGGCTTCTCCGATCCACCCGGGCTCGACATATCGCCAAACGGCATTACAGCCAGCTACAGCCTCGGCCTGCCCGATATCGGCGTCGGCGCCATGAGCCTGCAGAACGTCAATCTGGGCGCCGGTTTCGACCTGCCGTTCACCGGCGAAGGCCCCTCGGCGCGCTTTAACTTCGCCGAGCGCCACAACCCGTTCAACCTGACGATCTCGCTCTTTGGCGGCGGCGGCTTCTTCGCCATCACCGTCGGCAGCGAGGGCGTGCGCGAGCTGGAAGCCAGCCTCGAATTTGGGGCGCAGATCTCGATCGATCTCGGCGTCGCCTCCGGCGGTGTCTACGTCAAGGCGGGCTTCTATTTCCACTGGCAGGACGTGCCGTCGAAATTGGTCCAGTTCGAAGGCTATATCGAGATGGGCGGGCACCTGACAGTGCTTGGTCTGATCACGGTCAGCCTGACCTTCCATCTCGGCCTGACCTACGAAAAAACGAGCCATTCGTCGCGGCTTTACGGCACGGCGACCCTGACCGTCGAAATCGACATCCTGTTCTTCTCGATCTCCCAGGACATCACCGTCGAGCGTCAGTTCGCCGGCTCCGATGCCGATCCGGCATTCATCGAGTTCGCACCCCTCGACAAGGATACCGGCAAGCCTGAGATCTGGAACAGTTACTGCGCAGCGTTCGCGTAAATAGGGGAAAATCGGACATGACCGCGACCGCACTCACTGAAAAAGTCATCTGGACCCTGTGCCCGCAAGGCCGCACCGCCGATGGCAAGAGCCTGAAATTCAGCATCTTTGTTTCACCGCGCCTGACGGCCAACGGGTCGGGCGCGACCCTGGCTCTGCCGACCGCCTGGCGGGACTGGGCCAAGGTCGTCAGCGACTGTACCTTCGGCCTCCAGCCGATGGCGGGTCCCAACCCGACAGGGACAGCGATTCCTGGCAAGGTCGTGTCCCGCACCTTTCCGCAGGTCTATCTCTCCCTGTTTCCACCGTCGACTCCGGTCAAGGATTACGTCTTCAAGGACCTGAGCGGCAAACTGATCCTCAGCTACCCGGTCAAGCAGCTCGCCGACCTGATCACCGACAGCTATACCAAGCTGGCGATCGGCGCCGGCGACGATCTTCCCAAGGGGCGGGACCTGATCGATGCCCGCTGGCCTGCCTATCTGTCGAAGGAAGAAAAGCGCAAGACGCAAGGCGTGCGCCCGAAGCGCAACCAGTTGCTGGCGGCTATCAAACAGAGCTCGATCGAGGCCGTCGCCGCCACGCCGGCCGGGCTGTTCGACGTCTTTTCCCTTTATCACAAGCCCCTGCTGGCCGAAAAAACCTTCAACCAGGTCGGTACTGCGGAAAATGGTCTGGAAAACGCAACCTGGCCCGGCTTTAAGAAGCCCGTCAGTCTGCCCAGCCGTGAAGAGCTGGTCGACCGCACCGATTTCCACAAGATCGCCGCGGCCATTTCCAACTATCCGGAACTGGCGCGCTATTGCGGCCTGGTCATCGACGTGGAAGTGCCCTTCGATCCGCTCGCCACCGGGGCCAAACGCTTTTCGGTTTTCGTCAAGCGCTCTTCCGGCGGCGGACACGACATCGACAGCTGTCCCACCACCATCTGCGTTCTGGCACCCGGAAAATTCGCCGCGGCCAGCGATCCTGCCCGTGTCGACAACGGTTTTCTGGTTATGCAACGCACGGGTCTCGACCTTATCCAGTTCGACGTCGATGGCGCTGCGCACAAGGCCGTCGGCCTGGCCGCGTCGCTCGACCGGATGCGGGTCTCTGAGATCAACGACAACGCCTTTGACGATACCGTCCCGCAGCCCGAGGCGACAGCCCCGACCCTGCGCACATCCGGGTTCATGGTGGCCCAGGCCAAACGCCACCTCGATGTCGAAAAGGGCGCCGTCAAGGCTGCCTCGCTCAATGCCGGCCTGACGTCGGTCAGCGGCGTGGTGCCCGACCTGACGGCCAATGAATTGCTGCGCGGCTACCGCGTCGATATCATCGATATGTCGCTGCATTCGCCGAAATGGCGCTCCTTGCATCGCCGAAATGTCCAGTACACCTTCCTCAACGGCGTCAAGCAAGCGGGCGACCTAGGCTGGACAACGGAGAGTAACGTCACGACCGGCGTCTCGCTCGACCAGGAAGGCATGGTCAGCACCGCCCTGGGCTCGAGCCCCGACAACAGCGTGCCTGGGGTCTACACCTTGCACGAAAGCCTGTTCGTCTGGCGCGGCTGGAGTTTGAGCGCACCCGAACCGTTCAAGGTCCTGACGTCGCCAGCGACGCCGCCGGACCCTTCGGCGACGATTGAAGAACAACACGCGGCCATGATCGGCGAAAACAGCGGCGAGGTTCCGAAGGGCCTGCCGTTGCAGACCGCCTTTACCGTGGCCATGGATCCGGCGAGTGGCGGCCAGCCGCCGCGCGGCACGCTGCCGGCCTTGCGTTTCGGCCATGTCTATCAGGCGCGCCTGCGTACCGTCGACCTGACCGGGGCGTCGGCGCGCTACGACGCCGTCAGCAGCGACCAGACCCTGACCGCGCCAATCACCTATCGCCGTTTCGAGGCCATAGAGGCGCCGGTCCTGACCCTGTGGGGTGATGTGACGAACGCGGACCGGACCTGCGACTGGACCAAGACCGACTATCCGCTCCAGGGCGAATCCATGGGCCGCCTGGCGCTGCGCAGCTATTACGACGAAGCCAGCCATAAACATCGCGATCCGGAAATCGCCAAGGTGCGCCGCAATCTGGCGCCGCCGCGCGTGACCCAGCGCTTTGCCGAAACGCATGGCGCCTGCGACGCCGACGACCAGGGCCACCTGCGGGCGGAACTGTACGAGACCCTGTGTCGCCAGGACCTGGCTTTCGCCGAAACCCAAATGCCGGCGTCCGATCTCATCAAGCCGAAGATACCGGTCATCCCGGCCGATGCGCCAAAGCCTTCGCGCTACAGCGTCAGCGGCAACAAGTTCGCCCTGCCCTACCTGCCCGACCCTTACGCCGTAGCCATTCGCGCGCGGCTGAAGCGATTGGGTGATACCCTCTGGACCGACATCCAGATCCCTCTCTATCAGACGGTTGGCGGCACCTTCTCCCACGAATGGCCAAAGTCCCGGCCGATTACTATCGAAGGCAGCGAAAACTATAACGACTTTGCCTTCGACGACGCCTCGCGCACCCTGCAAGTGCCTATGCCCAAGGGCTGCCGCAACAAGATCCGTCTCAGCTGCGTCATGGCTCCACCGACGCTCGACTTCATGGGCCTGTGGGCGCTGATCGTCGAGGGCGCGAAGACCAACAAGGAGGCCAATCTCAAGGCCTTGCGCCAGATGGTCCTCGAGGGCAAACACTGGATGTTCACGCCGTGGCGCGAGATCGAACTGATCCACGCCACCCAGAAACCTCTGACGGTGCCCGACTTCATCAAGTTCGATGTCGGCCGCGTGACCGGTGCGCTCGATGCAAATCTGAGCTTTACGACGCCCTTGAGCGGCCGTTCGACGGTGCGGCTCGATATCAACGCGTCGTGGAACGAGCCCGAGGACAACACGGTTGCGATCGATGCCAAATCGCATCCGGTCAACCGGCAATTCCGCGACGTCGCGGTCCAGATGCCGATCTCGCGCAGCGACGGCTTCTCTGGCCCCTATAGCGTCCAGGCCGTCCCGCACCACTTCCACGATACGCGCGCCCGCAAGGTGACCTACCAGATGGACGCCATTTCGCGCTTCAAGGAGTTCTTTGAAAGACCTTTGCGCGACAGCGAAGACGACATGAAGGTCACCTCGACCGAGGCCGTCAAGTGGGTGCGCTCGAGCGCGCCGCCGCCGGCGCCATCGGTGCTTTACGTCATTCCAACGTTCGGCTGGTTCCATAAGGGCGGCGACCTGCCGGCATCGCGCCGCACCGGGGGCTTGCGCGTCTATCTCGACCGTCCGTGGATGGCGAGCGGCTTCAATGAAATGCTGGCGGTCCTGCTGCCGGATGAGCCCGACAATGTCGCGCCGACCGGCGATGACGCCAAAAACCTGCCGTTCGTCACGCAGTGGGGCCGCGACCCGTTGCGCCTCAGTGCCGACATCAACACCAACAGCCCGCGGCGCAGTGCTTTCAAGCTGGCCAAGATGGCCGGTCCGGTCCGCTACCCTGGTGCTGATCTTTTCCCGGCCACCGAAGGCGAAGACCTGCCCGTCTTCCAGACGACCGGCCTGACCGTTCCCGGGCAATCGCCAGGCTACGCCGTCGCCCCGCACGAGGTCGGTTTCGATCCGGTTCGCCAGTTGTGGTATGCCGATATCGTCGTCGGCCTGCCGCGCGGCAGCTACTTCCCCTTCATCCGCCTGGCCGTGGCGCGCTATCAGCCGGTCTCGACCCCCAGCGCACATCTATCTCCGGCCGTGACCTGCGACTTCATGCAGCTCAGCGCCGACCGGATCGCTGTCATCGTACCGATGGATGGGCTAGACAACAAGTACAAGGTCTTCGTCTATGGCGACCAGCCGGACGACCCCTCGGGCGTAGCCGGCGAGGGCAAGGCCAAGCGCGGCTTTATCTATACCCAGACCCAGGTGCTTGACGCCGGGCTCGACGACAGCCTGGGTTGGCGCGACGCCTGGGGCAACCCCATCAAGAAGCCCTTTGATCCATCGCTCAATCCGGCGCCGGAACCTGTCGATACATCAAAGACTCAAGCGCGCTCAGTGGCCGACGAACTGGCGGCGACAGCCGTCGATGCACCGCTCTATGCGCCCGTCACCAAGGCTGGACCACAGGCGCAGGTGCAGATGCAGATGCGTTCGACGAACGCCCTGACGGCGACTTCGCCCGTGCGCATGGCCTTCGCCGGACCAGACCTGATCTGGGAAGAAATCTTCTACGCGCCCCCCACCCCCGCCGGCGGCAAGCGCCGCCTGCTGATCACCGAAACCGAGTCCTTCCCGCACGTCGGGCTGGACAGCAACGGCCGGGTGGCGACCACCATGGCCGAGCGTATCGTTTACGCCGAAGGGATCGAATTCTAGGGCCGTCCTGGCGTGCATCGGGCGGCTTTACTGCTTCGTGAGGTCGAGTCACGCGACGGCGAGTACAGCCTCAGCGAAGGATGATGGTGCTTCCTGGGGGAGATTGTGTCCTGCGCCGGCGAGGTATCTGAGTTCGTAGCTGCCGGCGAAATGGGCGGCGCCTTCGTCGGTCGGCTGCGGGGGATCGACGCCGTCGCTGTCCCCGCGTAATACGATCGTTGGCACGGTAATGCGCGGTTGCCGGGCCAACTGGCCTTCGATCGCGTCGAATCGGGGATCACCGGGGGTCAGCCCGAAGCGGTGGCGATACGAATGGATGACCACGTCAACGAAATCAGGATTGTCGAATGCGCGCCCGGTGCGGGCGAAAACCGCGTCGTCGAACGGCCAGGTCGGTGACCAGAGCCGCCACAGCAGACGGCAAAGCGAAGCGCGGTTGAGGGCAAGCCCCGTGCGGCCGCGCTCCGAGTGAAAATAGTATTGGTACCAGTAGAGCTGCTCGTATTCGGGCGCGACGGGATTGCCGGCAGCGGAGATGTCCTGGATGGCGTACCCGCCGCCGCTCACCAGTCCCTTTACCCTGTCGGGCCAGAGTGCCGCGACGATGCAGGCGGCGCGTCCACCCCAATCATACCCCGCCAGTACCGCTGAGGGCACCTTCAGCGCGTCCATCAAGGCCAGCAGGTCGGCGCCCAGGGCGGCTTGCTGGCCTGAGCGTGGCGTGTCCGGACGGAGGAACGTCGTTGCGCCATAGCCGCGCAGATAGGGAATGATGCAGCGCTTGCCCGCATGCGCGAGACGCTGCGCCACGTCTTCGTAAGCGTGAACGTCGTAGGGGAATCCGTGCAGCAAAAAGACCGGAGCACCATCACCGGGACCGGCTTCGTAATACGCCACGTCGAGGTCCCCGGCCGAAATACGCTTTATGTTGGAAAATATCGCACTCATGCCTGTCTCCGACTTGATCGGCCCCCGCCGGCAATCTCCATACCGAGGATGGGTATGGAGATTGCCGTTTTCTACCCTCAGACACAAAAATCGCGAAAATTTGCCGCGCGTGCGGGATTGAAACGGCCGCCTAGCCCGGGACGCGGACCCAGCCTTCCATGAGGACGCGAGCGGATCGGCTCATGATCGCCTTTTTCACCGTCCATTCGCCGTTTTCCTGAGTGGCTTCGGCGCCCACGCGCAAGGTGCCCGACGGGTGGCCAAAGCGGACCGAGGTGCGCATGCCTCCCCCCGCCGCAAGATTGACCAGGGTGCCGGGGATGGCGGCGGCGGTGCCGATGGCGACAGCGGCCGTGCCCATCATGGCGTGGTGCAGCTTGCCCATGGACAGCGCGCGGACCGACAGGTCGATGTCATCGGCTTTGATTGGCTTGCCGCTTGATGAGATGTAGGCCGCGGGTTTGGCGACGAAGGCGACCTTGGGGGTGTGCTGGCGTTTAGCGGCTTCGCTCATGTCTTTGATCAAGCCCATGCGGACAGCGCCATGCGCGCGGATGGTTTCGAACATCGCCAGCGCTTTCGGATCGCTGTTGATGGCGTCCTGCAGCTCGGTGCCCGAATAGCCGATCGCATCGGCATTGACGAAGATGGTCGGGATGCCGGCATTGATCATCGTGACCTTGAGCGTGCTGACGCCAGGGACATCGAGCTCATCGACGAGGTTGCCTGTCGGGAACATCGAGCCCCCTGCGCCCTCTTCGTCGGCGGCTGGGTCCATGAATTCGATTTGCACTTCGGCGGCTGGGAAGGTGACGCCATCGAGCTCGAAGTCGCCCGTTTCCTGTACCGCGCCATCGGTCATCGGCACGTGGGCGATAATGGTCTTGCCGATATTGGCCTGCCAGATGCGCACGGTGCAGACACCGTCTTTCGGCACGCGGACCGGATCGACCAGGCCGTTGCTGATAGCGAAGGGTCCGACGGCGGCAGAGAGGTTGCCACAGTTGCCGCTCCAGTCGACAAAAGCGCTATCGATCGACACCTGACCGAACAGATAGTCGACGTCGTGGTCTGGTCTGGAACTCTTTGACAGGATTACGGTTTTCGAGGTCGAGGACGTCGCCCCGCCCATGCCGTCGATCTGCTTGCCGTAAGGATCGGGGCTGCCGATGACACGCAGCAACAGTTTGTCGCGCGCTTCGCCGGGCGTTTGCGCGGCTTCAGGCAGGTCTTCGAGGCGGAAGAAGACACCCTTGCTGGTGCCGCCGCGCATATAGGTGGCAGGGATGCGGATCTGGGGAAGCGCGGCCATTACGACGCCATCCGCGACGATTCGAGGAAGTCTTGCGCAAAGCGTTGCAGCACGCCGCCGGCTTCATAGATCGACACCTCTTCGGCGGTATCGAGACGGCAGGTCACCGGCACGTCGATACGTTCGCCGTCTTTGCGGTGGATGACCAAGGTCAGGGTGGCGCGCGGCGTCAACTTGCCGGTCACGTCGTAGATCTCAGAGCCGTCGAGGCCAAGTGTCAGGCGTGTCGTGCCCGGCTTGAACTCGAGCGGCAGGACGCCCATGCCGACCAGGTTGGTGCGGTGGATGCGCTCGAAGCCCTCGGCGGCGATGGCTTCGACGCCGGCCAGGCGCACGCC
>FJVW01000677.1_pt1 | contig 11757 bp, 4 predicted proteins | sample 1011851 | NCBI WGS metagenome assembly FJVW01 (sample SAMEA3912450, study PRJEB9761) | metagenome | biome: forest; material: soil | place: USA | collected 2011-06-22 | depth 0.1 m | reverse complement strand
ACCTTATAGTGGGCGATGATGAAATCCTTGATGTTTTCGTAGTCGAGCTCGACCTGGCGGTTATATTCATCGACGATATGCGGGTTGAAGCCGTGACGCGGAAACAGCGCCAGGAACTTGAAGGCGCCGGACTGGACGAGGTGAATACTGGTCGATTCGAGCGGCTCGAGGAAACCGCTGGCGAGACCCAGCGCCACGACATTCTTGTTCCACGCCTTGTTGCGGCGGCCGGTGACGAAGCGCAGGATTTTCGGGTCGGCCTGCGGCTTGCCGTCGAGCCGCGTTAAAAGAGTCGCGACGGCTTCGTCCTCGCTGATGAAATCGTTGCAGAACACGTAGCCGTTGCCCGTCCGGTGCTGCAGCGGAATGCGCCACTGCCAGCCGGCCTCACGCGCCGTCGCCCGCGTAAAAGGCGTCAGGGTATCGACGCGGTCGCACGGCACGGCGGCGGCGCGGTTCATCGGCAGCCAGCGGCTCCAGTCGGTGTAACCGGTCTTCAGGGTTTCTTCGATCAGCAGGCCGCGGAAGCCTGAGCAGTCGATGAACAGATCGCCCGCAATGACCTTGCCATTGTCCATGGCAACCGAGGTGATGTAGCCGTTTTCCGGGTTTTGGTTGACCTTGACGATCTTGCCTTCCTGGCGCACCACGCCGCGCGCTTCAGCATATTTGCGCAGGTAACGGGCATAGAGCGCCGCATCGAACTGGAAGGCGTAGTTGAGATTGGGCTTGCCGGGTTCCGGCCTGACGCGGCCGAATCGCCCCTGAAGCGCGGCTTCGGTTTCGGCGTTGTAGCGCGCAATATCGACTGCGCCGCCGCCGCGCTGGTAATATTGACGGAAGTAGTAGTGTGGAAAGGTGAAGCCGTCGATATCGGTGCCGTAAAGGCCGAACGGGTGGAAATAGGTCACGCCCTTCTGACGCCAGTCGACAAACTCGATGCCCAGCTTGAAGGTGGCATTTGTCTCGCGGACAAACTCGTTCTCATCCAGTCCGAGGAAATTATTGTACTGGATGATCGCCGGTATGGTCGCTTCACCGACGCCGACCGTACCGATCTCTTCGGATTCGACCAGGGTGATGGTGTAGGCGTGGGTTCCCAGCGCCTTGGCGAAGCACGCCGCAGTCATCCACCCCGCCGTTCCGCCGCCGACGATGACTATCTTGCTGACCGTGGATTCCAAGTGGCTCTCCTAAACGTCTTGCCGCAACAGGCCGCGGCCCAGGCTTGCGGTATGCGGATCCAATTCTTTGCAAGCCTAAACAGGCATGGCCATGCCGAGCGCGGCTTCCATCGGCTGCATGGGCTCGACCGTCGCCTTGATGAAGCCGAGCATGGCCTGAAACTGCTTGATGACCTCAGCGTCAGTCAATTGATCGACCAGCGGATCGTAGGCCTTGGGTATCAGGCCATGACCAAGCAGCATCGCCGTCCAGTCATCGTCCTCAAAGGTCTCATCGTCATACAGAGACAGGTTGCCGCGTGCAGCGAAGAGGTCCAGCTTGTAACGCAGCAAGTCCGGCACTTCAATGCTGCGGCAGTGGTCCCAGAGCGGTTGGCCGACGCGTTCGTTCAGCACGTAATGGCACATCTGGTAATCGCGGATGCGCTCGAACGACTGCAAGACGTTGCGGTTATATTCCGTGCTTTCGAGAAGGCTGTTGCGATCAACCGGAAACAACGAGATCAGGTGCGACAGGCTCACCAGATTAGCGTGCATGCGCACGCTGTCGATCGGATCGAGAACGACCGCCGCCTCGCCGATGGCAACGCAGTTCTTTTCCCAGTAAACCTTGCGCGTGCCGGCATTGTAGGGTGTGACGACCGCATCCGGATGCAGTTGCATGGAGGTGACGATCTTGGCCGCTTCAAACGCTTCGTCTGCCTTAATGTCGGCGCTGGAATAGGCCAGTTGGATACCCGTATGGTCGCGCAAGGGATAGATCCCGGCCCATCCTGAACGGAAAGCCGATATCTGGCTGAACGACGGCAGCGGCGAAAAGGGGGGACCGTAGGTGGTCAGCAGACGGTCGCAGGCAAACCATTTTCGCCACGAATCGAAGCCGACGCCCATGGCATGGCCGATTAGCGCGCTTTCGGCGCCCGAGGCATCAATGAAGAAATCGCCCTCGACGCTTTGGCCGTTCATCAGCTTGACCGCCGTAATACAGCCGTCAGCCGGATTCTTAATCACCTCTGCCAGATGGCCGGCGACGTGGCCGACCTTGCGCTGCAAGGCGACGGATTTCAGCACATGACAATAGCCCTGCGCGCCGAGATTGTAGGCATAGTTGCAGTTGGCGAAGCCGTCGGTCGCCCCGCCCGGAATGAAGAATCGCCCCTGCTTGGCCGCGACGGCATTGATCGAGAAATCATCGAACTCGGCCTTTAACCCCGCGCCGCGCGCCTTCACCCAAAGCTGATGGAAGGGGATGCGATTGACGTCTTTGCCGTAGGTCGAATAGGCGTGCATGAACGGCGGACGTGTCTTGGCAAAATTGACGAAGCGCTGCCCCAGGCTGTAGGTCGCCTGGCTGGTCCGCATCAACGGTTCTTCTTCAAGGCCGATCAGGCCGTGATACGCTTCCTGCTGTTTCAGGGTCGGATAGACGTCGCCGGGCCGCAGTAGCGACGGCAGCTCAACCGTGGTGATTTCCAATCCCGCTTTATTGAAGGCGCGCCACAAAACGTTGGCGGTCAGCCACAGGCCTTCGTCGCGACCGACGATAACAACTTTGCGGATCCGGTCGTTCTCAACCATTGGCGTTCTCCACCTTCACTTTTGCATTCGGATCGAAGCAATAGTCGCGCAGAAAATCTGCGTGGGTTGGCAGGGCCTCGACATTGACGGCAACGCGGTCACGGACTTCCGCCAATTTTTCCTGCACGGATTCCAGGCTCATATTGTCGACCTGGCGGTCATAATTATTGGGAACAATGCGCTGTCCGGTATAGACGGCGATCCAGCTTGGCGGCGCGAACAGGCCGTCCTTGTAACGATGGATGTGACCGCGATGACGGTAGGTTTCCATCCGGGCCAGCAGCGTATCGGGCACCTTCATTTCACGAACATAACGCCACATCCCGGTCGGGTCTTCTTGGGGCGGCTTTTCGTTGGCGTGATAGTGGAGAATGAGAAAGTCACGCACGCGTTCGTATTCGATATCGACCAGGCGGTTGAATTCCGTGACCAGCTTCGGGTCGATGACCTTGCCTGGGAAGAGGCGAATGAGGAAATTGGTCGCGATCTGCGCCAGGTAGATACTGGTCGATTCCAGGGGCTCGAGGAAGCCGCTGGCCAGGCCGAGGGCAATACAGTTCTTGTGCCACGACTGCTGGCGGCGGCCGGCCTGGAACCTGAGCAGCCGGGGATCGGCCTGGGCCTTGCCGTCGAGAACGCTCATGAGGACCTTGGCGGCGCGCTCTTCGGTGCTGAACTTGCTGGAAAAGACGTAGCCGTTACCGGTGCGGTGCTGCAGAGGGATGCGCCACGTCCAGCCGGCTTCCTGGGCCGTCGCCTTTGTGTAGGGCGTAAAGTCGCCGGCGCGGTCGCAGGGAACCGCCAGGGCGCGATCGCAAGGCAGCCACTGGGTCCAGTCTTCCCAGCCCATCTTGAGCGCCTGGCTGATCAGCACGCCGCGGAAGCCCGAGCAGTCGATGAACAGGTCGCCCTCGATCACTTCGCCGGATTCGAGCGTCAGGAACTTGATGTGACCGTCTTCGGGGCGCACGGCGACGTCGACGACCTTGCCTTCGGTGCGTTGCAGGCCGCGCGCCTGCGCCCATTTGCTCAGGAAGCGGGCGTAGAGGACGGCGTCGAATTGATAGGCGTAGGCGAATGTCGAGCGGACCGAGCGATCGTCGTCCGACGGAAAATCGAATTTCAGATGGCGGCTGGCCATGATCGCGAAGGAATACTCTTCGATACTCGACGTGTCGCCGTTCTGCCGGGCGCGCAACCAGTACTGAAACAAAGGCACGCCATTGATGGCCTGGCCGTGGATGCCGAAGGGATGGATATAGCTGTCGCCATTACGGCCCCAGTTGACGAAATCGATACCCAGCTTGAACGTGCCATTGGTATCGCGCATGAACTCGACTTCATCGATACCCAGGAAGTCGTTGAAATCCTTGATCTGCGGCAGGGTCGCTTCACCGACACCGACGGTGCCTATTTCATCGGATTCGATCAGGCGTATGTCGCAGAACCCAGGTTTGAAAGTCTTGCTGAGGGCGGCCGCACACATCCAACCAGCGGTGCCGCCGCCAAGGATGACGATCTTCATCGGAGAGGTATCCATCGTTCCCGTTTCCCGGTAAGGCCGTTGCCAGGCACTTCATCATTGTTGAGGTGTTTGTAAGCCTGCCGCCATCCACGCTCGTGGTCAAGCACAGTCTCGTCGCCGCGCGACAATGCTCTGGACCGTAAAAGTTATGGGCAGTGAAAAAAGACGCGCTGTCCTTGAAGGGCAGCGCGTCTTATTACTCGGTCGTTTCAGACGAGCCTTAGTACTTCCAGCGGACCGTTGCCTGGAGGCGTCGATCGTTCTGGAACCAAGCGTTCGGCAGGAGCAGACGCGGATGAGTCGTTCCATCCGTCATCGGACCATCGACCTGTTGGTACAGCACGGTCTCGGTGTTGAGAAGGTTTGTGCCTTCGAGCGAGAACTCGATGTGGTCGTTCAGGCGATAGGCGACGCGGGCATCGAGATAGCCGGCAGCCTTTTGCCAGATCGGGAACACCACGCAGCAATCCTGAGCCGTAACCATGTACATCGAGCGCCAGTTATAGGCGACGCGCGCCGAAACCTGGCCCTTTTCGTACATACCGATCAGGTTGAAGGTGTTATCCGACAGACCTTCGAGCGGCAGATCCGAGAAGCCCAGAGCCGCCGTAGAAGTCCCGCCGCCGGTGGAACCGGAGGAACCGTCGCCCGAGTTGACCACGACACCGCTGTTCTTGATGCCGGTATTGCTCAGGTGCGTCCAGTTGGTTTGCACGCCCAGGCCGTTGAACGGCGCAGGCAGGTCATCGAAGAACGTTTGATAAGCGATTTCGAAGCCCTTGATTGAGGCGCCGTCACCGTTGACCGGACCGTTGATCTGAACCGTACGCGTCACACCATTATTGGTGAACTCTTGATTGTACGTGCCATACTGGATGTAGTCGTGGAACTTCTTGTAGAACAGGTTGAAGGTAACCGAACCCGTCGACGTGAAGTAGTTTTCGAGCGACAGATCGATCTGGTCGGCCGTGACCGGCTTCAGGGCAGGGTTATTAGCCGAACCCGTAAAGCGGACCTTGGTGGTCGTGATATTGCCAAGGTTATCGCAGTTGAAGGCGCCGGTGGTGGCATTACAATCGAGTGTCGCACCCGTGGGCGGCAACGACATGCCGATCGTCTTGTAGAACTTCAGGTTACCGATATCCGGACGCGACATGGCGCGCGACGCAGCGAAGCGCAGGAACCATTTGTCGGTCAGACCCAGGCGGACGTTGAAGCTGGGCAGCCAATTCTTGTGGATCAGGTCCGACGTATAGAGGGTCGAACTGGCCGCAAGGAAGGCACGGTCGGCTGCCGAGACGTGGAAGCTGACGCTCGGACGGAAGATGCCGCTACCCGGAGGCGTTTCGACCAACGGCGTGGCGTCGTAGGTGTTGCCATCGTGGTAGTTGATGCCGCCGGTGCTTTCGTTTTCGGTTTCGACATAACGGACACCGATATTACCAGTAACCGTCGTGCCGCCAAAGATCGTCGCGTCGGGGCCGCCAAACTTCAGCTGAACATAGGCAGCCTTGGATTTTTCGCCGACTTTTGCGACTTCTGCAGGCAGGAAGCAACCGTCGGTTTCACCAGCGCGGTGACAGATCGGCACCCAGCTGTTGGAATTACCACCACCGCCATCAATTTGCGGCTGATAGTGGGTGTTGCCGAAGGCCGCTGCAAAGCCGGTCCGGTCTTGCAGAACGGACGTCTTGATAAACGGCGTCGAGTTGACGTTGGTGGCGCCGCCGCCGTAGAAGTTCGAGTCAAACGTGTACATGCTGTACGCGTTGTGATCCGGGAAGGCAGTACCGGTAATGAAGAAGTTGTCGCGCGTATAGTTCGACCAGTTGTTGACGACGGCCTGCCAGTTATAGGTGGTCCAGCGGACGGTCTGTTCACGGTCGGCATAACGTACGCCGGCCTTCAAGGTATTCAGCCAGGGCGAATCGAAGCTGTAGGCCAGGTCGGCGCGGGTGGCGAATTCATGGCCATCCGAGTCCGTTACGTGGTCCATGATCCACGGCACGCGATAGTTGTTCGGGTTGGCGATGCCGCCCGGAGCCAGATACCAGCCGCTCGCCGTATTCGCGACCTTCATCGTCGGGTGATCACCCGTGAAGTCCAGCGCGACATTGGCAAAGGTCGAGAGTTCCGTGGAGATATCGTAGTTCTTCTGGATCGCATCGACATACTGGACGTCGAAGTTCAGCTTCAGGCGATCGGTCGGATCCCATTTGAAGTTGAACGAAGCGTCCTTGGTGTCGTTGAGCGAGTCGCTCCAGCGGGTATCGTTGGAGTAGGCCGGGGCACGTTGCTCAGCCGGGCAGCTCGGCGTGGCTTCCCAGGAATAACAGCCGCGGGACAGGCCGTTGTTCGATGCAGTCGCACCCGTCGGGGCCGGAAGACCGCCGTACCAGGCATTGTTGCTGCCGACCAGCGTACCCTTTTGGAAGTAACCGTCAGCATTGAACGTGCAGGAGGTCGCGGCCAAGCACTGGGCATTGTCAGTGGTGTTGACGTAGTTGATCTGCTGCGCCCACGCATCGACAGCGGTTGCGGCGGTGGCAACGTATTCTTCCCACTGCTCAACCTTCTTCGATTGGTTGTACTGCAGAGTTGCCAACATGGTGTGATCGTGGTTCTGCCACTGAGCGGCAAAGGCGACACCATCGCGAACGCGATTATAGGTGTTGTCGCGCAGGGCGACAGTCATCGGGATGTAGCGCTTCGCTGTCGTTCCCCATGCCGATGCATTGGAGATGGGAACCATACGGCCGAAGGCGATACCTTCGGAATTGGTGTAGATCTGCGAGTGCGCGCCGTTGAGCATAAAGCCGAACTCACCAAGCTCAGTGTCCCAACGGTCAGCGTAGATAGCCGAAACCGAGCCGGCACCCTTCTTGACCAAGTCGCCATAGGTATACTCACCCGTAGCGGCCAGGACGCGGCCCTTCTGGTCGAACGGCAGACGCGTACGCAGGTTGATCGAGCCGGCGATGCCGCCTTCGATCAATTCGGCGGTCTGGTTCTTGTAAACGTCGACGCCACCCATCAGTTCCGGCGAAACGTCGGACCAGCTCAGGCCACGGCTCGAGTCGGCGGTGAAGATGTCGCGGCCGTTGAACTCCGAACGGACCTGCTGCAGGCCGCGGACGACGACGCCCGACGGTTCGGCCGAGAAGTGGGCCGTGTCGCCTGTCGCGGCAAAACGGTTGACGGTGATACCGGCAACGCGCTGCAGGGCTTCGGCAACCGACTTGTCGGGGAACGAGCCAATGTCGTTAGCGGTGATCGAGTCAACGACCGTATCCGCATCCTTCTTGAGTTGCTGGGCCGTCTTCAGTGACTTACGCACGCCGACGACGACAACTTCCTTTTCGCCACTGGCAGCATCCTGAGCGAATGCCGGCATCGCAGCGGCCGCCATGGCCGTGAGCGCTAACACCGATACGCCGCCCTTTAAAAGCTTCAGCCCGCTAAAGGCCGTGCTTCTGGAACCTTTCATACTTTGTTCTCCCTAGTTGTTCTCTAAACAGCCGCGACTGTAATCAGCTGCTTTGAAGACCGTTGTTTAAGCCAACAGAAATCGCCTCACCGGGCGGAGCCTTTTTATTTTTTATGCAGTTTTGCCCGGAATTTCTTAAGTTTTTGTATGCCGTCGATCGTTTCTCCCCGGCTCATTTTTGACTGGCATGTCAAAAAATCAACCTGAATGAGGAGTCGCTCTAGGCTAGAATTCCGGATAATCCCGTTAGGCGTCTTCTTCCCGATTAATTATTTCATCTTTATCAGTTATCCAAATGTATGACGAATGGCTAGGCAGAATATGACGTTCCGGCCACAATCCGCGCCGACAATGGCACGAATGTCACACTTTGCGCCCCCCTTCCGCCGCCAATCGGCCATATTGCCGTTAGCGCTCACAATTCAGTGAAGTCCGGTCCTTTTTTTGTGACCCGGCGGATTACGCGGCTTTTTTGACGCAGAAGCGGAAACCCTTTGCGGCAGAAAGCAACGCTTCCGCGCAAAATCGCTTGGCGGCGGCCGCGCCGAGCGGATAGTCTGCCATCAGATCGAATACCCGGTCGCTCAGGATGCCTTGTGCCTATGTTGGAAGACTTCGATATCGCCCGTGTCGCGCGCCGTGAGGCGGTAACGCCTGAAATTTTTGCCAATGAAATCGTTCCAGCGGCACGGCCGATCCTGATGAAGGGGCTTGTGTCGGACTGGCCGGCCGTCAAACAGGGCCAAACCTCGGTCCAGGCCGCAGCTGATTACATCAAGGCGATGGATACGGGTCAGCCGGCATCCGTCCTGGAAGCCAACAGCACCACGCAGGGCCGGTTTTCCTACGGCCCCGACATGTATGATTTCAATTTCAACACCTACAGCAAATCGATTTCCGCCGGGATAGACCGCCTGCTGAGTCTCCTCGACCACCCCAACCCTTCTTACCTCTACGTCCAGTCGACGCCGACGGCGCAATATTTGCCGCGGTTCGCGTCCGAAAACGTCAATCCGATCCTGCCGCCCGGAATCACGCCGCGCATCTGGATCAGCAACGCCACGCGCGCGCAGACCCACAACGACAATGACCACAATGTCGCGTGCGTCATTGCCGGGCGGCGGCGCTTTACCCTGTTTCCGCCCGAGCAGGTGAAGAACCTCTATATTGGTCCGCTGGACCGCACCCCATCCGGCCGCGCCATCAGCCTGGCCAGTCTCGAAGCCCCGGATTTTGAGAAATTTCCACGGCTGCGCGAAGCGCTGAACCACGCTCAGGTCGCCGAGCTGGAACCGGGCGACGCGCTGTACGTGCCGCGTTACTGGTGGCATCACGTGCAGTCGATGACGCCGTTCAATGTGCTGATCAATTACTGGTGGGGGATGCCGCCCAACCCGTTCGACAATCCGGTTAACTGCTTCAACGAAGCGATCCTGGCCTTGAAGGACCTGCCGGAACCTGAGCGCGCCTACTGGAAGACGATGTTCGATTACTACATCTTTCAGACCGACGGCGATCCGATCGCCCACATTCCCCCGCGCCACCAGGGGGGACTCGGCAAGCACACGCCGGAGATTCGCAACGGACTGCTGCGCGCCCTGCAGCAGACGTTCTCCGGCAAGATTTAGGTCAGGCACCCTGTCCGGGAGACATCGGATAGGGTGCCTGGGCTCCGGAATCGGGCGGAGCCTTAGTAGAAGTGATAGTCGCCCGCCGTCAGTTTGGTCGTCCCCGTCGCCATGGCGATCAGGATATAACCATCGTTGGATGCCTTGGTCGGGTCGTGCAGGACGTAATATTGCTCCGACTGGCTGGATCCATAGTGGTCGAAGGTCAGGGTTGAACCGGCGCCAAAGCCGAAGAACTGGATCAGGTCCTGAGGCGGCGTGGCGCTGCTGGGCTGGCCTGCGCCTTCGAAGTCGCCGATGCGGTCGAAACCCCAGTCCGATAGGGGATCGGCCACTGCGCGCAAGTCGCCTGCGTTGAAGACAAACGAATCGTTGCCCGCGCCCCCCAGGACGACGTCGGCACCGGTGCCGCCCGTCAGGACGTCCTTGCCGCCGCCACCGCTCAGCATATCGTTGCCGGCGCCGCCATTGATGCTGTCGTCGAACGCCGAGCCGTAGATCCGGTCGTTGCCGCCGAGCGCAGCGATGCTTAGCTTCGTCGTCGCGGCAGCGTAGTTGATCGTATCCGCGCCTTCGGACAGGCGGATGTATTGCGATGCCGGGGTCGATGGTGCGACGACCGTGACATTGACTGTGGCGTGGGCCGTGCCGCCGTGCCCGTCGCTAATGTCGTAGCCGAAGCCCGCCGCACCGGAATAGCCATTGGCCGGGGTGAAGGTGACGATGCCCCCTGACAAGGAGACGGAGCCGTGCGACGCGCCATTGACACCGGTCACGACGAGGCCGTCGCCCTCGATGTCGCTGTCATTCGCAAGCAATGTTCCCGCAGGCAGGGTGAGCGCGGTATTCTGCGCCGTGGTTCCCGTGTCATTGACGGCGGTCGGCGCGTCGTTGACCGGATCGATGACCAGGGTCTGCAACGCCGCGACCGTGCCGCCATCGCCATCCGAGACTGTGTAACTGTGCGCCACCGGGCCGTTGTAGTTGGCAGCCGGCGTTACCGTGAAGGTGCCGTTGCCGTTGTTGACGACACTGGCGTGGGCGGCACTGAGGCCGGTTACCGACAAGCCGTCGCCGTCAACGTCGGTGAAGCCCTGCAGCAGACTGGCAGCGGAGACGATATAGGCGGTGTCCTCTGTGCCGTGAGGCAGGGAGGCCGTGGGAGCACCGGTCGGGATGTCGTTGACAGCGTCGATGACGATGCTCTGGCCCGCAGCGATTGTGCCACCTTTGCCGTCCGAGACCGTGTAGCTGAGGGCGATGGCGCCGTTGTAGTTGGCGGCCGGTGTTATGGTGAAGGTGCCATTGCCGTTATCGCTGATCATCGCGTGGGTGGCGCTGAGGCCGGTAACGCTCAAGGCATCGCTGTCGGCGTCGCTGAAGCCCTGGAGCAGGGTGGCGACTGAGACGATATAGGCGGTGTCTTCTGCACCATGCGCCAGGTTTGCCGTGGCCGCGCCCGTCGGCGCGTGATTGACCGGCGGCGGAGGAGGTGGTGGCGGAGGCGCTGGCGGCATGACCGTCAGGACCAGACTTGACGTATCAACTGTGCGATCGGCGAATTGCAGTTTCTCAACACTGATCAGGGTATCGAGCCCCTGCCCCCAGGCCTGGTGCTTGTCCTTGACCAGCACAGCGCCGGCACCGCCGTCATAAAATTCATAGTCTGCCACATCGCCGGGCAGGATAAAGGTATCCGTACCAGCATAGCCATCGAACCAGTCATTGCCGTTGCCGCCCTGGAAGGCATCATCTGACTGCGTGCCGCGGATGTGGAATTTCTCGATGCCGGTAAACTGCACCTGGGTGTAATTGCCGCCATTAAGGACACCGCTATAGCCGCCGTCCGGATCGACGCTCAGGGTCGTGCCCGTGGCGCCAAGGCCGCCGATCGACAGGCCGTAATCGAGGGATAAGGTATCGGTGCCGGCGCCGCCATTGACGGTGTCCATGCCGCCAAGATAGCTCGACAGACCGGGATCAAGCGTATCGTCCCCGCCGCCGCCATTGATAACGTCATTCATGCGTACGCCGGTGGCCAGGGAGGCGCTGATGAAGGTATCGTTGCCCTCACCGCCGGTGATTTCGGTGAAATACTCGAAATGTACCGCGCTATTGCCGCCGGCACCCGTGACGGTACCAGCCACGAGGTCAACCAAGACGCCACCGGAATAGTCGCTGAAATCCTTGCCGTAACCGTCGGTACCGCTGCCGCCGTCGGCCGTATCGACGCCCTTGCCGAGGTGGGTTACGTCATCGCTGGCGCCGGCATCGACAACATCGTTGCCATTGCCGGTCGTGATCGCGTCGCCGGACTGCGTGCCGTGGATATCGAAGTTTTCGATGCCGTCGAAC
>FJVW01000710.1_pt1 | contig 11961 bp, 8 predicted proteins | sample 1011851 | NCBI WGS metagenome assembly FJVW01 (sample SAMEA3912450, study PRJEB9761) | metagenome | biome: forest; material: soil | place: USA | collected 2011-06-22 | depth 0.1 m | reverse complement strand
GCCCGCGTCTCGACCGTGGCGCTGCCGAGATGCGGCAGCAGGACGGCATTGTCGAGCCCGAGCAGATCGGGATGGACCGCTGGCTCGCGCTCGTAGACGTCCAGGCCGGCGGCCCAGATGACGCGGTCTTTCAATGCCTGCGCCAGATCGCCCTCGTCGATGACCGAGCCGCGCGCGGTGTTGATCAGGATGGCTGTCGGCTTCATCAGCCCCAGCAGGCGGGCATTGACCAGGTGGCGCGTCTCAGCCCCGCCCGGGCAGTGCAGCGACAGGACGTCGGACTGCGCCGCCAGCGCGTCGAGACCGTCCACGTAGCGCGCTTCGAACCGTGCCTCGACCTCGGGCGTGGCGCGGCTGCGGCTGGCATAGGCGATGGTCATGCCGAGCGCCGCTTTCGCCCGATGCGCCGTCGCCTGGGCAATGCGGCCGAAGCCGAACAGGCCGAGCGTCTTGCCTTGCAGCGACTGCCCCATCATGTGCGTCGTCCCCCAGCCGCGCCAGCCATGGGCGCGTACCTGGCGCTCGCCCTCACTCGCCCGGCGGCTGGTCATAAGCATCAACAGCAGGGCAATGTCGGCGGTGGCGTCGGTCAGGACGTCGGGTGTATTGGCGACAACGATGCCGGCAGCCTTCGCAGCGGCAAGGTCGATATGCTCAAAACCGACGCCGAAATTGGCGATGATCTGCACGCGGGCGTCAGGCGTGCCCAGGACCCCGGCATCGAACTTGTCGGTAACGGTGGGGCATATGCCGTCGTAGTCGCGCATGGCCGCCTTGAGCTCGTCAGGCGTTAAGGGGGCGCCACTCGTATTTATCGTGACGTCGAAACGTTCGGAAATCCATTTCTCCGCCGCATCGGGCCAGGGACGGGTCAACAGGATCTTGGGCCGGGTCATGGGAAGTCTCTGATTACGGGCTTTGGCCTATTCCCTACTCCACCCGGTCCGAATAGGTCCAGTGGACAATGTCGTGCAGGTCCTTGCCGGCAAACGCCTCAACGACATTGTCGCCGTCCTTCAGCGTCACCTTCCACGTGGCGACATGATCGACCACCGTCTGCGCCCCCAGACTCTCGCCATTCAGGCTCAGCCGCACCTCGTCGACGTTTGCATAGATCTTGACCGTAACGTTGCGCGTGCGCCGATGCGCATAACGCGGGCTGCTGATATGAACCATCAAGCGATCCGACCAGTTGGCCTGATACCAGAAATAAGCGTCCTTTTTGACGGACCGGTCCTCGCTGATCAGCCCCTTGTCGTTCATACCCGGACGGTCGCCTTCATTGCGGGCATAGGCCGGGAAGTCGAAGGCCACCCAGATGTAGTCCGACCACAGCCAGGGCCGCGCCGACAACTGTTTCCAGTTGGCCTCGTGATAGGCTGCCTGATACTGCTCCGGATGCCAGTAGCTTGTTGTCGCGGGCCGGCCGGCCGGGTCTTCCTGAGCCTTGATACTGGCCCCGGCGCCATATTCGCTGATACCGAAGACGCGATCCGGGAACCTGGCGTGCACGGCGTCCGCCCACTTGCCCAGATCGGCGAATTCGCCGCTGTACCAGCCGTAATAACGGTTGAACGACGTGACATCGGCATGGGTGGCGATGGCGGCGTCATCGGCCAGGCAGCAGTGCGAATAGACGGTCGGCCGCTTCGGGTCCATGGCCTTGGCCGTCTTTTGCAGGTCGGCCATGAGGGCATTGGCGGCGTCTGAGTTGTCCCACAGTTCGTTGCCAAGGCCCCACATGGCAACGGAAGGATGGTTGTAGTTCTGCGCGATCAGTTCGCGCAGCTGCTCGACGATATTGTCGTGAAAGGCGGCGTCCGCCGTGACTTCATTGACCAGGGGGACTTCGGTCGTCACGATGAAACCGTAGTGGTCGGCATCGTCATAGACGCGTTGCGGGTGCTGCATGTGCGCCAGGCGCAAGCCCGTCGCGCCGAGATCATCGAGCATCTGCATGTCAGCGTCGATATCGGCGTCCGAGACCGCGGTGCCTTTGCCCGGCCGTCCGGGCTGCTGCATATTGACGCCGTGGACGCCGTAGGGCCGGCCATTGAGCAGCAAGCCCTTGTTCGGATCGGTGGCGATGGTGCGGACGCCTAACGGCACGGCGACGATATCGTCCGCGACCGCGACCTCGACCCTGTAAAGATAAGGCGATTGCCGCCCCTGCCAGAGGTGCGGACGCCTGATGGTCAGGACCTGGTCGACCGTGGCTACCCCCGACGCCAGCGCCTGCCGGTGGGTCGACTGCACGACGACCTTGCCGTCGGCATCAAGGATACGCGTCCGAACCATGGCAGACGTCTTGGCGCCGTCATTCGCCAGCAGAGAGCGCACGGCAATATCGGCGCGGCTTTCGCTCATCTCCTGCGTTGAGACATAGACGCCTGGACCGCCGTGGTCCGTCAGATCGACATGGACGTCCGGCACGGCAACCAGCGATACGCCGCGCGTCAGCCCGCCCGAGACGTTGAAATCGCCGTTGAGCGGCGCCACTTGCGCAACCTTGGTATTGTCGACACGCACGGCAATCACGTTGCCGCCGGCTTTCAGCGCGTCCGTAATATCAAAGCGAAAGGCCGCGTAGCCGCCTTCGTGACGCCCGACGCTCCGGCCGTTGACGTACACATCGGCCACCAGCGTCGCGCCATCGAACTGCAGGTAATAGTGCTGCCCCTTGACCGGCGTCAGGTCGAGCGCGCGACGATACCAGGCCGGGCCGCGGTAATAACCGTTCGGGCTGGCGATGGCATCGCGATCACTCGCCGAACGCACATCGTGGGCATTGAAACTGTGCGGCAGATCGACCTTTTGCCAGCCGCCGGCATCGAACGCGGCGTCCTTCGCGGCAGGGATATCCTGACGAATGAATGCCCAGCCGGCGTTGAGCGATGTCTGCGTGCGCGCTTCGGCGATGGCGGGAAACAGAAGGCACAAGAGGAGTCCAAGCCGGATCAGAAAGGTCTTCACGGTATCCTCGCCTGTTATGGTTTGGCGAATTTATATGACTTTTACGGACCGCCTTACAAGCGCTCAAAAAGGTGCCGCCGAATGAAATCGCATGGGTTCCCCGCTTACAGGATGCGGCACTTCCAATGTCTCGGCATGCAAAAGCAATCTCGGACTCAAGGCCACGACCTCGGGTGGCGCATAGAACACGTCCCCGACGATCGGATGCCCCACCGCCTGCATATGCACACGCAGCTGATGCGACCGGCCGGTGACGGGCTCCAGTTGCACGCGCGTCGTCCCCTCCCGCCGCGACAAGACGCGATACCGCGTCTGGGACGGTTTGCCGATTTCGTGGTCGACCATCTGACGCGGGCGGTTCGGCCAGTCTGTGATGAGCGGAAGATCGACCTCGCCCAAATCCGCCTGCATTTCGCCGGCAACAATCGCGACGTATGATTTGGCGACCCGCCGCTCGGCAAAGGCTATGGACAGCGCCCTTTGCGCCTCTGCGCCACGACCAAACACCATCACCCCCGACGTCGCCATGTCGAGGCGATGCACGGTCAGCGCGTCGGCGTACGCCCCCTGAAGCCGGCTGATCAGGCAGTCCTGATTGGCCTCGCCCCGCCCCGGGACGCTCAGCAGATCCGCCGGCTTGACGGCCACCAGCATGTGGTCGTCGGCATAAAGGACCTCCGGCACGTCAGCGGCCAAGGATGCGGCCGAAGCGGCGCTGCAAATCAACCCACATCCGCCCCTTTGACGCATCCAGACGCTTGACGTCGATCAGCGTGACGTCACCCGCCTGGGACAGGGTGTGCAGGCCATCGCCATAGCCATCAAGCAGGCCTTCAGGCGTCAGGGCGGCGGCGACAGACGCGCGCACCGCCTCGCTTGTCAGTTCGTCGATCCGCAGCACGCTCAGGCCGCGGCCGTAGCCGCCGACGCAGTTCTGCGTCGGCAAGTACAGCTGGCCATCCACAACGAACGGCGTCCCGCCCGGCCTGGCGGATTCCAGCGCAACATGCACGGGATTGGCAGGATGTCGCTGCCAGGGCCCGGTGAGCGCATCGGCAAAAGCGACGTGCAACTCCTTCATCGCCCGGTTATCCTCGCCCGGCAGGGCGTAAAACATCCACCACCTGCCATTGTGACGGATGACGCTGGCGTCGATCGCCGGTTCCTCCAGCAAGGTCGCCACCGGCTGCCACCGGTCTGGAAAGCGCTCGGCGCGATAAAGTGTCAGCTTGCCGCTGCGGTGGCCTTCAGGCAGCATATAGGTCTCACCGCCGTCCTCGATCAGGCTGGGGTAGGACAGATGAAACGGTTCGCGCAGGGCAAGGCCCTGGCTTTCGACGCGCCAGTCCTGATCGTAGGTGTAGTAGTGGATCTCGCCGCGCTTGACGCGATAATCGAGCGCCTCGACCAGAACGGTCAGACGGCCGTCACGCCACAGCCCGAACGGGTCGGCATTGAAACAAAAACTGCCGGGATCAGGAAGCCAGGTAATCCGGGCCTTGCGCAAGGCTGCCGGCGACATCAGGCGTGCGGCAGGATCGTGGACGATCCCTACCTGCCAGAGTTCGGTCATGTTTCGCGCCAACCTTGCGACTCCGCGTCAAGCTGAAAGGCGGAAAGGCGCACACTTAATGGCGCCTGGCAAGGGCCGGGTTATTCTGCCGCGATCGGCGCGAAAACCGGCACGGCGGCTGCACGGCCGCGGCCGTTGCGGTGGCGGATCGTTTCGAGCGCCTGCGACAACCGCTGCCGGCCGGCCTCGAACCCGAAGGTTTTCAGGGCATGGTGTTGGGCCAGCCGCGCCATGCGCAGCCGGCCCTTCCAGTCGGCGAAAACCGCGCCTACAGCCTCCGCCAATGAACCTTCGTTTTCGCTTTCAAACAGGGTGCCGAGGCTGCCCTGGCGCAGGATCTCGCGCGGGCCTTCGATGTCCGCCGAAACCACCGGCACGCCGGCCGCCATGGCTTCGATGACCACAAGGCCAAAAGCTTCGTAGCGGGACGAGACGACGAACAGGTCAAGCTCGGCCATGAAGCCGTGCGGGTCCGAAACCCAGCCGCAGAGTTCGACGCAGCCGCTCAAATCCTCCGCCTCGATGAGCCGTTGCAGGTTTTCCCGTTCCGGGCCGTCGCCGGCGATACGCAAAAGAAAATCGTGGCCCTGATTGCGCAGAATCGCCGCCGATTTGAGGAGCAGGTCGAAACGCTTGATCTCGTGCAGGCGTCCCATGGCGCCGATGACCGGGCGTCTGTCCGGCGCCGTCTTCACCGGATGGCTTTCCAGATGAGCGAAGTTGGCCACCTCTATGCGCGGCACCTGGGGATAGGCCGCGCCAAGGCCGTCGCTGACATTGGCGCTGACGCACAAGGAAGCGCTGACGCGTTTGATGTGGCGCTTGTAGCATTGATTGTGCAGGACCTGGACCGTCTTGGCCTTGCCATTGACGAACGGCAGCAGACACAGCCCGGTGGCACGATTGCCGTGCATGAGGATCAAATCGGGCTTGAACGCCTGGACCTGGCGCCACAGCTTCCAGGCCGCGACCGGATCATGGCTGATCGTCGTCGCCAGCGGGCTGAATTCGGCCGCGTCCAGTTCCGAGGCCATGACGCCTTCGGGGTGCCCGACGCTCAGCGTGTCGTAGCCTTCCGCGCGCAGAGCTTCATGGTAACGTACCGCCATGCTCTCGACGCCGCCGCGACCCTTGGCCAGCATGACATTGAGAATACGCGTTTCCACTCGATACAACCCCGGCAAAAAGTGATGCGCCGGGGTCCCGACGGCCCGTTAAGACCTCCCCGGCGCTACAGGACCGCACCGCCGCGCGATCCCGATATTGAGAAGACACCGCCGCGGCGCCAAACCCTCACCTCCGGATAAGGATTTAATAAAAGAATTTGGTAAAAGGTCCGATTAACCAATTTTATATCTTAGAATTCAAAGCGTAACCCAAACCAACCACATCGAAAATTTATTAAATCCTCATAATTATGGATGGAAGTGGGCGACGCCGCTAACCGGCTTGCCACATTTACAGCAAGATGCGATGACACCCGTAACCGTTGCCCACAGTCTGTTCTACCGGAACCAACGCGACCTTGACGCCCACCTCGCAAACCGTCTTGCTGGAAGCCTATTTCGAGAAGCGTATCCTTCTCGTGCGCTATTTCACGCGCCTGACCGGCGACGCCGCCCAGGCCGAGGATATCGCTCAGGATCTGTATCTCAAGGTCGCGGCGACCCACACCGAGTTAGAGGTCGCCGATCCTGTCGCCTTCCTTTTCCGCATGGCGCACAATATCCATCTCAACCAGTTGCGGTCGTTGAACAACCGGCGCAATCGCGACACCGCCTGGCACGTCGTCAGTCAGCAGCGGGTGGGTGGCGAATCGGTCGACGATTCGCCGTCGGCCGAAGAGCTGACCAACGGCCGTCAGCAGATGGCGCTTTTGACGCGCGCGCTGGAAGAGCTGCCCGAAAAGACTCAGGCCATTTTTCGCTTGCACAAGCTCGACGGCGTCAGTCAGGCCGAGGTCGCCACCAGGCTGGCCATCTCGCTCAGCTCGGTCGAGAAGCACCTGAGTATCGCCCTCAAACATCTGGTCGCGCGGCTGCGTCCACTTGCGGGGCCGGGGCCATGACGAGAGCGATAATCGGGATCGGGCGAGGGCTTTTGTAAAAAAATGCAAGTCCGGCGATAAAACTTGCGGGTTTCGCCGACTTGCGGTGTCTTCTGGCTAAGGGAGTACGAACAGACTATGTCGAGTAGAGACGAAGACAGAGCTGTGATTGAGATGGCTGCATCGGTTTGGGCCGTGCGCAGCCAGGGCCCCGAGCTGCGTGAAGCAGACATCGTGGCACTCACGGAATGGCTTGAAGCCTCGGACCATCACGCCGAGGCCTATCGCCGTGCCTTGTCGCTGTGGCTCAACCTGACGCCATACAGCGCGTCATCGGATGCCGCATCCGGCGCCGAAATCACCAATGTCGTGCATCTCTCCGCCCGCCGCAAAGACCCTGCCCGCCGGGCAATCTTTGCGCGACCGGTCGTCGCCTGGGGCGCCGGCGGCGCAATTGCCGCAGCCCTGGCGCTTGTCGCCTGCCTCCCCCTTCTCAATTCCCGTCCCGTTCCCGCCGTCACCTATGCGACCGCCAAGGGTGAACGCCAAAGCTTCACGCTTGCCGACGGCACGGTGCTGATGCTCAATACCGGCAGCCGCGTCTCGGTCACGATGGGCAAGGACGAGCGCATCCTCAATCTTGAGCACGGCGAGGTCGCCGTGCAGGTCGCGCATGACGCCAACCGTCCCTTCCGGCTCGATACCGCCGACGTCCGCATTACCGACATTGGTACGGAATTCAACGTTCTGCGCGAAGACAGCGCCGTTCGCGTGACCGTAAAATCGGGTATTGTCCGCGTCCAGCCCACCCAGTCGGGTGGCCAGCCGGTCACCTTGCATGCCGGTGACCTGGGCATCCATAGCGACGGCGCAACAACCAGCCAACTTGGACGCGCGGATCCGCAACAGGCCTTTGCGTGGCAAAGCGCGCATGCTATCTATCGCGATCAACCCTTGTCGGTCGTGGTAAAAGATCTCAACCGCTACTTCGACAAACCCATTATCGTCGATGATGAAACCGGAAAGCTGCCGCTGACGGCCATCCTCACCTTGGATTCGGAGGGCTCGGTTGTCGGGCGGCTGGAAGAATTTCTACCGATCGATGCGATCCAGACGGATGAGGGCATTGTGCTCCGCCGCGCTGCTCATAGCCGCAACCGCGGGACTTGAAACTCCTGCCCGCGCTGCCGAAGCTGATATTTCCTACGACATAAACCTGCCGTCCAAGCCGCTGCACGACGCGCTTATCGACCTGGCCTTGCAGACAAACATATCCATCGGCGGCGTCGATCCGGCGCGTTGCGGTACCGTGTCTGCGCCGGTCCGTGGCACGATGAAAGCCGAGCGCGCCCTGCGCAACGCACTGGCCGGCACGCGCTGCGACGTGCGGCGCTACGATGCGCGCACCTTCCGCCTCGAGCTCAAGCGTGAACCGAAACTGGCTGCCAACAGGCCCATTCGCGACATCGCGCCCCCCACGCCGACCGAAGAAGTCCTGATCCTTCGCCGTCCGGCGGCGCTCAACGCCATCCCGCGCGCCATCAGCATCATCCCGGGTTCCGTCCTCGCCGAAAGTGACATGGACCTCAACCAGCTGGCGGCCCGCGTACCGGGAATGGCCGTCACCAATCTCGGCCCCGGCCGTGACAAGATCCTCCTGCGCGGCATTTCCGACAGCGTGCTGACCGGAAGGACCCAATCGACGGTCGGGCTCTATCTCGACGACTCCCCTATCACCTACAACGCGCCCGATCCCGACCTGCTCCTCGTCGATATGGCGCGCGTAGAGGTGCTGAAAGGCCCGCAAGGGGCGCTTTATGGCCAGGGATCCCTGGCCGGCGTCGTTCGCCTGGTGACGAATAAGCCGCGCGTCGATGCCTACGAATCCGATATCGGCGCCGGCGTCGGCGTTACGGAAGGCGGTCAAATGTCCTGGCGCGCCACCGCGATGCTGAACATTCCGGTCATACGCGACAAGGTGGGCGTACGCGCCGTGGCGTACAAGGAAGAGTCCGGCGGCTTTATCAAGGATCAGACCGGCAGCAAGAAAACGACCAACACCACTGTCCGCTCAGGCGGCCGGCTTGGCGTCGCCTGGCCGATCGATAATCGCTTCTACCTCACGGCCGCCGCGGTCGTTCAACGCCTGAACTCGGAAAACAGCCAGTACGTTTTCGGCCAGACGCGCCCCTATCGCCGCGAGCTTGCCGTCGCAGAGCCGCATAACAATGCCTTTGACGAACTCACCGCCGGCCTGAAGGGCGAGTTCGACGCCGGCACGCTGAAGATCGCCATCAACCACCTGCACCACGACCTGTCGTCCGGCTACGACGCCCAGCCCTTGCAGCGCTTCGTCTCGGTGCCGACCTCAGGCGTCCTGTTCTACGACGAGAGCCAGTCGATGTCGCTGTCATCGGTCGAAGTCAGCTTCGTGTCGCCCACCAACCGCCGCCTTCGCTGGCTGGCCGGGCTTTTCCTGGCGCGCAGCACCGAGCATTTCGATCCGCACCTGATCGACGTCTTCACCATCCGCGAACTTTACGACGAAGCGCGTACCGACCGCAGCGCCGATACCGCCCTGTTCGGTCAGCTGTCCTTCGATTTTACACCGAAACTGACTGGCTCGGTGGGTCTGCGCAGCATGCACAGCGCCCACGAAACCGACAGCCGTATTTCAAACGTCCATCTGACCGGCTACGGGCCATCGGGGCAGATCAACGGCAAGATCGACGGTACGCGCCTGGCCCACAGCTTCCTTCTCAATTACCGCCCGCGCTCCGGCCTGTTGATGTACGCCCAGGCCGCCGACGGTTACCGAACCGGCGGCTTCAATACGACCACGCAGATGGTCACATCCGTTCCGGCGGTCTATCTGGGCGACGCCTTGAGCAGCTTCGAGGCGGGCGTCAAATTCAATACACCCGACAATCGCGTCCGGCTGAACCTGACCGGTTTCCAGATCTGGTGGAAAGATATCCAGAGCGATCAGCTTCGCGCGACCGGCCTCCCGATCACGCTCAATATCGGCGATGGCGGTAATTCAGGCGCTGAATTCGAAGCGGACTGGATGGTGACGCGTGCGCTCAACCTGCACGTGGCGGCTCAGGTGAACGATCCGAGACTGCGTAAGCCCAATCCCATCTTTTCCGCCGACAAGGACCACGGCATGCCGTTCATTTCGCGCCAGAGCATGAGCCTCAGCGCAGACTGGACCCCGATGGTCTTCAGTCACCGGCTGGAGAGCAGCCTGACCCTGTCGTATCGCAGCCCCTCGCCGCTCAACTACGGCGCGCTGCGAACCATCCAGATGGATCCATACACCAATCTCGACCTGTCGAGTTTTATCAATCTCGGCAAGGTGCGGATCGGCGCGCGGATCTACAACGCCACCGGCGTGAAGAGCAACAGCTTCGCCTACGGCAACCCGTTCAGCCTGGAAGGGTCCAGTCAGATCACGCCCCTGCGTCCGCGGACATTATGGCTATCCGTCAATCGTCGCTATTGACGGCGCTGCCATTGATGGCCCCGCTATTGGCGCCAAAGGGATCGACGGGGGTCAGGCCAAATGACCCCTTTGCGGTCCGGTAGTCCCCTGCCAGGATCTCGTAATGCAGGTGAACCGGAACCACCCGGTCCGATGTATTGCCCATCCGGCCGATAACCTGTCCGGCCCGCACCGTTTCCCCCGGCTCGGCATCATCGGCAAAGGCGGACAGATGCGCGTAGCGCGTATAGACGCCGTGACCGTGGTCGATCAGAATCATATTGCCGTAATCGGCGCGATAGGTCATCTCGACAATCACCCCGTTCCCGGCGGCAAGGATCGGTGTGCCCAGGGCCGCCCAATAGTCCAGTCCCTTGTGCAGGCGGCCATCCCGCATCCCATAACCCGAGGACAGGCACGCGCCCAGGACAGGCTCCACGGCCAGGCGCACGCCGGAAATCGCAACAACGGAAGCAAAATTCGCGACCTTGCCGGAGACCTCGATGCGTGGCGCGTTGCTGACGGTCATTCCAGGGCAGATGTGAAGCTCGCCGGCGAAGCCGTAGGTGGCGGAAGGCGACCGTTCCGGGCGTTCGCCGCCTATCGGCACGTTTGCGGATTCCGGCGCCGTCTCGCAACCCGCCAGGGCCAGCAGGACAATTCCGAGCCCGGCACCCCAGCCGTTCAGCCTGGCTGTTCCAGCCATCTCCGTCCCCTTGCTACCACTGCTTGGAATAGCCTAGCCGCAGGCCGTCTGTCCGTCAAATGACGTCTCGGACACTGCATTTCGTCCGGTATAAGGGGTGATGAATCAAGCGTACAGGTACGTCAGGCCTGTACGGGCAATGATCTGCCGTTTTCGGCATTGTTCTGGTCCTGGACCTGGACGATGAACTGGTTCACGGTATCATAAAGCTTAGCCGAGACGTCGGACAGACCTCCCGCTACGTCTTCCACCTTGAGCGCCGCTTCGTTTGTGTCCCGGGCAGTACCCAGCACGCTCTGCACGCTGCCGGCGACGAGGCGCGATTCAGCCGCGGCGTTCGATATATTGCCGGCGATTTCATGCGTCACGGCTTCTTGCTGCCCCACCGAAAGAGCAATCGCGTTGGTCAGATGCGTGACTCCGTTCATGGCGTCGGCGATCTCCATTATGGAGCCAGCCGCGTCCCTTGACGCATTCTGTATTCCCAGGACGTGGCGCGCGATTTCGTCGGTCGCCTTGGCCGTTTGCGTCGCCAGCGCCTTGACTTCAGAGGCAACCACGGCAAATCCCCTGCCGGCGTCTCCGGCGCGCGCCGCTTCAATGGTGGCATTGAGCGCCAGGAGGTTGGTCTGACCGGCAATCGAGTTGATCAGTTCGACAATGTCGTTGATTTGCATCGCCGCACGGGTCAATTCACCGACCTGAGCATCGGCCCGGCGCGCCACGTCTGCCGTTTTCGATACCTCCTCCGACGCCCGATTTGCTTGGGCTGCAATTTCATGGATGGACGCACTAAACTCCTCAGTTGCCGACGCGACGGCCGTAATATTGTCGGTCGCGCTGGAGGAAGCCCTGGTCGCAGTGTCGGCTTCGTGGCGCGTCACCTCTGCCACATGTCCCAAGGTCGATGCCGTTTCGCGCATCAGCCGCGTTCCGCCATCGACGCTCTGAACGGCTTTAACAATGTCGTCCTGAAACTGACGGATAATCTGCGCCACACGGTCCTGCTGGGCTTCCTTGGCCTCGCGGTCTCTCGCGGCTTCAATCTCCAGCCGCATACGGGCCGAGATCGCGTCACGGAACGTCAGCATGGCTCGCGCCATATCGCCGGCTTCGTCGTGGCGCGTCGTGAAGGGTATGGCAATTCCATTGTCGCCCTCCGCCATCTTGCGGATGGC
>FJVW01000538.1_pt1 | contig 12136 bp, 6 predicted proteins | sample 1011851 | NCBI WGS metagenome assembly FJVW01 (sample SAMEA3912450, study PRJEB9761) | metagenome | biome: forest; material: soil | place: USA | collected 2011-06-22 | depth 0.1 m | reverse complement strand
GGCGGCGACGGCCTCGGGCTCGAGCTTCAGGCGAATGGCGTAGACTTCTTCCGCTTCCGAAATGGCCATCTGGCGCACGAAGAAGCCGCGGTTGGCGTGAGAGACCAGCAGCCCTTCCTGCTCAAGGCGCACGAATGCTTCGCGCAGCGGTATCTTGCTGACGCCCAGTTCTGCCGCCAGTGCATCCTGACGGATCGCCGATGTCGATGCCAGCTTGCCGGCCAGGATCTGGTCACGCACAAGCGTAAACACCTGATCGGAAAGGGTCTGTACGACGATAGTCATGGGGTGCCGTGGAGTTGGGGAGCCAGACCCAAACAATGGGCCGCTTCGCCGCAAACTCAAGTTAAAGAATTGTTATGTGTTTTTGAACCAGCTCAAACGCCGCTTGGCTCCTCGCATCGGCTCGGGCGGGCGCTTGCCCTCGCCTACCCGCCGGCGCGCAGCGTTGCGATCAGGATCTCCATATTGTCGATATAGGTTCCCGTCGAAATACCGATCACCGGCTTTTCGGCGAGATAGGGCGAGGTGTCGGTGTCGTCGCCGACGCGCGTCGAACGGAAATCTCCGGGTGCTACCTCGGCCGAACCGTCGCCGCTGTATGGATGGCTGGTCGCCTTCAGTTCCGTCGGCCAATAACCGTCGGCATTCAGCGCTGCGACCAATCTGTCCGCCGTTGCCGCAACCTTGCTTGAATTAAGGTCGGAGCCGGTGAACATTTCCGTCATGACGAAGCGCGGCAGACCGCCATGCGCGCCCTGGCGCAACGGCGAGTCCCTGGTCACCTCATCGACAGGCATCGCTTTGAGGGCCTCGAATTCCTTGCGCAGTTTTGCCACGTCGAAATAGCGGAAGGCGTTGTAGTGGCCGGGCGTGTGCCTCGGGTCGTAGTCGACATAATATTCGCCGTTGACCACGTTCGAGCCGCGGCGGTGGACGTATAACGGCTTGTTGGTCCGCAGCTCGATAAAGGTCGGGTGGCGGTTGGTCTTACCGTCGGCGTCCGGCAGCCGCACGCTGTCTAGCCAGTCAAGCGCCGCGGGAATGCCTGTCAGATACCGGCTGTCGCCGGTCAGGCGATAGAAAGACATCAGTTGCTGGATGCTGCTGTACGTCGTGTGCGTGGCCAAGGCCTTCGGCTCATAGGTGCGGGCGCCGGCGGGTTTGAGGTCCAGCGTATATTGCAAGGCCCAGCCCGGCTGCGGTGCGCCCTGCTGGGTCACGATATAAACCGCCATGCCGCGCGTGATGGCGTCGAGCACCCGCGTGTCCCCTAGCGCCTGATAGCACATGACCAGGAACTTGACGTTTTCCGCCGTGACGTCGTCGTTGAAGGTAATATAGGACGTGTAGTCGGCGTGGCCGTGGTGCGTGAACTCGTATTTCAACGGGTAGCGCTGCGGCCAGCCGCCGATCGGGTACTGACTGGCGAGAACGAAATCGATGGCCTTGTCAACGGCCGGGCGATATTTCGGATCGCGCTTTTCGACGTAGATGCGCAGCAGAAACTGCATGGCTTCCGATGTGCCGAGATCATCGAAGGTGGCGTTGCCCCAATAGTGCTGGAACTCTTCCATCCGCCACGCGTTCTTGCCGATCGTGTCGTACCACTGTTTCGTCGAGCCCTCGCCGTCGAAATCGATGAAATAGTGCCAGCCGCCGGTCGGTAATTGTCCCCAGATCAGCGCGTCCGCTGCCTTGGCCGCCGCCTCGTAGTAATATTCGTCGCCGGTGGCGTGGTAGGCATCGAGAAAGACCTGGCCCATGGTCGCCGTCCCCGGGGGCTGGACCCAGATCATGCTTGGATAGGCTTCGAGTTCGCCCCAACGCCGCGACATGTCGGGCAGATAAGACCAGACGTAGCCGCCATTGGTCGATACCTTTTCGACCATGAAGCGCGTCGCCGCCTTCATCGTCCGCACGATGTCGGCACGGCTGTTTTTTGCTGCTGCCGCAGCGACCGGCGTGGCGGCAAGTGCAAGGCCGGCCAGGCTGTTGCCCAGGATTTGACGACGCGATTGGACCATTTTTGTCTCCCTGTCGATGATTTATGACACCGGTTTCCTATCCATTCAAACGCAAGAGTACGCGTTTTCCGTCGGCGCCAAGATAGCGTGCTAACGCACTTCGCTGGAAATGGCGGAAGCGCAATCCATGGCCAGCGCCAGGGCCTCGTTGAACCCGACGGCGAACAGCTTGTGCGAAATGAACGGCACGGCCAGGGTCGCTACGGCAATTTCCGACTGCCCGCGGAAAATCGGGATCGAAATATCGGTAATCCCTTCGGTCAGGCCGCTCGGCCCACTCAAATACCCTTGCCGCCGCGCCAGGCCCGTATCGCGCAGGAAGGCATGGACACCCGCCCGGTCCTCACGATTGTGCCGCATCATATTGAGCCAGATAGCCTGCTGGTGGCGCCCCTGAAATGCATAGAGCAGCCGGCCTGAAGTCGAGTAGACCATGGGCGCGCGAAAACCGACCTTGACCGAAAAGCCCAGCGCCGCCTCGCTTTCAACATTGGCCAGGACGACCATGGAATCCTGCGAAAAGATAGTGATGTGACAGGACTGGTTGGTGCGCGTTGAAAATTGCCGCATCTTCGGCAGGGCGATATCGACGAGGTTGCGGCGTGGCGGATAGCGGATGCCGACGTCGAACAGTTGGCTGGTCAGGGTGTAGCGGCCGTCGCGGTCGTCGCGCTGGATATAGCCGCGTTTCTCAAGCGTAATCAGGATGCGGTAAATCTCGGTTTTCGATCGGTCGAGTGCCTTGGCAAGTTCAGCGATCGAAAAGGCACGCGACTTGTCGGACATGAATTCGAGAATCGTCAGCCCCTTGTCGAGCGCCGGCGCCGCATATTCAAGCTTGCTCAAAAGATCCCCCTTCCGTCCCGGTCGTGACAGTGACCATGACAACCCTGCCGCTTCATTCCATATATAATACGGATAGCGAAATCTATTACAAATATAGAACATTAACGCCATTTTCGCGACATAATTATCACGAACTTGCGTGAATATTCGTTTTCTATATGGAACATCATTTCATATTTCATCTTTGATATTGAGCCACCCGAAAATTTGGAACATGATCCGCCTCACGAGCCACACTGACGGCCCGACAAATAAGTCCGTCTTTTTTGCGCGATACGGCGTCTTCGCCGCGCAGGAGACGAAACAAAAAAAGAAGCAGAGGAAGGTAAGATATGTCCGGGATATTCACACAGAATCGCTGCGCCTTGATGGGCGCGTCCATGGTAGCGCTAACGCTTTCCATCGCCCTGCCCGGCGTGGCGTTCGCTCAGGATGCGGCAACGGCGGCAAAAAATGATACCGGTGTCAAGGATGACAGCGTGGTTGTCGTCACCGGTTACCGCAAGTCATTGCAGACCTCGCTCAGCCAGAAGCGCCGCTCGGGCGTCATGCTCGACGCCATCACGGCCGACGACATCGCCTCCTTCCCGGAAGCCAACCTGGCCGAAAGCCTGCAGCGCATCCCCGGCATCTCGATTGACCGTGACAACGGTGAAGGCCGTCAGATCTCGGTGCGCGGCCTCGGCGGTGACTTCACACGCGTCCGCATCAACGGCATGGAAGCCCTGTCGACATCGGGCTCCAACGACTCCGGCACCAGCCCCAACCGCTCGCGCGCCTTCGACTTCAACTCCTTCGCCTCGGAAATGTTCAACAACGTCCAGGTACGCAAGTCCGCGGACGCCCAGACCGATGAAGGCTCGCTCGGCGCCACAGTCGACCTGAACACGGGCCATCCGTTCGACTACAAGGGCACCAAGTTCGCGATCTCGCTCGAAGACGCCTATTATGAGAACGGCAAACACCAGAACCCGCGTATCGCCGGGCTGTATTCGACGCGCTGGTATAACGGAAAGATGGGCTTCCTGATCTCGGGCGCCTATCAAAGCCGCGACACGTCGATCTCCAACTATGCGCGCGCGGCGGGGTCCGCCGACTATGATTATCGCGGCACGTCGTGGGCAGGCAATGAGTTCCCGCAGCGCGCCGGTTTTGCCGCACCGACGGGCACGCAGTTCTGCCAGACGCTCAACACCTCGACGGGCGCCGTGACGCCGCCGACGGTCGGCTCACCCTGCGTGAACACGGTTATCAACAACCCGGCGGTCATTGCGGCGCAAACGGGCTCAGACCCGGCTGCCTACGCAGCCCTCTACCCGACTGGTTATGCCACACCAGGCCGCTTTGACGACTCGGTTGTCCGCATTCCGGCGCTGATCACGCTCAACGACACCGAACTGCATTCTGAGCGCACCGGCATCACGTCTTCGTTTCAGATTCAGTTCGATGACAACAACCGCCTGACGGCCGACTACCTCTTTTCGAGCTTCCGGAGTGAATCGCAGAACTTCCAGCTCCAGTCCGTCGGCCTGAACCGCAACAATACCAACGCCACGCTGAACACGCTTACCGGCACGTCGACACCGACGATCCGCCGCGGTCTTTACCCGGGCATTTGTACGGCAGTCACTGAAACATCGATCGTCGGCGCTCAGGATTGCGGCCTGCAGCTCTATGGAACGACGCCTGTCTTTGCCACGTCCGTTACCGGCTATACGGGAGCCGGAGTCCCGATCATGGGGCCCTCGGTGCTGAATACGTCCACCGTGGTGGCCGGCGCGGCGGCGACCCCGACAGCCAATATCTATTCGACGAACCCCTTCAACCTCGACCCCTATGACTACTATAACAACCCGGCGTCCGTCGGTTACATCGCCAACTCGCAAGGCATCGGCGGCCGTCTGGCCCTGATCGGCCGCCCATCGACCAAGGTATTGGCGGCGCACGTTACCAACGGCACTGCCGACTATCTGCAGCTGTCGAATGTCGACTGGCGCTCGGGCAATGACGCCAGCTTCTATACGACGACCTTCAACCAGTTCTCGCTGAACTTCGATCACAGGTTCAGCGACAGCCTGAAGATGGTCGCCCAGTACGGCCTGTCGAATTCGACGAACGTCAACGAAGGCTTCCTGGTCGAGTTCAACGCCATGGACCGGCCGGAAACCATGACCTACGACGAGCGCGGTTCGCCCGCCATGCCGATCGTCAACCTGGGTTTCGACGCGGCAAATCCGAACAACTGGGGCATCGTGAAGGGCTTCTCGGCGATGCGCCATTTCCTGCGCACCACCAAGAGCGATTTCGACCAGGTGCGCGTTGACTTCGACTGGAACAAGAGCGCGCACCACGAAATCCGCTTCGGCGCGTCGCGCAAGGAGTTCACCTTCTCGACCGATCAGTTCGAGCGCCTGACCGACACGTTAAACCCGACCGAAAAGGAAGCCGGCGTGTCCGTGGCTTCGCTCGGCAGCGTCCGTCCGTTTGGACAGGGCCTCGACATGTCCGCCGGTACGCCAACCAGCTTCTTCGCGCCCAGCCTCGCGGCCTTCTCCAACGTCTTTGGCTACGACTGCAACTGCATAAACAAGTACGGTGACTGGCGCCTGACCAACAAGCGCTCGAATGCCGCCAGCTTTGCCGTCTCCGAAATCGACACCGGCGCCTATGTCCAGGTCGATTACAATTACGAAATCTTCGGCAAGGCCGTTACCGGTAACCTCGGCGTCCGCCAGGTGAAGACGCAGATCGAAGGCGACGGTCGCACAACGGCCGGCCGGCCGGTCGTCGAGACCAACGAATATTCCGACACCCTGCCGTCGCTGAACGTCAATTTCCACGCCATGGATGACCTCTACATCCGCTTTGCGGCATCCAAGGCGATGGCACGCCCACTGCTCGCCAACCTGTCACCGGCGATTTCGGCGATCTCGGTGCCCAACGACGGCTCGACGACAGGCGGCTCGCTCACGGTTGGAAATACCCAGCTCAAGCCCTTCCGTTCCAACAACTACGACCTGAGCATTGAGTGGTATTTCTCCAAGAACGCCCTTCTGTCGTTCGCGGCCTTCGACAAGGAGGTGGCCAGCTTCCCGCAAACCATCCTGTTTGATGGACCTCTGTCCCAGTTCCTCGACGCCGATTCGATTGCCGCAACAAAGGCGCAGTTCACCACGGGCACCGCGGCCCAGCAGGCCGCGCAGATTGCCTATATCGACAACAACAATCCCTTCACCGCGCGTCAGGTTCGCGATGCGCCGGGCGGAAGCCTTTGGGGTTGGGAGGCAAACTATCAGCAAGATCTTGGCTTCCTGCCCGACATGTTCCCGAAATTCGTCCCGGCTTTCGTCAAGAACTTCGGCATCCAGCTCAACGCAACGCACATCGACTCGAAGCTGCAATACATCCTGGATCCGGGCGTACGCGTCAACGGCGTCCAAACCAAGCCGCAAATCCTCGCCAGCGGGCCGTGGCTGAATGCGTCGCCGGATGCCCTGAACTTCACATTCTACTACGAAGTGCCGGAGTTCAGCGCGCGCGTATCGGTATCAAAGCGTGCCGGCTATTACACGACATTCCCGATCGCGGCCGGTTCGTGTAATCCTGGCCTCCAGGATCCAACGGCGGCGGCAATCGCGCTTGGCGGAGCGGCCCCGGCGGCAAGCCAGCTGGCCTGCGACAGCCCGCTGCTGAACGATTTTGTCGGCTCGAAATCGACGACGAATGTCGACGGCAAGGTCAGCTGGAATCTCAACGACCGGCTCTCCGTTTCCCTGGAAGGCCTGAATTTGACCAACCAGACCACCAACCGCTACGCCTACCCGCTGACCGCCCAGCCTGTGGTGTCGTTGTATAGCTCAACCGGCCGTCAAATCACGCTCGGCGTCCGCTACCGCTACTAGAACGGTTTGATGTTTCACGCAAACACCACAGCGTTCTCGTTCTTTGTTCGCCGCGACAGGTATGCAAAAAACGGCTGACACTTTTTTTGCACCTCGCTTTCGCTCCATCGCCTGCGCCGTTACTCCCTAGCGGCGCAGGCCCTCCGACCAGCTCCCCGTTGTTGCCATGTTGGCTTCACAAGCTGGACACTGGCGCCGATTTGAAAAAATCGGCGCCGCTTTTTTATTTTGTACTACTATTGCAGAAGCTCCGCGGAAAAGAGCTCAGCAGGAATCGCCCCAATGCCACACGTTACGCGCCGCGCTGCCCTGCAATTGTCCGTCGCCGCCAGCCTTGCCGGCGTCGGCGCAGGTGCGCAGGCGCAGCCCGCTGCCAGTCCGCTTACGCTCTGGTACAAGACCCCCGCAACCGTCTGGACCGAAGCCCTGCCTCTTGGCAACGGCCGGCTCGGCGCCATGGTCTACGGCGGCGTGACGCGCGAAGAAATCCAGCTCAACGAAGACACCCTGTGGGCGGGCGGCCCCTATGATCCCGTCCACAAAGGCGCCGTAGCCAATCTGGCCGAAGTGCGCCGGCTGATCTTCGCCGGCCAGTATCTCGAAGCCGACGCCCTGATCGAGAAAGGCATGATGGCGCAGCCCGAACGGCAGATGTCGTACCAGACGGTCGGCAGTCTGCGGCTGACCACCGGTGTGTCGCAGATGTGCAGCGATTATCGCCGCGAGCTCGATCTCGATCGCGCCGTATGCACCGTCAACTACACACAGGACGGCGTCGCCTATACACGCGAAGTCTTCGTCTCGCCGGTCGACCAGGTTCTGGTCGTTCGCCTCAGCGCCGATAAGCCGGGCTGCCTCAATCTTCACGCCGAGTACGATACGCCGCAACGCGCCGGTGTCGCCGTCGAGGAAGCGCAGACCCTGGTGCTTAAGGGCACCAACACCGGCCAGCAGGGCATCGATGCTTCACTGGTCTACGAATCGCGCCTGCTGGCCCGCGCCACCGGCGGGAAGTCGGAGGCCGGCGATCGCGAATTGCTGATTACCGGTGCCGACGAAATCGTCCTGCTGGTGGCCATGGCGACAAGCTTCAAGACGTGGCACGACGTCAGCGCCGACCCGACGGCCGCCAACAAGGCCGTTCTCACCGCGGCAGCGGGGAAGTCCTATGACGATCTTCTCAAGGCGCACATCGCCGAGCATCAGCGCCTGTTCCGGCGCGTGTCGATCGACCTCGGCAGCACCGACGACGCCACTGACCCGACGGATGTGCGCATAAGCAAGTCGATGACGAGACCAGACCCGGCCCTGTCGGCGCTTTACTATCAGTTCGGCCGTTATCTGATGATCAGTTCGTCGCGACCCGGCACTCAGGCCGCCGGCCTGCAGGGCGTGTGGAACGACAAGCTCAATGCGCCATGGGGCGGCAAGTACACGATCAACATCAATACCGAGATGAACTACTGGCTGGCCGAACCTGGCAATCTGTCGGAATGTACAGGGCCCCTGGTCGATCTCGTCAAGGATATCGCCCGGCGCGGTGAGGAAACGGCGCGCGAGCATTACGGCGCGCGCGGCTGGGTGTGCCACCACAATACCGACATCTGGCGCGCCACCGCCCCCGTCGATGCTGCCAAATACGGCCAATGGCCCCTGGGCGGCGCCTGGCTGTGCACCCACCTGTGGGAACATTATCTATTTACCGGTGATACGGCCTTCCTGAAGGACGTCTATCCGGTGCTCAAAGGCGCATCGCAATTCTTCGTCGATTTTCTTGTTGCGGAGCCCAAACACGGATGGCTGGTCACATGCCCGTCCATGTCGCCCGAACATACCCATGCCGCCGGCACGATGATCTGCGCCGGGCCCACCATGGACAACCAGATCCTGCGCGACCTGTTCGACCTGACCGTCAAGGCCGCGAATATCCTGAAGACCGACAAGGCCTTTGCAAAAACCATCGCTGCCACACGCGCCCGGCTCGCGCCCGACCAGATCGGCGCGCAGGGGCAGTTGCAGGAATGGCTCGAGGATTGGGACGCTACTGCGGTCGATCTGCATCATCGCCACGTCTCGCATCTCTACGGATTGTTCCCCAGCCATCAGATCAACATCCATGACACGCCGGAGCTGGCGGCAGCGGCCAGACGATCGCTGGAAATTCGCGGTGACCAGGCAACCGGCTGGGGCACGGCCTGGCGCATAAATCTGTGGGCGCGGCTTGGAGACGGCGATCACGCCCACGAGGTCATGCGCTTCCTTCTGGGGCCGGAGCGCACCTATCCCAACATGTTCGATGCCCATCCACCGTTTCAGATCGATGGTAATTTCGGCGGCGCCAACGCCGTGATGGAAATGCTGATACAGGCATGGGACGGCCGCATCATGCCCTTGCCCGCCTTGCCGGGGGCGTGGCCTTCGGGATCGATCGCGGGCCTGCGCCTGCGTGGCGGCATAGGCGCTGACATGGTGTGGCGGACCGGGGAACTGGTCAGTCTGCGCCTCACTTCCAACGCGGCGGCCACCGTTGCCGTCCAATACAAAGACCAATCCCTGCTGCTCAAATTCAAGGCGGGGGTGCCCGTCACCCTGCTCCACTCCGCCGGTTCCTTAAGTATCGCATAAGAGGCTTTCATGACCACCAACCGCCGCCAGGCCCTGACCGCCACAGCCCTTGGCGCCTTGTTCTTCGGGGCGACCGAGGCCGAGGCCAAGGTTTCTCCCAAACCTGTAACCTGGGCCAGGGGTATCGAGGGCCAGCGCCGCGCCGATCTCGGCAACGGCACCTATCTCAATCCGATCATGGCCGGCGACCACCCCGATCCGTCGATCCTGAAGGACGGTGATGATTATTACATGACGTTTTCGACCTTCGACGCCTATCCGGGCCTGGTGATCTGGCACTCAAAGGACATGGTCAACTGGAAGCCGGTCACGGCGGCGCTGAAAAAGAACCTTGGCTCGGTATGGGCGCCCGAACTGTGCAAACACAAGGGCCGCTATTACCTCTATATCCCGACCAAGCAGACACCTCAGCCGGGCAGCAAGACGACGTCGTGGGTCATCTGGGCCGATCATATCGAAGGGCCATGGAGCGAGCCGGTCGATCTCGACCTGCCCAGCCATATCGACCCGGGCCACGCCGTCGGCGAAGACGGCTCGCGCTGGCTTTTTCTCAGCGGCGGCGACCGCGTACGCCTCGCCGACGATGGCCTGAGCCGTGTTGCCGAGCCGGAACACGTCTATGATCCATGGCACTACCCCGAGGAGTGGGACGTCGAGGGCTTTTCGGCCGAGGGCCCCAAGGTCACGCGCCACGGCGATTACTTCTATCTCATTCTCGCCGTCGGCGGCACGGCGGGTCCGCCCACCGGCCACATGGTTATTGCTGCGCGCTCGAAATCGATCAATGGCCCGTGGGAACAACATCCGCGCAACCCGCTGGTGCGCACCACGTCGGTTGACCAAAAATGGTGGTCGCGCGGTCATGCTACGCTCGTCGAAGGCCCGGGCGGCGACTGGTGGGGCGTCTATCATGGGTATGAGAACGGGTTCTGGACGCTCGGCCGCCAGACCCTCCTGGCGCCCGTAACCTGGGCGAAAGACGGCTGGTTCGACTTTGGCGGCGGTGACCTGTCCAGGCCGATCGCCAAGCCGAAAGGCGGCCAGACGCAAGTCCACGGCCGCGCCCTGTCGGATGACTTCGCGACCGATCGTTTCGGATCGCAGTGGAATTTCTTCAAGCCCTCGCCAGACGAAGCCAGTCGTATCAGCCGCGCCGACGGTGCGTTGATCCTGAAGGCTGCCGGGACAGCGCCGAAGGACTCGTCGCCCCTCACCTTCATCGTCGGCGATCCGGCCTATGAGATCGAGTGCGATATCGAAATTGATCCGGGTACGCGCGCCGGCCTTTTGCTGTTCTACGACCAGCAGCTCTATTGCGGCCTTGGCTTTGACGAGAAGAATTTCGTGACGCATCAGTACGGCATCGAGCGCGGCCGCCCGGCCAATCCACACGGCACGCGCATGCGGATGCGTTTGCGCAATGACCGCCATATCGTCAGCTTTCATACCAGCAGCGATGGTAAAACGTGGAAACGCTTCGATCGCGGCATGGAGGTCTCGGGTTATCATCACAATGTGCGCGGCGGCTTTCTGATGCTCAAGCCAGCGCTCTACGCCGCCGGCGAGGGCGCTGCGCGTTTTCGCAACTTTACCTACAAGGCCCTGACATGAGATCTTTGTTGTTTGCAGTCGCCTTCATTGCCTTGCCCGTATCGGCCGAAACCCTGCACGTTTCGCACGATACCGGCGCGCAATATCAGACCGTGCAGGCTGCGGTCGATGCCTTGCCCGCCGCTGGCGGCGATATCGAAATCGCGCCCGGCACCTATCGCGAAAAACTGGTCGTTGCTCGCAATGGCGTTCATCTGAAAGGCACGGGCGCAAAGCCTGAAGACACCGTTCTGGTCTACGGCGACAGTTCGCTCACCGCCGGCGGCACATTCAAGTCGTTCAGTGTCAATGCCGCCGGCGACGACTTTCACGCCGACAATCTGACCATCCAGAACGACTACTGGCTCAATCCCGACAACAAGCCGTCGCAGGCCGTGGCCTTGGCGTTGAACGGCGATCGTGCTGTCCTGACGCATGTGCGCCTGCTCGGCCATCAGGACACGCTTTACGCCAACAAGGGCCCCGGCGGACGCATGGCGCGGCAATATTTTGCTGACTGCTATGTCGAAGGGCACGTCGACTTCATCTTCGGCAACGCCAAAGCCTATTTCAAGGACTGCGAAATCCACGGTCTGGCGCACAACTCGGTCATGTACACGGCGCAAAGCAAGAATTCGCCGTCGGAGGACAGCGCCTATGTCTTCGAGCATTGCACACTGACGGCCGATCCGCAGGCGCAGAACATTTCGCTCGGCCGCGCCTGGCGGCCCTACGCGACGGTGATTTTCCTGCGCACCGACATGCAGGCCGACGTGATCAAAGACGGCTGGCGCGAATGGCACCCCGGCGAAACCCATACTTTGCTGACGGCCTACTACGCCGAATACAAATCGACCGGTCCCGGCGCCAACGCGACCGGCCGCGAGCCTTACAGCTATCAACTGACCGACACCCAGGCGGCGGCCTGGTCACTGGACGCGTTCTTTAAAGGAGATACCCAATGGCTTCCCGCCCAATGATTTTTGCCGCCCTGCTTTTTGCCGCGACGCCCGCTTTTGCCCAGGTCAAGCCGACCATTGTACCCGCACCCGTCACTGCGCAGCCGGCCGCCGTTACCGATGTCGACGCGCGCAAAGCGACCAAGCCGATCACCGTCAAGAAGATCATCCTGGTCGGCGATTCGAC
>FJVW01000479.1_pt1 | contig 12654 bp, 9 predicted proteins | sample 1011851 | NCBI WGS metagenome assembly FJVW01 (sample SAMEA3912450, study PRJEB9761) | metagenome | biome: forest; material: soil | place: USA | collected 2011-06-22 | depth 0.1 m | reverse complement strand
GCCGAGGTTTACCGGGACGATCTATGAGGTCCTGTCGGCGCCCGTATCGGTGGGAGAAATCCTCGGCGGCTACGTCGGCGCAGCGGCGACCAAGTCGCTTGTGCTCGGCTGCGTCATCATGGCGACGGCGCGGATTTTCGTGCCCTATGAGATCATTCACCCGCTGTGGACGGCGCTGTTTCTGTTCCTCACCTCTCTGAGTTTCAGCCTGTTCGGCTTTATTCTCGGTATTTGGGCGGATGGTTTTGAAAAGCTCCAGGTCGTACCGCTGTTGATTCTATCGCCGCTGACGTTCCTGGGCGGAACCTTTTATTCGATCAAGATGCTGCCGGCGCCGTGGAGCACGGTGACCCTGTTTAACCCGATCGTCTATCTGATCAACGGGTTCCGCTGGGCGTTTTACGGCATTGCCGACGTCGCCGTGTGGGTGAGCTTAGGCATGACACTCGGCTTTATCGCCGTCTGTATCGCCATAATCGCCTGGATTTTCCGGACCGGCTACAGGTTGCGGGCCTAACCCTCGGCCAGCAGCCTGGCTGCCTGGCCGATATTGTCCTGCAGGACCTTGAGCCCGCTGGCGTGATCGCGAATTTCACCGGCCATGGCGCGGACGTGAGGCTCGTGGGAACTGCACAGGGTTCCGGCCTTCTCGAAAATCGCATTGGCCGGCCGTGACAGGTTGGTGCTGCACATCCTCAACAGCTCGGCGCTGGCTTCGTTCATGCTTTGCAGGCTGTGGAGTTCGCGGCGAACCCCGGCCTCGGCGCGCGCATTGCGCAGGACGTAGGCGAGTTGATGCGACAGGACGCGCCAGTTAAGCGGCTTGACGACAAAGGACGTGGCGCCCAGCGCGTAGGCGCGGTCGACGGCTGCCATGTCTTCGCGGCCGGTCACCACGACGATCGGCAGATGTTTCAGAACGTCATCATTGCGGATATGCTCGATCAGCTCGAAACCGTTCATGTTCGGCATTTCCAAATCGACGAGCGCCATATCGATACCGCCCTGCCTCAGGCGTTCAAGCGCAAACACGCCGTCTTCGGCGACCTCGACCTCGACCTCGGGCGTCGCCAGATGGACAGTTGCGAATTCGCGCAGGATCGGATCGTCGTCGGCGACGAGGAGGCGTGCGGGGTCATAGGCGACAAAATGGCTCATTGTTTTAACACCACGCCGCTCTCGGGGCCGACGCCCTCGGGAACCGGCACGCCTGATCCGGCATAATTGTTGTTGATGACCAGGGTCGGCCCGTTTTTCAGTTGCAGGGACTGGGCGACGATAACGCTCCAGTCGGAGTCTTGCGCGACGTTGCCCTGGGCGGTGACTTCGAGTGCGGCGTTGGGAATATAGATGGTCCCCAGCAGTTCGCTGACATTGCTCGAAGAAATCTTGAATGTGTTGTGATTGGCGCGGGTCGTAGCGATCAGGAAGCCGGCGAACTTGCCCGATTTGCGCGCAGTAAGCCGTACTGTCGCCTTGTCGGCAAAGTTGAAGATGTTGAGGGGACCGAAGATCAGCGCGACGTCATCGCCGTCGATGGTCGAATTTTGCGTCATGATCAGACCGCCCATGAAATAATGGTCGCCGGGCAGCAGATGCAGGCGTGCATTGCCGATCACCACCATCGGCAGGCAATGGACGCCGGGTTGCACATAGGTGTCGGTTGAGATCGAACCCAAGCCGACGCCGAGGTTAAGGGAAAGGTCGCAGAGTTTGGTTGGCGTCATGTCGAGGTCGGCAAACGGATCGGGAATGACGATTGCACCGGAATTGCCGGTCGGGTAGGTCGGGCCCGTGACCTTGCCGGCGGCCTGAATGCGCTCAGCCGTAATCTTCGCCGAATTGGCAACCGTGACGTCCTGATTGGCGTGGATCAGGCAGCCCGGCGCCTTGATCTGGGAGTTATTGGTAAGGGTAATGCCTCCGGTCGTCGTTTGCAGGACGCACAGGGGCGTCTTCTGCAAGGCTTCGGCGGTGGCCTTGGCGTGGATTTGGATGGCGCCCAGGCCGATCAGGTCGGCGACCGATTTATGATTGGCCACGCCGTTGACGGTAACCGAGCCGGTTGTCTGATCCACCGCCACGGTAAAGCTGAAGATCGACGGGTCGTGCGCGCCCGTCACGTTCTGCTTTGCCGTCGTCGTTGCAGTGGTGGTGACATCCGCGGTGGCATTGTAACTGGCGATCGACAAACGGCCAGCCCCGGCGAGCGCTCCGGCATCGACCGCCGTTTGCAGCAGCGCCTTCTCGTTGGACATCGAGAACATTTCGAGGGCGCCGGTCGTGGCTAAAATCAGCGGAAAGGCGGCTAGCGCAACCGTGGTCATAACATTGCCGCGGCGGCAAACTATTGCCCCGAGCAGACCTCGACAGATGTGATGAACCCATGTGCGCACCCGGGGTAGTGTAAATGCAAACCTTTAAAAATCAGCTTAGTGTCAAGGTAAACAGGCGGCATGCGGGCGCGGCCTACCGGTTAATAAACATGGTTAATGCTCTGGTAACGGCGTTCAGGTAGGTCTGGATTATATTGCGACGACGGATTTTATGACGAATAAAGCGGGCAATTCGAAAACGGCAAGGCGTGGATCGATTCGCCGGCGGCTGATGCTGCTGGCGACGGGCTCCGTGCTGATTTCGACCGTGCCGGTGGCGGGGTTGTTCGTCACGCATGAAGCTTCGCGTCAGGCGGAATCGCGCTGGGCGGAGATGAAGGCGGCGGCTGATGTCCTGGCGTCAAGCGCTGTCGAAGCCGTTGAAGCGCGCGACCAGCTTCACGCTTTCGCCGCCATTCGGGCCGTGTCGCGCACGCCTGGTATTATCTACGGTCGCGTCGAATTGAACGGCGGCGCTGTGCTGGCGGAAACCGGGACCGGCGCGCGCCTGCGCAACGACGTGATCCTGCGCGCCGACAAGCCGAGCCCGGGCATCCTGCCCTTGCTGATGACCAAGAGCATCGAGGTCGACGCGCCGGTCATATCGGGCGGGCACACCATCGGCCGCGTCGTCGTGGTGCATAAGGCCGAGGGTATGGCCGCATCCCTGTTGCAGGCCCTGGCGGGTATGCTTGGCGTCGCGGCCCTGACGCTGGGCTTTGCCCTGTTCGTCACGCGCCGCATGCAGGGTGCGTTGACCCGGCCGCTGGCGGATCTGTCGGCGTCGGTCGAGGCCATTGCTGCGGGCGATTTCACCAAGCGCGTGCCGTCGGCGGGCAAGGACGAACTGGGCGCCCTGGTCGACGGCTACAACGCCATGCTTGACGCGATCGGAGAGCGCGACGCCAAGATTGCCGAACAGGTGCGCGGATTGGAAAGCGAAGTCGCCGAGCGGACCAGTGACTATCTCAGCGCCCGCGACGACGCCATGGCAGCCAATGCCGCCAAGTCCGATTTCCTCGCCACCATGAGCCACGAAATACGCACGCCGATGAACGGCGTGATGGTCATGGCCGAGATGCTGGCAGCCGAGAGCCTGCCCGCGAAGGCGCGGCGGTACGCCGGCACGATCGTCAAATCCGGGCGCGGCTTGCTGGCCGTCATCAACGACATTCTCGACTTCTCCAAAATTGAGGCGGGCAAGTTGGAAGTCGAACTGAGCGACGTCGATATCATTGACGTGGTCGATGATGCGCTTGGGCTTTTCCAGGCGAGGGCGCGCGAAAAAGGGTTGGAGCTGGTTGCCGCCGTCAATCCGGACGCGCCGAGATACGCGCGCGCCGACGCCGTGCGCCTGGGCCAGATCGTCTCGAATCTGGTCTCCAATGCCCTGAAGTTCACGGAAGCCGGCTACGTCAAGGTCAGGGTCGAGCCGGATGCCAAGGCAGGCTTCTGGCGGCTGATCGTCGAAGACAGCGGCGTCGGCATCGCCGGCGACAAGATCGGCAAGCTGTTCACGGCCTTTACGCAGGAAGATCAGACGACGACGCGGCGCTTTGGCGGCACCGGCTTGGGGCTGTCGATTTCCAAGCGCCTCGCCGAGGCCATGACCGGCCGCATCGCGGTCAGCAGCGAGCAGGGGATCGGTACGCAGTTCCATGTTCGCCTGCCGGCAGCAGGCGAGGAAAAGGCCGGGCCGCCTGTGCTGAACGCGCCTGCGAACGTACAAATTCACGTGTCGGCCTCCAGTTTGCGCGAGGCGCTTGTCCTGCGATTTGCGGCGGCCGGTGCGATCATCGGCGGTGAAGACTGCGTTCTTACTCTGGCCGACAAAGCCTGCCGTGACGCAATCGCCTGCGCGCCGGAGCGTCTGGTTTTGCTCGCAGACACCGACGACGGTGAAGCCGAAGCCTGGGTGCGCGATGGACGTGCGGCGTGCCTGTTGCCGCAGCCCCTGCGCCACCGCGATCTCGACCGTTTGATTGCCTGTCTGCGGGACGGACAGCCTTTGGCAGTGGAAGAGGCCGAGGTGGTCAGCGACGCCATCCATACCATATATCCCGAGGCCCGTGTGCTGGTCGTCGACGACGGCGAAGTCAATCGCGAGGTCGCCTGTGAAGCCTTGTCGCGCTTCGGTATCACTGCCGACACTGCCAATGACGGCGCTCAGGCCTTGGCCGCCTTGTCGGATCAGGCCTATGACCTGGTGCTTATGGACGGCTCCATGCCGATTCTCGACGGATTCGAGGCGACGAAACAGCTGCGCGCTGCCGGCAACGACGTGCCCGTCGTCGCCCTGACGGCGCACGTCGTCGGCGCGGCAGCCGAGGCCTGGCGTGGTGCTGGCATGAACGGCGTCCTGCACAAGCCTTTCACCCTGCATGCGCTGGGAGCGGTTCTCGACGACTGGTTGACGGCATATGCTCAAAGAGCGTCGAAGCAGGCGGCTGACGGGCCGTTATCGATACCCGCCGCGGCTGCACCTGCGCCGGCCGACCTGTCGTTGTTTGATGCCGATACACTCAAACCCATACTTGCCGGCTTGAAAAACGGCCGCAGCGACTTTGTGACCCGCGTCGTCGGCCTCTATCGCAGCCATGCGCCTGAGGCTGTGAGCCGTATGGCAGCTGCCTGCCGCGCGGGCGATATCGCTGATCTGACGGCGGCGGCCCATGCGCTGAAATCAATGAGCCTCAATCTCGGCGCCCAGGCCGTCGCGACGGTGGCGGGGGCGGTCGAAAAAGCCGCACGCGAGGAGGGCCGCTCCGTGCCGCCCGAGGTAATTGCCAATATTGCCGCCCTGGCCGACCGTACTATTGTCGAACTGACGCGCATGATCGACGCGCCGGTAAGCGTCGAGTCCGGCGGTGGCGATCCGGACCAGGCCCTGATGGTGGAACTCGAAGCTGCCATCGACGCCGAGCAGTTGGATATGCTGTATCAACCAATCTATGATCGCCACGGGGAAAAGGTCATTTCGGCCGAGGCGCTGATCCGCTGGCCGCGTCCGGGCAATACGGTCGGCCCCGCCGTATTCGTCCCTCTGGCGGAACGCACAGGATTGATCACCAAGATCGGCGCCTTTGCCCGCCGGCGGGTTTTGGCCGAATCGGCGGCCTGGGGATTGCCTATCGCCATCAATGTTTCGCCCATCGAACTCGATAAACCGGGCTTCCTTGCGGGCATACGCGATCTCTTGTCCGAGACGGGCTATGACGCCGGACGCCTGGTCCTTGAGGTGACGGAAACGGCCTTCCTGGGTGAGCCGGCGCGCACCAAACTTCTGTTCGAGGAGCTGCGCGCCATGGGCATCCGGCTTGCGCTCGATGATTTCGGGGTCGGTTACTCATCGTTGACGGCTCTGCATCGCTTCCCATTCGACAAGATCAAGATCGATCGCGAATTTGTGACTGCACTCGATGGTGACTCGCGCGGCGCCCTCGAAGCCTTAGCGATCATCCAGGCCGTCACCGGCATCGGCCGGGCCTTCGGCATGCAGGTCGTAGCGGAAGGCATAGAAACCGCCACGCAGCACAACCACCTGAAGGCGGCGGGCGTCCACGGAATGCAAGGCTATCTTTTCGGCCGTCCCATGACCGGCGCCGAATTCGCCGCGCTGATTTCCCCGGAAAATTCAACAGGTACAATGCGGCCGGCGCGCCGCGGCGCAGCCTAAACGCCGGTATCACAACAATGCGTATTGCGCTTTTATCGCCTGAGGCGCGAATCTCCCCACCATAACAAAGTCAAGGGAGAGTTGCTCATGGAAGACGTCATCATTATCGGCGCCGGCATGGCCGGTCTGACAGCGGCCCTGGAACTCAAACGCGCCGGGCGATCATTCAGTATTCTTGAAGCCGGCGACGCCCCGGGCGGCCGGGCGAGGGCACGAACCTTGCCTTCTGGCGTGGTCGCCGACCTCGGCGCCCATTGGCTGCACGGCGAAGACAATGTGCTCAAGGCGGAGCTCGACCGCTACGGTATCGGTTTCGTTCCCGACCAGGCGGAAACCTTGCATATTTTCGAAAACGGAGAGGCGCGCGAAGAGGCGGCCGACGGCTGGCTGGATTACGCCATCGATCACACCAAGGCCGAGCGCGTAAAATCGGGTGAGGCGCCCGATTGCGCCCTGGACGATCTGGGCATCGACAAAACCTCGCGTCAGAGATTGGCGGAATTCGGCCGGATGTGGGACGGCATCGACGCGCCGTTGCGGCCGTCGGCGCGGGAATTCCTGACCGACGAGAACACACCGGGAGGCATTCAGATCGATGGCGGCATTTGCGCGCTGATCGCCAAAATGGTCGAGGATATTGGCAAGGAACATCTCTATCTGCGCAGGTCGGTCTCGCGCATCAGCGAAACGCCTGAAGGCATGCGGGTCCAGGCGATGGACGGGTCGGTATGGCTGGCTCGCCGGGTGATTTTCACCGGGTCCCTGGGCGTGTTGCAAAGTGGGCTCGTCAAGTTTGCGCCGGCTCTGTCGGGTGATTTCCAGGAACACCTCGGTGGCCTGGCGATGGGCAAGGTCAACAAGATCATTATCGAACTCGATCCGCTATTCATCGCCGAGCGCGGCATTCCCGTCGACATGACCATGCTTCTGCTTGATGGCGAGCCCCCGCATTTCTGCCATGCCCATAGTGCCGGCCAACCGGTCCTGCAACTCTATGTGTGCGGCAAGCAGGCCGAGATGGTCGAGGCCTTCGCGCCGGAGGAAGCGGTGGCCTACGTCCAGCAGGTATTGGCGCCGGTCGAGGCGCTGGCCGGTTTTGCCGACCACGTCTTGTCACCGGCAATTACGACACGCTGGGTCGCCAACCCGTATACCCGTGGCGCCTATTCTTCCTGTCTGCCAGGTGCGACGCGCAGCGGTCCGTGGACCGAGGGCATGATCACGTTCTGCGGCGACACCTTCGATGATCGCTTTCCGGCCTCGCTGGCCGGGGCCTTCCGGTCCGGCAAGGCGGGTGCCCAGGTGGTTATTGGCGCGTTGGCCGAGGTCTTGCCGGAAGAGATGCCGGCCTAGACTTTCAGGGCTTCAAGCTGGCAAGAATGGCCTTGACCGCCATTTCGGCGATTTCGAGGTCTTCTTCACCGGCCAGGCCGCTGACAGCCACCGAACCGGCGCAAGTCCCATCGATCATGACGGGCGCACCGCCGTCCCAGCCGACGTAACGCGACGATCCATGATAGCTCATCAGAGCGTTGTCAGCGAAGGTTGAGCGGCCGACCTCGCCGGAAAAGTTGCGGCAGCGCGACGAGGTGAAGACCTTGTTCTGAGCGATACCGACCGACGGCAGAGAAGCGCCGTTCATCTTCCACAACGCGATGATTTCGCCGGCACGATCGCCGACGGCGACGGTCGCCGCCTTGCCGCGGCGGCGCAATTCCGCCAATGCTGTATCTAAGGCGATCCGGGCTTCTTCTTCGCCGAGTTCGATATGGGTCTGCATGTGTCCTCGCTTGCTGTCCTTGCTGGCGTAAGGGAAGCCGGAGAAGGCGTCAAGCCAGTCGATAAATTTTGGCCTGACCACTTGACGACAGCGTTGTCAGCATGATCCTGTCACGGCAATCAACAAAACCGAGGGAACAGCCATGATCTTTTCACCGCTTCCGGAGCGCAAATTGCGCCTGCTGCAAATGGCCGCCTGCACGGTCGCGTTGAGCGTCGCGCTCGCGCCCGCCGTGGATGCCAAAGCGAGGAAGCGACACCGGGCGCCCGCCGTTAAGGTCGCTCCCGGTGTGGTGCATCCGAAAATCTGGCCTGTGGCCAAGTCGCCGGTCGGCTTGAATCCCGTCATCGAAGGCAAGATCGACGCCATACTGAAGCAGATGAGCGTCGAGGAAAAAGTCGGCCAGGTCCTGCAGCCCGAGTGGAAATCGATCACGCCGGATGAGGCGCGCGACTACCATATCGGCAGCATCGAAAATGGCGGCGGCGCGGTTCCGGGCGGTAACAAACATTCGACCGTCCAGGATTGGGTAAACCTGATCCAGCCCTATTACGAAGCCTCGGTCGATCCGCGCGCCAACAAGGTCCGCATTCCGATGATCTGGGCATCGGACGCCGTTCATGGACATAATAATGTCTTCGGCGCCACCCTGTTTCCGCACAATATCGGTCTCGGCGCCGCCCACGATCCGGACCTGATCCACCGCATCGGCCAGGTGACGGCGGCCGAGGTTCGTTCGACCGGTATGGACTGGTCATTTGCGCCGACGATTGCTGTTGCGCGCGACGATCGCTGGGGCCGGACGTATGAGAGCTATTCCGAGGATCCGAAGATCGTCAGCCAATACGCAGCCGCCATGGTCACCGGCCTGGAAGGGAAGGGCGCGACCTTCCTCGACAACGACCACGTCATTTCGACGGCCAAGCATTTCCTTGGCGACGGCTCGACGGACGGTGGCCGCGACCAAGGCGATTCCACGGTGTCCGAGGCCGATCTGGCCAATATCCACGGCGCCGGTTACAAGGCCGCCATCGACGCAGGCACCCAGTCGGTCATGGCATCGTACAACTCCTGGCATGGCGTCAAGATGCACGCCAATAAAGACCTGATGACACGTGTGCTGAAGGACCATATGGGCTTCGACGGCTTCATCATGGGCGACTGGAACGCTCACGGTCAGATCCCGGGGTGCAGCAATTTCGACTGCCCCGCTGCGTTCAATGCCGGCCTCGACATCTACAACGTGCCGCAGGATTGGAAGGCGCTCTACGGCAATATGATCAAGGAAGTGCGCAGTGGTGTCATCCCGATGACGCGTCTCGACGACGCTGTGCGGCGCATTTTGCGCGTGAAATTTCGCGCCGGCGTCTTCGATCAACCGTCGCCAAAGGATCGCGTCAACACATTCAAGCCGCTCGGTACGCCTGAGCATCGCGCCGTCGCGCGCGAAGCGGTACGCAAGTCCTTGGTTCTGCTGAAAAACAATGGCTCGGTGCTGCCGATAAAGCCCGGCGCCAATATCTTGCTGGCGGGCGATGGCGCCGACAGCGTCGCCATGCAGGCGGGCGGGTGGACCCTGAGCTGGCAGGGCAATGACAATGGCCCGAATGACTTCCCCGGTGCGACCTCGATCTATCAGGGTATCAAGGCGCAGGCCGAAGCCACCGGTGGTCACGTCACTTTGGCGGTGGATGGCGGCTTTACGCAGAAACCGGATGTCGCCATCGTCGTTTTCGGCGAACCGCCCTATGCCGAGTTCCAGGGCGACCAGACCGATGTCGCCCTGCATCACGACAACACCGAAAGCCTCGAGCTGCTGAAAACATTGAAATCGCGAGGGATCCCGGTGGTGGCGGTTCTGTTGTCCGGCCGGCCGCTTTACGTCAATCCGCAGATCAATACCGCCGATGCCTTCGTCGCCGCCTTTCTGCCCGGTTCAGAAGGCGAAGGCGTTGCCGACGTCCTGCTCGCAGGGGGCGCCGGCAAGCCGCAATACGATTTCAATGGCCGCCTCAGCTTCTCCTGGCCGAAACGCCCGGACCAGACGCCGCTCAACGTCGGGCAGAAGGCTTACGATCCGCAGTTCGCCTACGGCTTCGGTCTGTCTTACGCGGCGCCGAAAACGACGCCGCAACTCACTGAGATCAAGGATGCCGCCAATTACGGCGAGCGCAATGTTTACCTCGCCAAGGGCAAGCTGTGGAACGGCTATAACCTGTTTATCGGCGACTCAAACGTGGCGCAGATGGCCTATGTCGGCACCAGGACCGTGCTCTATGGCTCGGCGGCAGTCGTGCTGCAGCCGGTGGCGAGCGGCGTCAATGTCCAGTGGGCCGGCAAGCGCAAGGCGTGGGTCGACGTCGCTGCCGCCAAGCCGAGCGATATCGGCCGCGAAGCCAATGGTGCCATGTTGCTGAGCGTTACAATGAAGGTCAACGCTGTGCCGACGTCGGAGGTGCGTTTGGGGATCGGCTCGGCAACATTGCCCGTGACCGGATTGCTGAAGGCCGGTGAGGTGACGATTGCCGTTCCGCTGTCGTGTTTTAAAACGCAGGACCTGTCGAAGACGCCCAATGTCGCTCACATCGAGACGGAAGGTGCCCTTGATGTGACCCTAACCGATATCCGTCTAACGGAAACCAAGGCCGGCGCTGCGTGTCCGGTTCAGTGACCGCGCGTTATGCCTCGGCCGGGTGTAACTGATGTTTGCGGATCAGCTCCAGGGCCTCTTGCGGGCCGCCGCGGCCGAGGCTTTTGAACGCCCGGCCTTCCATCAGGTTATAGGACAGGAAGAAATGTTCGATTTCCGCCAGGCGCTGCGGTGACAGGTCCTTGTAATGATGGATTTCCGGCGGGTTGTGCTTCGTTTCCAGCACGCCCAGCAGCCGGTCGTTGCGGAACGCCCGGCCTTCGGCTTCGCTCTGCTCAGAGCGCAGCACGCCGATAATCCGCACCGGCACCACCGCGCCGATGTGCAGGGGTTCGTCCATGATCACGAGGACGTCGAGTTCGTCACCGTCTTCGCCGCGCGTGTGCGGCACGAAGCCGAAATTGTAAGGGAAATAGGCGCCCAGCGGCAGCAGCTTGCTGAGGCGGAACAGGCCGCTGTCGGGGTCATGCTTGTACTTTCCGTTACTGCCCTTGGGGGTATCGATGACGGCGTTGACCAGGCCTGTCAGCGGATCGATCGCACCCAAGGCATCGTAGGCGTCCACGGAACTAGCGCAGGTGCAGGCCGTAAGAGGCCCGCGTCATCAGGGTTCCTACGGCGACGCCGACCAGGATCGCCAGAACGAAGCTCGTCAGGGGCATGTTTTGCACATTTTCCTGGACGCGGTGAACCGTGTCGGCGACCTGTGACTTGACCGAATGATATTCCGGGATCGACCGCGCCAGCGGCTCGGCCGGCGTGCGGTGTGGAACGTACGTATCCATGGATAGCTCCTCCTAGCTAGGGGCAACCCGCAGAGCGTTAGCCATTCCGCCATAAAGATGCGCCTGAGGGCAGGGCGCCCGTCCATCAAAAGGCCATAAGGGCTGCGGCAAATGCGCGCCTTGCGCTTGACCCGGCCTAAGTATAAATGATAATCATTCGCAGATATGATCGCCGCGGAATCGACTGGTCGTCCACTTGTAAAGCCCTGCACAGAAACGCTTACCTATGACATTGAGTGAATTGCCAGTCTTCGCCTCCGCTACGGTTGTCGACGTGCGCGATATCGCCGAGGATGACGCCATAGGACGTCGCCTGCGTGAATTGGGCTTTGTCCGCGGTGAACCTGTGCAGATCGTTGGGCGCGGGTTTTTCGGTGGCGATCCGCTTCTCATCCAGATCGGCTTTACGCGCTTTGCGTTGCGCCGCTCCGAAGCGGCGCGCGTGACCGTGGAGAGGGCCTGACCATGGACAGCCTGACCATTGCCCTCGTCGGTAACCCCAACTGCGGTAAGACTGCCCTGTTCAATCAGCTGACGGGCGCGCGCCAAAAGGTCGCCAACTACGCCGGCGTGACCGTCGAGCGCAAGGAAGGCGGATTTGTCGCGCCATCCGGCCGCAAGGTGCGCGTGCTGGACCTGCCTGGGACCTACAGCCTCGAAGCGATGGGGCCGGATGAGATCATCACGCGCGATGTCTGTCTCGGGCAGCGCGATGAAGAGATGCCGGACCTGATCGTCTGCGTCGCCGACGCCACCAATCTGCGCCTGCACCTGCGTTTCGTGCTCGAGATCAAAAAGCTCGGCCGGCCCATGGTCGTGGCGCTCAACATGATGGACGCGGCCGCCGCCCGCGGCATCCGCATCGATCGCATGGCGCTGGCGCGAGAGCTCGACTTGCCGATCGTCGAAACTGTCGCGGTCAAGGCCAATGGTGCCATGGAACTGGTGGCGCATCTCGATCGCAACGTCGCGCACCATATCGCTTCGCCGGCGGCCGTTGCCGATGACTTGCACGCAGAGGTTCGCCGGCTTCTGGCCGCAACCGTGGTCATGCCTACGCGTACGTCGAAGATCGACGACGCGCTCGACCGCATTTTTCTCAATCCCGTGCTTGGCCTGGCGATCCTGCTGGGAGTCATGTTCGTTGTTTTCCAGGCGGTGTTTGCCTGGGCGAAGCCGATGATGGACGCGATCACCGCGCTGTTCACCTATCTGAGCGGTTTGGCCGGGCAGTATATGCCCGACGGCCTCCTCAAGAGCTTTGTCGTCGACGCCGTCATCGGCGGGCTCGGTTCGGTCGTCGTTTTCCTGCCGCAGATCCTGATCCTGTTCTTTTTTATTCTGGCGCTCGAAGAGTCCGGTTACCTGCCGCGCGCCGCCTTCCTGCT
>FJVW01000384.1_pt1 | contig 12676 bp, 3 predicted proteins | sample 1011851 | NCBI WGS metagenome assembly FJVW01 (sample SAMEA3912450, study PRJEB9761) | metagenome | biome: forest; material: soil | place: USA | collected 2011-06-22 | depth 0.1 m | reverse complement strand
TGGTCGACGACCTTGAACCACGGCTCGAAGCCGCGCACCGCCACCAACACCGTGATCAAGTCCGCCGTGTGGCGCATGGAGCCGACCTTGGATGGTCCGAAATAGCAGCGGTAGGCCAGGCTCACCGGCCACACCTTGGGATCGAGTTTCGCAATCTCGCGGCCGATCGCCATCGAGTCGGCAAACGGGCCGCCGCCTGTGAACGTAAGCATCGTCGGCCAGTTCTCCACCACCTCGCGCGTTGATTCAGGATCGGTGCGGAAGTTACCCCACTTGCCCGTGCCCGGATCGGTCTCGGCCGGATACCGGCTTCCCATGCACACGTAGTGCGTCACCTTGGCGGCCACCAACGCACGTCCGTCGAGCGGGCTGTATTTGTCGCCCTTCGTGGAGAGCAACGCGGCCAGGTTCGTGAGATCGCCGATGCTTATGATCGTCACACTGTGATCGGGCTGCGCGGCCAGCAGGTGCCGGTAGAGCGCCGCCGACTCGATCTTCTCGTGCTTCGCCAAAAAATCCTGCGGAAACGCCTCCGCGACCTGGCGGGCATAGGCGCTGTTCTGGCGGATGCCACGCGTGCCCGAGACCAGCCCGATGGGCAGGTCGGGACGGCCGTAAAACGTGTTGATCGCATCGACACACGGAGCGGACCACTCGTTGTGGCCCGAGACCATGACCCCGAGAATCTCGACTTCGCCGCGATCAGCCATGACGTGGAGCTGCGCGAGCGCGGAAGCGTCATCGACATCCGAATCCATGTCGGTGTCCAAGATCACCGGCAGCGGCCCGGACGCATAAACGGCGGACGCACACGCCATCAAAAGAAGCAGTCGAACGAAGCTCATATAAAAGGAAAGGCCGGTTTCCGTGAAGAAACCGACCTGAATCAAATCATCGACGCCGGATCAGGCACGGGTGCGGCGGCGCTGCCAGACCACGCTGGCCAAGGCCAGCGCGCCGAGGATCGCCGCATAGGTCGTGGGTTCGGGGATGGCGGAGGTCAGGTAGCCGCTGGAATCGATGCTGGCGGCCAGGCCGTTAATAGTGATCTGGCTGAGCTGGCCGGAGGTGAGGCCACTGACACTCGTTCCGAACCTGACCGAGGCATCGTCGGTGAAGGTGCCGACGATGCTGAGGGTGCCGCTCCATGACAGCGCCGAACTGTCCACAAAGACAAAGACGCCGCCCGTGGACAGGTCCAGCGTGCTGCTGGCGCTCAGGTTAAGTGTGCCCAAGGTCTGACTGAAGGCCGATTGCAAGGTGCCGCCGTTAAGCACGACGTTGGAGCTGGAGGAAACCGCATTGTTCACCCCAAGGTTGAGCGTGCCGGCGGAGACGGTGGTCGCACCGGTGTAGGTGTTGGCACCCGTGAGGGTCTGTGTCCCCAGACCTGTTTTGATGAGGGTCATGCCAGCCGCTCCGTTCGCGATGACTCCGGAGTAGCTATTGGTCACGCTCGCGCCGGGATTGAGGGTCAGTGCGGTCACGCCGCTGTAACCGCCGGTGGTGGTGGTAAAGAGCGACGAGAGGTTTTTGTTTCCAGTAAGACCACCCAGAGTCAGTGTGGTCACGGTGGTCTTCAAACCGGCCGTTGAGGTGCCCGCTATGCTGTTAGTCGTGTCCAAGGCACTGTTTTGCAGGGCCAGCGCATTGCTTAATGTCAGCAGGCCAGCCGACACTACCGTCGCGCCGGTGTAGGTGTTCGCGCCGGAAAGAATCACACCCCCGGTCCCCGTGCCAGCCTTCGTCAGAGAATGCGCACCGCTGATAACACCACCGACGGTCAATGCATTGGTAGAGTTATTCGTCCACGTCTGATCGGCCCCCAAGATCACGGGGGCACTAATTGTGGCGGCCTTAGCGCTGGTATTGACCGTGATTCCGCCGGTTCCAATCGTTAACGTATTACCATCGGCACTCAGGCCCAAGGCGTTGGTCGTATCAGCCATCGTCAGGCTCTTGATGCTCATGTCCGCGCCCAAGGTAGTGGCGGTCGGTGCGGTCGTGACGGTGGAATCAGAGAAGGTGACATCGGTTCCCGACCCAGGCACCAAAGCCTGAACTGAGCCGCCGGACGTGCTCGTCCAGTTGCTACTGGCACTGCCATCCGATACCGCCCAGACAGTGGTCCCATTGGCGGTCCCGCCCCTCCAGAATGCAGTGGTTAGCGCTGTCGCGCTGGTGATCGCGACTTGAACGTCGGTGGCAGATTTGGACAATGCGCCAACGGTGAAGTTGGTGTTATTATAGACCTTGCCGAGTGAATAGGTCGCGTTGTTCAGAGTGCTGCCGACACCACCGCCATGGACGAGCGTATAGGTATTCGTGCCCGTCAAAGGCGAAACACCGTTAATACCGTATACATTGACAGCGACAGCGGCCGCATTGGTGGTCGCGTTGCCCGCCACATTGATTTCCGCGCTGGTTGCTGTGGAGCCGATTGATCCTCCAATCGTCGTGCCCGCGCCGGTAATCCCCAGCGTTCCGGCGATAGCCAATTGAGAGTCGGCCGAGGCGTTATAATTCAAACCCGTCCCGGTAGCGACCGTCACACCGCCGGCACCAGTGCCCAGCGACGAAGCGCTCTTGGCAAGGATAGCTCCATTGCTTATCACCGTCGCACCGGTGTAGGTGTTGATGCCGGCACCGTTTAACAAGAGCACTCCAGTGCCAGACTTGGCGATGCCGCCGCTGCCACTGATGACACCACTGATGGTAACGGAAGGGTTTTGCCCATTGTTCGTGATAACGGACAAAGTATTTCCATTCAGATTCACAGCCCCGCTGAGAACCATGGCGGCGTTGCTGCTGTTGGTCGCCAAGCTGATGGTCGAATTGCTCTGCAAGTTGACGGTGCCGGTCACGTTAGGCGTGGCGCCGGTACCAGTGCTGCTGAAGAGCGCGCTGGTTCCGTTGATGTTGATGGTATTGGCGATACTCACGCCGCCATGGAGCTGCAGTTGGGCGCCGTTGGCCACAGTTACCGCTCCCGTGCCGAGCGCCGTGTTGGTGGTAGCCCTTAGAGCGCCCGAGCTAATCGTCGTGCCACCGCTATAGGTATTGGAGCCGCTCAACGTCACCAGACCCGTTGCGGACGTTGAGGCAGTCGCCACAGTTGTTCCTACCCCCCCGAAGGCCACCGAACCAGTGCCTGAGATCACCGAGGAGATGGTGATGCCTTGCGTCGTGTTGCTGACGATATCCAACTCGCCCGTCGTGACCAAGCCGGGATTGGCCGCTGTTCCAGTGATGGTCAGCAAGCCGGTGCCGGCATTCATCAAGCCGTTCAGGCCCAAGCTCGTGGTGCCCAAGGCCAGTGTCGCCGCCGCTCCAGTGTAACGAAGCGTGTTGCCGACCGTGTTCGCCGATTGCGGCTGGTTACCCGCGAGGGCGAGATTAAGGGTGTAGTTGGTTGTCGCAACACCACCGCTGGTCGGCAGAGTCGTGGCCGCACCGAGGCTGGAGATGGCCACACCAGCGCCGTTCGCAACCGCGTAATCCAAAGTGGTGCCCGTGCCTGTGAAGGCCCATGGCCCAATAATGCCGTTGGTGTTCGTCGTGCTGGCGATAGTCCCCGTGGTGTTGCCGAAATAAACCATGCCACCGGCGCTATGGGTGACGGCGCCCAAGTTGAGGGTCGTGCCAGACACCGTATTATTCACCGTTCCCATTCCGACGTTTGCATTGAGACCAGCTACCGTCTGCGACGCAGCAGCCGCTCCGCTGAAATTGAAAATGCCGGTGCCGCCGACCGCCAGTGTGGAACTGGAATCCAGCGAACCGCCGCTACCAAGAGTGAGTGTGCCCTGATTAACCGTCGTTGCGCCCGTGTAGATATTGACCCCGGAAAGCACCAGCGTGCCCGCGCCCGTCTTGGTCATGCCGTCATTGCCCGCCAGAATGGAACTGATCGTGGCAGTTTGGTTGGTCACCGTGATCGTCGGCGCCGTGCCCGTTGTCGTATCCAGCGTGAGTGTGCTACCGGTCAGAAACCAATTATTGGTGGGCGAGGAATTGTCGCCGAACTTCAGATTCCCGATCGTCCGGGCAGCACTCAGGGTCACGGTCTGGTCCGCGAAGATATTCAAGGTGCTGAAATCCGCGGTAAAATCGGTGCCGTCGGCCACGATGCTACCCGACCAGTTGCCAACCGTGCTCCAAGTTCCACTCGAAAACAGGGTCCACGTGCCGTTGGCGTTGGCGGCACGGGCGATCTGCGCAGACGAAAGAAGAAGAAACGCAGACAAAGAGATCAACGAGGTGCGCAACAGCTGGCGACGACCGGCGGTGGAGGGGCTAGAGTTCATAGCGTTGACTATACTCTACCCAAGGGAGACAGTGTTAGTCCGATTCCAATGAAAAATGTGTCTATTCCTGACGATCTACTCCATCTGTCATCGCGGGCGGGATACACCAAAGACCAATAAGGGTGATTATCCGACTTTAACAGAGAGCCTTACAACTCCAAGCGATGATCGGCGCCGTCAAGAGGTCTCCATGGACGTCTATCAACGACAAAAAAGCCGGCTCCAACAAGGAAGCCGGCTGAAAGTTTCAAAACCAAACCTCGCTTAAGCGCGTGCGCCCCGTTTGCGCCACAGGGCAAAGCCCAGCAACCCGCAACCCGCGATCATTGCATAAGTGGCAGGCTCGGGGATGGCCCCGATGACCAAGTCACCCGTACTCTGGGTGAAGGTGAAATCATACCCGCCGTTGGAACCGGTCCAAACACCCGAGTTGTTGGTGAGTCCCGTCACATAGCTGCCGGCGACTGAAACCAAACTGAAGCTGCCCGTGGAGCCGCCCGCACCGATGTTGAACAAGTCGAAGGTTTCTCCGCCGGTCAGGAAGGTGCTGCCGAAGGTGATCGTCAGGGTGCCGCCATAGGTGAGCAGGCTCGTGCCGGTGTTGATGCCGTCATAGCTGGTGCCGCGCACGGTGCCGTTGGCCTCCATGGCCGTGGCACCGGCAAGCGTAAGCGTATTATTGAAGGTCATGACTCCGGGGCTGTTGCCGGGGGAGAGGGTGTTGCCAGAGGTTACCGTGACGGCCGATGAGATCGTGCCGATGCCGCTCAGCTTGCCGCCGGTGGACGTGAAGTTGACGGGCGCTGAAAGCGCAGTGGATGAGTTATAGTTGAACTCGCCCGCGCCGATGAAGACGCCGCCGCTGGTGTTGATGGTGCCGGTGGAGGCGATGCTGAGCTTGCCGCCACTGATCGTGGTGCCCCCGGTGTAAGTGTTCGCACCGGAGAGAGTCACCGTGCCGGAGGTCGTCTTGTAAAGATTGATACTGTTGCTGTTGGTGTTGCCCGTGAAGACGAGGTCCACAAGCTTGGCCCCGACCGTGCCGCTTTGGAGATTGAAGCTGTAGGCCGCCAGCGTGCCGGTTCCCGTCGTGTCGGAAATCGCACCGCTTTGCAGGGTCACATTGCCCAAGGCCGTCGTCTGACCGTTGATGTCGAGCGTGCCGCCGTTGACCAGCACCGGAGCCACCGAACGATTGGAACCCGTGGAAGAAGCGCCCAAGGCCGCCGCGTTACCAAGCTGCAGCGTGCCGAGGGTAACCGTCACCGGTCCGAGGAACGTGTTGGTGCCCTGCAGCAGCAAGGTGCCCGCACCCGTCTTGGTTAATCCTTTATAACTGGTTCCGGATATTACACCGGTGCTGGTCAAGGTCCCCGTATCCACTTGGAACGTGCCGCCATTGGTTCCCAAGCTGATAGTATGAGCAGTCGTGAAACCGGAACCGGTCACTTGGAGTGTGCCTGAGTTGAGGGTGATCGCCGAGCCGGCGGTGGCACCGAGATTCGCGTCAGCACTGACACTCAAAACACCTCCCGAAACGAAGGTGCCACCGGCATAGGTGTTGGTTCCCGTAAGGACCAGTGTGCCGGTGCCAGCCTTGGTCAGAGTGGAGGTCGTGCTGTTACCCAGCACGGAATCAATCTGCAGGATTCCGCCGCCATACTGCTGCACGATGAAATCACCACCGCTGGCCGTCGGCTTGAGCGTGCCACCGGTAATCGAATAGTCGTTGGCACCCGTGAAAAGCAGACCGCCCGTGGTAAGACTCAGAGTCTGTCCCGAGGTGATCGCCAGCGACTGCCCGGTGGTTGATGTGGTGATCTTCAGGCTGTTGACGGTCGTGGTGGCGGCCACGCTGCCGCCGTCGGCTTGGAGAATGTTTTTATTGGTCCCGGGCGTGGCAAACGAGTCATAGCTGCCCAAGGCAGCGATGGTGCCGCCACCCGTGGCCCAGTCGGTGCCACCCACCGTGGCATAGCCGCCCAGAATGCCGGCCGCGCCGGCGGTCGTGGTGCTCGCGACCCCTGTCTGGAAATCAATCGCGGCGCCCGCACTGCGCGTGATGCCGCCGAGAGCAATCGTCGAGGTGCCCGACGTCCGGGTGATCTTGGATTGGCCGGCGTTCAGGGTCGTGCCGTTGGTGAGGGACGAAGGCGTTCCCAGCGTTTGCGCAAACGAGCCTCCGCTGAGTTGGAGGTTTACCCCGCTCAAGCTCAGCGCAGTGGCCACACCCGCCCCGCTGTTCTGGGTCAATTTGGTGTTATTGTTCGTGCTGTAATCGAGCACCACGGTGCCACCACTGAACGCCGTGACGCCGGTGAAATTGTTCACGCTCGAGAGAGTGACTGTTCCGGTCTGGGTTGCCGTGAGGGCAGATGCCCCGGTCGCCAAGGTCGCGCTGCTGTTCAAGGTCGTGTTGCCGGTGCCAAAGAGGCTTAGCGCATTCCCCGAAATGGTATTACCAAAGGTAAAGGTTCCGGTCGCCAAATTGGTAAGACTGCCGCCGTTGCCCGCCCAAGTGCCCCCAAGCGTCATGGAATTCGTTCCGGCAAATCCATATGCCATGCCCGAACCGCCAGTGCCAAAATTATTGCCCAAAATCTGACCGTTCGTCTCTGCTACTAAAAAGAGGGGATTGGAATTATTTGAGCTAAGGGTGGTTGCACCAAAAGGCGTAATCGTCGCGCCCGATCCACCGGGGCCGCCAACGGTGACCGTATTATAGGCGCCTGAGGAAACGATGGCAGTCGTCTTGCCTACTCCATAGGCGTTGTTGCTCGCAGTCGGCGAAATAGTAAGATTTGCCCCCACACCCGTGAAGGTGAGGCTTCCAAAGCCTGTGGTGGGAGAGGCCACGTTGCCCGTGTTGTTATCCTGAATCGGTCCCGAGATCACGACATTCGCGCTCGATCCAAACCCAAGAATACTGGCCCCATTGTTGGAACCGGAAGTCTGATTGTTCAAAGAGAACACCCCTGAAAACGTGGTGGTTCCCGTGTTGTTAATTTTTACTTGAGAGTTTGCACTGGTGGAGTTCGCAAAGGCGGGAGTGCCGACCGTGCCGCCGCCCGTAAAGGTCAGATCACTCGCGCCTCCGATCATCATGCCAGAAGTGGTATCAATGAGCGTATTGGAAATGGTGCGCGCCTGGCCATCTCCCTGGATCGTTCCGCCAACGGCCGTTATCTTGGACGATCCCAAGGCGCTGTTGTTGCCGATGATCAGCGTGGAACCGACGCCCACCGCCGTCGTGCCAGCGTAACTGTTCGCGCCAGAGAGCGTCAGCGTGCCGGGGCCGCTCACCGTCAGGCCGGTGGTGCCGGTGCCCAGAACCGAACTGATGGTGGCGTTGACGCCCGAATCGAGCGCAACGACGCCCTCCTGATTGCTCGAACCGCCGAGCGTGAAGGTTCCGGCGCCGCTGATCGTGCCGTTCTGCGCAAAGAGCAACATGCCGCTGGTGTTCGTCAACGTTCCGCCGGTGATGGCAAGATTGCCACCGTTTACGACCAGCGAGTTGATGGCATTCGTCCCCGAGGTGGTCGTTGTTCCCGTAGTGAGGTAGGTGTTGTCTCCTGCCACGATCGCATCGTTCGTGAATTCATCGGTCGGATTCAGCGGACGATAGCCGGTGGTGGCATTGTAGGTGAGGAAGGTGTTCGCCGCGCCCGTCGCGGTGCCCTTGGCCCCAGTGGCGGTGCCCGATTCACCCAGCAGGAAGAGCGCGACCTTCGTGTTGGTAACACCGGAGCTGATGCCAGTCGAACCGCCGGTGGTGGTTCCTACCAGCGTGGGAAGGCTTGTTGTCAAGAACTGGCCGACCGAACCTCCGGCAACCGTGTTGGCCCCGAGATTGGTGCCGTTGATCAACGCGAGGCCACCGGTGGATGCGGTATGGCTTAGACTCGCTTCCGTGACCGTGGCCGCCTGCGTGCCGCCATAGGCAACGGTGATCTTGGAAAGCCCACTCCCGAGCGTGATACTACCGGTGTTCGTTTCAGTGGAATTGGCGGAGGCGTTGCCAAGGTAGCTAAAGGCGCCACCTGAGTTTAAGGTGAAACCGCCAGAAAAGCGGTTGGTCTTTTGGATGGCTCCCGTGTCATCCAGCAGCAGCACGCCACTGATCGAGACAGGGGTGTTGGTAGTGCCACCCGTGACCGCGACGGTGCCGGCACCGCTGACATCGAGCGTTGAGCCGGCGACGACGGTAATCCTGCCAAAGGAAACGGTAGTTGCTCCTTGGATATTGAGCGTGCCTGCGTTGACGGCGACAGCGGAATTAAAATTCTGCGAATTGGAGATCGCGTTCGTGCCGGAGAGAACCCAGGTGCCCGCGCCATTTTTGACTATCGCAAAATTGGTGGCGCTGCCGTTGGAAATGTTGCCGGAGATGGTGTTGTTGCCAGTATTCGTGCCGCCGAGGGTCAGTGTGGTTTGCCCCGCCGCACCACCGGTGATAGCTCCGCCGATGTTCAGCAGTTTTGAATTATCGGTCGCGTTATTTTGGATCGTGTAACTGCCACCGGCAGCTTGTATCATGAGAGGCGCGTTGATCGTCTCCGTGTTCGCCACGGTTGCGTTCATGGTGATGGAGCCGCCACTGGTCAGAAGGAGCGAATTGCCGCCGGTCGTGCCGATGGTGTAGGCTGCAGCGGAAACCGTATCAAAAAGGATGCTCTTGAAATTGAGCGTCGCAGAATTGATCGTGATGGCGGTTTGGGTGCTGGCCCCGCTGAAGGTGGCGATATCCGCGTTCGTGGTGCCGGAAGTAGCTCCAGGGAAGAGGGTGGCGCCGTTGCTCCAGTTGGTACCGGTTGGCACCCAGTTGGCGTCAGTAGGAGTTGCACTCCATGTGCCGCTGGCCGCACGCATGGAGGAAACACACACGAAAACTGCAATAGAGGCTGCAAAAACAGGGCTTAGTCCGAAGCGGGGTATCTTCATCATGACTCCATCCTACCACTCACCGCGTCAAAAGCGTTAGCCGACTGCCGACCTTAAATGTGTGCTTTCCCGACCAGCTCCGCGGCACCGGCTTCAATTCGTCGCCGAGCGAGGATTCTTTGACCGCAGGCGTGGTCCCGGCACCAAACCACCACGATCATTTCCCACGATGAATTGCCGTCGGAACTGCCCCGGCGTCTGCCCCGTCACACGACGAAAAACCTTCGTGAAGTGGATGCGATCCGAGAACCCCGACTGCTCCGCCACGTCGTCGATGAGCGCCGCGGGTTCCTTAAGCAACTGGCTCGCATGCTCGATGCGGATTCGTCGGATATGGACACTTAGGTCCATCTCCACATGTTGCTTGAACTTGCGGCTGAGGAAATCGGGATGGCACCGCAGGTGTGCCGCAATATCTTTGATATTAAATGACTTCCCTACATTCGCGGCGACGTAGCGCATGGTTTCTTGGATCACATAGGGCAACGGCGGACCGTCAGCCGGCACATATTTCTCCAATTCGCCGCCGTTGGATCTGATGAGCTCGCGATACCAACGCGCCGAATCCTTCAGCGTGCGACGTTGCGTCGTGTAATCAACATGGATGAGCCCGAAGCGGTGCTTGTAGCCCTCCTGCCACTCAAAGTTGTCCATCAGCGACCAGTTGAAATACCCGCGCACGTCGATGCCCTCGGCCAGCGCGCGGCGCAATTGCAGCAGGTAGCTGATCATAAATTCGATCCGCACCGGATCATGCACGCGTCCGTCATGGCCGACCATGTCGCAATTGGACATGCCGTTTTCCGTGATGATGATCGGCAGCTTGTAAGTTTCCGCCAAAAACTTCGGCCCCCAATAAAGTGCCTCGGGCGTCTGGTTCCAAAGGTAGAGCGTGCGCGGGTGCCCGGGTGGCAGAGGAGCCAGCACCGGCACCCCGCCCGGCCCCGCCTTGATCGCCTCACCTTGAAAAATATTGCAGCCGTAGAAATCGATCGGTTGCTGGATGATTTTCAAGTCCGCCTTGGTCGCACGCGGTGCGGCCGCCCCGTAAGCCCTCAGTCCGTCCTCGGGATAACTGCCAAACACCACCGGATCGCCCCACCACCGGTTGTTCCAAACCCCGTCGGGCCACACCGAATTCGTGGCGACGCGCGCGGCGTTCACATCGTCGAGCGACTCCGTCGCCGGGTAATAAATCGTCCCCGCAGGGGACCAACCTACGACAGGCTTCTTCTTAGCACGTGATCGGATCACCTCGACGGCTCTGCCGTGCGCCAGCAACGCATGATGCCCGGCCAGCAGCACCTCGGGCAGGTCGAGCCGGAGACCGGGGGCATGCTCGCCGCTCGAATGCCCGAGGCCGATGAAGCACTGCGGTTCGTTCAACGTCACCCAGTGCGTGACACGGTCCGAAAGGCGATCCACCACCGCCGCCGTATATTTGGCAAACCATGACGGACTGTCGGGATTCAACCAGCCTCCCCGGAGAAACAGCTGATACGGAAAATCCCAGTGGAACAGCGTAACCCAAGGCTGGATACCGGCGGCCAGCAATTCGTCCACCAGCCGGTCGTAAAACGCCAGCCCCGCCTCGTTCACCGCACCCGTACCCGCCGGCATGACGCGCGACCACGACACGGAGAAACGGTAGGAATTGAGCCCCATCTGCGCCATGAGGGCGACGTCTTCCTTGTAGCGGTTGTAGTGGTCGCAAGCCACCTGCCCGGTCTGCCCCTCCCACACATGCCCACGACGGCGCGTGAACATATCCCAAATTGAAGGGCCTTTGCCGTCGGCATCCCATGCGCCTTCGATTTGGTAGGCGGACGCCACGGCGCCCCAGTGAAACTTAGCTGGAAAATTCATGCAGGGTAAGGGGTTTTGCCATCGCGCTTCCGTTCAATCGCAAACCGGAAAACAGAACGAAACATCATCACCAATAGTCTGAAACCGATCAAAATCCAGCAAAACTTGCCACACGAGGCCTTTCTTAACGTCGGCAAATGACACACTTTGCATCGGCAGATGCCTAACGCCTCATCGCCAGACAATGGTATTGTCCAGTCGTTTTCTGAGCCCCGCATCTTTGGGTCCCCTCCCTCCCCCAGTGCAATTTTTCCGCGCTACGCATCCGCCTCTTTTTATTCGACCATGAGTTCATCGTTTCCATCAAATTTCACTTGGGGCGCCGCCGCGGCCTCCTACCAAATCGAAGGCGCATGGGACGCCGACGGCAAAGGCGCGTCCGTCTGGGACATGCTCTCGCATCAGAAGGGGCGCGTGTGGGAAGGCCATAGCGGCGACACCGCGTGCGACCATTATCACCGCTACAAGGACGACGTGGCGCTCATGTCGGATATGGAGCTGCAGGCCTACCGGCTCTCCGTCTCCTGGCCCCGCGTCCTCCCCACCGGCACCGGCAGGGTCAACGAAGCCGGCCTCGGCTTTTATGACCGCCTCGTCGACGAACTCCTCGCCGCAGGCATCCAGCCTTGGGTGACGCTTTTTCACTGGGACTATCCCTACGACCTGTTCCTGCGCGGGGGCTGGCTGAATCCCGACAGCGCCAAGTGGTTTGCCGACTACACCGCCATTGTCGTTGACCGCCTCTCCGACCGCGTCCGCCACTGGATAACCCTGAACGAGCCGCAGTGCTTCATCGGACTCGGCCACCTCCACGGCGAACACGCCCCCGGCCTCAAACTCGGCCTCCGCGAGGTCCTTCAGGCCGGCCACCACGCCCTCCTGGCGCACGGCATGTCCGTGCAGACCATCCGCTCCCGGGCAAAGCAGACTCCCGTCATCGGCTGGGCGCCCGTCGGCTCCGTCCATTATCCGGTCACCAACTCCGCCGCCGACATCGCCGCCGCCTACGCCGGCATGGACGCCGTCTGGGGTGACAATTGCTGGAACAACCGCTGGTGGGGCGACGCCCCCGTCCTCGGCTCCTACCCCGAGCAGGGCCTGAAGGCCTACGGCAAAAACGCCCCGCGCTTCACCGACTCCGACTTCGACATCATCAAGCAGCCTCTCGATTTCTACGGCTGCAACATCTACAGCGCCACCCCCACCAAGGCCGGCCCCAACGGCGAAATCGTCGTCGCCGATGTCGGTGCCGGTTTCCCTCACACGCACTTCCTGTGGAAGCGCACCGACGAGGCCCTCTACTGGGGCACCAAGTTCCTCTCCGAACGTTACAAGCTCCCCGTCGTCATCACGGAAAACGGCCTCACGCTCCCCGACTGGGTCTCCCTCGACGGCGCCGTGCACGACCCGCTGCGCATCGATTTCCTCACCCGCTACCTGCGCGGCCTGCATCGCGCGATCGCCGAAGGCGTCGACGTCCGCGGCTATTTCCACTGGTCGATCATGGACAACTTCGAATGGGCCGAGGGCTACAAGCACCGCTTCGGCCTCGTCCATGT
>FJVW01000382.1_pt1 | contig 13403 bp, 10 predicted proteins | sample 1011851 | NCBI WGS metagenome assembly FJVW01 (sample SAMEA3912450, study PRJEB9761) | metagenome | biome: forest; material: soil | place: USA | collected 2011-06-22 | depth 0.1 m | reverse complement strand
TCGTGCAGGCCGACGCGCTGCTGGAAGCACCGATCAAGGCAGGCGGGCTCATTCGCTTAATGACAGATTGGGACTTGCCGAAGCGTCCGCTCCATCTTGTCACGCCGCGAAGGGCGCCGTCGAGCGCCAAACTGCGTAGCTTCATCGATTTCGTGCGTAACCGTTTGGGCTCATGACCAACAGGTTTACGAAGCCAGCTCCCCGCGGGCGAATAGATAAAGCCGCCAAATGCACCGTCAATTCAGATCATTTCGGCGCCGTATCGTCATTGCAGATCTCAGCCTTGATCCAGCCGGCGAAGATAAAATTTCTCATAATGTTTATTATGCGTTTTTGACATGTAGCCGGGTGGACTCTATTTTGAAGCGCGAATGATCCATAAAATCAAACGCCTCTCCAGAACAAGCGTGCGCATGTTGTCTACAATAAGCTTAGTGGTCTCGGAATCTGGGTATTTCATGACAAACATCAAACCGGACATTGCCCTGAAGCACGCAATTCGGCCGCTTTGTCCTCGACCTGATGCCAGAAGCGGATGAAATTGCCGTTGGCCAGGCCGGCCAGTTCGTGATCGCTCCAGCCCCGGCGCATCAGTTCGGCGAACAGTACAGGAAAAGTGGAGGCGTCCTCCAGCCCCTTCGTTCGAGTGCCGGACATGCCGTCGAAGTCGCTGCCGATAGCGACATGATCGCGGCCGATAAAGCCGGCAATATAATCAATGTTGTCGGCGACGTCCTTCACCGTCACAGCGGGTTCCGGATTTGCCTTGTCCCATGGCGCGATAGCCTTCCATGCTTCCTCATTGCTCGCGCTGACGGCCTTGACCTTGTTCCATTCGCTCTCGCTGGCCTTCCACCAGGTCAGGTGAGCCTGGCTGATCGTCCCCGGCGCGAACAGCACGCCGATGATCGCGCCATTGCCCTTCGCCTCACGTAAGGCGTCGTCTGTGACGTTGTAAGCGGAATCGGCGATGCCGCGCGCCGGCGTGTGCGACAACAGGATCGGCGCTCTCGAGGTCTTTATGGAGTCACGAACTGTACTGTCGGCGGCGTGCGCCAAGTCGACAATGACACCCTGACAGTTCAACTCCGCGACGAAAGCCCTGCCCTTGTCGCTCAACCCGCCATTGGCAGGCACCGACTTCTTTTCCGTTCCTGGCCATGCTTCGTTGCCGTCGCCCAGTTCGGTATTCCAATCATAGACGAGCTGGATCGAGCGCACGCCTGCGGCCTTGGCCGCAGCGATATTGGCCTTATCGTTGTCGAGTTGCATAGCGCCTTCTATCGACATTACCATCGCGATGCGGTCTGTCGCCAACACCCGCTCAAGCTCTGTGGCGGTTTCGACCTTGACCACCTCCGGATAGCGCGCCGGCAGACTGTCGAACCAGGCGAACGACGCCTTCATCCGCGGGAATTCCGGTTCTCCCTTGAGGCTGACATTGGTGAACAGGCCGCCGCCGAAGCGCCCAGCTTTCCACTTGGCCAAGTCGTTCTGCCCCGGCAGGGAGGCCAGATCGAGCGCCTCGGGGGTTTCCAGCTTGCCGGGAAAATACCAGGCGCCGACCAGGTCATTGTGAGTATCGAAAACGCGATGATGATCGAGAAAAACCTGTGCGTCGGCAATGGTGGCCTCACGATGCATCGTGGCGCACCCGCTCAGAAATAAGGCCGCTGCAACGATCATGAACCAGCGCATAGCCGAGGTCTCCTCTACCCTGCCGNACGCGAGAGACTAACATATGCCCAGATTCCGTAAACATTAGAAAATTCGACAACCGGCGCCCCCTGCGACGACGGCGCCGTCCGCCGTCCGCCGTTACGCCGTTTTGTCCGCCGATATAGACGGTGCGGCTGGCGTCTTGGACCATGACGGCCTGGGAGAAGGCGGGATTGCCGTGCAGCCCTGCGGGGTTTACGTGCGATTTTTCATTTCAGGGCTCCTCTGGAACGATTTGTCGACAAGCGGTAATGCAAAATAGTCGGAGAGACCATCTGGCTTACGATTTGAGGGCTTGAATGCAGAGTTCAACGCACCGTTTGGTGCGTAGCCGGCGCGGTTGGCCGGCGGCGCCGGATTGACGCCCACGGATAACCTCCCCTCGCCCAGACAAAAAAAGACCGCACTACATTGAGCGCGGCCAAGTCTACAGGGAGGAAACGCCCAGGAAGGGCATCGACGTAAGAACATCGAACGGTCTCAGCTTAGAAGCGGCCTCCGGCGTTTTCAAGGCGCAAGCTTGGCGCCTGGCTCACGTCATTGCCATGTTTGGTCACAATCGGTGATGCCGGTTGCTGCAATCTTGGCTCTGATGCCCAGAAATCAATCAATCCTCTCCGCGCAACTCGCCAAGCGCACGTAGAAATTCATGGTAGTGATAAAGGTCGATCTCGTGTTGATAGCCCCGAACCCCTTACCCCTACTGGGTTTTCCGCAAAGAAGGGTTAGACCAACTCCATTGCCGCGACAGCCTTCGCCAGAGCTTGAGGTTGCGACAGCATTACCAAGTGGCCGGCATCGATATCGATGACGCGGGGCGCCCTAAGCCGTCCTATCATCTTGTCCTGATGGGACGGCGTCAGCGAGTGATCAAGTGTTGTCCGCACATAGACGGTCGGCACGTCAGGCACCGCAGCGGTGATTTTCGTCAAATCCATGGCCGGACGGTCGCGCAGGCATCGGTCAATAATCATCTGTTGATCGCCTTCACTGAGATCGTTGCCGTAAGCTTTGCGCAGGACGTCGTCGGAAGGTTTAATGCCCTCATGATTGAAAGCAAACAGTACCGGGAGGATCAGACTGACCGGAAAACCTTGAGCTTCGGCGAACGACTGACCGGGCTCCGGCACCACGCCGGCCACGAAGGTCAGGCCGTGCAGCCGGCTCCCCAGTGCCTGGCCCAGATCCGGCGCCAGTATGCCGGACAATGAGTGCAACACGATGTGCACGTTCGTAACGCCTCTACGATCTAAATCGCTGACAATGTTTTTGGCGCTGGCCTGCGGGGTCAAGTCGCGGTCGAGTGATGGCAGGTCAAGCGCCAGATTGCTGCCTTCGACGAGCGGCAAAACGCGTTCCCAAACCCAGGCGCCCATACCGGAGCCATGCAAGAAAAGGCGTGTTGTCGTGGACATGGAGCTTCTCCGTAAATCGCCGATTCTGATGCGAACGGCATAAGATTACGCTGCGGAGGCCCGTCACCCGCCGTAAATTTCCGAGCAACACAGCAGAGTGATCCTCATGAGATATTTCTTCTCCAAGCCGTAGCGCCGAAGTGGCGCGCATCTATACGCCGTCCAGGGCCTTTTTCATCGCCTCCGCCCCGGCACTCATCGCCGCATCGATAGCCGGCGCGACATCATCGGGCAAAAAGTCGGCGATCCACACGACGCGAGCACCGTCTTCGCGCGCCAACACCTGGGCCGAAGCGTTATAATGCGTCGTGCGCCCGCCTTCGGAAGACCAGACCAACCGCCTGGCGTCATCGTCCAGGGTGACGATCGGTTCGCGCGTCGTCATGCCGTTGGCGAAGGTAACCACCCGCGTGCCGGGTTCCAGCTTCGTATCGACGACGAACCCGGGCACCAGGCGTGTATGCAACGCGCCGACGTCACGCACGGCGTCCCATGCCGCCTCAACCGTGGCAGTCGTGTCGATCGTCTTGCAGATAGTGGCCATGGTAAAATCTCCTTTCGATTCATCTACTCAGGACAATCCCCCTGGCCATGATAAACAAAATAGGCCCGCTTTTGTGGCGGCGCCAGCATGATCCGGCTGTTGCGCTCAAACGAAGCTCTGATCGACAGTTTTTGGTACGAAATCCGTCGCCGGTCGAGCCGTTAAGGCGGTGGATATTGGCAATTATGGGAAATTTGTGATCTATGCTAATATCCTGCTGGATTCACACAGGATTTAGAAATGACTGTCAGCATTCTTCATCGTGTCGATCAGAGCCGCAACATGGCTCGCCGTTATGAACTGTCCGTGCAGCCGGGCTTGTTCGGCGATATTTCGGTCAGCCGGCACTGGGGCCGTATCGGCACGCTTGGCCAATCAAAGGAGTTCTGGTTCGCGACCGAGATCGAAGCCTGTGAGATGGCACGACGTGTCCTGAAGCAAAAGCGGCAGAGGGGCTATGTGTCGCCGGCAGGCACACAGCCCTCCCCTACGCTGTCAGGTTAACGAACGCTTTGCGGATTGAGCGTGAGGACCGCTGCGCTACGAACTTGGCTTCGCCACCGATTGCAGCACCGTCATTTCATTTACTTCCTTCTGAATGCGGTTATATTGGCCCCGAGCGAGACAACGGGGGCATTGTGAAACAAACGCTGACGTACCTTTGCCTGGCGCTGGCTATCGCCGCTGCACCAGCCGCCAACGCCGCCTTGTCACATACGCCAACTGTCACCGGCGCAGACGTTACCGCGCGTTACATAACCAGGGATTTTTCGCCTCTTATTATGCCGCGCACGCCAGTCCTGGGCTTCGCAGGCGCGAATTACCAAAGGCTGCGCGTTGTTTTTCTGTCGGTCGTACCGGACTCAACCGCCGCTGGCAGGTACACGGCCACGGGCTTCACGCTCTTCAAAGGCCGTCAAACGCCCTTCACCGGCACGGTAACAACGCAGAAAATCGCTCGCTTGGCGGCATGGAACACGGGGACCGATGACGAAATGAAGGGCCGCGTCCGCGATGAAGGCGCCCTGTTTGCCACCTATAGCTTTCACGAAGCGGACGACACCACACTGACCGGTACGATGGAGCTTGATTGGTACGTCGATACGCATGGTCGCCTGGTTTATGACGATATCGACGCTGCGTCCGACGGATACTGCAACAATCAATATAGCGGCACCTGGACAGCTGCATCAGGCACCATCACGGCCAATTTCGGCGAATACCGCATCCCGCAATCGGGCGATCTCGACGTCGGCGCGGCTGAATTCCAGGCCGCGGCGAAATATGCCGCCTACGGCTGGCCGCCGGAACCGGCAAACTGACACTTCTTTTTCAGACCCCTGCCTTTCCAGATTAGCGAACGCCCTATTGGTTGAGCGTGAGGACCGCCGCGCGCGATAGGTCCGGCAGGTCAAAGGTCAGCGTATGCGCAGTCGCGTCATAGCGCCCCTTGACGGTCTTGCGATCGAGCTTCGCCGCACGGTCCGCCGTTGCCCCGTGAATGATGACCGAATAGCCCGTCCACCATGGCTTATAAGTGCCCTGGCGCGCATCGAAGCTCACCGTCAGGCCATTGCCATCGCTGCTGCAATGCACGGCCTGGCGGAGATAATCACCGCGCTGATAGCCGTAGGAGACACCGTCGTCGAGATAGATGTCGCCTTGGCAATCGGCCCCGGGATAGACGTGCAACTCCAGCGGACCTTTCGGCGTTTCTTCGGTGCTCTGCACCAGGGGCTGCTTGGCGAAGATGGCGCCCGGCCGGACGAACACCGGCAGACGATCGATCCGCGGCGTTTCCATTGATCCGGCCTCGGTCAGCTGCGCGCCCGTCCAGTAATCGTACCAGCCTGGGCCTGGCAGGCTTACGCCATAAGGCGCCGGCGACTCGCCCAAGGGAGCGGGTGCGATCAGAAGGTCGTCGCCGAGCATGAACTCATCTTGTGTGGCGCCGACGCCGTCTTTCAGAACCTCGGGGAAGTTGAGGAACACCGGCCGCATGATCGGCATGCCGGTGCGGCTGTTGTCTTCCGCCAGGCCATAGAGATAGGGCATCAGGCGGTAGCGTTCCTCGATATAGCGGCGGCGGATGTTGAGGTGCTCTTCGCCGTGCACCCACGGTTCCTGCGCCGCCTTGCCCTTGCCGAAGTGGTCGCGGAAAATGGGATTGAAGGCGCCGATTTCGATCCAGCGCGTCAAAAGATCCGGCGACGGCGGCTCGCCGGTAAAGCCGCCGATATCGTCACCTGAATAGGCAAAGCCGCTCAAGCCGAGGTTGACCAGTTGCGATGTACTAAGCCGCAGATGCGCCCAGCTCGAGGTATTGTCGCCCGTCCACGTCGCGGCATAGCGCTGACCGCCGGCATAGGACGCGCGCGTCAGCACGAACGGACGCTCATCCGGCCGCAGCTTGCGCAGCCCGTCATAGGTGGCGCGCGAATTGAGCAGACCGTAGACATTGTGCATCTCGGCCTGGCTGGCGTTACGCGGTGCAAAGCCCGGCTCTTCGATACGGTGGACGGTATCGAGCGGCATGGTCTTGGAGCGGACATTGAAGATCGCCGGCTCGTCCATATCGTTCCAGAAGCCGCTGATGCCGTCCTTGACGAAGGCGGCATATTGTTCGCCCCACCAGTCGCGCGCCTTGGGCCGGCTGAAATCGGGGAAGACGGCGGGGCCCGGCCACACCGTGCCGACAAAGGGCGTGCCGTCGGGATTTTTGACAAAGATATCGGCCTTTATGCCGCTGTCGTAGGGCATGTAGCCCTGGTTCGGCGCGCTGGCGACGTGCATGTCGGTGATGACGATCAGCCGCAGGTCTTGTTTGCGCAGATCGGCCGCCAGTGTTGCGAGATCGGGAAAGGCCGCCTTGTTGACGGTGAAGGGGCGATTGCGGTCCTGATAATCGATATCGAGATAGATGACGTCGGACGGCAGGCGGTCGGCGCGGAGCCTGCCGGCAACCCCCCTCACCTCGGCGTCTGTCATATAGCTGTATTTCGATTGCTGGAAGCCCAGCGCCCATTGCGGTACCAACGGCGCCTTGCCGGTCAGGTAGGCGTATTGGGCGACGACAGCCTTGGGATCCGGCCCGGCCATGACGTAGTAGTCGATGGGGCCGCCCTCGGCGCCGAAGACGAGCGAGGTGCGCTCGCTCTTGCCGAAATCAAAGAAGCTGCGCCAGGTATTGTCCATGAACAGACCGAAGGCATGGCCGTCTTCGGTGGCGCCGAGCACGAACGGCAGGGCCTTGTAAAGAGGGTCTGTGCCGGTGCCGAAGCCGTATTGGTCGGTGTTCCACAGGGTGAAGGCCTGCTCTCGGCGATCGAGCGGCCCGGTCTTGTCGCCGAGACCGAAATAGTGGGCGTCGTCGGGCATCTGTTTGCACAGACGAAAGCCGCCACTCTCAAAAATGAGCGCTGTTCCCTTGGCGTCGGCAAGGACGGTATGGCCATTCTTGTCCGTAATGGTCACGGCCAGGGTCTGCGGATCGACACGGACGACCAGAGCGGCCGTGCGCAGTTCAACCACGCCTCCCGCCTCGGACACTTCGAGCGGCGTGACCCTGGTGCGCAGGTCGGAGGATACCGCCCAGGAGGCGTCTTCGGGCAGAGATGTCTGGCCGGCACGCACGCGAATGATGTCGGCGCGCGGGGCGCTGATTTCCATGCGGATACCGGCGTGATCGACGACGTAGCGCTCGACGCTGGCCGCCAGTGCAGCGTCGGCCGCCAGCCACAGACCCGCGACGAGCAGAACGCCGGTTGTTATCCGGTGGCCGAACCTGAGCATGTCTTCACTCCCAATCCACAGCCGCTGGACGGCATTTCGTTGCAGAAGTTTCAGCTACGGTTTTGCCGTCCTGTCAACGTGAATACCTATTCATGGCGGTAGACATTGCCCTGTGCTGCTCGCTGTCGCGAACGGCCCTTCCGATCCGTGGTCGCTTCACATCGATGGGGCCCCATGTTATGCCGGGTGAAAGCGCTTACAAGAGCGAGAATTCCGGAGGCAGTCATGGCGGTCCGCACGGCCAGTTCTTTCGTGATCGTTGGCGGCGGGACGGCCGGTTGGATGGCCGCCGCGTGCCTCGGCCGGTTGCTGCTGAAGCCGCATGTCAGCGGCAAGTCCGTTACCCTGATAGAGTCCGGGGACGTCGGGACAATCGGCGTCGGCGAAGCCACAGTCCCCTCGATCCAGGACATGCTGCGTTTTCTCAATATCGACGAAGCCGACTTTTTGCGGGAAACCGACGCGACCTATAAGCTGGCCATCCGCTTCAGGGATTGGAGCGGTCCCGGCTCGGACTATTGGCATGCCTTTGGTGAATTGGGCCCGACGGTCGAAAACCTGCCGCTGTTTCAGCACTGGCTGCGCGAGCGTCTGACGGGCGGCGATCCCGGTCCCCTTGCCGCCTTGAGCATTGGCGCCCAGATGGCAGCAGCGGACCGCTTTGCAAAGCCGGTAAAGGATGGCAATTCGCCGCTGAGTGCGACCAATTACGCCTATCATTTCGACGCCGGCAAGGTCGCCGACTACCTGCGCGGTTTTGCCGAGCACAAGGGCGTCACGCGTGTCGACGGCCATATCGTCGAGGTCAATCGCGATCCGGACGGCGCCATCGCCAGCCTGACACTGAAGGACGGCCGCACGGTCAATGGCGATTTTTTCATCGACTGTTCCGGCTTTTCGGCCCTGCTGATCGAAAAGGCACTCGGTTCCGCATTCGAGGACTGGTCGCATTGGCTGCCGTGCGACCGCGCCGTCGCTATGCCGTCGGTCAGTGAACACCCGATTGTGCCCTATACCGTCGCTCAGGCGCGCGACGCCGGCTGGACCTGGCGCATCCCCCTGCAGTCGCGGCTCGGCAATGGCTACGTCTGGTCAAGCCGGTTCAGCGATGAAGATACGGCAACAAGGACCCTGCAGGCGGCCGTCCCTTCGGCCCCACTGGCCGAGCCGCGTCACCTGCGCTTTCGGGCCGGCCGCCGCCGTGAGCCGTGGGTGAAGAACTGCCTGTCGCTGGGCCTGGCGTCCGGGTTTCTTGAGCCTTTGGAATCGACCAGCATCCACCTGATCTTCGCCAATCTGTTCCGCTTCTTTGATCACTTCCCGCACGACAGCGAGTCCGAGCCGCTGCGGCGCGCTTTCAATGAGCGCTGCACGCGCGAAATCGAAGAGATCCGCGACTTCATCGTCCTGCACTATTGCACGTCTCAGCGCCGCGACACGGAGTTCTGGCGTTATGTCGCAGGCATGCCCCTGCCCGACTCGCTGATGGCCAAGATGGAAGCCTTCAAGAGCCAGGGCAAGATCCTCGCCGACTATTACGACCTGTTCAAACCGGTCAGCTGGATGAGCGTCTATACCGGCATGGGCGTGACACCCGACCGTGCCGATGCACTCGTCGATCTTGTCCCGCAGGCCTTTTCGCGTCAGGTCCTGCAAGGCGTTATCCAGGCGATCCGCCAGGCCGCCGCTGCCCAGCCGGCGCATGAGGCCGTACTGGGCGGCCTGATGCGCCGGCCGATTGCCGCGCAGTAATCAGGCTTTAAGGACGAAGCTCGCCGGCGTGCCGCCGATTGCCGAGGGGGCGATCCAGACGTCGAACTCGCCGTTTTCGGCCACCGTCTTGAGATTCGGATGGACGAAGGCCAGGTCGGCGCGCGAGATGACGAACGAGACGTCCGCGAACTGCCCGGGCTCAAGCTCAAGATGCGCAAAGCCCTTCAACGCCCGCACGGGCTGGGTTACGGACGCCACCTTGTCGTGGATATAGAGTTGAACGACTTCGTGCAGCTTGCGGGTGCCTGTATTGGTCACCGTCGCCTTGACCGTGATCTTGCCGTCCCACGCCAATTCTGCCGCACTGACCGAGGTCGCGCCGTAGGATGCCGTCGAGTAGCCGAGGCCGTGGCCAAAGGCATAGAGCGGGTCGTTGGTCACTTCGCGGTAGCGCGTCTTGAAATTCTTGTCATCGGTCAGCTGCGGACGGCCCGTGCGGCGATGGTTGTAATAGAGCGGCTCCTGCCCGGACGCCTGCGGGAAGCTGGCCGGCAGCCGGCCTTGCGGCGCGTAATCCCCAAAGACGACGTCTGCGATCGAATTACCGGTCTCCGAGCCGAGGAACCACGTCGCCAGGATTGCCGGCGCGTTCTTGACAGCCCCTTCCAGCGCCAGGGCGCGACCATGACGCAACAGCACGACGACGGGCTTGCCGGTCGCGGCCACCGCTTCGGCCAGGGCCATTTGCGGCGCCGGCACAACGATATCGACGCGCGATTGCGCCTCACCCGACATGCCGCTCGACTCGCCGATCACCAGAACGACGACATCGGCGGCCTTGGCGGCGGCAACCGCCGCATCAATGCCGCCAGCCAGCGGCGCTTCGTAATCCGACCCGCGCGTAACACTGAGCTTGCCGCCCGAGCCCAGGGCGTTGCGGAAGCCTTCCTCGATGGTGACGCAGTTATCGACGTCGGGGAAGACCGACCACGGTCCCGGCATGTCGCGCTTGTCTGAGATGCAAGGCCCGATCAGCGCGATCGACCTGGTCTTCGCAAGGGGCAGCAGGTTGCCGTCGTTCTTGAGAAGCACCATCGACTTGCGGCCGGATTCACGGGCGAGCGCAACGGTTTCCGGCGTGCGGATATCGGCGGCTTCGCGTGCGAGATCGAGCGAGCGGTATGGATTCTCAAACAGACCCAGCGCCTTTTTGACCGACAGGACGCGGCGCACGGCGGTGTCGACGACCGACATGGATAGCTTGCCCGACTTCACCAGCTGCGGAATATATTTGATATAGAGCCCGCTCTGCATCGAGATATCGCAGCCGGCCGTCAGCGCCTTGACGACGGCGTCGGGACCATCGGCGGCAAAGCCGTGCAGGATGAGCTCTTCTTCGGAGGTGTAGTCCGACACGACCAGCCCTTTGAAACCCCATTCGGTGCGCAGGATATCGGTCAGCAGGTAGTGATTGCCCGTCGAGGGCACGCCGGCGATGTCGTTGAAGCTCGACATGGTCGACAGCGCGCCCGCATCGAAGGCGGCCTTGAACGGCGGCAGATGGACTTCGCGCAAGGTCGTTTCGGGGATATCGGCGGTGTTGTACTCCATGCCGCCCTGGACCGCGCCATAGGCGGCGAAGTGCTTGGGACAGGCCATCATCGAATTGGCCGCTTTCAGGTTGTCGCCCTGGAAACCCTTCACGCGCGCCTTGGCAATCTGGACGTCGAGGAAGGTGTCCTCGCCGGCGCTTTCGGCGACGCGGCCCCAGCGCTGGTCGCGCGCGACATCGACCATCGGCGCAAACGTCCAGTGTATGCCCTTGGCGGTCGCTTCAAGCGCGGCGGCGCGTGACGAACGCATCGCCAGGTCGGTGTCGAAGCTCGAGGCTTCGGCCAGCGGGATCGGCATGATCGTCTTGAGGCCGTGGATGACGTCGGCGGCGAAGATCAGCGGAATTTTCGACGGCGACTGCTCGATGGCGATCTTCTGCATTTCGCGGCCGGTGGCGACGCCGATGCCGTTGAAGACACCCGTCAGGCGGCCCTTGGCGATATCGGCATAGACCTGCTGCTTGTTCTGGTTCTGCTGCGCCGTCGGGTTGATCGGCGGGCCATCGAAGCGCACCGAGTCGCCGTAGATGCTCAGCTGGCCGGCTTTTTCCTCGATGCTCATTTTCGCGATGAGGTTTTCGATGAATGGATCGGCACCCGCCTTGATCTTGGCGACGGCAGGTGCGGCCACGCAGACCATGGCGGCGGCGGAGACACCCTTGAGCAGGAAACGGCGGGAGGGGTTGAATGCGGTCATGAGCGTAACTCCTGTTTTACTGATTTTTGTGGGAGAGGAACCAGGCGTACAGCTCCGGGTTCGAATAGGTGGCGTCCCAGGCATTGTGATTGCCGCCGGGATAAATGGTGTATTTGACGTCGACACCGCAGGCCTTGGCGGCATCGACGATCGGCTGTTCGTCTTTCAAGGGGACAACGTCGTCGTCTCCGCCATGAAACGCCCAGACATGGTTGCCCTTGAGCGCACAGGGTTTTTTCAGGTTGGAATAGCCCGATACCGGCGCGACGGCGGCAAACCGATGCGGATAGGCCATGGCGAAATCCCACGACCCTCCCCCTCCGAGCGACAAGCCGGTCAGGTAGACGCGGTGACGATCGGCAGGAATGCGCGTTTCAACGGCATCAAGCCAGGTTTTGAGCCGTTGCGGATCCCACTCGATATCGGCCGGCTGCTGCGGGGCGATGATGATGAAGGGAAAGTCCGGATGGCTATTGGCGTATTGCCACGGACCCGGTCCCATGACGCGCGTGACGTCGCCGCCGGCCTCGCCTGAACCATGCAAGAAGATCAGGACCGGCATGGCACGGCCATCAAAGTGCGCCGGATAGTAGGTCATGTACTGGATTTTGGATCCGTCAGGCATGTCGACGGCCCCCGGAACCGCGTGCGCACCCGCAGGCGCATTCGGCAGGGTGGTACAGGCCGACAGCGCGGCGAAGGCGACCAGACACAGGAACCGAGACAGAAACCGCTTCATCCCTTGAGACTCCCCGACAGAAGGCCGCGCACATATTGGCGTTGCAGGGCCAGGAAAAGCAGGATGACAGGTGCGATCGTCACCGTAGCGCAGGCCATGACCATGCCGGAATCCTGGATGTGCTCCTGCGACAGCGAGGCGATCGCCAGCGGCAGGGTGTAGTTGTGATCGTCCGACAGCACGATCAGAGGCCACAGGAAATCGTTCCAGGCGCTCAGGAAGGTGAAGACGCCAAGCGTCACCATGATCGGCCGCAGATTGGGCAGGACGATGCGGCGGAACACCTGCCACTCGCTGGCGCCATCGACGCGCGCCGCCTGCAGCATTTCATCGGGCAGGCCCATGGCGAACTGGCGCACCAGAAAGATACCGAACAGCGACGCCATGAACGGCACCACCACGCCGAGATAGGTGTTGAGCAGACCCATGGTCTTGAGCAGGAAGAACAGAGGCAGCATGGTCAGTTGCCCGGGAATGACGAGCGCAGCCAGCAGGGTCTGAAACAGCTTTTCGCGCCCCTTGAACTTCAGTTTGGCAAAGGCGTACCCGGCTGTGACGTTGAAAGCCAGGGACAGGACAGTCGCCAGCGTCGCCACCAGCAGGCTGTTGACCACGTAGCGGCCCATGCGCTGATGGGCGAACAGCTCGGTGTAGTTGTCGAACGTCGGATGATGCGGGAACAGCCGCGCCGGGAAGGCATTGGCCTCGGCCTCCGGCATGAACGACATCGACAGCATCCACAGCAGTGGAAACGACGCCAGCAATGACGCCGCGATCAGCAACAGGTTGACGGTCATTTTCTGCGCGGAAAGCTTCATGCGAAAGCCTCCTGCGAACGGTCGCGAATAAAGCTGATGCCGATCAGGATGACGAACAGGATAAAGGCCGTTGCCGAGGCATGACCCAGGTTCCACCACTTGAAGCCGTCCTGATACATGAAATAGAGCAAGGACACTGTCGATTGCGCCGGCCCGCCCTGCGTCATCACGTAGGGCTCGGCGAACAGCTGGAAATAGCCGGCGACGGTCAAAAGCGCGACCATCCACAGGACTGGCGCCACGCCCGGCAAGGTCACGTGCACGAAGCGCGACCACGGCCCGGCGCCATCGACGCGCGCCGCCTCATAGAGATCGTCGGGGATATTCTGCAAGGCCGCCAGCAGGATCAGCAT
>FJVW01000749.1_pt1 | contig 14537 bp, 2 predicted proteins | sample 1011851 | NCBI WGS metagenome assembly FJVW01 (sample SAMEA3912450, study PRJEB9761) | metagenome | biome: forest; material: soil | place: USA | collected 2011-06-22 | depth 0.1 m | reverse complement strand
CGTGGGATGGGTTTTCAACGTTATCAACCCGTCGTGGTGGGATGGGCGCAGGTGGCGGGGTGGCGGAGGCTTCCCGATCTCTCACGGGGAAGTTGCCGTTTTCACTTTCGAGGCGGCTCGCGGCCTCGCTGGACCGAATGACGGTGGTGAGAAGTGCGCTTCGCGCTTGGGGAAGACGGGTTGAAAACCCATCCCACGTTGGCGCCCCGCCTTTTCCACCGGCCCCGTGAAGTTGTGGGTCAGGCCCGGAGCACGTTACCGCACTCCAGATGACCCGCGCCTATGGCTCGAGATAGAGGATGCGATTGCAGTTCAGGCAGTGGGTCACTTCCTTGGCTGCTTTCACGGAGTGGACGATGTGGGTCTGCGATTTCACGTGGCAGCCCTGGCAGGTGTCGTTGGAGAGGGCGGCGACGGCCACGCCGTCCTTCATGTCGAAGAGGCGCTGGTAGGTATCGAGCAAGTCCTCATCCACCTCGGCGGCGAGGCGGGCGCGGTCGGCTTCGATTTCTTTCTGCTGCCCCTCGATGGCTTTGATCTTGGCCTCAATATCCGTGATTTGGCGCTGCACCATGGCCCGGGTCTCGGAGCATTCCTTGTCGGCGGCAGCGGTGGTGACCTTCTGGGACTCGGCGGCCTCCATCAGCTCCAGTTCCCGGTCCTCGATCCCGGCGATTTCCTTGCGGAGGCTTTCGATGGCGTGGTCGAAGGCCTGGTATTCGTCGTTCTTCTTGGTGGCCAGCTTCTGTTGCTCGTATTTGAGAATCCGGTCCTGCCGCGAGCGGACTTCGTTTTCGAGTTCCTTGCGTTTGACCTCGATTTCCTTGCCTTTCAGTTTGGCGGCGTCGAGCGCGGCCGAGGTGCCGGCGAGTTTCGCCTCCAGGGCCTTGCGCTCAATGGGGGCATGCTTGAGCTCAATTTTCAGGGTGCGCAGCTTGCGGTCGCGGTCTTGGATGACGAGGAGCTGGGTGACAGCGGGCAGAATCATTGAACTGAAAATGTTCTTTCCAATCGACAGCGTCAACTACGGCGAATGAACAGAAATAGGAGTCTTTGGGTGGGCGAAACGGGCCACTTGATGGGTGAGGTTTTGGATTTGGGGAGGGATTGTTCGGAGCGGGGCGTTTAGAGGTCGGGGGGTGGCGTTAGATTCCGCGTGTTCGGAAAGGCGGACAATTTTGAGGAAAGGGCGGCTCCGGCACCCCCTCCGGGGTGCGGTCGATCGGACGAGGCATCCGGGGGTGCCGCTCGTTCCTCGCTTCAGATGGTAACGAATGAAGAAATGCGGCAGAGCCGCATACCCCCGGCTAAAGTCTGCCATCCCTCCGGGATGAAACTCGGGGGAGTTTGTTTAGATCCCGGCCCGTGGAGGGCTGGGCGTCAAACAGAATGGACCGGAGAACGGCTTTTACGATTCGTGACAGTAATTGTCGTAAAAAGAGACACTTATGAGGATTTTTGAAGACGGCGGGCCGGAGAGTGATGGGAAAGGGAAGGGTGGACGGCGTCTTCAGGTTCGGACTAAGGTGCGATGGGTGGTGGCCGTTTTGAACGTAAGAACTTCTCTCGTGTCGCAACTGCCCCGAAACATTTTATCTGACCGGTTGACGTGCTTTGCGCTCGTCGTAGCTTCCCGACCCAATTTCTCTTCGCGACCCTTTTTTATATGAAAGCTCCGCTCATCGAGCCACTCGAGTCCCGTATTGCGCCCGCCGTGATTTCCATCTCGGCTCCGGCCGACAGCCCGAAGAACGAAGGCAGCACGATCGGGGGCGTCACTAGTTTCGATTTTACGGTCAGTATTCCGGCCCCGGAAGCGGCGGATATCAACATTCCCTACTATACCATCGATGGGACGGCCCATGACGGGGAGGACTTTGTGGGAGCGACCATGCTGACGCCGGGGATGGTTACCATCGTCGCAGGATCGACCACCGCGCTGATTCACATCAATGTGAATCAGGACGACAAGTTTGAGGGCGACGAGACGTTTACGGTGCGGCTGGACGACCAAACGCTGGCCAGCGGCCATAGTGTGGATCCCGCGGCCGCCGAGGCGGCCGCGACGATTCAGAATGACGATGCCAAACCGACCATTAGCATCGGAGACGCCAAAGTGAATGAAGGCGCCCTGGGGGAGACGAAAACGATGACCTTTACGGTCAAGCTTTCGAACCCGGCGGACCAGGACATCACCTTCGACTGGTTTACCAGCGACCAAGCGCCCGGCGACCAAAGCGCGACTGCGGGGACGGACTACGTGGCCCACATCACCACCCCGGTGACCATTCTGAAGAACCAGACCTCGGTGACCTTCACGGTGGACACCGTTGGCGACAATGTCGACGAGCAGGAAGAGGCGTTCTTTGCGAATATCACCAACGCGAAGCTGGGGTCGACGGATCTCGTCATCACGAAGGGACAGGCGTTTGGAAAAATTGGGAACGACGACCGGCTGGTGAGCATTGCAGGGTCGCCCACCACGGTGGAGGGGAATAGCGGCGAGCAGGGAGCGCAATTTACGGTCTCCCTGACCGAGGCCGCCCCGTACGACATCTTTGTCTCGTTCAAAGTGGCGGGGGTCGGAGCCCTCGTGAATGCGGGAGAGGATTTCCGGGTTCCCACGGACTTGGTGAAGATTCCGGCGAATCAGTTGAGCGCCACGTTTACCATCCCGATTCTCGGGGATACGCGGTACGAATTGTCGGAGCAGTATGTGGTGAGCATTGATAATGTGATCAATGCCACGGGCGATGGCAGCACGGCCACGGGCACCATCACGGATAATGACACGCCGCCCACGGTGAGCGTGCTCCCGCCGGACATTAATCCGACGAACGAGGGGAGCATCCTGGGGAATGACACCACGTTCAATTACCATGTGCACCTGAGCCAGCCGTCGGGGGCCGATGTGACGGTGGACTTCTCGACCCAGGAGACGGGCTCGGCGCGAGCGGCCGACGGCGATTTCGGGGCGGTGACCAACTTTCACGTCACCATTCCAGCGGGCCAGACGGATGTCCTCGTGCCGGTCTCCGTGCACCAGGATAAAACTTACGAAGGCGATGAGACGCTTTTCGTATCCATTGCCAACCCCACGAATGCCACGCTGGCCAACGCGACGGCGCAGGCCGTGATTCACGATGACGACGCCCTGCCGACGCTGAGCATCAATCCGGTGGCCGCCTCGATCACGGAAGGGGACAGCGGAACCAAGACGTTTGATTTTGTGGTGACGCTTTCCAACCCGGCCAGCTTTCCGGTGACCTTCGACTGGGCCACGGCCGCGGGCACGGCATTCGCCGGCAGTGATTTCGTGGCGAATAGCGCGACCGGAGTGACCATCCCCGCAGGCGCCACGACAGCGACCTTGCACGTCCAGATCAATGGCGATGGGACGGACGAGTTCGATGAAACGTTCTTTGCAAACATCTCCAACGCGAAGCTGAATGGCAATGTGGCGCTGGGCGTCACCAAGGCCCAAGGGGCGGGCTTGATTGTGAACGACGACGTCACGGTGAGCATCGATAACTCCCAGACGGTCATCGTCACGGAAGGGGACACGGGGACGAAGGATGCGGTATTTACGGTGTCCATTCCGCCATCGCAGATATCGGAACATCCGATCACGGTTTATTACACCATGGTGGAGGGCACGGCGAAGCTGGGGACGGATTTAGGAAACGCGGCCACGGGTTCGGTGATTATCCCCGCCCACCAAACGAGCGCCAACATCGTGGTGAAGATCAATGGGGATCTCATTTTCGACCAAAGCAACGGCCTGGACGAGACGTATAGTGTGCGGCTCGACAAGGCGGACAATGCCGTGGTGGGCACGGCCCTCGCGAATGGGGCCATTCACGACAACGAGCTGCCGCCGAATCTGAAGGTGAGCAACGCGACGATCGCGGAAGGGGACAATGGCTCGAAAGTGCTGAATTTCATCGTGTCCATCGACACGGCGGCGGGCCAGGATCTGACCTTCACCCTGAACACCCTAACCGGGGGCGCCGATGGAACCGCGACCGCGGGCTCGGACTTCACGGGCATGGCGGGCGCGACCTACACGATCCTGGCGGGTCAGAAGCAGGTGTCGGTGCCGATTACGATCCTCGGAGATGTGATCTATGAGCAGAACGAGACTTTTTCGGTCCAGATTTCCAATGCCTCCTTTGGAAGCATTGCCCCCCAGGATGGTCGCGCGACGGTAACCATTCAGAACGATGAGGCGCTGCCGACCCTTAGTATTGCGGATGTGAGCATCGCCGAGGGCGGCCCCGGGGAGACCTCCCATTTAACGTTCACGGTGACGGCCACCCGCGCGGCGGACGTGGGGATCGAATTTGATTGGGCCACGCTTTTTGGAACCGCCACCCCGAACGGCGCGGGGGCGGACTATACGAATGTCGCGTCCCAGCACGAAACGTTTGACGCCCTGAGCCTCACGAAAACGTTTACCGTCGACATCCTCGGGGATGCCACCGACGAACCGGACGAGGCATTTTTCGTGAACATCGCGAATGCGACGGTGGGCGGCACGGCTTTGGTCATTACCGACAGCCAGGCGGTCGGGAAGATTCTCAACGACGATTTGTCCGTGAAAGTGATCGGCCCGGGCACCGTCACGGAGGGCGATACGGGCACGACCGACGCCACGTTCACCCTGCATTTGAACAACCCCTCGACGCATGATGTTTTCGTGACGTTCGATCTCATTGAGGGGACGGCCAAGCTCAATACGGATTACCAAAAGCCAGGCAGCCTGACGGTCAAGATTCCTGCCGGGATGCAGGACGTTTTGGTCGCGGTTCCGATTATCGGCGATCACACGTTTGAGCCAAACGAGAGTTTCACTTTCAAGCTGCTCAGCGCGACCGGCAGCGTGATCGATAGCACGACGGCGAATAATACGGTGGTGACCACGATCACCGATAACGATGCGAAGCCGACCATTTCCATTACCGGCCAGTCCATCGAAGAAGGCGACAGCAACACGCATAATGTGACGTTCACCGTCACGCTGTCCAATCCCGCGTCGCAAGACATCACCTTCCACTGGAAGACGGTGGATGGGACGGCTGTGGCGACGACCGGCGACTACACGGCGGTTGGCGACACGGTGGTGACGATTCCCGCCGGATCCCTGACGCCCTCCACGCCCCTGACCGTGACCGTCAATGGCGACACGATCGACGAACGCGATGAGCAATTCACGGTGGAGCTGAGCGCTCCGAAACTCGCGGATGGCACCAGCCTCGATACGACGCTGGGCGGCCAGTTGATCGCCACGGGCGGCATCGACAACGATGACACCACCGTGCGTATCTCGGGCGGGCAAATCACGGAAGGAGACGCCGGCACCGCAACCCTGAACTTCGCGGTTTCGCTCCTCCAGCCGTCCACCCACGAGGTGGTGGTCCACTTGCAGCTCAACAACGGCACGGCGGTCGCCGGCCAGGATTACCAAATCCCGGCCACGCTCGACGTCACCATTCCCGCCGGGCAGACCAGTGTGAACGTGCCGGTGGCGATCCTGGGGGATACGCTCAACGAGGCCAACGAGACCTTCACCGCGGTCATCCTCTCGGCGGACCACGCCAAGCTCGGGGTGGCCTCGGCGACCGGGACCATTCTCGACAACGACGCGCCACCCACGGTGAGCATCAACAGCGTGACGGTGGCGGAAGGCAATACCGGCACCACGGACATGACGTTTACGGTCCACCTGAGCGGGGCTTCGGGCCAGCCGGTCACCGTGCTGGTGAGCCCGCAATCGGGCACCGCCACGAGCGGCGTGGATTTCGCCACCTCGCCATCGACGATTACCTTCCAGCCCGGCGAGACTGATAAGGTATTTGTCGTGAAGGCGCTCGGCGACAATGTCTTTGAGCCAGATGAGACCTTCAACGTGGTGCTCAGCAACCCCTCCGGGGCCACGCTGGGGACAGCCAGCGGGGTGGGGACGATCACGAATGACGACGCGACGCCCACGCTCAGCATCGGCGATGTGTCGCAGGACGAAGGCAGCGGCGGGGGCAATACCGTCTTTAACTTCACCGTGAACCTGAGCGGGCCGGCGGACCAGCCGGTGACGGTGGATCTCGCCACGGCGGACGGCACGGCCCTGGCCGGCACGGATTATATCGCCAAGACGCAGACCCTCACGATTCCCGCCGGGCAGACCAGCGCGACCTTCAGCGTAAATGTGAAGCAGGATGCGCTCTTTGAAAACACGGAGCAATTCTTCGTGAATCTCTCCAATGCGAAGCTCGGGGGCGTGGCCCTGGCCAACCCCGGCGACACCCAGGCGGTGGTCACGATCAACAACGACGACACGCAGCCGACGCTGAAGATCGACGACGTGACGGTGGTGGAAGGCGACACAGGCACCAAGCAGGTCGAATTCACCGTGACCCTTTCGGCGGCGGCGGGCGACGACGTGACCTTCGATTGGTCCACGGTCGATGGCAGTGCCACGAGTGGCGCGACGGCCCCGGATTTCGTGGCCGTGACGGGCGCCCATGTGACCATTCCCGCGGGCCAGACCACGGCGAAGATCAAGGTGACCGTCAATGGCGATACGGTGGGCGAGCCGGATGAGAATTTCTTCGTCAACCTGACGAACGCAAAATTTGGCACCACCGATCTGCTCATCACCGATGCGCAGGCCGTGGGCAAGCTGCTCAATGACGACGTCGCGCTGAGCATTGGGGACGTCACCGTGAACGAAGGCGACAGTGGCGAAACCGACGCGGTGTTCACCGTGACGCTGACGGGCACGCACACCGACTACCCCGTGACGGTGTACTACCACACCCAGGATGGCTCGGCGGTTTCCACCGGGGCCACGGCGGACTTCACGGGCCAGGGCGACACCTTGCTGACCTTTGCCCCGGGAGTGAACACCCAGACCATCACCGTAAAGGTGAAGGGTGACCAAACCTACGATGAGACCGATCTGTTCAAGGTCATCCTCTCGGATGTGACCAACGGGCGCATCGCCGACGGCGAGGCCACGGGAACCATTTTGGACACGGGCGCCACGTCTGGCACCCTGGACGCCAAGCCCACGGTGAGCGTCACCGGGGTGACCCGCCTGGAAAATGCGGACGGGGCAGACGTCGCCACCACGAAGTTTGATTTCGTGCTGACGCTGGACCATGCGAGCGACGACACCGTGACGGTGACCTTCAACACCATTGACGGCACCGCCAAGGCCGCGACGGATTACACGGCCATCGCCAATCAGCAGGTGACGTTTGCCCCGGGCACCACCACGCAGACGGTCTCGGTCACGGTGAAAAACGACCACCTGTTTGAAAACGAGGAAACCTTTGGCGTGGTGCTGAGCGACCCCGCGGCCGCGACGCTGGATGCGGCCCACTTCCAAGCCACGGGCACCATCCAGGGCGACTCGGATGACGTCAAACCGACCCTCAAAATCACGAACCAGCAAATCATCGAGGGGGACAGCGGCGAGAAGTTCATGACCTTCACGGTGCAGAAGATCGGCGACACCGAAGCGGACGTGAAGTTTGACTTTGCCACGGTCGTCAACGGCGACGATACGGCCGCGGCGGGCACGGATTTCGTGAGTGTGTCGGACCATTTCACCATCGCGGCCGGGGAGACCTCCAAGACGATCCAGGTGAAGATCCTCGGCGACACGGCCGATGAAACCAACGAGACCTTTACCGCGAAGATCACGCCCACGGATGGAGCCACCCTCGCGGCCCCCGCGGACGGCCTGGCCAAGGGCACCATCCTGAACGACGACCTGAAGGTGAGCTTTGTGCAGACGGGCGTGGCGGTGGCCGAGGGCAATACGGGCCAGACGGATCTCGTCTTCGTGGCGCAGCTCTCCGCCGTGTCGAGCCACCCGGTGACCATCACCTACAACGTGGCGCCGGGGACGGCCACGATGAACACGGACTTCCAGCCGACCACGCCGATGCAGGTGACCATTCCCGCCGGCCAGCTCACCGCGGAAATCCGCATTCCGGTGCAGGGCGACGTCACCGCCGAGAGCGACGAGACGTTCACGGTGAATCTGCTGTCGGCCACCGATGCGGTGCTGGCGCCCGCGGGGACCACGGCCACCGGTACCATTCTGAATGACGATGCCGCGATCAGCATTGCCAACGCCACCATCGTGGAAGGCAACAGCGGCACGCGCAACATGGTCTTCACCGTCACGCTCGAGGACGCGACGGTATTTCCGGTCACGGTTCACTTCCATGTGGGCGAAGCGGCCACGGGTTACGACGCCACGTCGGGGACGGACTTCGGCGGCGCCGGGGCCATCCTGGACGGCGACATCACCTTCAATGCAAGCGATGTCGTCAATGGCGTCGCGACGAAGCAAATTTCGGTGCCCATCATCGGCGACACGCTGGCCGAGGGGGACGAGAAATTCCTCGTGCGGCTGAGCAGCCCCACGGCCAACGGCGTGCCCATCGACGGNCTGCTGAAGTCCACGGCGGACGGGCTCATCCAGGACGACGAATCTTTCCTGAGCGTTAACGACGTGACCATCCACGAGGGCGACAACGGGACGTCCACGGCGACGTTTACCATCACCCGCTCGCCCTCGGCCGCCACGGCGGCGACGGTGAAGGTGAGCACGCTGGATGGCACGGCCATCTCCACGGGCGGCGCGCCGGATTTCGACGCCAACACCCAGACCGTCACCTTCGCCAGCGGGGAGACGACCAAGACGTTTTCGGTGACCATCCACGGCGACCGCGTGTTTGAGGCGGCCAGCGAGACCTTCAAGGTGATCCTGAGCGATGCGACCGGCGCGGTGATCGTGGACGGAGAGGGCGTGGGCACCATCGACCAATCCGCCGACGTGCAGCCCACGGTGAGCGTGGGCGATGCCACCATCGTCGAAGGCGACAGCGGCCAGAAGCTGATGGAATTCACCGTGACGCTGTCGGCGGCGTCGGGTTCGGATGTGACGTTCAACGCCAAAACGGTGGATGGAACGGCTGGCGCGGGCGGCGACTATCTCGCGCAAGTGCTGACCAACGTTGTCATCCCGGCGGGCCAGACCAGTGTGAAGGTGCAGGTGCCGATTCTCGGCGACACCATGGACGAGGCGAATGAAAACCTGTTCCTCGACATCGATACCGCCAAGACCAACGGCACGACCCTCAGCATTACCCGGGGCCATGCCACCGGGACGATTCTCAACGACGACAACTCGGTGAGCATTGCGGCCACCGCCTCGGTCGTGGAAGGCAATGACGGGACACCCACGCATTTGCTCATCCCCGTGACACTCGCGCATGCGACGAATCACAACACGATCGTCACCTATGTCATTAACGGTGGGACGGCCACGGCGGGCAGCGACTACACCACGCCCACCACCTTGGAGGTGACGATTCCGGCCAATGCCACCACGGCCAATATCGATATCTCCGTGAAGGGCGACCTCGTTTACGAGGGCAATGAGACCATCAATGTGTCGCTCGTCAGCGCGACGGATATGCAACTCGGCGCGGTGACGACCTCGGTCGGGACGATCACGGAGAACGATCCCGTGCCGACGGTCACGATCAGCGATGCGACGGTGACCGAGGGGAATTCGGCCTCGTTCACGGTGACCTTGAGTGAGGTCGCGGCCAAAGATATCGTCATCAAGTGGACGACCCTCAATGGCACGGCCATCGGCGGCGATGGCGGAACCATTACCTCGACGCAGGGCGACTTTAAAAAATTCCCGACGGAACAGACCCTGACCATCCCCGCCGGGAGCAAGACGGGCACCATCGTGGTTCCGACGGTGAATGACACGATCGATGAAGGGGATGAGACGTTCCAGGTCCAGATCAAGTCCCCCGGCGCCCAACCCGGTGACCCGGACGTGGTGAAAGCCGGCACGGCCACCATCGGGGCGAGCGATCTCAGCACCTTTGCCATCAGCGATTCCAGCGTGGTGGAGGGTGACAGCGGCACGAAGCAAATGGTCTTCACCGTGACGCGGACCGGTTCGGCCACGCTGACCAGCACGGTGCATTACGCCACGGCAAATGGCACGGCGCTGGACTCCGCGGGCGATTTTGCCGAGCTCCACGGCGACCTGGTGTTTGCGCCCGGTGAAGTGACGAAGACCATCTCGGTGACCGTGAACGGGGACACGCTGAGCGAGGTGGACGAGACGATGTTTGTGACGCTGTCGCTGTCCACCGATCCCCTCGCGCCGAGCAACGCGACCATCACCGACAACAGCGGCCTGGGCACGATCTATAACGACGAGGCGACCTACAAGCTGGTGCGGGTGAGCCCCGATCCGCTCACCGAAGAGACGGCGGCCGGCGCCCAGCAATTTGCAGAGTACAAGGTGGTGCGCACCGGCGCGTTGAATGTGCAGGGGGCGGTTTCGTTCACCACCTTCACCAACGACGTGGCCGGCGCGGTGCTCGCCACGGCGGGGACCGACTACACCACCACCAGCGGCACGATTCAGTTCCCGGTGATTACCGATCCCTCGGTGACGAGCCAGGAATCTGCCACGCACATCCGCGTGCCCATCACGAGCGACGCGCTGCCCGAGGGCGATGAGACCTTCAAGATCAAGCTCACCACGGCGGTGAACGGCCAGATTTCCACGGTCTCCGGGGACGCGGAGTCCATCGTCACCATCCAGGATAACGATGCGGACAAGCTCCCCCTGGTCACCATCGCCGATGCGCACATCAGTGAGGGTAACAGCGGCACGAAGGACCTGGTCTTCACGGTGAAGCTGGTGGCGGCGGACGGAACCACGGCGCGGCCGGCGGGCGGCCCCATCACCGTCACCTACAGCACGCTCGATGGCACCGCGCTCGGCGGCATCGACTTCACGAAGCTGACGGATGCCACGGTGACCTTCAACGCGGGCGAGACCTCCAAGGAAATCCATGTGCCCATCCTGGGCGACACGGATGACGAGCCCGATGAGACGTTCCAGGTGAAATTGCAGAGCGCGTCGTTTGCGGTCCCCGGCAGCTCGGCCGATCCGCTGCCGGTCCATTTTGTCGCCCAGCATGACCAGGCGACCGGCACGATCCAAAATGACGATCTGGCGATCTCCGTCACCTCGGTGGTGGCCGAGGCCGAGGGTAATACCCAGGCGGCGCGCACGTTCACCATCAGCATCCCGCAGGCCTCCACGCACGAGGTGAGCTTCTTTGTCCACACCAAGGACGGCACGGCGATCGCCGGCACCGACTACGTCTCCCGCGGCAATGATGCCAATGGGCCGATCAAGGTCACCATCCCCGCTGGCCAGACCAGCGCCACCTTCACGGTGGACATCCTGGGCGACACCTACTTCGAGAGCGACGAGACCTTCTCGCTGGAATTCAGCGACGCCGCCAATGCCACCCTGGCTTCGACGTCCTTCACGGCAACCATCCAAAACGACGATGCGAAGCCCAGCCTCAGCATCGGCGACGCCACGATCGTGGAGGGCGACAACGGCAGCCAGACCCTCGTGTTCCGGGTGACGCTGGCCGGGTCCATCCAGGAGAATGTCACCTTCGATTACACCACCGTGGAAGGGACCGCGAAGTCTTCCGGCGCGCTGATTGATTTCGCGGCCCAGAAGGGTTCGATCACCTTCAAGCCCACGGACCCCGCTTCGCGGGACATCTCCATCACGGTCTATGGGGACACCTGGCGGGAATTGGACGAGCACTTCAGTGTGCAGCTCAGCAACGCCAAGCTCGGCACTTCCGCGGATGGGGTGACCATTTCCAAGAGCAGCGGCGATGGAGCCATTCTCGATAATGGCGATACCACCCTCGGGGTCATCGTGCACGATGCGCAGGTCGTCGAGGGCCATGTCCTCACGGCGGCGGAGGTCGCCCAGGGCGTCCAACCGGCCAAGCTGAGTTTTGTGATTGAGACCACCGCTCCGGTCACCGGGCAGGCTCTCACCTTCAATGCCTCGACGCGCTTCGGTACGGCGAAAGCGGATGATTTTACCGGGTTTACCGGCCAGAGTTTCTCCATCGCGGTGGGGTCCAGTTCTGTCACCGTGCCCGTCACGGTCACCGGCGATCCCAATTTTGAGACCTCAGAGTTCCTGTTCCTGGACGTCAAGGGACTGCCCGACGGGGTGAAGGGCGTGGGCGGCAGCGCCGCCGTGGTCTCCGGCCGGGGGGTGATTTTGAATGACGACATCCACGTCATCAGCACGCGCCAGTTTGAGTATGTGGATACGGACGGCGACTTGGTGAATGTGCGCTTCACGAAAGGCGCCCTCGCCACCACGATCAATTCCCAGTCGATTGGAGAGGTGACCTTCGTGGCCGGCGGCTCGGTGGGGGGCCAGTTCCTGCAGCGGCTCAACCTGGCCAACGATGGGCTGAAATTTGCCGGCACGGATATCATCGTCACCGCGCATCCGCAGGTGCTCGCCACAGGGCAGGTCCTGGGCGATGGCCGGGCGAATATCGGCGCCATCGATGCCGCCATTCCCTCCAGCGGATCCTTCCAGTTTACCTCCGGCATCCAGCTCGGCAAAGTCGTGGTGCCGGGCGATTTGGGCCGCATCATCGCGGGCAATGTCCTGCGTCCCGCGGGTATTTCGGAATTGGTGGTGGGTTCCCTGGGGACGGGCAGCAACCTGCCCGACTCCAACGCGGGCGGGGCTGCTCAGAGCATTGTCCTGGGCCCCATCGGCAAGATGACCGTCAATGGGGATGTCTCCGGCACGCTGGTCGTCCTGGGCGACTCGCTCATTTCGCCGTTCCCGAATGGAGGCGTCGGCCGAATCGGCACGCTGGTGGTGAAGGGGAAATTGAAAGCGCTGTCGGAAACCCAAGCCGGCCAAATCGCGTTCACTGGGGGCATTGGCAGCGCGACGCTCGGCGGCATCGAGGGCGGATCGACGAGCTCCTCCGGGTCCATCTTTCCCCTGGATACGAATTTTGGCACGCGCATTGGCAGCCTCACGGTCCTGGGCGATATCAAGGGTGGCACGGGAGCGAACAGCGGCTACGTCAATGCCACGCAGATTGGCGCGGTCACCATCGGGCACGTCGGGACGCGCGCGTCCGACCCTTCCATCGTGGGGAACGTGCTGGGCGGCACCGGGGCGGGTTCGGGTCTCGTGGTTTCCGACTCCAGTATGGGGGCCGTGACGGTGAATGGCAACGTCACCGGTGGCACGGGCGTCAATTCCGGCAGCATCCGGGCCGCGCTCAGCATCAAGACTCTGACGGTGACGGGCAGCCTGGTCGGCGGAGCCGGCACCGATTCCGGCGAGATTCGGGCCAATGCCACGATTGGAAAAGTGTCCGTCGGCGGCGATTTGCACGGCGGCGACCGGGTGGGGGATGACGTCAACGATACCAATGCCACCAGCGCATTGCGTTCCGGCAGTTTGCTCGCCGGGACCTTTACGAGCTCGGTGACGATCAGCGGAAGCATCATCGGGGGGACGGGAGCGAATAGCGGCAACCTCCAGGCGTCCGGCGCATCGCTGTCCGGCCGCGTGTCCGGCAACCTCTCCTCCCTGGTCATCGGAAAAGCCGGAGTGACCGGCTCCGGGAATGTCACGGGCGGGGGCGGGAGCAGTTCCGGCTTCGTCAATATCAACGGCTCGATTGCCAAGATGACCGTCTATGGCGACATCCATGGCGGCACCGCCTTTTCCACCGGTGGAATCCTGGTGGGCGGCACGCTCGGCACGGCCGTGGTGAAGGGCAGCCTCATCGGAGGCGGGACGAGCGCGGTGGGCACCACGGGCACCACGGTGCCCAACAGCCTGAAGTATTCCGGTTTCATCCAGACGGGGAATATCGCGAACCTGATTATCGAAGGGCGTATCGAAAGCGGGACGAATCTTGGCACCAGCCTGATCGGCAGCGGCTCCATTGCCAGCTTCGGCACGATTGCCTCCCTCCAGGTGCTGGGCAAGGGGGACGCCCCCGCCATCTTGGGAAACAAGACGAACGCCGTGGTCATTTCCGCGCGGGACGGCATTGGCAAAGCGACCTTTGGCGACGACGTCACTTTCGGCGAGATCCTGGCGGGCTTTACCCCCGACTCGACGACCGCCCGGGGCACGCTCGCCAACGCCGGGGCAACCATCGGCACCATTACGGTGAATGGAGCCTTCAGTGCCTCGAGCATCTCCGCGGGGGTGGATGCGGGGGGCGACGGAAAATTTGGGACCTCCGACGATCAGCAGCAAATCGCCGGGGGCACCCCGACGAATCAAAACCTGATCTCGCGGATCGCGAGTGTCATCCTGAAGAGTGTGGTGGCCAGCCCGGACGCCCCGAATGATGCGTCGTTTGGCATTACCGCGGAGCGGGTGGATTCCGTGAAAATCAACGGGGTCGCCGCCGCGCTCACCGCCGGCCCGCATAACGACTCGATTTTGCTGGAGCCCGCCGCCGCCAAACTAAATCTCCAGGAGATCTGACAAATCTCGCTTGTGCGATGAGCCGATTCCTCTCAATATCCCCACTCGCCGCGGGTATAGCTTAATGGTAAAGTTCCAGTCTTCCAAACTGGCCATGCGGGTTCGATTCCCG
>FJVW01000721.1_pt1 | contig 14643 bp, 15 predicted proteins | sample 1011851 | NCBI WGS metagenome assembly FJVW01 (sample SAMEA3912450, study PRJEB9761) | metagenome | biome: forest; material: soil | place: USA | collected 2011-06-22 | depth 0.1 m | reverse complement strand
CAAGGGCAATGACGGCGTCGCCGCCGTCGTGTCGCAGACCGCGGGCGCGATCGGCTATGTCGAATACGCCTACGCCAAGAAGAACAAGGGTGCGTTCGTTCTGCTGAAGAACAAGGCCGGCAAGTTCCCGGCGCCGGGCGGCGCGTCGTTTTCCGCCGCCGCCGCCAGCGCCGACTGGACGAAGGCGCCGGGCAACTACATGCTGTTGCTCGACCAGCCTGGCGCCGATGCGTGGCCGATTACCGGGGCGACCTTCATCCTGGTCCACAAGGAACAGGCCGACGCGGCAAAGGGCGCGGCCGTGCTGACCTTCTTCGACTGGGCCTACAAGAATGGCGACACCGACGCGTCGCGGCTCGACTACGTGCCGATGCCGGAGCCGGTGAAAGCAATGATTCGCAAGCAGTGGTTCCAGATCGAATCGAAGGGTAAGCCCGTCCTGGCTGAGACGGCGAAGTAAGGGGACAAGGCGGGCGCATATCTGGGCGGCACCGGCCGCACGGGCTGATCTGTGTGCGGGACCAGACGCAATAGTGCCGTCCCCGTCGTTTACCGGTTTTCCACGGCCGCGATAAGCCGCGAGGCATCCGGGAGGCGGAGCTCGAAATGCCGGGCTTCGCCATTGCTGCTGCGGAAATGAATGTCCAGGATCTCGGTGCCCATTCCGTTGCGCGCGGACAGCGAAACAATGTCGGCAAAGGCGATGTTGTGCTCCAGGTCCCAGACCTCGGGCAGGAACATCAGGTTCAACGGAAAGACCGGTGTCACAGTAAGGCCCCGGTCCGTGACGGCAACCATCAGACAGTTGCGCGCCCCGCCAAGCGACGTCAGAAAGCCGCGCCGCGACCTGCCCGACACGTTGGTGCGGACAAATTTTGCACCGGCGGGTGGCTTGGGGAAGAGCGCTTTTCCCTGCCGCTTTCGGTAAACAATCGAAGCCGAAATCCAGCCTGCGCACCACAGGGACACCAGTCCAAAGGCGAGCAAGAACGCCTGATTGGGGTGGTTTGAAAGCCAGGTCTGCAGATCCATTATCCTCCCCATAGGCACCGAGCGTTGCCTGCCGTGGCTACGCTGCTACCACAGTCACGACGGGCGGGCCACCGTCAGTTTCGAAAGGTTTGGCGGCAGGGCGCCTGGCAGCAAGAAGCCCTCGCCGGTCAGGACAAGGGCTTCTGCCGGTTTGGCTTCAGGCCGGGATCAGATGTCCGTGGCCTTGCGGTGATTAAGGAAGTTGCGCTCGTTTTCGTAAACGACTTCGGCCGGCAATTCGTCGCCGATGGTGAGGACTTCGTAGCGATCGTCCAGACCCTTTACTTCGACCCATTGGCCGATGATTGCGCCGCGGTTCTCGATCCAGCCGTCCGTGATCTTTCCCGCTGCATTCCTTAAGCGGCATTGCGTCATCATAGTCATTGTCTGCCTCCTTTGTTTGCAGAGTTGTAGAACCGGGAGCGGCTACGTGCGGCGCATGTAGCTGCGTAAGGCGGCGGTCATAGCGGAAGTTGGGGTATGGGGATAGGCCACAGAGGTTGGGAGCGGACACTTATCGTGTCGGATTGCATCAGGCGCGAAGGGACAACGGAAGCATTAAAAGATTTTGTGGTTCTTTAACGCAGAGGCCCCACCTCAGGAGTAGGGCGTATAGGTGTTGACGTTACGCATAACCCCTCGCCGCTTACGCACAATGCTCCTTATTCCGCAGTGTAAGGGGCCTGAATGTCATCGCTTGTTGTGCGGCCGCTGTTTGGGATTGCGTCGTGGATCGAGCGCGCCTGGGACTTGCTCTGCGCCCATCGCGAGGAGCTGACCACCAATCCCGATCTTATGGTGTTGAAGCCGCGTGTGGCGGCCTATGAGACGCTGGAAGATGCCGGCAAGCTGCTGGTGCTTGGGCTTTTCGATGGCGACGACCTCGTCGGCTATTCCGCCAATCTCATCGATTGCAACCTGCATTACGGCGACCTTCTCGTCTGCCAGAACGACGTGCTGTTTGTCTCGCCCGCGCATCGTCAGTCGCGCGGCGGGTTACTGCTGATCCGCACCACCGAGCAAGAGGCGAAGCTACGCGGCGCGGCGCTGATGCTGTGGCACGCCAAGCCCGGGACGGCGCTGGAGAAACTCATGCCGGCGCTGGGGTACCGCGTCCAGGACATCATCCATTCGAAGGTAATCTGACCATGGGCATTACCCCCTTTATCATGGCCGGCATCGCGGCCGCCGGTGTCGCCAATTCGATCAGTTCCGGCCAGAAACAGGCCAAGCTGGCCAAGGAAACCGCGGCGCAGAACCAGGCCAATGCCGACCGGCAGCTGAAGCTGCAGGAGATGGATTTCAACAAGCTCAATGCCAAGACGCCGAGTTATGACGCGGCACTCAGCAAGGCGATGCTGGAGGCCAAGAACGGCAATTCCGGCACCATGCTGACCGGCAATATGGGCGTGACGTCGACCGGTACGCTCGGGCGCACCTCGCTGCTGGGGGGCTGAGGTCATGCACACATCCGATTTGCCCTTGCGCGACCGCCTGCTGATGCGCTGGTCGGCGCTGAAATCCGAGCGCGCCTCGTGGATGGCGCACTGGCAGGAGATCAGCAACGTCACCCTGCCGCGATCGGGGCGCTATACCGCCCAGGACCGCAACAAGGGGACCAAACGCCACAATACCATCTACGACAATACCTCGATCCGGGCGCTGCGCATCCTGGGCGCCGGCATGATGTCGGGCGCGACCAGCCCGGCGCGGCCATGGTTCCGGCTGCGCACGGCCGACCGGAATTTGCGCGGGTCGGCGGCGGTAAAGGTGTGGATGGCGGATGCGACGCAGCTGATCCTCGATGTCTTTGCCGCCAGCAATACCTACCGCGCCCTGCATACGCTTTATCAGGAGCTGGGGGCGTTCGGGACGGCGGCGGCGATCGTGCTCGAGGACTATGAGAATGTCATTCACCTGACGCCGATGACAGTCGGGGAATACGCCCTGGCGACCGATTTCAAGGGAAATGTCGATACGCTCTATCGCGAGTTCCAGAAGACGGTCGGCGATATCGTCGAGGAATTCGGTTATGACAACTGTTCGATCGCCACACAGGCTATGTATGACAGCCGTTCATACGACACCTGGGTGACCCTGCTGCACGCCATAGAGCCACGGTCGATGCGCGATTACGACAAGGCCGACGCGCGGAACATGAAGTTCCGTTCGTGCTATCTCGAGGTCGGCCAGACCGACAACAAGCTGCTGCGCGAGAGCGGTTACCGCAGTTTCCGGGTGCTGGCACCGCGCTGGGACGTCACCGGCGGCGATATTTATGGCTCGTCGCCCGGCATGGAAGCCTTGGGCGATATTAAACAGTTGCAGCACCAGCAACTGCGCAAGGCCGAATGCATCGACTATCAGACACGGCCGCCTCTGCAGGCGCCGGTATCGTACAAGAACCAGGACATCCGCATGGTTCCGGGCGGTGTCGCCTATGTCGACGCCACCTCGCCCGCCGGCGGCATCCGGACGGCGTTCGAGGTCAATCTCAATCTGCAGCACCTGGCCGAAGACATGGCCGAGGTGCGCAACCGCATCAATGCCGCCTTCTATGCCGACCTGTTTTTGATGCTGGCCAACGATACGCGCTCGGGCGTCACAGCGACCGAGATCGCCGAGCGTCACGAAGAAAAAATGCTGATGATCGGGCCGACGCTTGAGCGGCTGCACAATGAGCTGTTGCAGCCCCTGGTACATCTGACGTTTGAACGGCTGGCCGAGGTGGGCGCACTGCCGTCGGCGCCGCCGGAGCTTAAGGGCCGTGAGATCGAGGTCGAATTCACCTCGTTGCTGGCCCAGGCGCAGCGTGCGGTGGCGACGGCCGGGATCGACAAGTTCGTCGGCAATTTGGGCGGGATCGCGCGGTTCAAGCCCGAGGTATTGGACAAGTTCGACTCTGATGCCTGGGCGGATGAATATAGCGAGATGCTGGGGGTCGATCCGCGCCTGGTCGTTCCGACCGAGGTCGTTCTGTCGCAACGCCAGCAGAGGGCACAGGCGCAGATGCAGGCACAACAGGCGCAAGCGACGGCGCAGATGATGCAGCAGCAGGCGGCGACGGCAAAGACCCTGGGGGCGACGCCGACCAAGGGTGGGGCGAGTACGGCTCTGGATGATGTGCTGGGGGCGGTGCGGGGATGACAGAGCGCACGCGCGCGGGGTCGCCGTTCGTTTATGACGGCGCGTTCAACCGCATTCTTTCCATTCAGGGGCTGGCGCCGGCCGCTGGGCCGCTGACCTTTATTGCGCCCTACGGCACCACGTCCGAGCATCAGGACACGTCGTTTCTTTATGCCGACAATGGCGACATCGTCGGCATCGTCCACCCGGACGGATCGCAGGCCGCTTTCGCCGAGGGGCCGCCGCCTGCAGGGGCGCTGCACGCCGTTTCCGACCGGCCGTTTCTAGTCGATGAACAGGGCCATATTGCCGGCATTCGCTGCGACAGCGGCCGCGTTCTGATCTTCGGCGACGGCGCCTATTCGCCGCTGAAGATCGGCGGCAATGCCTTGTCGTTGCTGGAGCTGGAGGAAAGCGAAGATCTGCTGGTGACCGGGCTTGGCCACCCGGTTTCGTTCGGCGATCTGGCCATCGCGGCGGGGCTGGGCGACACCTACGTCGTCAGCGCCGGGGTCAGTTCGCGCGCCCGCCTGAGCGACCTGCAGGTCTATGTCGATGGCCAATAAGAAGCTGTCCGAGTTGCCGCTGGTCAGCGCCGTGTCGGGCGCCGACGCCCTGCTGGTCAACGGCAATACACGCATCACCGTGGCCGACTTCGCCGACAGCCTGGCCGGGTCGGCAATCACGTGCGCGGTGACTGGCGGGCCGTTGATCGATCACGGTTATCCTGTCGTGACCGGCAATTTGCGGCTGCGCAACGGGGCGACCCCCGAGGGCGTGACCGTATCGGTCTATTTCGGTAATTCGTCGGGTGGCGACTGGCGGCTCGACGGTAGCGCCCTTACCGATGCTGACGGCAATTTCGCCTATGCCGCCAAACCCAAGGGCGACGGCGTGCGCACAGCCCAGGCGCGGGCCGGTGCCCTGTGGTCATCGCCTTACGACCTGACCACAGACCAGATCGACGTCGCGCCGGTGCGCGTCTTTCCGGCGCTCGACTGGGTCATGGAGGGACTGCCGGCCGGGACGCCGATCACGCGGCTGGACGTCGAGGGCGGCATCGTCCAGGACGGTTTTACCTTTGAACTGACCGACAGCCAGGGCGGGCGGTTTGCCTTGAGCGGCAATATGCTTATCCAGGGGGCCACTTCGACGGCGCGCGCCGGTGGATTGACGCGGGCACCGAAGGTTCGCGCCACGTCGATCTATACGGGCCTGAGCGTCGAGACGACCGTGACGATGCGCGTCTTTGCCACGCCCGACTGGACGACCGAGCCAACAGCAGGTGATCCGGCATCGCTGGGTTTGAACGTCGTGCTCGACGTCAACCCGGTTGTGGCCAATATCAATAGCGGATCGGTGGCCGATGGCGACCGCATCAACAGCGCGGTTTTCAGCGGCTTTGGCTTCGTGCCGTTGAGCACCACGCTTTATAAACCGCGCTGGATCGCTGATGCCGGCCACGGCAAGCCATGTCTGCGTTGCGATACGGCCAACCAGGGCCTGAGGTCCACCGATGCTGCCTTGTGTGCGGCTTTCGACGGCGATCACCCAGTCCTGACCATCATCTCGATNCACAAGCAGTCGGCAATTACCGGCGGCAGCCAGTTCGTTTTCGCCACACGGCAAGCTGCCACGACCGATAACCCGCCGGGGCAGCGCATGATCCTGCGCGCCGATAACGGCCAGGTCATCCTCGGGCTCGGCGACGATGAGGGCAATGGGTCGATTACCTCTGCCTCCGCCCTGGGCAACAGCAATCTGTCGGTCGGTGACACGACCTGCGCCTTCGTCATGAACGGGTCGATGCAGGGCTGCGGGCTGGAACGCGACTTCGACTATACCTCGCGCTTCGGCAATCACGCCAAGACGGGCAATCCGTTTTCGGCATCGAGCACCGGCACGATCGAGGTCGTCGTCGCCGACAAGGGCGGCCAGGCGGCCGGCATGGTCGGTGACTATTACCGTCAGTTCGTCATCGCCGGCATCCCTACCCTGCGCCAGCGCTATGCCATTTGCAAATGGGCGCACGCCGAATATGAACTCAGCCATCCGCCCGCGTGGGCGCCGCTGGATATGGCGACGAAAGTCGTCACCTACGATACCGACAGCCACATCACCACCGGCATATACGACATCGTCAAGCACGGCGCGGTCCGCGGCGACGAGACGCCTGCACATCTGGGCTGGCAGTCGCTGTCGGCCGGATCGACCTCGACGCAATACGCCGGTTGGATCAACAATTCCGAGGATACGGGCTTTCCCAATATCCTCGATCCGGTCTGGCGCGATCAGGTCACCGATCCCAACGACAGCGATGTGTGGCACTACTGGCAAAAGATGCTGGTCGGTGAAACCAGGCTCTGTCCGGTTGGCTACGAGCCCTACGTGCTGCTGAACGGCGTGCAGAAGCAGTATATCGGCCCCATGCTGTCGGGCCGGTATGGCGGCAAGAAATACATGCACGGGCAATATTCCGGCGAGTACTGGATGAGCCAGAAGGCGCGCGGCGGCAAGGGCATGTGGGGCGGCATCTGGACGCTGGGCGACGCGTCGTCGTCCTCGACCACCTATAATGAGCAGGACGTGCAGGAGCAGGACGGCGCCGACGTTTACGGGCTGCATACCACCACGCATGACGCGACTTTGTCCGGCGGCGCCAGCGGGCATTACTTTATCGTCGACGACCAGACGCAAGGCCTGAACCACGTCTGCGTCGACGTTCAGCCGGACTATACCGCCTATTACATGAACGGCATCCTGATGTGGCGCATGGCGACGCCGGTGCGCAACCAGGGTGCCAAATATGGGCTGGTCGACCTGACCACCGGCAAAACGCCTTCGGCCTTTTTCGGCGCCTGCGACAATACCACCGTGTTTCCGAACTATCTGGTCGTGCGGCGGTTGAAGTTCACGCGCAATCCGATCGCGGCGCCGGTGGTGATCGCTGGCACGCCGGCCGAAGCGTCGGACTTGCTCGCCGCCATGACTGCCCCGACCAGCCTGGAGCAAGCGACGATCGTCAACGCGATCAAGCAGTTGAAAGGGTATATTTCGCGCTATCCCGATGGCACGGACTATTCGCTGTTTCAGAAGCTGAACTATCTCTATTTTCTGGCCATGCAGGTGCCGGGCAATTGTTTGCGCGACTGGCGTTCGGCCGCACGTACGCCAGCCGCAATCATGGGGACGCCGGCTTTCACCGCCGGCCAGGGTTTCAGGGCCAATACCAACGGCGACTATATCGATACGGGTATATTGATGCCGTCGGCGGGCTTTGCCAACAACGCTGCCGATCAGTCCATGGGCGTGTGGAACCTGAGCCAGCCAAGCGCCTACGCCAATCGCTTTGCGCACGGCGATGACAAGTATCAGATAAATCCATCGCCTGCGATTACCGGCACCGGCAAGACCAACACGCTGTATCTGACCTTCGGTCAAAGCGGCACTGAGGTGCTTTATAACGACGTCGGCCCAGGCTGCCACACCTGGTCGCGCGGCTTTGGGCAGGCGACGCCGTGGTTCAACGGCGCGATCAACGGCGTCTTTGCTTCGCAGACGACGACCGCGCTTGACGCCGCTGGGGTCGCGTTCACATCGACTAACGCCCGGCGGATTCTCAGTTCGTCGCTCAATGCGACGTCGGCAACCTTTTTTGACGGCAAGGTAGCGGCGGCATGGGCGGCGGCATGGTTGGTCGAGGACCACCAGACCAAGATCTACGACATTCTCAACGAGGCGCTGAGCGTACTCGGCGCCATTTAAGGAGACAGGTTCATGGCCAATCCGCAATTTCCCAATGACAGCATCGCCCCTGTGGCTCACGGGGCAGCTGTGACGCCCAATGACAGTTCTGACCTCAGCGGCGGCGCGACACGCGGCGTGTATGTCGGCGTGTCGGGTGATGTGAAAGTGACATTCGCCAGTGGCTCGACGGCGACCTATGTCGGTCTGGCCAGCGGCCTGATCCATCCGGTGAGCGTCACACGCGTGTGGTCGACGGGGACAACGGCGACGAATATTGTGGCGTGCTATTGATATGCTTGGCATCGGGACAAGCCTTGGCACGACCAAGAAGGCGCCGCCCAAAGGCGCATCACTTATCACTTTAGGCGCCGCTGGGGCCGGTCTCGGCCACTCATTTGAGGGCGCCGGAACCACAGGTGCCAGCACAGTCACAGGTAATCCGCAAATCGCGACTCTGCCACGCAATCTTATGCAACTCTTAGCATCGCGCAATCCTTCTATCCGCTATGATGTCTGGTTCGGCTTCCACTATGTGACTTTAGAGAAAACATGGACAGTCGCCCAGCCGGTTATAGGCGAAACGGTGTACCAAGTGGCGACAGGAGCGTATGCCATAGTGGTCGCGGCGCCAAGCGCAGGCAGAGTCGTCGCTCTCAACGCGAGCGGAATCACTTTCAATACGACGGCTGTTAGTTTCGCGACATCTGGAGCAGTCGGAGCCAACCCGATCACCGTCGTCGTCAACGTTAACAATTTGGGCTATTCTCAAGGCATCCAAGGGGACACACTCCAGCCTAGCAATGGTTACCCTGGCATCAAGGCTCGTATCGCAGATCTGCTAACGCTGCCTAGGGCACCAAAGCTAATATATATGAACGATGTCGTTAACTCCATCATCGGGTCAAATTTAAGCGCTTCGACCTGTTTGATTCAGCAGAAGGACAACTACGAAACTCTTCGCGCAGCATTTCCAGACGCGCTAATCTTCATTCCAGATTGTAACTGCTTCACTGTCGCGCAAGGGTCGAATAGTCATGCCTATAGGCGCGCCATCGCGGATTATAACGAGGCGTTTTGGGCTACCGTCACCAGTTGGTCCAACTACAACACAAAGACTCTAGCAGTGAATCAGTTTTCGTCTGCTCAACTGGCTGCAACATATAACGTCGTCGCTGATAACGAGGCCTTTGCAGTCGGCACGGGGGGGGCGCTATGCACAATTTCGGGCACAACACTCACTATCGTCAGCGGGTTAACGGGCAATCTTCCGCAAACAGGCGACCTTGTCTGCGGTCCGCTGACCGGCACTATTGCAGCCGGCACAGTCATCGCCGCGCCGATCGTCGCAGGCTTGACCTATCAATTGTCCACCTTTGCAAGCATTAGTGCAAGTACACAATTCTATTGGGGTCTACGGTTAGGCGATCCCACAAAGTTCGTCGATTCACTGCACTACGGTCCCGGCGGCCTCTGGCCACAGATCGAAGCTATGAACGCTTGGCTCTCGTCCAAAATCGTAGCCGGCGACTGGTGGTGGACAAAATACGCCGGCGTAGCGACAAATCGAGTCATATCACCTGATGCGACTTTCAGCGGTACGGGCGGATCTATGTCAAGTACCGCGGGTTGGGGGCCGACAGGTAGTGTGCCCACCGGGTTAACCGTAGCGACGTCCGGCGGCGACGGCTCCAGTACACTTGTGTGCTCTCTCATCGCTGGCACCGGTGAAGCGATGGATGTAAATGGTCAGCTTATGCCCGGCAACAATGGCGCGGCGATAGGCGCTAATCTCCTACGGCTCAGGTATGAAAACTTTGGAAGCCTAGGCGACGTTATCAAGATTACGGCTTCCAATCTCACCACGGGGATATTTGCCAATAACGCTCTCGGTTGGGGCGGTTTGTACGCGCGTGTGCGTCACGATAACAGCGGCATACTGCAAAATATCATGCTCCAAATGGCCTTCGGTTCGAATCAAAAAAGCCAATGCATGGTTTCCAATGCCGCGATCAATCAGCTTGGCTACGGCCTCCCTCCATTCGACTTAGTCCGTTATCTTTACACTCCGCCCATCGAGTTCACGACCTCAGTTAATCCGGGTGGTGTCGTAAAGCATACAATTCAGATTGACGGCGTTGTATCACCCGGCATCGCGCGCCAAGGCGTGCAGTACATCGACATTCTCCCCAAACACTACGGCTGCCAGCTCGATGATCCGACAATTTAATAGTGTGGTCGCCATATTGGCAGCACACAACATTTGATAATGCACGAGAAATCATCACTTTTTTTGCGCCCCGCTTAGCGTTACGCATAAACCTTCCCGCGCATTCTAATCTCTCCCTCATGACCCAGTCCGGACCGTTTGATCTCACTGTGCAGGAGGAGCTTCACGTCGGACGTGCCGACGAGGTTGCCCGCCTCGCCAGGCTCGAGATCGACGACTTCTGCTGGTTCATGTCCGACAAACGCGGGCGCCGCATCTTGTGGCGCCTGCTCGAGAGCTCGGGTGTCTTCAGATCGTCGCATACCGGAAACGCGTTGCAGACCGCTTTTCTCGAGGGCCAACGCTCCCTCGGGCTTCAGCAGTTTGCCATGGCTACCAGACATGCGCCGACCCTGTACACCAGGATGGCTCAGGAGAATTCCCGTTGAACGATACGACCGACGAAGCAAGCGTCGCTCTTCTTGAGCCTGCGTCTCCCGACCAGATTGAAACACCGGGTGATGCGGACCTGGCGATTGAGACAACAGCAGAAACGCAAACTGCCGGCGAGCAACCGCAAATCAAAGACGAGGATTACGACATCGAACTGGCCGACGGAACGGACATCGCCCCTGACGTCGTCGATGATCTGAAATCCCTCGCCCGCGAACTAGGCTTGCCCCGTGACGCCACGCAAAGAGTGGCCGATCTGGGGCAAAAACTGGCCGAACGCTGGATGACGCGGCTCACGGACAGCCAGGCCGAAGCGCGCCGCGACTGGGCCGATACCGCCCGCAATGACCGAGAATTCGGCGGTGACAGGCTCGACGAGAACCTGTCGGTGGCACGTGCGGCGCTCAATCGTTTTAGCACCCCTCACCTCACCCATATGCTGGACGTGTCCGGTCTCGGCAACCACCCGGAAGTCATCCGGGCGTTTTACCGCATCGGCAAGGCCATCAGCGAAGACAGGTTTGTTACCGCCAATACCGCTCCCGGCTCGGTCCAGAGTGCGGCGGCCAAACTCTACCCCAACCTCCCGCAAGGATAATCCTCCATGGCTACTCTCTCCACCACCGCCCTGACGCTCGCCGACTGGGCCAAGCGCCTCGACCCCAACGGCTCCCTGCCCGAGGTCGCCGAATTGCTGGCGCAGACCAACGAAGTGCTCAATGACGCTCTGTTCAAGGAAGGCAACCTGCCGACCGGCCACCGCGTTACCATCCGCACCGGCCTGCCCGCCGCCTATTGGCGCGCGCTCAATCAGGGCGTCCCGTCGTCGAAATCCACGACTGCCCAGGTCGATGAGGCCTGCGGCATGCTGGAGACCTATTCGGCCGTTGATGTCGATCTGGCCCGTCTCAACGGTAATACAGCAGCATTTCGCATGTCCGAAGACGCTGCCTTCCTTGAAGGCATGAACCAGGCCCAGACACAGACCCTGTTCTACGGCAACCCCGCCACCGACCCGAAACAATACCTCGGCATCGCCCCGCGCTATTCTTCGCTTACGGCGGGCAACGCCCAGAATATCCTCTCGGCCGGCGGTTCGGGCTCGGACAATACGTCGATCTATCTGGTCGTCTGGGGCGAAAACACCGTCTTCTGCACCTTCCCCAAGGGCTCGAAAGCCGGCCTGCAAAACACCGACCAGGGCCAGCTGACGGTCTATGACGGCAACGCCAACCGCTATCAGGCCCTGCAGACGCACTACAAATGGGACAACGGCCTGGTCGTCAAGGACTGGCGCTATATCGTCCGCATCCCCAATATCGACGTCTCCGACCTGATGGCTCAATCCGGTACGCAAGCGGCTTCAGCCGCGACCGCCATCATCAAGCTGATGGCGCGCGCCATGTACCGCATCCCCAATATGAAGATGGGCCGCGCCGCCTTCTACATGAACCGTACCGTCCATTCCGGGCTGTCGCTGGCGGCGCTCGACAAGTCGCAATACGTCCTCAAGGTCAACGAAGCCACCACCCAGTTCGGCCAGCCTCATTCATGGCTGTCGTTCCTGGGCGTGCCGCTGCGCTGCGTCGACCAGATACTCAACACCGAATCCGCTGTTTCTTAAAGCCAGTCCGCTGGATCGTTATGACATTTAGCAGAAACGTCATAACGATCTAAGCTTTTGTTTTATCGCGATGTTTACGCAAAAAACCGCTGACACTTTTTTGCACATCGCTCTAAGGAGCTACTCACAATGATCATTGATCAAAACCTTATCCTGTCGGGCTCAGCCAACGCCAACGGCGCATGGACCGGCCAATCAATCGCCGCTTCCGCGGGCACAATCGTCTCGACAAACGTCATCGACAAGGCCCCGCTTGCCGGCAACCAGGTCGCCGACTGGGGCGCCGGCGAAGACATCGATGTCTCGATCTCGGTCCTCACCGCCATCACCTCCGGCGGTGCGGCCACCGTGCAGTTCCAGCTGGTCGAAGCCGATGATGCCGCGATCTCCAGCAATGTCCAGGTCGTCAGCGAAAGCGCCGCCTACGCCTATACCGAACTGACGACCGGCAAGCAGGTGGTGCTCGGCTATCCGCGCTCGACACCGCGCACGGCCAAACGGTACCTCGCCGTGCGCTATGTCATCGGCACGGCCGCCACGACCGGCGGCACGGTCATCGCCGCCCTTGTCAATGACGTCCAGGATCCCGCCGGCCGGACCTTCGCGTCGGGCTTCAGCGTCGCTTAACAGGAGCAGATCATGCCCAAATATCGCGTGCTCGCCAAATCGTTCATCAACAATACTATCGTCGTCGAGGGGGATGTGGTGGACTTCGACGGCAATCCCGGCTCGAATCTCGAGCCTTACGAACCCGGCCAAAAGCCTCGGCGCCACGACGCTTCGGCATCTGAGCCCGACGTCACGCCTGACATCGAGGCCGAGATGCTCGAAGACCATCTGACCTGACAGCGTTTAAGAGGCCCCCTTCGCCGCGGACAAGCCGCGCCGCCTACTCTGCTTCACCAAGAGGCTCGCGGTGAGGAAGGGGGTCTCTTTCCGCGCTCCACATTTCCCCCGAGGACGTCATGGCTTCCGAAGTCGATATTATCAACCTGGCGCTTTCCCGCCTCGGCGACAGCGCCACGGTCTCGTCGATCAGCCCGCCCGAGGGCAGCGCCCAGGCAGAACACGCCGCGCGCTTTTATCCGATCGCCCGCAACAGCTTGCTGGAACTGCACTCGTGGGGTTTCGCCACGCGGCGCAAGCCCCTTGCCATGCTGACCTCGAATTCCAGCGTCTGGGACTTCGCTTACGCCACACCGGCCGGCATGCTGGCGCCGCTCTGCGTCCTGCCCAATGATGCCACCGACGATGCCGCCGATACCAGGCCCTACATCATCGAGAGCGACGACAGCGGCGGGCGCATTCTTTACACCGACCAGGCCGACGCGATCTTGCGCTATACCGCGCTCATCACCGACACCACGCGCTTTTCGCCGCTGTTTGTCGACGCGCTGTCGTGGCTGCTGGCTTCAAATCTCGCCGGCCCGCTGTTGAAGGGGGATGCCGGGCGCAATGCTTCAATGAGTTGCTACAGCGTCTTCGAACGCTTGCTCGGCAAGGCGACGCTCATCGACGCCAACCAGCGCCATCTTGAACGCGACATCAAGACACCGTGGATGGTTGACCGCTGATGGCCCAGATCCGCACGATCGGCCGCTCGTTCAACGGCGGCGAGCTGACGCCCGAATATTTCGGCCGCGTCGACGACGTCAAATACGGCGCTGGCCTGGCCGTCTGCCGCAACTTCATTCCCTTGCCCCACGGCCCGGCGGTCAATCGACCAGGCACCGAGTACGTCGCCGCCGTGAAGCACAGTTCAAAGCGCACGCGCATCCTGCCGTTCAGCTATTCGACGACCCAGACCATGGTCATTGAGATGGGCGATGGCTATTTCCGCTTCCACACACTTGCCGCGACGCTGCTATGCGGTGCCCCCGCCGCCTATGACAATTCGGCGGCCTATGGTGTCGGCGCACTGGTGAGCGTTGGCCTGGCCGTCTATTACTGCGTCACCCCGACCACGGGCCATGCACCGCCCAACATCACCTATTGGTACGCGCTGCCTTCGGCCGCGTATGAGATCCCGAGCCCTTATCTCGAGGCCGATCTGTTCGACGTTCATTATGTCCAGTCGAACGATGTTCTGACGCTCACCCATCCCAATCATCCGCCGTGCGAACTTCGGCGTTATGGGGCCACGGACTGGCGCTTGCAGGTGATCGCTTTTGCCACGCCCCTTTTGCCGCCAACGGGACTGAGTTGTGCGGCGACGGTTCCGGGTGGCGCGACGAACCTTCAGGATTACAAATATGTGGTCACCTCGGTCGACGCCACCGGGCTCGAAGAAAGCCTGGCCTCGTCATCCGTGACGACCAATGTCAGCAATAACCTGCTGGCGACGGGGGCGTACAATATCGTCACCTGGTCCGTCGCGACGGCAGCAATCTACTATAACGTGTATAAAGAAAGCAATGGCCTTTATGGTTTTATTGGTCAGACCCCGGACGCGACG